>Ga0209415_10017543_pt1 | contig 11377 bp, 8 predicted proteins | sample PeaSoiSIISIP2007_FD_187696 | JGI IMG/M metagenome (GOLD analysis project Ga0209415, IMG submission 187696) | Peat soil microbial communities from Weissenstadt, Germany - SII-SIP-2007 (SPAdes) (version 2) | ecosystem: Environmental > Terrestrial > Soil > Wetlands > Peat | place: Germany...
AACAAAGCCTTCGCCGACCAAATCGGAGTGACGTTTCCCCTGCTCAGCGATTGGGGCGGAAAAGTTACCCACGAGTACGGCATCTACAAAGACCAATACCAGGCCCCGCGCCGCGTGAACTTCCTGATCGGCAAAGACGGAAAGATCCTGGAAGAGCAGGTCGACAAAGACGCCATCGATCCCACCAAGATCGTGGATGCCTGCCAACGTCCGAAGCTGAAAAACTGAATGGTTTGCCTTGTCATCCTGAGCAGCGTTCTTTGCTGCGAAGGATCTATGCAACTGGCTGGAAGTTGCACAGGTCCTTCGCGTTGCTCAGGATGACAACTTGTCGGGATGACAAATCCTGACGTATCTTTTCACAACTCCACGCAACTCCGCGACTGTCGCTCCGCACTCTCCTGCGAGGAAACTAAACTGCCTCTATTGTGTTTACATGAACGTCGGTAGAATCGACGTATACGGGTTTGTATTCCGTCGGGGCGAAATCATGAAAACACTTAGGTTATGGTCCTGGATATTTCTACTGGCGAGCTTGGCGCTCATGCTGCAAGTTTCGACCATCGCACAAGCGCAGGACAATGCCAACGATAGTGCCAATGCCAACGCCGACGATCAGGATCAGTCGCAGGATCCTCCCGCCCGCGTAGCCCGCTTGAACTTCTCTCAAGGGGACGTAGAGTTTCGCCCAGCCGGCGAAGACGACTGGGTTACCGCCGATCCCAATCGCCCCATGATTACCGGCGACGACCTGTGGACCGATGAGGACTCTCGCGCCGAAGTGCACGTAGGCTCGGCGGCGATCCGCATGGGCGCAAAAACCGGAATCACTTTTCTCGCGCTCGACGACCGGACCACACAGATCCGGCTGGCGCAGGGATCGCTGATTCTGCGCGTGCGTCACGTGGATGACGACGACACTTACGAAATCGACACGCCCAACATTGCGTTCAGCCTGCTCCAGCCCGGCGAATACCGCGTGGACGTGAGCGAGGACGGAAGTCAGACGATCACCACCGTCTGGCACGGCCGCGGCCGGGTCACAGGCGGCGGTTTCTCCTATACGGTGGTTGCCAACCAGACCGCAACGTTTACCGGCAGCGATCATCTCGATTATGAGCTCGGGCAGATTGCCGACCAGGATGATTTCGATGGCTGGGCGTTTGATCGCGACCGTCGCGAGGATGATGCCGATTCCGCAAATTATGTTTCGCGCGAAATGACCGGCTACGAAGATCTCGACGACAGCGGTGACTGGAGCTATGTGGCTGGCTATGGTCCGTGCTGGCGGCCGCGTGGCGTCGTCGTAGGCTGGGCTCCGTATCGCTTCGGGCATTGGGTCTTCCTCGGCCGCTGGGGCTGGACCTGGGTTGAGAACGAGCCCTGGGGATTCGCTCCCTTCCACTACGGGCGCTGGGCGTTCGTGAATAACGGATGGTTCTGGGTGCCGGGGCCGGTGGTGATCCATCCGGTGTGGGCGCCTGCGCTGGTGGCTTTCGTGGGCGGCGGTGCGGGCTTCCGCTTCTCGGCAGGAGTTGGCGTGGGATGGTTCCCGCTTGCTCCGGGAGAAGTCTATCTGCCGTCCTATCGCGTGAGCCGCACCTACGTGAATAATGTGAACATCACCAACACCACGGTGAATATCACCAAGGTGACGAATGTCTACAACACGGTTGTGATCAATCGAACCGCGAACAACATCTATGCGAATCAGCACAGCAACGGCGTGACCGTGGTATCGCGCGACGCGTTTGTGAACGCGCGGCCCGTGGCGCAGAACGTGATGAGAGTGGACGCGAAGGAAATCGCGGCCGCGCCCGTGACTCACGCCGTCGCTGCCGAACCCGGCCGCGCCAGCGTGATTGGCGCAGGACGGCCGGTGTCGGCGAGGCCACCGGCAGCGGTCATCAGCCGTCCTGTGGTCGCCGTCAGGACGCCTCCTCCGCCGCCGAGCGGGATTGAGCAACGGCAAGCACAAGCCGGTGGACACTTGAATCAGCAGGCGCTGGTTCGTCCGGCGGGGCCAGCGCAGCCCGCTGCGATGAATCAAGGCCGGCCCGCGCCGGCCCCAACTCAACCGGGCTTCAGACCGTTTAGTCAGCCCGCCGGTTCTCAGCCCAACAATAGTCAGCCCAACAACGGCAACAGCCAGGTGCGGCCCATGCAGCAAGCGCAACCGCGAGTCTATGAGCAGCAGGGAACTTCGCAGCCCGAGAACCGGAACGCCGAGTCCGAGCAGAATCGGAATGTGCAGCCCGCGCAGAATCGCTATGCGCAGCCGGCCAGCCCGCCCGCCCCGCAGGCGACGCATCCGTTGGTTCGTCAAGCTCCGGCCGTGCGGGAGCGCAGCCCGGAGCAAGAACAGCAGCAGGAACAGAAGTTCAATCAATGGCACCAGGAACGGCCCGCAACGCCTCCGCCTGCGCCCAGACCGGCTCCAGCTCCCAAAGCCCCGGAGCCGCCGAAAGCGGAGAAGCCTAAGAAGTAGCGTTGACGCTGACGCGCATCTTGCGGTTTGATAGGGGTCGCTGGAGATGCGTTTGCGGCGAATGAAACAAGCTTCAAAATAACGCCGGGAGAAGCGCGAACTCTCCCGGCATTTTTTTGGCGGCGCAGCGTCTTCCCAGGGGAGCCGTCATCGAAGTAAAGTGATCGCATCAACGTGGTCGCATCAAAATGATCGAAGCCAAGCGTCACACGATTAATTGGATGGACGTGCTGTGGTTGGTATTTCTTGCCGGGTTGGCCCTGCTGCCGCCGGTGCAGGAGCCCCACAAGCAGCTCATCCTGCTTGCCTTCGGAATCGTTCAGTTGGGCGAGGGTTGGCTGATTGCCCGCCTGCCCAGGCGCGGTCACGCCTATCTCGTCCTGCTGAAGACTGCGCTGGCCACGCTGTTGATCGATCACACCGGCGAGCTCAGCATCAACAGCAGCTACTGGCCGATCTATTTCTTGCCAGTAGTAACGGCAGCTGAATATTTTGGTCCCTGGGCCACGCTCGCCTGGACGGCGCTGGCTTCAACCGCTTACTGTTCTTACCTTTATCCGGCGTGGCAGGAATACGGCGAAATTCCTCTCGACGCCTACCCGCTGCTGGCCATCCGCCTGCTCTTCTTCTTTCTCGCCGCCATGGTGGTCAACCGCTTTGTAGTCGAGAACCGGCGCCAGACCCAGCGCTACCAGGATTTGGCGGAGACGCTCGCCGAGACCAATCGCCGTCTGGAACAGGCGCAGGCCGAGGCGCGCCGTTCCGAGCGCCTGGCGGCGCTGGGCGCGCTTTCTGCCGGACTCGCTCACGAGATTCGCAATCCGCTTGGAGTGATCAAGGGCTCGGCGGAAATGCTGACGCAGAAACTCGGAGAATCGAATCCCCTGGCGATGGAACTGGCGGGCTACATTTCCACCGAAACCAACCGCCTGAGCGCGCTGGTGACCCGGTTCCTGGATTTCGCGCGCCCCTTGCACGCCGATCTGACGCCGCAAGATATTACGTCCGTCCTCGACCGCGCATTGAATGATGTTTCGCAGTTGTGGAAGGGCGCGCCAGTGCTCGTGGAAAAAGAATATGAACCTGCGTTGCCGCTGGTGCCGCTGGATGAAAGCCTGAGCGAGCAGGCCTTCGTCAATATTGTGCAGAATGCTTACGACGCCATGAGCACGAGCGGCGGGACGCTGCGCGTGAAAGTCCGGCAGGCACATGCCGCCGGCCGCAACGGCGGCAGCTCCCGCGACAGTTCCCACGACAGTAAGATGGATGGAGTTGAAGTGCGCATCGAAGACACCGGGCCGGGCATTCCGCTCGAGCTGCGCGAACAGATTTTTAATCCGTTCGTAACCACCAAGAAGACCGGCGTGGGCTTGGGGCTCTCCATTGTGTCGAAGATCATTGACGGACACCATGGGACCATTCGAATTGAAGTCGCGGACGCTCTCACAAGTTCAGAGCCAGGCCCAGCATCAGGACCCGGCGCACGTTTTGTAATATTTTTTCCCGCCGCCACCGAGAGCGACGCGGTGGGATCGTCCGCTCATTTGGTGATCTCGTGAGACGCTTAATCGAGATAATCAAGCAATCGAGGAAGACGCGCCAATGCCGGCCATTCTGATCGTCGAGGACGAAGCCAAAATGCGTCGCCTGCTCGAGTTGAACCTCGGCGAGGACGGATTCACCACATTCTCCGCCGGTGACGCCGAGACCGGCCTCAAACTTCTGCACGAAAATTCCATCGACCTGGTGCTGACCGACCTGAAACTTCCGGGCATGAACGGCCTGGAATTCCTGCAGACCATTAAGCACCAGAACGCCGCTCTGCCTGTCGTAGTGATGACTGCATTTGGCAGCGTCGAAACCGCGGTCGAGGCCATGAAAGCCGGGGCCAGCGACTATGTGCTGAAACCGTTTTCCCTGACCGAGATGCGGATGGTCATCCACAAGGAACTGGACGTCCGCAACCTGCGCGAAGAGAACCGGACTTTACGGGAAGCCTTGGGGAAGCGTTATGCCCATCCCAACGTGGTCGCCCGCAGCCCGAAGATGCAGGAAGTCCTGGCCACGGTGGAGCGCGTCGCCCCGACCAACGCAACCGTGCTGCTCGGCGGGGAGAGCGGCGTCGGCAAAGATTTAATCGCGCGAGCGATTCATGAGAAATCGCGCCGGGCATCAGGTCCGTTCCTGAAAATCAACAGCACCGCGATTCCTGAGAATTTATTGGAAAGCGAATTATTTGGATTCGAAAAAGGAGCGTTCACCGGAGCCGTTGCCAGCAAGCCCGGCAAGTTCGAACTGGCCGACAAGGGAACGCTGTTTCTCGACGAGATCGGCGACGTGCCGCCGGTGACGCAGGTGAAATTGTTACGCGTACTGCAGGAGCGCGAATTCGAGCGGCTCGGCGGAACGCGTACGGTGAAGGTCGATGTGCGCCTGATCGCGGCCACCAACAAGGATCTGCGCGAAGCGCTCGAACAGGGCACATTCCGCGAAGATCTTTACTATCGCCTGAACGTCGTGCCCATCGACATCGCGCCATTGCGCGAGCGCAAAGAGGATATTCCCGATCTGGCGAATCTGTTTATCTCACGCTTCAGCGGAGAATCGGGCAAGCCCGTGGAAGGCATTACGCCGGAGGCGATGCAGATTCTGGTGAACTACCACTGGCCGGGAAATGTGCGCGAGTTGCAGAACATTGTCGAGCGCGCCTGCGCTCTGGCGAAGGGCAGTGTGCTCACGCCGGCCGACATACATCTGGATGTGCGTCCCGCAAAAGCGGCGAACGGCGCCGGGGGATTTCTTCCCGAAGGCATGACGCTGGAGCAGTGGGAAGATGAAATGGTGCAGGAAGCGCTGCGCCGAGCCAACGGCAACAAGAGCCAGGCCGCGCGCCTGCTCGGCTTGTCACGCAACGCCCTGCGGTATCGGCTGTCGAAGATCGGAATTGCGGACGAAGGGGAAAGAGAAAGTTGAGCGACTCCACTTCTAGCGATTCCGCCAAGAGGGAGGCGTGGCAGCGTCTGGTTAATTGCGAATCCCTCAAGGGCCTGCCACTCTCCAAAAACAACAAGCGAGTCGACCTCAGCGGACTGGAACTGCCCGAGCCGCAAATCCTGGAACGATGGCAAACGGCATTGGCAAACGTCGAACGCTTCGAGCCAAACGGCCGCTTTTATGGCGTAACGCTGGAGAATCTTGACCTGACGGGAAGCAACTTGCAGGCGCTACACTTTTCGGATTGCGAAATTCGAAACTGCTGCTTTGACCACTGCAATCTTCGAGGCTTACAGTTGCGTGCTACGACGATTCGCGAGTGCACATTCCGCGAGGCTGATCTCAGGGGCGCGCCCATTGGCGTGGCCGCGGTATCAGGCCCGTTCGCAGGAAGGAGAAATAGTTTCTTTAAAGTCGACTTCTCAGGTGCCGATCTGACAAATACAGTATATGTCGCTGCTGCCTTCAGAGAGTGCGATTTCAGCAATGCAAAGCTAGTGGAAATCGGGTTTGGGACGAGCGCGTTCGCGGATTGCAAGTTCGAAGGAGAACTCCGACAGGTTCAGTTCTGGCGATCTGATCTTTTTGCTCGTGGCTATCCAGAGGACGCGTTTCCTGCGAACGAAATGGTCAATGTTGACTTCAGTAACGCCAGGCTCCGCGATGTCGAGTTCCGCGGACTCATGCTCGGTCGCGTGCGCCTGCCCAATGACGAAGACCACATCGTAATAAAGAATTTTGCTAACGTCCTCGATGAACTGATTAGCGCCCTAATGCAGGAGGGAGATCAAACCGCCAAGGTGTTGATTGCCTACCTCGGCGCGTATCGCAAATGGACAGTGCCCGGAGCTCGGGGTGTCTTGAATAAACTGGATTTCGCAGTGGCCGGAGAAGATGCTGTTGATCGCGTCCTCGGACTGTTGCGCAAACTAGGGGTAAAGTGCGATTGATTCTGGCGACTGCCCGCCAACTGAACAGCCGTAACTAAGGAGCGGAACGATGAGAACCAGACTAACTGTGGTCTTGCTGTGTATGTTGGCCGTGCCGGGTATCGTCGCGCAGACGACGAAAAGCAATTTCTTTAAGACTTCCGACGGCATTCGGATCCACTACCTCGAAGCGGGCAGCGGCCGCGCCATCGTCTTCATTCCAGGGTGGACCATGCCGGCCTGGATCTGGCAGAAGCAAATCGACGAGTTCTCGAAGAAATATGATGTTGTAGCCGTCGATCCACGCTCGCAGGGCGAGAGCGACAAGCCGACCTACGGCCATCTGCCTGAAACCCGCAGCCGTGACTATAAGGAACTGGTCGATCATCTCGGACTGAAACAGCCGGTTCTGGTCGGCTGGTCGATGGCGTGCGGCGAGTTGGTGAAATATGCCGAGCAGTTTGGCTCGGATAACGTCGGCGGGTTCGTGCTGGTCGATGGATTTCTGCCAGAGAAAGTCAGCCCGGAGATGTTCGTCGGCCTCTCGGGATGGATGAACCAACTGCAGCAGGATCGCCAGAAACAAGCCGACGGCTTTGTCCGCAGTATGTACAAGAAGCCGCAGATGGAGGAATATCTGAAGCGCGTGATCGATGCCTCGGAGCAGACTCCGGCTGACACCGCGGCGGTGCTGATTTACGACATGATTGCGGTGAAGGACTTTTCGAGCGGCCTGGCCAAAATGAATCGCCCGGTGCTCTTTGCCTACCAGCCCGACACGCAACCGACCGCCGACTTCCTGAAATCGAAGCTGGGCGACAAGGTGCGCCTGGAAAAATTCGAAGGCGACGGCCACGCATTATTCGTCGACGACGCGGAGAAGTTTAATCGCGTGCTCGAAGATTTTGTGCAGAGCTTACCTAAGTAGTCAAACGCAGCGTGCCGAACTGAACGAGCAGCCCCGCCGAAGGAGCGCCCATGCTTCGAAGAATCGCAATTGCTTTCGTGTTGGTGAGCATCTGCCTGGGACAGGACAACGTTTCGCGCATGGACGAGGTGGTGCGCTCCTACGTCGATGCCAAACAATTTATGGGATCTGTGTTGGTTGCTCGCGACGGGAAAGTCGTCTTCAGCAAAGGGTACGGGTCGGCCAATCTGGAGTGGGATGTCCCGAACTCCCCGGCTGCGAAATTTCGACTGGGCTCCATCACCAAGCAGTTCACCGCGGCTTGCATCCTGCTGCTGGAAGAGCGCGGCAAACTGAAGGTGGAAGATCCGGTAAAGAAATATATGCCCGATGCGCCGGCCGCATGGGACAAGGTGACGATCTTCAACCTGCTGACGCACACTTCGGGTGATCCCAAGCTTCACGGGATTTCCTGACTATCATTCCACCGAAGCAATGGCCACGACACCAGAGCAATTGGTCGCGCGCTTTCGTGACAAGCCGCTCGAATTTCAGCCGGGCGAAAAGTGGAACTACAGTAATTCCGGCTATGTCCTTCTGGGCTACTTGATCGAGAAGATCAGCCAGCAGAGCTACCGTCAATTTGTGCAGGAGAACATCTTCAACCCGATGGGGATGAAGGACTCGGGATATGACTCCAACTCGGAAATTATCCTGCATCGTGCTGCGGGGTACGAACCCGCCGCCAAGGGCGCAGCCAATGCGGGATACATCGACATGAGCATCCCCTTCTCGGCGGGTGCGCTGTATTCGACGACGGAAGACTTGCTGCGCTGGGAACAGGGATTGATGGGCGGCAAACTGCTCTCGGCGGCGTCGCTGCAGAAGATGACTACGCCATTCAAAAGCGACTACGCCTTTGGCCTCGCCGTCCACACGGCGAACGGGCGCAAGGTGATTGAGCACGGCGGCGGGATTGAAGGCTTTAACACCATGCTGGCCTACTATCCCGACGACAAGCTGACGGTCGTGGTGCTGGCGAACTTGAGCGGCCGCGCGCCAGACGATATTGCGGGCAAGCTGGCCGCTGCGGCTCACGGCGAGAACGTTGTGTTGCCGTCCGAGAGGAAGGAAATCACCGTTGCGCCCGCCATCCTCGAAAAGTATGTCGGCACCTACGAGCTCATGCCGAACTTCGACCTCGTGATGACTCTCGAAGGCGGTCAGTTAATGACCCAGGCGACGGGACAGAGCAAGTTTCCGCTGTTCGCGGAATCCGAAACGAAATTCTTTTTGAAAGTCGTCGACGCGGAAGTGGAGTTCTTCATGAACGAAAAAGGCGTAGTAACCCACCTCATCCTCCACCAGGGCGGGCATGACGGCAAGGCCATAAGGAAATAGATTCGTGACGCCCTCGCAATCAGCAGGAGGGAATAAACCACGGCGTGTCGTCGGGCGACTATGTGGCCGAAAACCACCACCCTTGGCTGAGGTCGGCCAACTTCGTCGGGTTCGCCCGTCTCGCGCGTAACATTCGCCTCATTCTCAATTGAAAACACAGGACTTGTAGGCGGTCGTTTCCTGCCGCTTTGGCATGGCAGTTGCCCATCTTTTTGGTAAGAGATTCGTTCGCGTGCCGTTTTCTATGGTCATGTTTGAGTCGAAGAGGTGGGTCATGAAAAGCAGATTCATAGCACGTTTCGCAGTCTTAGCTTTGGCAGTATCCGGTGCGTTTTCGATTAGCGCATTTGCGCAGACGACCGAAGAAACGCCGGCTCCCACGGATCAGCCCAGCGCTCCGATGGAGATTGGGCAGCCGGGGCAGGGTCCGATGGCGCCGCCGTCTGGGCCCCCGGGACAACCTGGCAGCGCACAGCCTACCGAGGCTACTCCCGGTGGACCGGAGGGTGAGGCTCCGGCGAAGACGGACCAGGGCGTGGCGCGCGTCAGCCTGATTCACGGCGATGTCTCGACGCAGCGCGGGGATTCCGGTGACTGGTCGGCGGCGGTGTTGAACCAGCCGGTCATGACCGGCGACAAGGTTTCCACCGGCGACAATGCGCGCACCGAATTGCAGCTCGACTTTGCTAACACGTTTCGTCTGGGTGCGAACGCCAAGGCCAACGTCGCCAACCTTACGCACCGCGACATTCAGATTCAGCTGAGCCAGGGCCTGTCAAATTTTACCGTTTCGAAACAGAGCGAAGCCGAGCCGGAGATCGATACGCCGAACGTTTCGGTGCATCCTGCACATCAGGATGGCGTGTTCCGCATCGAAGTGCAGCCGGATGGCGACACTCTCGTGATTGTGCGCGAAGGCGAGGCGCAGATTGCCACGCCGCAGGGCAGCGCCGACGTGCACGCTGGCGAAATGGCGACGGTGCGCGGCGACAGCCAGTCGGCGCAGTACAAAATTTCTCCCGCTCCCGATCGCGACGATTGGGATCGCTGGAACGCCGATCGCGATCACATGATTCGCAATGCGAGTTCGTGGAAGCACACCAATCGTTACTACACCGGAACGCAGGATCTGGACGCCTACGGCCAATGGCAGAACGTGCCCGACTACGGCGACGTGTGGGTCCCGAACGAGGCCGATGGTTGGGCTCCGTATCGCAACGGCAACTGGACCTACGAGCCCTTCTACGGTTGGACGTGGGTAGGCTACGAGCCTTGGGGATGGGCGCCGTATCACTACGGGCGCTGGTTCCCCTATGGCGCGGGCTGGGCGTGGTGGCCTGGGCCGATCTATGGCGGCGGATTCTACCGGCCGTTCTGGGCGCCGGCTTATGTTTCGTTCTGGGGATGGGGAGCGGGCTTCGGTTTCGGATTTGGCTTTGGCGGTTGGGGAGGATTCGGGTGGCTCCCCATCGGGCCTGGCGACTGGTTCCATCCATGGTGGGGTGGATACGGCGGCCGATTTGGATGGGCGGGCCGCGGCGGCTTTGACCGCTTCGGCGGTTTCGCTCCGCTGCACGCCGGAACCCGCTTCTCGAACGTCGCCAACATTCGCGACGCTCGCATTGGCCGGGGCATGTCGACGGTCAACGCCGGACACTTCGGCGCAGGCCGGGTAACGGCTGCAGCGGCGACCCGCGAGCAGTTGGGCGGGGCGCGCATGATGGCGGGCAATCTGCCCGTGGTTCCGTCGCGAGCCAGTTTGTCGGCCAGCGGTCGCGCGGCTGCGCCCTCCACGGTCCGCAATGGTTCGGAGCATTTCTTTGGATCGGTGCATGACAACATTTCCCGTCCACAGTCGTTCCAGGCACAGACTGCGAGTCTGCGGCAGAACATGGCGCAGAATCACGTGGGCGCGATTCCAGCCGGAGGCAGGGAAGGTGCAGGCGAAACGGCGCGAGGAATGACTGCGGCCGGTGGGACGCGAGCTGGTTCGGGGACGGGCACGACTCGCGCGTTCACGCCGCCTAGCAGCGCTCGTTCATCGTCTGGCTTCGGCTCAGAGCGTGGGAACGCAAACCTGGGCTCGGAGAACCGAGGCGTGGGCTCCTCCAACACGGAAACCCAGCGCGGCGCGAGCCCGTCGGCTCCCGCTGGCAACCGGGATGGATTCCGGCCGTTCACGCCGCCATCGCACAGCGACGCTTCGCGTGGCGAATCTGGAGCGACAGCCGGCAGCTCGGAGCGCGGCAGCAGTGGCACCTACTGGAACCGGACCGCGCCGAGTTCGGCGGGAACGCGCGCCAGCGGTTCGTACTCAGACGGCTACGGCCGGGGATCGACCTCGCGTCCGCAGTTGGATATGCGGCAGCCCATCGTGCGTAGTCCCTCTTACGGCAGTTCGCGGGGGGCCTACGGCGGCGGCTATCACGCTCCGGCGTCACGCACTCCGAGTTATGGTGGATCGCATAGTGCGCCGAGCGGCGGAGGCCACGTGAGTGCGCCGAGCGGCGGTGGACATGCTTCCAGCGGGGGCGGCCATTCCGGCGGAGGCGGTCATCGCTGAAGCCTGGGCTCGGGGATGGAACGAGTTGATGTAAACGAAGTGAAGATAGAGTCAGAGGCGGAAAGGGGCGTGCTTAGCGGCACGCCCTTTTTCAT
>Ga0209415_10017544_pt1 | contig 11377 bp, 9 predicted proteins | sample PeaSoiSIISIP2007_FD_187696 | JGI IMG/M metagenome (GOLD analysis project Ga0209415, IMG submission 187696) | Peat soil microbial communities from Weissenstadt, Germany - SII-SIP-2007 (SPAdes) (version 2) | ecosystem: Environmental > Terrestrial > Soil > Wetlands > Peat | place: Germany...
TCCGTCACGGCCACTGCCGGCATTTTTTGCCGAGACGCTTCGTCGAGCAGTTCGGACGTTTCGCAAGCACCGTCCAGCAAACTGAAATCCGTGTGAACGTGTAGATGAACAAACTGCGGCTGGCCCATGGATCTCGATTCTAGAACTCTCGCGCGAGAATTGCGAATCGCATTTTCACGATTTCACAGACGAGGTCATTCCTGCCGTTGGTTTATTTCCGACCGCTGCGCTTCTTGCTTGCAGCAGCGTGCTTCGCCTGCTCTTTGGCAGCCTTATGTTTCGCGGCTTGCTTCAACATCACCGGATGGTTCTTGTGTGATTGCGTTGGCGCGGCCTTGGTCGGAATGGCTTTTGCAGCTGCGCCTTTTTCTGCCGCGGCCGGGGCTCCGGTTGGCGCGGCCTGCTTCTCGCCGCTCTTCGGCGGTTTCTTTTCCTTTTCCTTCTTTTTCGGCTGCTCCTTGATGCCAGACAATTTGCGCAGAATCTTCACGCGCTCTTCGGGCGTCTTGCCGCGACCGGTCAATTGCATTCCGAAAACCTGGTCCACAATGGCATCGAACCTTGCGCCTCGCGCAAAGCCCAGAGCTTCCAGTTCGTTCGCAACCGCCGGCAACGCCGCGCGAATCGGCCGCCACTTGTGCAGATAGGCGCGGATCTTCGAGAGAGCGGCGGAATTGGTCGACTCCGCAAGCAGGTACGCCAGACGCTCCACAGGAAGCTTTTCCAGAAACTTGTAAGCGTCCGCCGGGGCATTGAGCTTGCGCCCGATCAATTCCTTCTGGTCCGCAAGCACTTCCTGCTCGAAGTTCAAGATGGCGTCCGCTTCCGCCGAACGGAATCCCGCCTTGGAGAGAATGCTGCTCTGCTCCCTATCCTTGAGCCGCCCGAGAACCGCCAGCATCATCGGCGTCGCAAGCTTTGGACGAACCCCGGCAGTGAACAAATCCTCTCGGACCTTCATCAAACTTGCGATGGCGTCGTAGTTGGGATGTCGCTTCGCGAGCACGGGGCTGATGGCTTCGAGCAGGTCATGTTCCTCCCACTCTTTCAGAACCACGGCAGGGCGTTCTTCGCGAGCCACGGCCCGCAATTCCGCGCCAGCATCTTCCGGTGCGATGGTGTGGTGCAAATCGCGCTCGATGGCCAGGTCAAACCATTCTTGCGTCCGAGCCTCGACCTTGAATCCCATGCGTGCGGCAAAGCGCAAGACACGGAGCAGCCGCACAGGCTGATTCGTGAAACTGTGGATGGTCAGCGCGCGCACCTCGGCGCGTTCAATGTCGGAAAGTCCGTTCGTGGGATCCAGCAGCAGGCCCCGGGAGGCCGGGTTCAGCGAGATGGCGATGGCGTTCAGCGAGAAATCGCGGCGCCGCAAGTCCTCCATGATGGTCGACCAACGGATTTCCGGCCGAGTTCCCGGGCGCACGTAGTGGTCATCGCGCGCCGCGGAAAGGCTGCCGTCACAGTCGCCAGCGAAAAGAATTTCGACCTGACGCAGCTTTTCATCCTCGGAGAGGATCTTTGCGCCGCCCTTTTCCAACTCGCGCGCAATTTTCGAAGGGTTTCCTTCCACCGTAAAATCGAGGTCGCGCAGCGAAGCTCCCGTGACGAGGTCGCGCACCGTTCCGCCGGTCAGGTACACGTTGAACCCCATGGCGGCAGAGAGCTCCTGCACGCGCATCATGGCCGCTCGCTGCTCGGGAGACAGCCGGCTTTCAAGCAAAAACATATAATCTGGCATCGCACTCCTTCACGTTCTGGATGCCCGCGCTGACCGCCGCGGAGGCAACCGCAATCGGGTCCCAGGGCCTCCGCGCATCAAGCGCGCGGGTGATGCGCCTTGTAAATCTGTTTCAATCGCTCTTCTACTACATGCGTGTAGATTTGGGTCGTGGAAATGTCCGCGTGGCCAAGCATGAGCTGTACCGACCGCAAGTCGGCACCGCGCTCCAGCAAGTGCGTCGCGAAACTGTGACGCAGCATGTGTGGCGTAAGGGCGACGCGTAACCCCGCGCGACGTCCATAGGCCGAGAGAATCTTCCACACGCCAACTCTGCTAAGCGAGTTGCCGCTACGGTTCACGAACAGCGATTGGCTCGAGACACCCTTTCCCAAAAGTTTTGGCCGCGCGTCGCGAAGATACTTCTCGACAAGGCCCAACGCCTTGCGCCCCGCAGGAACAATGCGCTCCTTGTCCCCCTTGCCGATGCATCGGATGCACCCGACTTTGGCGTCGAGGTCCGTGACGCGAAGTCCGATCAACTCGGAAACGCGCAAGCCGCTGGAGTAAAGCACCTCCAACATGGCGCGATCCCGCAGGCCCAAAGCCGTCTTGGCGTCCGGTTGAACCAGCAAGCGATCGACCTCTTCCAGCTTGAGATAGCCAGGCAGAGTGCGCCTAATTTTCGGGGACTCCAGATTCAGGGACGGGTCCACCTTGATCAACTCTTGTATCTGTGCGAAGCGGAAAAAATTCCGAAGAGAGACCAACTGCCGCGCGACGGTACGGCTCTCCAGCTTTTCCCGATATAACCCCGCGAGAAAGTCCACGAGATCGTCCCGGCTCACACTTTCCACAGTGAGCTTCCGCTTCTGCACGAACACGTTGAATTTCGCCAAATCGCGCTGGTAGGCGGCGACAGTATTGGAGGAAAGACCCTTCTCAACCCTTACATGGGTCAGGAATAGCGCGATGGCAGGCGTCATTTCCATCAGCTATCCCCGAACCCTTCACCGGCACCGGCGCGGCGGCGCGTGGCAATGCCGTAAACTTCCTGGATTTCGTGGCAACGGAAAAGCCAAGCAAGTCCCAGGTAGAGCACGGTAGCTCCCGCGATTAGTCCGGAAAACACCAAGAGCTGTATCAGAAAGCGGGAATGCATCGTGAACGCCGTATATTTGTTTCCGAACCAGCACGCTACGCCCATCAGGCTCGCGCACAAAGAAGTCTTTGCGAACGACCGCAAGATCTCCATCGTCCCCATCGCCCCGTAACGGAGCCGGAAAATAATGAAGAGAGCGAAGAAATCAAAGAAGCAGGCGATTGCGGTCGCCAGAGCAGGGCCCCCGTTCCTCACTCGGTTGAAGAAAAACTGCATAAAGACGATGTTTAGAACGACGTTGATGATCAAGGAGATGGAGGCAACAATCACCGGGGTTTTTGTATCCGACGTGGAGTAGAAGGCCGGGACAACTAGCTTTACACTGGCCAGCGCCGGCAAACCAATGGCGTAGTAGAGCAGCGCACGGGCAGTTAATTTCGTCGAGTTAGCGTCGAACTGCCCATGTTGGAACAGCACTCGCACAATCGGCTCGCGCAGGATCATTAGACCCAATGCCGCCGGCACGGTAATGAAAGCCACGATGCGTACTGCAAAGGCGAGGGTCTTTTTGAGCGATTCGTAGTCTTTCGCCGCAGCCTGGTGAGACATCATTGGCAGAATAGCCGTCGCCACGGCGATTGCGTATCCTCCCAAAACCAGCTCCATGGTGCGGTCAGCGATCGTAAGCGCAGCCAAACTTCCGATTGGCATGATCAGCGCTGTCGCAAAGCGGGTATCAACGAAGAGATTGATCTGCCCAATACCTATGCCGAACAACCGGGGGATCATCAACCGTGCCACATTTCTAATCCCGGGATGCGAAAAGGAAATCCCGAATGTGAATTTCATGCCCTTCCGGACGAGAAGCGGCACCTGGATTAGAAACTGCAGCACTCCTCCTACGAGGACTCCAACAACAATCGCCGTAGCTGCGTCCTTGAAGTGGCTCCGAACGATCGCGAAGGTGAACAAGATAGTCGCCAGGTTTAGGAAGACCGGCGTGGCCGCTGGCAAGCCGAAGACATGGAAGCAGTTCAGTATTCCCATCGCCAGCGCGGCAAGCGCGATGAAAAAGAGATATGGAAACACGATTCGGTTTAGCTGAGTGGCTTGATCTTCGGCAATGTTTTTTCCAGCGAAGAAATGCACCACCGAAGGAGAAAAGACCATTCCTAGCACTGTAATAACAGCCACCACGAGGGCTAACGTCCAGAAGAGCCTGTTCGCAAATTCCCAAACCTCTTCCTTGGTTTTTTCCCTCATGTATGTTGTGAAGACGGGGATAAACGAAGCCGTCATGGAACCCTCAGCAACCAAACGGCGGAAGAGGTTGGGGATTCGATAGGCCAGGTTATACGCGTCGGCGGCGGCGGTGGTTCCAAGGAGGAGGGCAATGCGCTGCTCACGTACGTAGCCGAGAATTCGACTTACGATAGTAACCAGGGAGATGATCGAGGCCGATTTGAGGATATGCTTTTTATCGGTCAACGGCCGGCGCTCCGGGGCCTAACCCTAATGAAAACAATAAGTTGACAGGCAAAACGCGCTTAACATAACATACATCTTGAATATTCGCAAATTTCGGCCATCCCGGTCTTTTACGAACTGATTTCTTTGAAAAACCGAGCCCCAGCCTCTACTCACAAGAAAGTCGTCATTGTCCTCGCCGACAAAAAGCCCATGCGCGGCTATTTGAACCCCACGCGGATTGGCCAGGCCGATCCCATCGATCTGCTCACACCGGACGGCGAGCATCAGGAGATTCCCCTTGGCAGGGTGCGTTCCATCTATTTCGTTCGCGAGTTCTCGGACGACTTCGAGCCGGAGCGCAAAGCCTTCCTTAGCCGCCCGAAGCTGGATGGGTTGTGGGTGCGCCTGCGATACAGCGACGGGGAGACTATCGAAGGAGTGGTGCCCAACGACCTGCTCTCATTGCTCGATAACGGCATCCAGATCACGCCGCCCGATCTGAATTCCTCCACCGACCGCATTTTCATCCCCCGTTCCGCGTTAACCGAGATGACTGTGCTTGGCGTGGTAGGAATCGCTCGCCGTAAACCTGCCGCCGCCGCTGCCACAGCAAGCCAGCCTCGCCTTTTCAACGAATAACTCGCCCGGCTGTACTTCCCTCTCTGCGCTGTGCGAGACTCGCACTGAGCATCCAGGAGCTATCGTTATGCCCATGAACCTTTCGGAAATTGCGCAGAAACTCGGCTGCCGTCTTGACGGAAACGGCGAGACCCTCATTCACGGTATTGCGGGGATTGAGCATGCCGAACCGGGCCAGGTCAGTTTTCTCGCCAACCGGCGTTATTTCCCTCTCTTGAAGACTACACGCGCCTCTGCCGTACTCGTGGAAGACGGCATCAACATAGAACGCGATGCCACGCTACCTCGACTGGCTGCGTTGCGCACACCAAATCCCTATCTGGCGTTCGCGCACGCTATCGAGCTTTTCTATCAAGCCCCAAAGTACAAGCCTGGATTCCATCCCACGGCGCTCATCGCCAAGTCCGCGAAGATCGGCGTTGGGGCTCACATCGGGCCCTATTGCGTCGTGGGAGAAGATGTGCAGATCGGGCGCAACGCCGTCCTGCACAGCTTCGTTTCCGTCTACCAGGGAGCGCGAATTGGCGATGATTTTTTTGCACACTCACACGCCGTGGTCCGCGAGTTCTGCCAAATTGGAGATCGTGTGATTTTGCAGAATGGAGCCATTATCGGCGGTGACGGCCTGGGCTTCGCCAAGCAGAAAGATGGGACTTGGTACAAGATGCAGCAGTCCGGCCCCGCGGTTCTTGAAGACGACGTCGAGGTGCAATCCAATGCGTGTGTCGACCGCGCCACCGTCGGCGAAACGCGCATCGGGCGTGGCACCAAGCTGGATGATCTTGTCCTGGTGGGGCATGCCTCGCATGTCGGAGCCAACACGATGCTTTGCGGTCAGGTTGGCCTGGCGGGATCTACAAAAGTTGGCGATGGCTGTATTCTTGCCGGGCAGGTTGGTACGGCCGGCCACCTCAGTATAGGCGACGGCTCTGTCCTCACCGCGAAGAGCGGAATACCCAACGATGTTCCGCCTCGGTCCATGTTTTCCGGATATCCAGCCGTCGACAATCGTCAGTGGCTCAAAACGGTGGCAGCACTGAATCGCTTGCCGGAACTTCAGAAGCGAGTGCGTGAGTTGGAAGCCGAGCTGCAGCGCCTCGGCGGGCATCCGCGAACCTCGCCGAATCGGTAGGATCTAGGCAGCGCCTGAGAAGCCCAGGGGCCTTTGATCCGGCGGCAAGCCTGCCGCCATGGCGTCGTGCACGCGCTGATTCAAAGCGTCGCGTTCCTCGAGCGTATACCTGGAAGCATCGATCGGCGCTAGAAACTCCACGAGAATCTCGCCAGGTTGAACCTTCAGCGAGCGCTTTGCCATGATTCTGTGCGCGCCGGAGCACAACACCGGAACGATCGGAACAGCCGCTTTGATCGCCAATACAAACGCGCCCTTCTTGAACTCCTGCAGTCGCCCGTCGGGACTCCTTGTCCCTTCGGGATATATTAGAAACGACTGCCCGACCCGCATCGCTTCCGCGGCCTTTTCCACGCTCGCGATCGCTGATTCGCGATCGGCCCGGTTCACGGGAATAAAACGCGCTAGCGTAAACGCCTGCCCCACAATTGGCCATTTAAACAGCGACTCTTTTAGCAAAACGGCGATACGCCTCGGAATCGCCCCCACCACAGCTGGCGCATCCGCGGAACTCGTGTGGTTGGCAACAAATAGGCAGACTCCTGGGGGTATGTTTGCCTTGCCCTCTACGCGCACTCTCACGCCGACCGCCCTCACAAAAAACATCACACCCTTAAGCCCCGCCCAATACAGCGGATCGATGTGCCTTGTGACAAGCGTATAGAGCAGTAGAGGTGGCCCAAGTATCAGGATGTAGAGGGAAAGGAAGACGACGATGAAAACCATCCGAATCATGCAATAGGCAAAACCCTCTCGAACACGGCTCTCATGGTCAAGATGAACCTAGCGTCCCGATCCGCTTCATTGCGGCGCCACCGTTTGCGTGACTCCGTGAAGCAAACCTTCCCGGATATGCCTTGCCTTGTCACTTGCCTGGGGATCTTCGGCTACCTGATAAAGCAGCTCCTTCTCTTCCCCCAACTTGAACTCCAATGATCGTTCTTTCTCATCGCGACGAATTCGTGCCTTCATCGGTTCGCCCGGTTGCCGCTCACGCACCCATCGAGCCAAGGATCGCGGCACATCTCCATCGTTCCAATTTAAGATGACATCTCCAGGCCGCAGGCCTGCACCATCTGCGGAACTTCCATCATCCACGCCGCGCACCGTCACTGTCCCGCCTGAATCACGCTCTGCAGAAAACCCGAGCAGTGCCCTTTTGTGTTCGATTGTTCGCAGATCGAGACCGGCCAATGCAAGCATCTCCTTATAGGGGATTGGCTCTGCGGCAGCAACATAGTCGCGAAAGAAATCTTCGAACGACCCGCCGGCTGTTTTCTCAGCCTCAAGACGTATGTCAACGCTGTCGCGGTAAGTCTTCCCTTGTTTGGCAAAGTCTGTGTTCAAGCCGCGCAACACATCATCCAGGCTCTTTGCGTTGTTTGTCCGGTCGCGAATCAGGATGTCCAGCAAGTCTCCCAAGACCTGCCCTTTTGTATAGTAAGAAACGCTGTCGTCCGGGCCGTTGTAGAGCGGGTATTTTTCCAGCCATGCATCGAGGCTTGATTGTTCGGCACTCTGCCAGCGATTCGCGGGCCGCGCTTCCAGTTCGCTGATCTGCTCCCCGAGGTCCGCGTAAAATCGTTCCTTATTCCAAATGCCGCTTCGCACCAGGGTGTAAGCGCCATACGTGCTCGTTACCCCCTCGGCGAACCAGAGAGCGCGCGTGTATTGTTCTTTCGTGTAGTCCACTGGCTCCAGCGTTGCCGGACGGATCCGCTTTACATTCCATAAATGAAAGAATTCATGCGCAGCGACTCCGGCGAGATATTCATCCGACGGAATCCCAATTGCCGTTGAATTCGCGTGCTCCATCCCACCGCCGCCTGAGCCCTTCCCGATATGCAGGATAAATGTGTAATGCTCGAAGGGCGCGCCATCCATCAACTTCAGTTCATGCTGGCAAATTCGGCTCAGCTCATCCGAAACTTTCTTTTTGCTCCAGCCATCTCCGTGGACGACAACGGTGACCCGCGGCAAAATATCCGGCAAATCGAATTCTTGAAATTTGCCGACTTCGATCGGCGCGTCCACCATCTCATCGTAGGTGAAATGCGAAGCAAGCCATAGCGGATACCGGCCGTTAATAGAGCCGGCGCTCCAACTCATTGCACCCGTGGGTCGCCACCCCTCAGGTAAATCAGTGAGCTCGAGTGATACGGGCTGCTCCCGGCGCTCCGGAATATTCATCAGGATCATCGCAGGATTGATGAAAGCGTGCTCGGCATTCAACTGCGTCGCAAACGGGCCAGGTTCGTCCCAGTAGGTGACGTATGATACTAGAACCATGCCATCGCCCTGAACCCGCCACGTTTGCTTGTCGACCTTCTCCGCCTGTTGCGGGTGAAGACCAAACCCAAACTGGACTTCCCGCACGTGAGCGCTGAAATCGCGAATCTGATAGAGGGCGTTCCACGCGGGCATTTGCAGAGTCACGCTGCCGTGCACATCAGGAATGAACACAGTTATGTGGAACAAGTGCTGCTCAGGATGCGCCAGAGAAATCGTGTAGTGGACACTTTGTGGTCGGTCAACTTGTTGCGAACCGAGTAAGATCGGGAACAGTAAAAGGAGCGGCACCCGCCAACCGAAGGATGAAAGGGTCACCGGACGCTGGCCTCGTGAGGAAGCGGACGCGCACGCTCCAGCCCTTTTAGCAGCTTTTCGCAAAGGCCGTCGAAACTACCGTTAGACATGACCAGCAGCAAGTCGCCGAACTCCGCTTCGGCGGAAACGTAATCTGCAATCGAGTCCGCGCTGGGAAAAACGCGCGCATTCTTTCCCAGGTCACGCACGTGCTTGGCGACTGACTCGGGTTCCATCCGGTTTTCATCCCCGAGTTGCTGGGCGCGAAACACACCGGCCAAAACCACTCGATCGGCAAGTGCAAGGGCAACGGGTAGCGTTTGCTCAAATACTTTCCTGCGCATGGAATTCGAGCGTGGCTCAAGGATCGCCCATAGCCGCCTGCCCTTCCACCGGGCCCGCGCCGCCTCAATGGTCGCTCGCACCGCAGTAGGGTGATGCGCGAAATCATCCACCACAAGCACTCCGCGGACTTCGCCCTTGACATCCATCCGTCGCTTCACGCTTTGAAAAGCCGGAAGCGCCTTCGACAAATCCACCACGCCAATTCCACGCCCGTGCGCCACGGCCATTGCGGCCATCGCGTTCAAAACGTTGTGACGTCCGCTCGCCGCCAGCGCAAACTCGCCAAACGCTTTACCTTTGTACGAAACGCGGAACCGCATTCCGCCGCCATCTACAGCCAATTCGCTGGCTACCCAATCGTTCCCAGCCGAAAAGCCATACGTCTCGACGGGACAAAACGCTTTCTCCGCCGCACGCCGCAACGCCGGCCCAGACTCCTCTGTGTCACCCCAAATCACAACGCGGCCCCGCCGCGGCACAAGATTCACCAGCCTCCGAAACGCCAGCTCGTACGTCTCGAAATCCCGGTAGATATCCGCATGATCGTATTCAAGCGAGGTAACAATCAAATCGTCAGGATGGTAGTGAAAAAACTTGGGCCCGCGATCCCAAAACGCAGTTTCGTACTCGTCGCCTTCTAGAATAAACTCCTCACCGCCACCAAGCCCGTAGCTCTTTCCAAAATTTTCAGCGACACCGCCCACGAGGAAGTTCGGCCGCTTCCCTGCTGTGTGAAAAATCCAGGCCAGCATCGCCGTCGTGGTTGTCTTTCCGTGCGTGCCGCTCACAACGATCGAATGGCGCCCCGGCAAAAACACTTCTTCCAATATCTCGGGCATCGAGCGGTACGGAATCTTGCGATCGAGCACTTCTTCCAACTCAGGGTTTCCGCGCGCGATGATATTCCCGATTACGACCAGATCCGGCGCCGGAATCAAATGCTCCGCATCAAAGGTATGAAAAAACGCGATCCCCAATTTCTCCAACAGCGTGGAGGCCGGTGGATACACTCCCGAATCCGATCCCGTCACACGATAGCCGTGCTCGCGCAACATTCCCGCGAGCGGAGCCATCGCCGAGCCGCCTATGCCAATCACATGAACATGTTTCGTTTCGCTCATGGCGCAACTGCGGGCTCAAGAATCTCCAGCTCCCCTTCTCCCTGAGATTTTAGACGTGCCTTCACGCCCAGAGGCACTGTCAACATTGGCCGGGGTGTATGGCCAACCGCCGCGCCATAAACAACCGGCACTCCCAGCGGGCCAAGAATCCTCGAGCACACATCACGCACTGTCGCGCTGCCGGACATCAGCGGTCCGCATTCCGGAAATTCGCCAAGAATGATCCCACGAACGCCCTCAAATTTTCCGGCCTGCTTTAAATGCATCAGCGCTCGATCCACTTGCCACGGCTTCATGCCGCGATCCTCCAGCAAGAGAATTGACCGGCGGGTCTCCAATTCCCATGGCGTTCCCAGTGTCGTCTCTACGAGTGTCATGCAACCGCCAAGCACTCGCCCCTCGGCTTCTCCGCTCACGAGCGTCTCACCTCGCAGGTTCAGACTCCAGCCACCTTCTGTTTTTCCTACTGCGGCAAGTAAGGACACCTTGTCATAACCCTTCGCAGAGGCGTCTCCGGCATCGAGACCTGCAGCCAGCATCGGCCCGTAAAATCCAACCCATGCGTGACGCATCCACAGATAAACCTGGAGCGAAGTCAAATCGCTGTATCCCAATATCACCTTGGGTGAACTGGCATCCTCGACAGCGAGATCGTCGAGGATATAAGTCGATCCATACCCGCCGCGGACGGCCACCAGAGCATCCACATCGTCGCGCTCCAGGTCATTCTGAAACTCGCTTCGTCGTGCAGTGAGCGCCCCCGCGAAGTAGCCTTCCGGCGAAAGCGGAGTCGCATCGGCCACTTGGAATCCCAAACGGCGCAACTCGTCGGCTCCTGCGATAACTTTGGAAAACTCCGCAGGCGAGGCTGGAGCAAATGGCAGCAGTACACTACCGGAATGCAAGGCGCGCGGCTTCCTCACTTCCAGTTCCACTGCCGCATCCCCCAGATCGCTCGTCCGCGTGCTCATCCGTTTTGCCGCTCCACCGGAAGCATTTCGCAGTTGACGCCCGGCTTGCACAGCGCTTCAAGAATCTTTTCCTGCTGGTGCGTGGTCACTTCCGCATCGAACTGAATCAAGTTTTTCTCGCCCGCCAAAGACACCTGAAAATTATCAATCCCCACTTTGAGCTCCGCAAAAATCCGGTGTACGTCGGTGACCATATTTTCCGCGCGGTCCACGAATATGCGGAACAACATGTAGCGGGGTTTCAGGTTGAGCCAGTCTTCTACGTAGAAAAGAAGAACCAGGGCAAATAAA
>Ga0209415_10017545_pt1 | contig 11377 bp, 18 predicted proteins | sample PeaSoiSIISIP2007_FD_187696 | JGI IMG/M metagenome (GOLD analysis project Ga0209415, IMG submission 187696) | Peat soil microbial communities from Weissenstadt, Germany - SII-SIP-2007 (SPAdes) (version 2) | ecosystem: Environmental > Terrestrial > Soil > Wetlands > Peat | place: Germany...
GAGCTGGGCAGCGGGTCCGGCTATATCAAGGACCTGCGTCCGGAGATTATCACTTCTGACGTGGTGCCGGGTGTCGCGGACATGGTCATTGACGGGCGCGTGCTTCCTTTCCCTGATGAGAGCGTGCAGGCTCTGTTCCTGACTCACGTTTTTCACCACATTCCAGACGTGGAACGTTTCTTTTCCGAGGCCCTCAGGGTATTGGTACCGAACGGTGTCATCTCGATGGTGGAGGTCACTCACACGCCCTTTGCGCGCTGGTTTTTTTCCCGGTTGCATCCGGAACCCTACAACGATCGGGCATCGGAGTGGAGTTTCCCGGAGGGGGATTCGATGCTCGATTCAAATCAGGCGCTGAGTTGGATAGTCTTCGTGCGTGACGGAGCGGGGTTTGCGGAGCGGTATCCAGGGCTGCGTGTGGAACGTCTCCGCTATTTGCCGTGGCTGAGTTACCTGCTCTCAGGTGGAGTGAATCTACGGAGTTTTGTCCCGGTTCCCCTTGCGCCCCTGGTCGTGGGCGCCGATTGGCTGTTGCAGCCGCTCGACGGGTTGTTTGCCATTCACTGGCACATCACCATACGGAAGGTGAAGCCGAGCGAAACATGAGCAGCGGGACAGCGGCGCTCGATCGGGAAGCTCGCTGCTTCCCGGTACACTTCTTCCGCCGGGAGCGGGAACAGTAACGGCCGGACGCACGTCAACGGCTGGCACCGGCAATATGCTAGGCTATGAAGAGCTATCTCCTCGTTCCGCCCCCGCGCGGACAATCAGGATTACGCAATTATGCCGAAGTTGAAGACCCATAAGGGTGCGTCCAAACGGTTTAAGAAGACGGGAACAGGGAAGGTGGTTCGCCACCACTCCGGCGCCCGGCACATTCTGACCTCGAAGGTGCGCTCCCGCAAACGGAGACTCAAGCAGTCCGCGGTTGCCGACGCCACCGATCAGGCGAAGCTTCACCGCATGTTGCCGTACTAAGGCCTCGCGCCGGACGGCGGTTTGGAGTGGACAGCGCGCCGCACGTGCCTGATCCGCCCGCAGCAAACACAAGGAGCAAAACGTGCCGAGAGTAAAACGTGGTACCCACCGGCGGAACAGCCGCCGGAAAACGCTGGCCCTCGCCAAGGGCTTTTACCTGACCAAGAGCAAACTCTACCGTTCCGCCCAGGAAGCGGTGGAGAAGGCGCTGCGCTACGGCTTTGTCGGCCGCCGGCGCAAGAAGCGCGATTTCCGATCGTTGTGGATCGTGCGTATCAGCGCGGCCTGCCGCGCCGCCGATATCTCTTACAGCCGGTTCATGGACGGCCTGAAGAAGGCCGGCGTGGATCTGAACCGGAAGATGCTGGCCGATATCGCGGCCAGCGATGAAGCGGCCTTCACGGCTCTGGTCCAGAAAGCAAAAGCCGCGGGAGCGCAATAGCCATGGGGCCGGCAGAGCAGGAAATCGACGCTCTCGCCAGTCTGGAAGAGCGCATCAATCGAGCCGTGGAAGCGGTCAGCTATCTTCGCCGGGAGAAAGAAGTGATCGCCCAGCAGTTGCAGGCGGCCATGGCCGAGCGCGACGCCGCCCGCAAGGAGGCTGCCTTCGCTCAGGCCCAGGCACAGAAGGTGGCGCAGGAGATGGAAGATCTGCGCTCCGAGCGCAAGCAGGTGCGAACGCGCATCGAAAAGCTGCTCGGCCAGATGGATCTGCTGAACGTGCCATAATTTCACCATGGAAGACGCATCGGCACGAAAACCCGTGCGCGTCACCATCTTCAACCAGAGCTATTCTCTCGTCGCCAGCGAAGAGCCCGGCGAAGTTGAGTCGCTGGCGCATACCGTGGACGCGCTGATGCACGAGGTCGCGGCGCGCGCGGGAAACGTGGACACGGCGCGCACGGCCGTGCTGGCCTGTCTCCACATCGCCGATCAGAAGCGCGCTCTGGAGCGCGAAATCGAGACGCTGAAGCAGCGGGTGGAAGCCAAGGCTCGGCAGTTCAGCGTGCGGCTGGACGAGGCGCTCACCGGACCGCAGGGCGACCGGACATGAAGGCCTCGGTTGCCGCGATGCTGTCGGTACGGCGCGGAACGCAGGCGATCGAGTTCTACAAGGCGGCCTTCGGCGCTCGCACGCTGTTCCAGTTCGGGGATGAAACATCGGGCGTGGTAGCGCACCTGGCCATTGACGATTCCGATTTCTGGCTCGCCGACGAGTCGCCAGAGAACCAGAATTTCAGCCCGGAGACACTCAGCGGCAGCACGGTGCGAATGGTGATTATTGTTGACGATCCCGACGCGTTGTTCGCGCAGGCCCTCGCGGCGGGCGCGAAGGTCGTCTGGCCGGTGGAGGATCAACACTACGGCTGGCGAATCGGCCGGCTCATGGATCCGTTCGGGCACCACTGGGAAATCGGCAAGCCGCTCAACGGCTGACGAAACGGCTCCCCCTGATCCAGAAGCGCAGCGGCAGGTCGGCGCATTTCGTGATGCCGATGCGCGGACCCTCGGCGATCTCGATGGGCGGCTCGTCGCGCAGGCGCCGCACGGTGATCGGACCTTTCACCAGATCGGCGCCGTTCACCCTGCGCGTGATTCCCAGCGCGAGCGTCAGCTTGCCGGGACCCGACGCCAGATCTTCGACTCGCCGTGCTTTCGGCCTGCGCCGCTCCATCACGGCAAGGCCGCTCAGGGGCTCGACGGCGCGAATCAGCAGCGCGCCGGGCGTGCGGTCCTGCTCAGCGACGAAGTTCAGGCAATCGTACATGCCGTAGATGAAATAAACGTAGGCGTGGCCGGGCGGGCCGAAAATGACGCGCGTGCGCTCGGTGATGCCGCGCGAGGCGTGCGCGGCGAGGTCGTCCAGTCCGAGGTAGGCCTCCACCTCCACAATGCGCCCGGCCGTTGAGCCGTGGACAATTACCTTGCCCAGACACTCGCGCGCCACCTGCGTTGTGCCGCGCGCGTAGAAGCTGCGCGGGAGCAGGTCACTGCTTTTCAGGAGCTGAGCAAGCGGGAGCGGATCGCGTATGCCAGGATGTTATCAAACGCCCATGCGATTGTTCACCGGACTCGACCTGGCGCCGCACGTATCGTCCGCGCTCGAACATCTGCTGGCCACGCTCCGGCCGCTCGCGCCGCTGCGGTGGACGCGGGTCGAGAATCTGCACGTGACTACGAAGTTTATCGGCGAGTGGCCGGCGGCGAAGCTGGATGAGATGAAGGCGGCGCTGGCGAAGGTGCCGGGACGAGATCCCGTTCCGGTGAGCGTCCGTGGGCTGGAGTTGAAACCACGGCTTCTCTGGGCTGACGTGTATGCGCCGGGGCTGGCCGACCTCGCCCGCGATATCGACACCGCACTGTCGAAACTCGGCGTCGCGCGCGAGACGCGGCCGTTCACGGCTCACCTGACGCTCGCTCGCATCGCAAAACCGGTGAAAGTCAATCTCGCGGCGTACGAGGCCACCGCCTTCGGATCGTTCGATGCCGACCGGTTCTTTCTCTACCTCAGCGAGCCGGGGCCGGGCGGTTCGGTCTACACGAAACTGGCGGAGTTCCCATTCGCGAAATGATCCCTACCCTCGTGCTTGTCGCGGCGTATCTGATCGGCGGCATTCCCTTCGGCTACCTGTTGGTGAAGCTGACTACGGGCCGCGACGTCCGCGATTTCGGCAGCGGCAATATCGGCGCAACGAATGTGCTGCGCACCACCGGTCGAGGCATTGGCATCGCGACGCTGGCGCTTGACATCCTCAAAGGCGCGGCAGCGGTCTGGCTGGCGGGACGCTTCACCGGCGGTTCGGTGCTCTGGATGAGCGCGGCGGCGCTGGCGGTGATGGCCGGTCATGCCTTCCCGATCTTCCTGAAGTTCAAAGGCGGGAAAGCGGTGGCGAGTTTCATCGGCGCTTTCCTGGTGCTGACACCTGTACCGCTTCTTTCGATAGTCGTTCTGTTCGTGATTGTTGTGGCGGCAAGCCGGTACATATCGCTCGGTTCGATCGTCGCCGCAGGCGTTTTCCCCTTGGCAGTCTGGCTGATACAGCGCCCCACCTGGCCCCCGATTGCGGCATCGGTGATCGCCGCGGCGTTCATCATCTGGCGCCACCGGGATAATATCGGGCGCCTCCGTGCCGGATCCGAGCACGTCTTCAGCTTCGGTGGAAGCAAGGCGCGCTCATGAAGCAACTGGCCATTATCGGCGGCGGGAGCTGGGGAACGGCGCTCGCTATCGTGCTGGCTCCACGATGCGAACGCGTGCGTTTGTGGGTGAAGGAAGAGGATCTGGCCGCGCGAGTGCTTTCGACCCGCGTGAACGACGTCTTCCTTCCGGGTTTCCCCCTGCCTGGCAACGTCGCCGTCTCCGCGCGGCTGGAAGATTTGCTGCCCGGCTCCGACGTCGTCCTCGGCGTGATGCCCTCGAAATACGCGCGGCGCGTTTACACGGCAATGCTGCCGCTGCTCGACTCCGGGATGTGCTTCGTCAGCGCGACGAAAGGTCTGGAACAGGGCACGCTGCTGCGCGTCTCCGAGGTGGTTGGCGAAGTGCTGAGTCCGCGGTTCGCCCCGCGCGTAGCGGTGATGTCCGGCCCCACTTTCGCACGAGAGGTCGCCGCCGGAACGCCCACGGCGCTGGTGATCGCTTCCGAGGACGCCGCGCTCGCGCGCAGCATCCAGCACGATTTCGCCGGACCAAGCTTCCGCCTGTACACGAACAACGATCCCATCGGCGTCGAAGTCGCGGCAGCGCTGAAGAACGTGATTGCCATCGCCGCCGGCATTTGCCACGGGCTGAACCTCGGGCACAATCCCATCGCTGCCCTGATCACGCGCGGCCTGGCCGAACTTCGCCGACTGGCCTGTGCCATGGGCGGGAATGCGCACACGCTCGCGGGGCTGGCCGGTCTGGGCGATCTGGTGCTCACCTGCACGGGCGAGCTCAGCCGAAACCGCTACGTGGGAATCGAACTGGCCAAAGGCAGATCGCTGGCGGACATCATCGGGTCCATGACCATGGTGGCGGAGGGTGTGGACACGACTGCGGCGGCGGTCGAGCTGGCGGAGCGCCATGGCGTGGACCTGCCGATCACCTTTCAGATGGATCGCATCCTGCGCGGCGAGCGGTCGCCGCGTGAGGCCATCCGCGAGCTGATGGAGCGCACCCTCAAAGATGAATGATCCAGCCGCGGGCGCGATTCTCGAACGTGAGAAGGCCTACCACGAAAAACTCTACTCCGGGGAGGCGCAGGCGCATTTCGCCCGTCCGGCCGTTCGCGCGTTTCGCCAGCATCTGGTGCAGCGGATTCTCAGACTCACCGGGGCGAGCCGGAACTCTCGCGTGCTGAGCCTGGGCTGTGGAATTGGAGATACGGAACTCCTGCTGGCGCCGCATGTAAGCCAGATCGTGGGCGTCGATCTGTCGCCATCGGCTATCAGGCAGGCGCGGGAAGATGCCGAACATCTGGGCGTGGCGAATGCGGAGTTCATCGAGGGCACGGCGCCGCGGGCTGACGACAAATTCGATGCCGTGATTGCCATATTCTTCCTGCATCACCTGCCGGACACGCTGCTGGCGGACCTGCCAGGTTCGGTGGCGGGCATGCTCAACTCCGGCGGCACCTTCTACTCGCTCGACCCCAGCGTTCGCCGGCTTTCCGCGGCGGTCGGCCGCCTGCTCATCCCGAAACTGATGAAAAAGTACCAGAGCGCGGACGAACGGGAACTGGAGCCGGAACCGGTGGCCGATTCGTTCAGGCGCCAGGGCTTTTCCGTTCAATGCGATACGTACGATTTTGGGTCCACGCCATGGGCCGGACTCTTCCCAGGCTGGCGCTTTGGGTACCGGGCGGTGCGCTGGGCTGACGACTGGCTGCTGCGGGTCCCGTTCCTCCGCCAGCGAGGCAGTAACTTCGAGGTCATCGCCCGCAAGGCTTAGGGAACCGCCGCCATGGAATACCCGCAACTTTCCGATTCGGCACGGGTTAGTGAGGATATGACGGCGCTCGCATCCCTTGAACGGGACGCGGAGTTGATGATCCGGGTCCGTGAAGGGGACGAGACCAGCTTCGCGCTGCTGCTCAACCGGCATCGCGGACCGGTGGTGCATTTTCTCTGCCGGATGGTGCAGAACCAGGGCGTCGCCGAGGAACTGGCGCAGGAAGTGTTTCTGCGCGTGTATAAAGCAAGGGCAACCTATGAGCCGACGGCGAAGTTCACCACGTGGCTGTTTCGCATCGCCACGCATCTGGCGCTCAACTGGTTGCGCGACAGGAAGGCCGAGAGGGCGCAGGATAGCATCGACGAAACTTCGGGCGACGGGCCGGTGCGGGAATTGCCGGATCGGTCGGGAACGATTGAGCAGAAGCTTGTGCGTGACGCGCGGCTGGGCGAAATTCGCGCGGCCATCGAGGCGCTGCCGGGAAAACAGCGCGCGGCGGTGCTCATGCACAAGTACGAAGAGATGGAGTACGTGCAGATTGCTGGTGTGCTGGGCTGCTCGGAATCGGCGGTAAAATCGCTGTTGTTCCGGGCATACGAGACGCTGCGAGCGCGGCTGGCGCACCTGGTGTGAGAGAAGCAAAGGTTCGCTGAAGGGAAGAAGAAAATGCGTTGTCCGATCAAGGTGGGAAACGAAGCGGAACTGCTGGTGGCGTACACCACCGGCACGATGACACCCGCGGAACAGGAATCGTTCGAGCTGCACATGTCCGAATGCGCCGAATGCCGGGAACTGGCCGGCGCGCAGAAATCGGTGTGGGGCGCGCTCGATTTGTGGAAGCTGCCGCCGGTGTCCGATGAATTCGACCGGAAGCTGCACGCGCGCATTGCGGAAGAGGCGCGGCTCCCGTGGTGGAAGCGCCAGTGGGACACGTTGTCGCATCCGGGATTCTGGCTCTCGTGGAAGCCGGCGATTCCGGTTGGCGTCGCCTGCGCGGCGCTGGTGGGGGCCTTCCTGCTGCATGGCCCGATGCATGTGCCAATGACGCACAATGTTGCGCCCGCCGCGGCTCCGGCTGTCCAGAGTCAGCAGGACGCGCAAAAGATGGATGTGAATGAGGTGGAACGCGCGCTGGACGATATGGACATGCTGAAGCAGCTCGATGCACCTGCGTCCGCTCCGGCCCGCGCTCCGGAAGGTTCCTGAGATCGTCATGACCGCATCGAGATTCGCGGCTGCGGTGATGCTGGCGGCCGGATTGCTTTCCGTGCCCGCCGCGGCGCAGCCTCCGGGCCCTCCCGGCCGGTGGAGACAACCTGGAGAACCGCCTTCGCCGATCGACCAGCTCGAGCGGCTGCGGCTGATGAGCCCGGAACAGCGCGAGCGTTTTCTGGACCGGCTGCCGCCGCAGCGCCGCGCCAACGTCGAGCGGCATCTTCAGAACTACATCGACATGACGGACGCACAGCGCGCCCGTTTGCGCGAACAGTATGAGATCTTCCGGCAGCTCCCGCCGGAGAAGCAGCAGGTGTTCCGCAATCTGTTCGGGCGCTTCATGAACCAGCCTCCGGTGCGGCAGGAGCTCATGCGGGAAGAATTCCAGCGCCTCCGCGAGATGACCCCGCTGGAGCGGCAGAAGCGTCTGGACAGCTACGAGTTCCATTACCGCTTCCAGCCGAACGAACGGGAGATCCTGGGGCGGCTGGCGATGCTGCTGCCGTAGCCCGCAGTTCAGGGCAGCTGCGGCGCGGCGGATCGGAGCGTCTTCGCAATCCACGCGGCGTGCGGGAATGCGCGGTCAGTGAGGGCCTTTATCTCCTTCTCGATGTCATACTCCACGCGACGGATCGTTGGCGTTGAGTCATCCAGCAGAAAGTAGGCCGCGCGAGGATCGCCATCGTAGGAGAGGCTCACGCTGCCGCTGTTGACGACGGTCAGCTCGCCCATGCGCCGGATGAACGAGCGATGAATGTGGCCGTAGGCTACGATTGCCTGGCCGAGCGGTCGGTACACGGACGCCAATTCCGCATCGCTTACTTCGGGATTCGGGGCTCGCCACGCGGTATCGGGGCTGGCGTGTACCAGCGCAAGCGGGGCGTGAATTTGCGCGCGCGGCAACTTGCGCAGCCACGCGAGCCGCTGGTCGCCGAGCCGTTCCCGGGTAGCCGCCGCCATCTCGTGAATAGCGGCCCAGATCGGCTTTACCTCCGGTGACTGCCGGCCGAGCTGTTTCACCGTCTCCGGCGTGGACAGCAGCTCATCGGTATTGCCTACGACGCCCGGCCAGCCCAGTTCGCGAACGCGATCGACGATCTCCGCGGGGCTGGATCCCGCGTCGGCCAGATCGCCGCCGTGGAAGATCAGATCGGGCGAAGTTTCCCGGAGGTCGGCGAGTACCGCTTCGAATGCCGTCAGGTTGCCGTGAATGTCCGAAACGACGGCGATGCGCATCTATATCAAGTATGAAGCTGGCTGTTTTCTGTCTCGCAGTTCTTCTGCTCCGTGTTTCCGTGCTGGCGGGCGTCTGTACCGCCGACCCATTGTCCGGCGACCGCCGTCATGAATTCCAGTTTTTCGGCGGATATTCGCCGGCGTCCACTACGCTCATCGGCACCACCACGGACCGCCGCTTCATAGCCGCTGGCTTCAACTATTCTTATCGCTGCGGCGCGTGGGAGCACATTTCGCTGAGCTACACGGCAGGCGCGATGCCGGTCGCGACGGTATTGCAACCGAGCTACTACGGCATGCCTGCTCACGCCGTGTACGGGTTTGGAATCACGCCCCTGGGGATGACTGTGGACGTTCGGAGAAAGCGTCCGCTCTACCCGTTTTTTCAGGTTGATGGCGGCATCATCGCTTCCACCGAGCGTATCCCGGTGAACGTCACGGACGCGACGGCGCTGAATTTCCTGTTCGATTTCGGCGGAGGCGTGAAGTGGCACCCGAGTGGACGGCGCTACGGCGTCGAGCTGGCTACAAGTTCCTGCACATCTCGAATGGGTTCACGACGCCGGTGAACCCCGGAGTCGATAACAACGTCTTCTATGCGGGGTGCCTGCTGTTCCGTTAGGCATGCTGTCTATACTCGTAGTATGGCTTCGCTGGTCAGTCTCGGTCTTCCCGCGCCGTTCGACCCGCTCGCGCTCGAAGCCAAGCAGGAGAAGCTGCTGGCCGATCTGCGCGCGATGGGCCGCGTGCTGGTAGCCTACTCGGGCGGAACCGACTCGGCGTATCTCGCGTGGGCGGCCGCTCAGGCACTGGGCGAAAACGCCATCGCCATCACCGCTGACTCCGCCTCCATTCCGGCATCGCATAAGCGCGACGCGGAACGGTTCGCGCGCGATCATGGCATCCGGCACGAGTACATCGCCACGAGCGAGTTCGAAAACCCCGATTATGTGAAGAATGCGCCGGACCGCTGCTTTCACTGCAAGGACGAGCTGTTCACGTGCCTCGCTGAGGTCGGCCGCGCGCGCGGTTTCGAGCACATCGTCTACGGCGTGAATGTGGACGACCTCGGCGATTATCGCCCCGGTCAGAGAGCGGCGAAGATCCATGAAGTGAACGCGCCCCTGGTGGATGCAGGACTCACGAAAGCGGAAATCCGCGAGCTCTCGCGCATGGCGAGCCTCGAAACGTGGGATCGGCCGGCGTCGGCCTGTCTGAGTTCGCGCATCCCCTACGGCACGCCGGCAACCGTGGAGAACGTCAGGACTGTAGAGGCGGGTGAAGAAGCGATTCGCGCGCTCGGCTTCCGGCAGTTCCGTGTGCGCTTCCACGGAGAGCTGGTGCGTATTGAGATTGCGCCCGACGAGCTGCCACGCGCGCTGAACGCAGAAATGGCGCGGACGTTCGCGGCGATCTTCAAGCCGCTCGGCTTCCACTACATCACACTGGATCTCGAAGGCTACCGCCAGGGTTCCCTGAACGCGGTGCTGAACCGGTAAGCCGCCGTTTTTTTCCGGCCGGCGTTTGAGGAGCGCTCCCGAGCCGCTTGATTGACTTACCCTCACGGCGAAGAGACCGTTTTGTAACCCTCAACGGTTTGGGACCGATTCTCGCATCGGCCGACGGAACGTCGTGCGCAACGTTGCACGGGGTTGCCCGGGTAATGCCTTCCATGCCTCGTGGCCCGTTTCTCCGACGACAGAGCAACGAACTCTTGTTTCGAACAATGCCAGAGCGTTTTCGGCCGGCGCGGTGAAGTGGCTGAAAACAGGCGGAAAGATCGTGGGAACGCGATCTACTTCTTCGCCGGCGTGATGTCGGTGAGCGGGAGATCCCAGTGCGCGAGCAGAATTTCGAAGCGGCGCTGCTCCTCGCGTTTGTACGTTTCCTGATCGGGCCAGAGCTGGTGGATGAGCCGCTCTTCGTCGGGATTGGCTGTGGTGGCCACGGTTGAATTGCGAAAACGGATGGTCACGCGGTAATCCCAGCGGGCGTCCTCGGTCATGTGATTCGACGGCGTCTCGATCTTCACCGAAAGCATGCGGCCGCTCTCGACGATCTTCTGCAGCAGCGGGTAGTGGTTCTTCAGAAAGAGCTGCAGGAATTCCTGCTGGTGGCCCCACTGCACTTTGTAGTAGTACTCCATCGTGTAGGGCTGATCGGAGCCGCCCTGCGGCGGGGCGCCCTGGGCGAACAGCGGCAGAGTCGAGACGAAAAGAAACAGGACAAACAGAAGGTGTTTCATCATTCGCGATTATGCCGCATTCGAGCGAAACGCGCTCACAGGGATGTGCGATAACCGGATCGAGGAGGTGCGAGGTGGCAATTGCTGTGGTTCGCCTGGGAACTCCGAGGAAGCGCGGCGAGGGGTTGCGGATTGGCACGGTTCGGCGGCCCCCACGTGGTGTGCCGAAGGCGAAATTCGCGGAGCTGGACTATTACGACGTCTGGCTGCCGAATCTTTCGCCGAGCGCGGAGCTGGTGTCGTTCATCATGCATTCACAGGAGGAGAGCTCGTGGAAGACCTTCGACCGCCGCTACAGGGCGGAAATGGACAAGCCGGACACGTCGGGAGTACTCGACACACTCGCAGCGCTCTCGCATCAGACGAACTTCGCCGTCGGCTGCTACTGCGAGGACGAGAACCGCTGCCATCGCTCGATTCTGCGCAAGCTGCTGGCCGAACGCGGTGCGGAGATCGCCTGAGCGCCGTTACTGGCTCTGCACGTTGACGAAAACGTTCCCACTGCTCTGGAACCCGGCCATCTGCGCCTGCACGGGTTGGTTGCCGGCCAGCACGGCTGGCAGGGTCACAGTGATCGCGTAAAGGCCGGGACCTACGAGATACGCCTGGTTAACGGGTGCGCTGACGCCAGCGATCGAGACGCTGGGCAGGCTGGCCAGCGGAACGGGAGCGGAAATGACCTGCCCGGAGAACGTGGCCGGAATGGTGGGACCGAAGCCGGTCCTGTAGAGTTCGATTTGCTCGCCCGTGGTGGCGGGAGAGGCGGG
>Ga0209415_10017547_pt1 | contig 11375 bp, 9 predicted proteins | sample PeaSoiSIISIP2007_FD_187696 | JGI IMG/M metagenome (GOLD analysis project Ga0209415, IMG submission 187696) | Peat soil microbial communities from Weissenstadt, Germany - SII-SIP-2007 (SPAdes) (version 2) | ecosystem: Environmental > Terrestrial > Soil > Wetlands > Peat | place: Germany...
CGCAGATGCTGGCCAGCGGATTGGGGTCACGCGCGATGCGATAGGCTTCTTCAAATCGGCCCTCGGCGATCAGGCCAACATAGCGTCCGGCATTGGTGTGCGCCGGGCAGGCCATCATGCAGGGGAAGTTCGTGTTTAGCCAGTCCCCGTCGACCTTCTTGTTTTTGTATCGCTTCAGCATGAAGGCACTTTTTAGTCCTCGCGACGGATGAACGTCAACCAGTTTTTCTGGATTACGACTGGCTATGAAAAAAGCGACGAAAAATACGGGGAGCAGGGTCAACCGCTCTGCCGCTCCCCGTTGTTGCTCCTTACTTGCTCAGCGTGAAATCCGCTTTGCCCCCGCCGGCCACAGTTACCGGCTTGGACTGGTTCTTGGCGCCCTCGTGCCACGCGGTTACGCTGTAGCTTCCGTCGGGAACGTCTTTGATCTTGTAATTGCCGCTGTCGTCGGTTTCGGCAAAGTAGGGGGTTGGGCTGACAATGATGAACGCGCCCATGTCCGGGTGCACATTGCAGAGCAGCGGCACGACGCCTGCCTTATCGAAGGTAAAGGCTCGCTTTTCTCCCTTGGGCCACGTACCGAGATTGTGTCCCGCTTTCTTATCGGTGCCGATCGCAGTCCAGAAGACGTTGTGCTGCACTGTGTCGCTATTCAGGAACTCAACCGTTGTGCCCTGTTGTACAACCATGATGTGGGGCGCAAAGACGAGTCCCTTTTGATCCATCACCGGGTGCTGTGTGGGAGCCGGAAACGTTTTGCCCGCAATGGCCTCGACGTAAACCACCGACTGGCCTTTCATTCCTGTAACTTTGCCCTCGATGTCGCCCGCCCACGCCGCGCTGCACAATCCTGCTGTCAGTACCACGAGTACGAATGCCTTGCAATTCATTTGAGTTGTTCTCCTTTGGACTTGTTGATTGTTGCTCACGTATATGCCAAAACGTGCAGGTCAGAAAATGATCTTCGCATCCAGATAAATTGTGTTGTTGGCGCTCGCGTTGCGGCCGAAGCCGTCGTAGTTCGTCGCTGCGCCATTGAAGCGAGTATAGCCGGTGTATTGCGCCGCGAGTTGCAGGTTCTGCCACGGCCAGTAAGATACGTTCAAAATGTATCCCGCGCTTCTCGGGTCGCCATTGAAATTGCCGCTCACGGCTGTCCCCGACGGATAAAATGCGAGATCAGATGTCCCGGTTGTATTGAACCAGCCGAGCGTGCCCGTGTACTTGTTGCCGATGTGATATTCGGCATTGGCCATGACCGTGTTCAAACGGTGCGAACCTTGCGATACCAGCGGAGTCGGACTCCCACCGTTCTGAAACAGCAGGCTCAGCAGATCATTGTTTTCCCGGATGTACGTAGCCCGGAATGAAAGCACGTCAGTTCTGACGATGGTGCGGTCTATTTGCGTGTCGATTGCCCAGTCCGTGTACGAATCTGTCGGAATGCTGGCCCCGGAGGGATCGGTGATTTCATTAGGGGTCGAACGCAGGTGCATACCATAAGTTCCAATTTCATACTGCGTCTTTCCGGTTAACTCCTGCCACGCCAGGCGCCAGTACGGAGCAACGCCGCGGATATTGAAGGCCGCGCCCACGCCGGGGGCGCTCACTCCGGGGTTCGGCTGCGGTCCCCCCACGTGCTCAGAGCGATAGATGGCCGCGTCCAGATAGAGATGGTCGTTCCACATGCCAAACACGCCGAGTCCAGCTACGTCCTGGGCCAAACCGCCGTTGATGAAAGGACTGGCGTTGGGTGTAGGAGCGTTGTCGCTTGCGATCCACGGGTAGCCCCACGCTGGCGTGCTGTTCCAAAGATCCTCGACGGTGGGATTGTTATTGAGATCGATGCCGTAAACCAGTTCCTTGCCGCCTAATTTCGTCTTGTTCGCGAAGCGGATATCCGTGTTGTCGCTGGTGAAGTGGTCGTCCTGCGTGTCGTACGTCACCTGTAGAAAGCTTCCCACCTTGCTCGTCCATGCGCCCGAAAGGAACAGGGAAATATCTTGAGGGAACTCGAAGTTGCCGTTCTGGGTTTGCGGCTGCGCAGTCTTGAGCGAGGTAAACGAAGTCTCCAGCATGATGGACAGCGGCAATGACGCGAGCAGGTCGAGGGGAGCACGCTTCTTGCTTCCCTCTGCTGTTACGGTCTTGGTGTCGTCTCCTCGATCGACGTAGCCAGTCAGTTTGAACCTTCGCCCGGCAGGGTTAAGTTCCGGAGGAGCGTAGTGGCAGCCGCTGCATGCTAAACCAGTCTGCCGAGCATAGCTTGGAACCGCCAACGCGCTGGGCGGATTCCATGCGGCAAAAAACACCACAACCATAATAAACATGAGGGAGAAGAGCAGAGACACCCGACGCATATCCATTGATCGCCTCCTTGGCGGTCCAATTTGTATATTCGCTTCAAATTGCAGGGCCGGAACTGGGAGCTATTATCAGGACGGGCGTTGGAGCACTGCAGCGGCAAGTATCACAGGCGTATGTGATCCCGATCACATTCTCGAAAAAGTTGTCCCCGACCTCTTCGCTTTTTCCACTTCGAGTCGGTTGATCGTCGCCCGGAGCCAGGCACCGAGCGCCTCCTCGATCTCCTGCTGGGTACCAGTGCGGTACAAGGACTCGAGCGTCTCTCCGCCCGGAGACAGCGGGATATGAATGCAAGGGGTTTGTTCCTTGCGCGCTTCTTCTGGCACGAATTGCATCAAGAGGCATTCGCTGCACGGTTCGCGGTCCTTGGAGCTAAAGTTCATGCAGGTTGGCGAATCCTCAAAAATGAACCGCGCCCGCCAGGATTCGCGCGGCAGTCGGCCGTAACCGCCTTGCTCAAGAAACTCCAGTTCGAACTTCAGCACCTCTAACAGGTCGCGATTATCCCTTGGCATAAACTTACCCTCGCCCTATAGTGTGGCCCCAGATGCAAAGGCGACGCCGTGACCGGCATCACAGGTTGCGGTGAGGGCCATCACGAGCCGCACGAGTCGATTCTGGCGATCATTTGACTGGGAGGGTTCCCATTACAGGCAACTGTGACCGGGGTCACGGAACCTCACCCCTCAAAAAATTCAATATTGCAACATATTTGGATGTATTCTCGTTGCGATGTTGCAACGAAATTTCAACTGGAGCTTGAAGATGAAGAGAATCGACTTCAAAGTATTTACTATTGCAACAGCATTGGCTGCATTTCTCAGTATTCCCCTGTCGGCGTACGCGCAATCCGACGCGCTCTACAAATCAAAATGTGCGATGTGCCATGGCGCCGACGGAAAGAAAGCGGCCGGCCACGATCTTTCAAGTGCCGACGTGCAAAAAGAATCGGACGCGGATCTCGCTGCGGTCATCGCCAACGGCAAGGCCCCCAAGATGCCGAAGTACGCAGATAAATTGAAGCCGGAAGAAATTCAGGGGCTGGTGGCTTACATCCGCACTCTGAAGAAATAGTCCAGGCCAGTTACTGCTATCGAGTCCAGGGAGATTGTTCAAGGCAGCGGATGGTCCGCGGCCAAGTGTGAAGTGTGCCTGTAGCTGCGAAGCATAGAAAATAGAAAGAAGGGAGCAGTGGTTTCAAATGAACCTGCGAGAACGCATCCGAGACTGGTCGCAGCCCGTCTATTTTCTGGGGCAGAATCCCCTCACGCTTACTGGTGCCGTTGTCACCACGAGCACAGCGCTTACCACGATCGCCTTCTGGTTCTATGACGTCTTCCTGCCGGGCCCCCCGCATCCTTATATTGGCCTTCTGGTGTTTCTGATCCTACCGGGCATTTTTGTGCTCGGCCTGCTGCTGATTCCTGTTGGCATCTGGCTCAAGCGGCGAAGCCTGCTCGGGAGCGGGTCATTGCCGGAGGTCTACCCAGCCATCGACCTGGGGCTGCCCGTGGTACGGCGCACCCTGGAGTGGGTGGCGGCAGCGACCGTGCTCAATCTTCTGATCATTGGGACCGCATCGTACCGGGGCGTGCAGTATATGGATTCAACGAGTTTCTGCGGGACAACGTGTCACACCGTAATGGCCCCCGAGTATGCGGCCTATCAGAATTCTCCGCACTCGCGTGTGGAGTGCGTTGAGTGCCATATCGGGCCCGGAGCGGGGTGGTTTGTACGGTCGAAGCTTTCCGGTCTCCGGCAGGTTGCCGCGGTAACCTTCCACACCTATTCGCGCCCCATTCCTTCGCCGGTCAAGTATCTGCGCCCGGCGCGCGAGACTTGCGAGCAGTGTCATTGGCCGCAGCGCTTTACCGGCGACAAGTTCCTGGTGAACACAAGCTACAAGGACGACGAAAAAAACACTCCTCAGACCGACGTATTGCTGCTGAAAGTTGGCGGAATAACATGGCAGGGTTCGGTCGGCATCCACGGGCACCATCTCGCCGATAACGCACGCATTCGCTACATTTCGACCGACCCCGAGCGGCAGACGATTCCGGCCGTGTATTACACCGACGACCAAGGAAAGACGACTGAATTCATTTCCACGGATGCGAAGCCGACCCGACAGCAATTGGACAAGGGAGAACATCGCACGATGGATTGCGTGGATTGCCACAACCGGCCCACGCATGCCTTCGACTTGCCCGAAGACGCAGTGGACAAACAGATGTCGCTCGGGCACATCAGCCCGGAGCTGCCTTTCATCAGGAAGAAGGCGGTCGAGGTTCTCAAGGTTAATTATCCCACCCGCGACGTGGCGCGGCAGAGCATCGCCGCCGAACTCAACAGTTTCTATCGCACGAATTACCCGCAGATCTACGAGACGCGGCGCACGCTGGTGCAGCAGGCGGGCGACGAGGTGGCAGCGATCTACCTTCGCAACATCTTTCCCGAGATGCGCGTGACCTGGGGTGTTCACCCGAATAATCTTGGGCACAATGACTCCCCGGGCTGTTTCCGCTGTCATGACGGCAGTCATACCAGCGCCGATGGCCAGACCATCACCAATGACTGCTCTGCGTGCCATCAGGTTCTGGCGGCGGGGGAAGAGAATCCCAAGGTGCTGACCGACCTGGGAATGAAGTGAGCGTCGGGAATCGAGACATCGTCTATCAGATCCTCTCAATGCAACGGAATCCAAGAACCTTCTTATCGCTTCAAGTGCATAACTAACAAGCGAACGTGACACAAGTCACGGAACTTCCTCCTCAAAGCCCTCAACATGGTTAAGGATAACGCAAGTTTACGAAGAGGGAGGGAGTTTGCGGAAAAGGATGCGGCGCACGGCAGACACGGCAGGACGATTCGGTTTCGCCCTCTTGGTCTTGCTTTTCTCGGCCGGTCTTCTTTCAGTCTGCGCGTCGGCACATGCCCATGCCCGGGCACAGGCGACGTTGTCCCAACCCCTCAAGCAGGACGAAAACTGCCTGGCCTGCCACGGCCAGGCGGGATTGACCTCGGGCAGCGGCAAGAGCATCTCGATTGATCCCGCGAAGCACGCGGCCAGCGTGCACGGTATGTTGGGATGCACCGACTGCCACACGGCTATCAAGGACTATCCGCACCCCGCCAAAGTGGCCAAGGTTCGATGCGCGACTTGCCACGCCGATGAGGCTTCCCGGGTTCCCAACAGCGCTCACAGCGCGCTCGGTGACGGAGCCTGCCAGTCCTGCCATGGCGATCACCACGAAGTGGCGGCTGCGGCGCAGCTGGCGCCGGCAAAGTGCGCGCAGTGCCATGCCGATGAAGTAAAGGAATTCCGGCAAAGCATACATGGACAAGCGGTCGCGGTCGGCGACCCTGACGCCCCGAACTGCATGTCCTGCCACGGCCCCGTGCACCAGATTCAGGCCTCGAGCGATGTGGGCTCAACGGCAGCCAAGAAGAATCTGCCTGACACTTGCGCCTCCTGTCACAGCAATCAGCAGTTCCTCGCGCGCCACAAGATTCCATTCGCGCATCCTGTGGAACTCTATAAACAAAGCGTGCATGGACGAGCGGTGGTGGATGGCGACGGAGCTGCCGCGACCTGCTCGGATTGCCACGGAAGTCACGGAATCCTGCCCTCGCAAGATGTGCGTTCCAAGGTCAACCACTTCAACATCCCGGCGACCTGCGGACAGTGCCACGCTGACATTGCCAAGACGTACCTCGAAAGCGTGCACGGACAAGCCATGAAAGCCGGCGAACAGGGCGCACCGGTGTGCAGCGACTGCCACGGGGAGCACTTAATCCTGGGGCCTAAAGAGCAGGGATCGCTAGTGAACGCCTCGCGAGTCTCGATGGCCACATGCGGGCGATGCCACAGCGATGAACGACTGGCGTTGCGTTACAGTCTGCCCGCCGACCGTGTTCCCTCCTACGCTGACAGCTACCACGGTCTAGCCCTGCGAGGTGGATCCCAGAGCGTTGCCAACTGCGCTTCCTGCCACGGAGTGCACAACATCTTCCGGTCAGCCGACCCGCGTTCCACGGTGAATACAGCCAACCTTTCGAAAACGTGTGGAAACTGTCACGCCGGCGCGGGTGACCGCTTTGTCATAGGACCGGTGCATGTGCGAACTACGACCGGCCCCGCGCATCCGGCCGTAAAGTGGATCCGTTGGACGTATCTGGGCTTGATACCGCTGACGCTTGGCTTCATGATCGTGCACAATCTGCTGGACTTTCTCGCCAAGCTGATCCGCCGGCAGCCGCGGCACGAGACCGGTGCGCAAGTGTCCCGGATGAATCGAAACTTCCGCATCGCCCACTGGGGTGTGATCCTGAGCTTCCCGACCCTGGTTTTTACCGGGTTCGCGCTGAAGTATCCGGAGGCATGGTGGGCACGTCCGTTATTGCTTTGGGAAGGCCACGTCGCGTTTCGGGGGATAGTGCATCGCACCGCGGCGGTTGTACTAGTCGCTGCGACGGTCTACCACGTGATTCATCTCGTGGTAGTCCGGCGAGACCGGCTGTTCCTAAAAGCGATGCTGCCACAATTCAAAGACGCGACAGATCTCGTGCAGGTCTTGTCTCACAATCTGGGACTTACCAAGAACGAACCGCAGTTTGCCAAATTCAACTATGCGGAGAAGGTGGAATACTGGGCATTTATGTGGGGCACGGTGGTGATGACGGTCTCCGGCTGCCTGCTGTGGTTCAATAATTTCACGCTGCGCTATTTCCCTAAGTGGGTGTCGGACGCTGCCACCGCCGTGCACTATTACGAGGCGCTGCTCGCCACGTTCTCGATCCTGCTCTGGCATTTCTACATGGTGATCTTCGACCCGCTCGTCTACCCGATGGATACTGCCTGGCTCAACGGCAAAGTTCCCGCTGATCATTACCGTCATTCCCGCCCAGAGTATTACCGGGCGCTGGAACGGGCCCATCTGGTCGAGCTCCCCACCGAGTCTGCTGATTACACCGAGGAGCCCGGCGCTGCAGACGCCACAGGCACCGATCCGCCCATAAAGAATTAGGAGGGACAAGGCCGGTGGCCACCGGCCCTTGTCGGAGGACAGCTTCCTTTATGCAGTGATAAGCGACTCCAAGGCAACGCGGTCAGGGATCACCAAAGTAGAACCGCTCTGCTGGATAAGACGCTGCTTCTTGAAACCTGCGAAGAGCCGGCTCACGGTCTCGCGCGAGGTGCCTATCATCTGACCAATCTCTTCGTGAGTCAGTGCCAGCTTCATTTGGCTGGGGTTCCTGGCTGCGGTGTTCTGGTCGAGCCAGCCCACCAACAGTCGAGCCAGCTTTTCACTGGCTGAGTCGGAAAGGATCAGGTCACGGATTTCGCGGCAGGTGGAAGCATAATCCGCGCTGATGTGCTGAGTCACCCACAGGGCGAGCTCGCCGTGAGCGCGCATCAGCCGCAGCAAATCACTTTGTCGCAAGAAGCTGATCTCACTCGGCTCTTGGGTCTCGGCGGTAGCTTCATAGGGGCGTCCGGACACCACGGCGGCGACTCCCAAGGGACCACCTGGATCGACCATTCGCAGAATCAGCGTCCTGCCATCACTGCCACAGATAGAAAGCTTCACCCGCCCCCGACGCACGATGAACACTCCCCGCGGAGCCTGCCCTTCCGCGAACAAAACCGCTCCCGTAGGATAGGTGGTGGTGACAGCTTCCTGCTCCAAGGCATCGGCTACAGCTGGAGAAAGATCGCAAAAGGTTTTGTCGGCTGCTGCAACTTTCTGGATGGGGTTCACGATATGAGTGGCCATGAGTGCCTCCGCTTACAGGCTTACCTTGGCAAGTCCATCGCCACTCTTCTCAGGTCGGGCAGAACCTCCGAGAAAGCGTCTAAGTGACACACAATAAGGGGCTTAACTAGATTCCAGCAGATACAGCCATGTCTGCCGCTTTGCCCGAAAAGTGCCGGGGGTGCGTGCTTTCCCCCAGCGATGTGTGATCTCCATCACCAGTTGCTTGGTTACAGGGCACGAATGTGTGGTTGGCTGAAGCTTCGGATCGGCACCGCTTTCACCCCAACGTCGTATGGATCGTGTTCAGCAAAGCGGTTCGGCTAAAAGGTTTCTCGAGGAGGGTTACACCGGGCTTCAACACATCTCGGTTTGCCATCAACTCGCCTGTGTAACCCGACATGTAAACGACTTTTAGATTGGGGCGAGTGGCGTTCAGGCGCTCAACCAGTTCAGGACCGCTCATACGGCGCATCACGACGTCGGCCAACAAAAGATCAATTGGATCAGGATGAGACTCCACCCATTCGAGCGCGGACTTGCCATCATCCGCCTCGACTACGGTATAGTCGTGTTCCTCGAGGAGCTTCTTAGTCAAGCTGCGCATGATTTCGTCGTCTTCTACCAGCAGGATTGTGGTCCCCCGCCGTTTCGGACTGACGGTTTCCGCTTCCGGCTTGGATCCGAGACCGATCTTGTGCTCCGCGCTGGGGAGATAGATTTTGAACGTCGTCCCCTGTCCCGGTTCGGTGTAGACTAGGATGTGTCCTCCGCTCTGCTTGACGATGCCATACACCGTGGCCAAGCCCAAACCAGTTCCTTTGCCTTCCCCTTTGGTGGTAAAGAAGGGCTCGAAGATGTGCGACACAGTGGCTTCGTCCATGCCGCTGCCGGTATCACTGATCGCGAGCAGGACGTACTTTCCGGCTGCCATGGCCTGATGCTGCTCGGCGAAAACCTCGTCAAACCTCACCACGCCGGTTTCGAGAATAAACTTGCCGCCGCGAGGCATGGCGTCGCGCGCGTTCACCGCCAGGTTGACCACGATCTGGTCGAGCTGGCCGGGGTCCGCCTCTACCACGGCGGAGTGTGATCTGGGCACAATCAGAATCTCCACATCGTCCCCCAACAGCGGGCGCAGGAGCTTGCTGATCTCCCTCAGCCGCTCGTTCAGATCAAGGACGCGGGGTCGGATGGCTGACGTCCGGCTGAAGGCCATCATTTGTTTGGTCAACGACGTCCCCCGCTCAAGTGCCTTCCTGATGTTCTCGACGTAGAGCGAGGGTTCGGCGGCGGGATCGATACGGTCGCGCAGGAATTCAGCGCAGGCGTTGATGATCCCCAGGATATTGTTAAAATCGTGCGCCACCCCTCCCGCAAGCCGGCCAATCGCCTCCATCTTTTGGGATTGGCGAAGCTGGCCCTCAGCCCTTTTCTGGGCCGTGATGTCACGCGCAATCGCCGAAGCGCCCACGACTTCGCCGGCGGCATCGCGCAAGGGAGACACGGAAACGGAAACGTCCAGGTGGTGTCCGTCCTTGGTCACCCGCACCGATTCGTGATGCTCAATCCTTTCACCCCGCGCGATTTTTCGAAGAATCTCCGGGATTTCCTCCGGTCGATCGCTGGGAATTAACAGGGATATGTGCTTTCCGACGACCTCTTCTGGCGCGTAACCATAGATGCGCTCGGCTCCCTTATTCCAACTGGTAATGGTGCCGTCCAGGCCTTTGCTGAGGATCGCGTCGTCGGAAGAATCGATAATCGAGGCCAGCCTCGACCTGTATTCCCCAAGTTGCTCGGTCGTTCTCTGATGCAGCTCTTCATTCGCTCGGCGCAGTTCCTCGGCGATTCTCTTACGATCGCTGATGTCGCGGATCGCGCTCAGCACGAACGTACCCTTCTCCGTGGAGACAGGACTGAGACTGATTTCCACCGGGAATACCGAGCCGTTGCGCCTTCTCCCGTAAAGATCCAGATCTGCTCCCATCCGCCGCGTCTTCGGGGTCTGCGCGAAGATTTGGCGATGATGGTGGTGCTGGCCGCGATAGCTTTCAGGAACCAGCACTTCGACTTTCTGGCCGATCAATTCGTCACGGTCATAGCCAAATAGCTCTTGTGCCTGCGAATTGACCTGAACGATGGTCCCTTCGCGATTGACGGCGACGATGGCATCCGGCAGGGCTTCCAGGAGATCCGTGGATAGGACTACTTCAGCCACGGTTCTGGTTGAGAGTGAGTTCGCCAGCTCACTGTGATCAGAGGAAGGTTGCAACGGCAACTCCGTGGTTAAAACTATTGGCGGTTAAATCTAATCGGAACCTGCTTGCTTGTAAAGGAGCCGGCGCAATGGGTGTACACTCGGTGCAAAAGAGGAAAGTCCGAATGAAAGGCAATCCAAAAGTAATCAAAGAATTGAATGATGCTCTGCAGGAGGAGCTGACGGCGATTAACCAGTATTTCCTGCACGCGGAAATGTGTGAAAACTGGGGCTACAAGAAGCTCGCTGACTACATCAAGAAACAATCCATCGATGAGATGAAGCACGCCGAGGTGCTAATTGAGAGAATCCTCTTTCTGGATGGAACACCTTCCATGGAACCTCTAAAGCTGACCGTTGGTGGAACCGTGCGCCACATGATTGAGAGCGACCTGGCGCTGGAGCTGGGTGCGGTGAAGCAATACAACGCCGCAGTGCAGATCGCGACCCAGGAGAAGGACAACGGCAGCCGCGACCTGCTGGTGAAATTGCTCAAGGATGAAGAGGATCATGTGGATTGGCTCGAGACCCAACTTCACCAGATCAAAGAAGTGGGCTATGAGCGCTATCTTTCCCTGCAGACGGAGAGCTTCGAAGAGAAGTCGTAGTCACCGCCAAGGCTTTCTCGAGGCTGGGCTCCGTCGATCCACTCAATGCACCCCTTCTTCAGCGGGATTGTTGCCCTGCACAATCACGATGAAGCTGTGATTTTCAGCACCGCTATGGCAGCCATCCATCACTGCATCGGCAAGACCGATCGTGATAAGTTTTGGTTCGGCCCGAGCTCCCGGCATTCGGGAAACCACTGAAGCCTCACTACACCGAGGGCCCCCGCCTTGAACCGGTTGTTATCCTCACAAGAAAAGGAGCACTTCCATGTTTGCACGTATTCTCGATTACGAAGTGAAGCTGGAAAAGAAAGAAGAGTTCGTGAAGGTCATTAAGAACGAAGTCCTGCCCATCCTCAAGAAGCAGACCGGCTTCCTGGA
>Ga0209415_10017549_pt1 | contig 11374 bp, 15 predicted proteins | sample PeaSoiSIISIP2007_FD_187696 | JGI IMG/M metagenome (GOLD analysis project Ga0209415, IMG submission 187696) | Peat soil microbial communities from Weissenstadt, Germany - SII-SIP-2007 (SPAdes) (version 2) | ecosystem: Environmental > Terrestrial > Soil > Wetlands > Peat | place: Germany...
AGCCGCGGTTGACGCGCAGCTTCAATTGAAGGCTGCCGAAGCCGAATACCAGAGCCTTCGGGTGAAGCTGGAAAGCGATCTGATGAACCAGAAAGCCGGCGCCGCTACCGTGCACGCGGACGACGCACAGGCACAACGGCAGGCCGACACAGACAAGGCGCTGTACGAACTGGGCGTCATCTCAGGCTTGGCCTACAAGTCTTCCAGGGGTAAGGCGGACGAATTCACCACGAGAAACGACCTTGAAACGCAGCGACTCGCCGCCAATCAGCGAGCGATCGAGTCGCAGATGGCGCAAGAGCAAGCCAAAGTCGACGAGATGCGGACCTTGGCGCAGCTCAAACAAAAGCAGTTGGACGCGTTGAAAGTGCGAGCGGGAATTGATGGCGTGCTGGTGGATCTCCCACTCCAGGTCGGCCAGCACGTGCTGCCTGGAACCATGCTGGCAAAGGTGGTGGAGCCCGAGCATTTGATGGCTACTCTGAAGGTCGCCGAGACCCAAGCGCGAGACGTGCAGATTGGCGAGCTTGCCTCGATCGATACTCACAACGGGTTGATTGCCGGCACCGTGATGCGAGTCGATCCGGGGGTTCAAAACGGAACGGTGACGGTCGATGTCAAACTCACCGGGGAACTTCCCAAGGGTGCGCGGCCTGACCTGAGCGTGGATGGAACCATCGACCTGGAGCGGATGGACAACGTGCTCTATGTAGGCCGGCCGGCGTTCGGGCAGGAGAACAGCACCATCAGCTTGTTCAAACTCAGCCCTGGCGGGCAGGGAGCCTTGCGCGTGCCAGTGAAGGTCGGGCGAGCCTCGGTGAATTCGATCCAGATCATCGAAGGCTTGCGCGAAGGCGACGCTGTCATTTTGTCCGACATGTCGCGCTGGGATAACACCGATCGTGTCCGGCTTAATTAATCGAAGCAATCGAGGCAGACATCATGACCGACGCAGGACAACCGCTACTTCAAGTCGAAGATCTGAAGAAAATCTTTTACACCGATGAGGTCGAAACGCACGCGCTCTCCGGAGTGCATTTGTCCATTCGCAAAGGGGAGTACGTTGCCATGTCGGGGCCTTCGGGCTGCGGCAAATCCACGCTGCTCTCGATTCTCGGTTTGCTCGATACTCCGACGGCAGGCAAATATCAGCTGAACGGCCAACCCGTCGAGAGCCTCGACTTCGCGGACCGGTCGCGCATTCGCAATCAGGAAATTGGCTTTATCTTTCAGAGTTTCAATCTGATTGGCGATCTCACAATTTACGAAAACGTGGAGTTGCCGCTCACCTACCGCCAGAAAATGCCCGCCGCCGATCGCAAAAAGCGAGTGATGGAGTCGCTGGAACGCGTAGGCATGGCGCACCGCGTGCGCCATTATCCTTCTCAGCTCTCCGGTGGGCAGCAACAGCGCGTCGCCGTGGCCCGCGCGCTGGGCGGGAAGCCTTCCATCCTGCTCGCCGACGAACCCACCGGAAATCTCGACTCTCGCAATGGTGAAGCGGTCATGGAGTTGCTGCAGAACCTGCACCGCGAGGGCGCGACCATCTGCATGGTGACGCACGATGTGCGCTTTGCCAAACACGCCCAGCGGGAAATCCATTTGTTCGACGGCAAGGTGGTGGGGAAAGAGGAACTGGAAAAGCTGATGGCGGATGTGCATGCATGATTCGTCTTTGCAATCTGGAACGCAGTTACAACACTCCGGCCGGGCAAACCTGGGTGCTTCGACGAATCAATCTCGAGATCCGCGAAGGCGAGTTCATCACGATCATGGGTCCTTCCGGGGCGGGAAAGTCTTCTTTGTTAAACGTCCTGGCGCTGCTCGATGATAGCTGGCTAGGCGAGTACTGGTTCCGGGCGCAAGCTGTCCATGACATGAAGCGCAAGCAGCGGAGCGAGTTGGCCAAACGCAACATCGGCGTAGTCTTTCAGAGCTACCACCTTCTCGACGACCTGACGGTGAGCGAAAACATCGACCTGCCGCTCTCCTACAAGGATGTTCCGAGCAGCCAGCGGCAGAGCCTGGTGGCGCACACACTGGATCGGTTTCAGATCGTGGCCAAAAAGGATCTCTATCCCAGCCAACTTTCTGGCGGACAACAGCAACTAGTCGGAATCGCGCGAGCGGTGATTCATAGGCCTGCCCTATTGCTTGCCGACGAACCCACAGGCAACTTGCACTCCTCGCAGGCAAAGGAAATCATGGAACTCTTCCGCACGCTAAACCAGCAAGGAACCGCGATCGTGCAAGTCACGCACGCGGAGGCAAATGCCGCTTATGGCTCGCGCACGATTCAGCTGCGCGACGGTTGGATGGTGAGTGACACTTCGAACCCGGAGCTTCAGCCGTATGAGGCGGTGAAACAATGAAAAAGACCATACGCGCGGGACAGTTCAGACGGCTGCTGGTTTGGTTCCTCATCAGTCTCGCTGCAACAGCATGGGCGCAGACGAACGCACCCGTATCCCCTGAGATGCCGAAGTCGCGCAATCCTTTCAATGCGTATTTGCCGAATGAAGTACCTGAGCCGGGGCTGACGAATTCTCCCCTGCTGGGGCAATTGATTCGCGATGACAAGCTGTACCTGTCGCTGAAAGACGCGATCCGGCTGGCACTTGAGAATAATCTCGACCTGGCGATAGCCCGATATAATCTTCCGATCGCCAACACGGACATACTGCGCACCAAGGCCGGTGGAGTTTTTCGCGGTGTGAATGCGGGCGTTGTGCAAGGGACCCCTGGCGGTGGAGTTGGGGGCTTTGGCGCAGGAGCTCCTGGCGGGGGCGCTGGCGGCACGACCGGCGGCGCAGGCGGCGCGGGCGCGGGGGCGTCAGGATTGGTGCAATCAACCTTGGGTGTAGGAACTCCCGTGGCATCGTACGATCCAGCGATTACGGCTTCGGTTGGCGCCGAGCATCAAACCAGTCCTCAGGCCAGTCTGCAGCTTTTCGGCGTGCCTTCGCTACAGCTCAATACCGGACAAATCAATGTTGGTTATTCACAGGCTTTTGCGACTGGCACCAGCATTTCAGTACAGTTCAACAACAACAGCCAAACCAACAACAGCCCTTTCTACAATCTGTCTCCCGCGCTTACTTCGATGTACCAGTTTTCATTCCAGCAGCAATTGCTTGCAGGATTTGGCTTCGGCCCTAATCTTCGCTATCTCCGGATTGCAAATAACAACAAAAAGATTTCTGACATTGCCTTCAGAGATCAAGTGATCGTCACCGTCACGCAGATCGAGAACATTTATTGGGACTTGGTCAATGCCTATGAACAGGCGCAAGTAAGTGAAAAATCCTTGGCATTCGCGCAGCAGTCGCTGGATACTGCAAAGAAACAGCTTCAGCTGGACAGCATTCCCGAGATGGATGTGATGCGCGCCGAAGCCGAAGTCTCAAGGCGCGATCAGGATTTGACCGTAGCACGAACCACGCTGCAATTGCAGGAATTGCTGATTAAGAACGCTCTGACCAGGAGGCTTGACGATCCTGTGCTGGAAGCTATGCCGGTGGTTCCCACGGACCGTCTGGAATCGACACAGCCAGCGGCAAGTCAAGCCGTTCAGGGCCTTATCGCGCAGGCGCTGCAGGATCGCACCGAACTCGCAGAGTCTGACATCGATCTTGTGAACCGCCAGATCAGCCGCAAGGCCGTGACGAACGCGTTGTTGCCCTCGCTCTCATTGGTGGGATTCTACGGAGGATCAGGATTGGCTGGGCCTTTGAATCCGGCTTACAATCCAGTTCTGGCCGGACCTCCGGACACGTCCCTCCCCACGAACTTCGCTGGAGCGCTGGGGAACGCATTCAATAATTCTTCTCCGGACTACTACATCGGACTCAATCTCAACATTCCAATTCGAAATCGTGTGGCCAAGGCCGACCAGTACCGCTCCCAGCTCGAATACCGGCAAGCCGAACTGCGCCGTGAGCAGTTGATTAAGCAAATTCGGATCGAAGTGCGGAATGCGCAGTATGCCCTGGAACAATCGCGTGCCAGGGTGGAATCAGCCCTCAAGGGCAGAGATCTGGCCGAGCGCACATTCGAGATCACAAAAAAAGAGCAAGACCTGGGAGCGGGCTCAAGTTACCAGACCATGACAGCACAGCGCGACCTTTCGGTAGCCGAGCTGGATTTGGTTACCGCCCGAACAATCTACGAGAAAGCCCGAGTAGAACTTGATCGCGCCACCGGGGCAACTTTGGAACGTAATGGAGTGCTGATTCAGGATGCGATCACCGGGACGGTTACCGCGTTATCTCCACAACTCATGCCGAGTTCGGCCAAACCGCAAGATCCATGCTCCGTGGCGCCTTCAGGAGTCGAACGAGCTACTCTACACGAGGTCGATAAGTGAAACGAATTCTGAGTGCTAGGTCGGCCTTGCGTGCCTACCCGCCGCGGAATTCCTTAGTTACGTCGCACCGACAAGCAGTCGCGCTTGTGGGTGTAGTTAGTATACATCGAGAATTAGCTAACTGTCGATAAATAAATCTGCACCATTTCACAACGACATGCAATCTAAGTAAGGGGAAACGGCAGTTGTGTTGCAGCAGGTGTTCGCGGGGTTAGGGGATTCTCTCATGCTCGGTTTGGCGGCCAGGTGAGAAAACCCCGTGCACAGTGCGACTGGCTTTTGGGCTTGTCGGCGGAACCGCAACGGCTGCATTGTGAGCGATTCGCGGGCAAAACACAGTGGTTTTCTCGCGGACGTCGTGAACCAGGCCGCCCCAAACCGCTTCCCGACGTGATTTCGGGAAAGAAATGAAGGAGCAGTCATGAAGTTCGCGACAGCGTCGAAGAGTGTAGTGCTGGGATTGGCGTTGCTGTTGGCCTCGAGCGCATTTGCGGGAACGAAAGTCAGTCTTCTACTTGGCAGTCCCGTGACTGTCAACGGAACAACGCTGAAGCCAGGGGACTACAAAGTCCAGTGGGAAGGTACCGGTCCCAACGTGGAATTGAGCTTCCTGCAAGGCAAGAACGTAGTGGCAAAAACACCCGCGCACGTGGTCGAACTACAGACGCCATCTCCCCAGGATGAAGAGTTGACCATTAAGAATGACAGTGGACCCGACTCCCTAGTGGGTCTCCGCTTCCAGGGCAGGAAATTCGAGTTGGACCTGGGCGAAGCTAGCGATGGTATGCAGGCAGGTTCGAGGAAGTAACCGCGGCACCAGGCAGACCGAGCAATAGGGGGCACAACGTGTGCTCCCTGTTTTATTCTAGTGCTGCTCCGTCGGGACACTGGCTTGAACCTCACCTTTCAACGACGCCGCGATGACCCTCGGGGATTTCGCGACTTAGTACATATTTATCTCTCCGCCGCGCAGTTCGGGCTTTTGGGAAATGCGAGGGTGGACAACATCCAACGCGCGCAGATTTCCGGTGCGATTCCTACACCTTCGATAGAATGGCTTTCTTGATTTGCCTAATTTTCGCCTCGTCACGCTTGTAGAACGTCCACTTCTTGATCCGCTTGGGGCGGGTCAGCCCGGCCTGGCAAAGAATCTTCATGTGTTCGCTCGCGGTCGGTTGACTGATGCGAAGCTTGCGCGCAATCAGGACGCCGCAAACCCCATCCCTCACCAAATCGCCGTAGACCTGGGGAGGGAAGTGTTTTGTTGGGTTCTTAAGCCACTCGAGAATCTGTAGTCTACGCTCGTTCGCGAGAGCCCGGATTGCGACAGTCGATATCATTACGTTTAGTACACTCCCTAATTATCATAACACGCTTCGTACAGATTTCGCGGTGGCTTAAAGCATGAGGAACGCTGAAAGTGTCTTTATCATCTTCGCTTTGCAAGCGAAGTCGTCAACGGCGTCGAGGCCCAGTACCATGGCTTGTACAAAAAACTGTAGGGGTTGCTTCTTGGGTACTGCAAACTGAAACCGAATTGACTGGCGCATTGACAACGCCAAGCAAAGGCGTCGCGTGATTCGAAACTCTCGAGCAAAGGCTCGCTTTGACTGTCACCCGAGGATCGTGGTTTCACAACATTTTCGATCGTCGCTCGGACCTTGCGCGGCGATTGCGTACCATGGTACATTGGTACACGTGACTGCGAAAGGAATTGTCGAAGTCGAGCGGATTCAGACGGGCGTTCGTCTGGAAAAGCGACTGCTCAAGGTGTTGAAAGCGGTTGCCGAACTGAAGGATATGAGTTTGGGTGACCTGCTTGAGGGAATCTTGCTCCATACCTTTGAAGGCAAGTCCGCGTTTTCCCCGCGGACTCTGAAGGAAATCGACCATTTCAGGAACATCTATGGCATGACGCTGCGCGCGTCTGACAGCCATAAGTTAAAGGAGACTAAATGATCGCCACCGGATTGGTAATCTGCGCGTTCGCTGTTTTCACCATGAACAACGCACAAAACACAGAATCGGCTCAAGCATCTGCTGCCCCGGCGCACGTCAGCAACAGTTTTCATTTTCTCGTCCACGCGCCACTGAGCAGCGCGGCGCCACTCTTCGGCCCGGAAGGGGAACGTAGCTGGGCAGGTGACGAATGGAATCCTCAGTTTTTGTACCCTCAGCCGGGGAAGGACATACAGGGAGCAGTGTTCACGGTCCAGCAGGGCCGCCGTAAGAGCGTGTGGATCACCACACTTTTCGATGTGGCCAACGGAAGGATGCAATACGTGTCCTTTGTGCCTGACGTCAGGGTATCTACAGTAGATGTGCAACTTACGTCAGTCGATCCTTCGACCACGAGGGTGGAAGTGACGTATGTTCGAACAGCTCTGGATGCATCGGCGAATGCGGAAGTGCAAGCGCTGGGACAAAGCGACCGCCAAAAGGGCCCGCAGTGGCAAGATGCGATCGAAACCTATCTTAGCGAGCAGCGCCATAAAACCAAATAACGAATGGGCATTATCAGATGAGTAGGACTTTCATGTCTTACGGTCCGGGTTCCGAATCGGTGTCGAGGTTCCAAGGCAACTAATCGCCGTCGCGAGTGACGGAGTGTGGCCCAACACCGGCGTGCACGCATGACTTCTTCGCCGAGGCGAACCCGCCATCTCAACTTGAAATTACGGCGAGCAATTGCGACAGATCTTGAGCAAACCTCTGGATAGTAGAGCCATCCTCCGCGCCGTGGTCCGGGTTAATTTCCGTCAGAGTCAGCCCTGCAAACTTCGGACTCCTAAGCAACACCTCCAACAACTCGAGCGAGTGGCTGTATGACATCCCCTTGTTTTTGGAATAGTTCTCCGCGAGCGGCAGATCGTTAAAATCAATCACATCCACATCAAAGTGAATCAGGAGTCGCTCGAACTTCGTACCCCATTTGGATAGGATTGTGTCTGCGCACCTAACGGGGGACCGAGCGATATCGTCGACGCTTGACGTTGCGATTGCACGATCCCGGATAACACTGCGCTCCCACTCGGTTGCACTATCTGGGTCAAATCCGACGAGATAAACGTTGGCAGCCGAGAGCAAAGGATAGCGAGGTCCACAATTCGCTAGTTCCGGAATCGCCGCTTTTAATCCAAGCATATGCGCCATGCCCATCCAGTCGAGCGCACCTTCTGCCGTGGTGGCAGGAGTATTCATATCAGCATGCAGATCCAAGTAAATCAGGCCCAAGCTCTCGCAGTGTTTCAGATTTGCCGCAACCACTCCAAGCTCGATGGTGCAATTTCCACCGATCACGACTGGAATGTGCCCCTGGCTTATAGGTCGCGACAAAACCGCTGCCGTCTCTTGGACGCAGGCAACAACTGCCTCGCAATGCTGCGCGAGCAGATTCGCCCTATCGGGATGCCACCGCCGCAATGGAAGGTCACCATAATCCACAAGCGTCAGGCCTTTCTGCCGAAGCATTTCGGGAAAGCCTGTGTCTCGGAAGGCTTGTGGCGCCTTCTCTTGTCCAGGGCCATACGATCCAAGACTAGTGGGAACTCCGACATAAGCGATTGTTCGGCCCATTTATGATCTCTTCCTGGGGAATTTAATCGTGAATCACATAACTATCATAAGCACTTGTACAGGTTACCAGGAGGCGTCTCACTGCCTCGCAGTGGTCGGGATTCAATGTGCTCGCTGAATTCGCCTGTCTGGCTCGTCAGCCATTTCGTGCACGGTAATGCCTCGCTTTCGCCAAATTTCCGCAGACAGCCATATCGCACCACCGCCGCGATCTGTTCTTTGATTGGTCCACAAACTTCCAGCCGCAGTCCTGGGCAGCGCACGTCTTGATTCGCGTCGAAGAAAAATCCTTTAGCAGCGACATCGCCTCCGCGGTGACTCGGAGGATGGGAAGCTCCAGCGCGGAAATATCCTTCTTAATTGTGAAGTCAATCTTGTTGCGCCTGACGTTGATTTGCTCAGAAATGGCCAATCGGAGCCTCCATTCGGCAATTACTGAGAGGTCGCCGGGCTGGGCGTGCCTGCGATGTTCGAGAGTATCCACAAGACCCCACAGGGCAAAACGCAGCTCTTTCACGGAAGCCAGAACCCGCTCGGCCGCAGCGGGGACCTCTTTAGCGTGACGAGCAGCCGCTTTCTGCTCTTCCTCATCGAGTAGACCGCACGTCCGAGCCCAAGCAAGGAAACTAACTATGTCGGGGACCCAATCTTCCGGGGCGTTGTTCCAGCCTGACACAGTGTTCACGAGATCCAAGGCAAGGTTGCCCCCGACGATATCGCGTCGTATCCACCGGTGATTGAGCAGTTTCATTGATATAATCTCATAACCTGCATAATAGTGTTTACCGGTGACATATCCAAATTTACTCAGAGCAGCATCTGCTGTCAATAGCAGGTCGCGCCGAAGCGGAGGAGATGGACGTGGATCTGCGCACTTCGCGCTATGTGCCGCCGCGATGGAGGAGGTGCGCGATGCTATGCCGGCGCTGTTCGATCTGCTCGAAAAAGAGACGGAACCAAGCGTGCGCGCCGTGCTCGGACACTGGGCCCAGAATCTTCATCTACCATGGGGTCGTTGGCCTGGGAGCCGGTGTATGCAAACGACTGGCTGCTCGCCCCGTTCAGGAGTTCTTCCGCTTCAGGCCGAGCCGCTGAATTAGCGCATAAATGCGGGGCCATTCTTCGCCGAGAAACTTCTGCCGCCCCCCGAAGAAATCAGCGTCCATTAAGCGTCCAATAGAACGTGGAGTTGAATGTTCTTGTAGAATCTTGGAGGTTTGATATGCCATTCGCGCCTCCTAATTTGTTGATTTCGTTGGAAAGCCTGGGTTCGAATCCCACTCTCCCGCCAGTTTTCTTTGACGGACTTGCACAGTGTTCCCAAATAGGGTACACTCGTACCCATTATGAGTACTACGCAACCCCAGTTCGCGGGCCGGAGCCTATTCGGGCACACGCGTAGCGCACTGCTGGCCATGCTCTATGGCCACGCGGACCAATCATTCTATGTACGGCAGCTCGTCCGGGCCGTTGGTGCGGGCCACGGTGCGCTTCAGAGGGAACTGAAATACATGACGGAGATGGGACTCGTTCTGCGAAAAACCCAGGGCAACCAAGTCCTGTACCAGGCGAACTCGCAAAGCCCGATTTTTTCCGAAATCAAGGGGCTAATCACGAAGACCGTAGGTATCCACGATGTCATCCGTTCGGCTTTAGTGTCTCTGGAGCCAAAAATCCAGATTGCCTTCGTCTACGGCTCGGTGGCGCGTCAAAAGGAGCGAGCGAATAGTGACGTGGATCTGATGGTTTTGGGGGATGCATCTTTCAGCGAGGTTGTTTCCGCCCTAGGTCCAGCACAGAAGGCGCTCGGCAGGGAGATCAACCCGACCGTTTTCCCAGCGTCCGAATTCCGATCAAAATTGGCAGCAGGGAACCACTTCTTGCGCAGTGTAATGAAAGAGAAGAGACTCTTCGTGTTGGGGACCGAGAATGAGCTTACAAAGTTGGCTTCAAAACAGTTGGCTGGTTCAGCACACAACAAGTCCTGAAGAGATCACGAACCTGTTGGCGATTTCGGATCGGGACCTTGCAGCTTGCCAAGTGAAGCAGTTGCCCGCCGACTGGCGGTTTACGATCGCTTACAATGCGGGACTCCAGGCTGCAACCGCCGCTCTGGCCGCTGCAGGCTACAGAGCCGCGCGGGACAATCATCACTATCGCGTTATCCAATCGTTAGAGTTCACCACAGCGCCAGGCACGAAACTCATTGCCACTTTTGACGGCTTTCGCAAGAAGCGCAACGTGAGCAGCTACGATGTTGCCGGGTCCGTGTCGGACAAAGAAGCAGACGAGATACTCAAACTCGCGACGGGCCTCCGCGCGGACGTGGAAAGGTGGATCAGAGCGACGCGCCCGGAACTATTTAAGCCTAAGGTCTAGCGGCGCGGCGTACCCAGCCAAATGCAACCGTGCAGGCCGCACCTGCTACACCTGTGAAACATTGAGTTTGATCTGCATATTTCGCTAATCTGGAGAAGGCTATGGATCGGAAACAAAAGGAAGAAGAGCAGACAACATCCGACGATCCGCAACTGACGATAGACCACGTGAACCCTCATGACGAGGTCATCAGTAGAGACGGAGACGATCTGCTTCGCAGTCTTACCGACGTAAAGCCTCGGCGTCCAGCCGATCTAGCTTCGATGGAGGACAATAGGCAGAAGCTGACGCCACCGAGAGAATCAAAAGAAGACGAGGAGATCTAAACATCGCAACTAGTGCGGCGATGGGTCCCTGTTGATTTCAGCTGCACAATCATCGGGTAAAAAAGGGCTGATCCCCCGCGGTCAGCCCTCGGCCCGAATCAGTTTGGTAGCAAATTGGTAGCACGCGTTTTGGTAGCATTTTGGTAGCAAAACGCGCCGATTTTAGCGGTTTTTGCCGACTCGTCCGACTTTTAAAGCCTTTGCCGTCAGCAAGTTACTGTTTTTGTAGTTCCATGGCATGGAAGAGGTCGTCGGTTCGATCCCGACCAGGTCCACCATTTCCAAGTACTTACAGCGTTCCCCTTTTCCAGCTTGGTAGCATTTGGTAGCAAACCCCTTTGACCCCATCCATTTCCATGGAAGAGGTAGTGGATTCCATCCCCACGAAGTCCATCATCCATCATCGTTTGATTACTGGCAGGCATTACGCCTTTCCAGTTCGGTGTCATTGGCTGCCGGAAACGCTTGGACCGCTTCCACTTCATGGAAGAGGTCGTCCGTTCGATACCGACTAAGGTGTACCGGTGTACCATCTTGAACCGCTTGCAAATAAACCGGATTACCGTTTGGCTGTACTAGGTGTCTTTACGCCGGTGCTCTCGAAACACTCGAAGTCGTTCTCGCTGATCGACTGCATTTCGGTCTGCGTGGATCGGATGCAGCGCAACTTCGAGCCGATGCGCAAGCAAGTGGAAGCCTGGCAGAAAAGTGAATTGACTGACGTTAC
>Ga0209415_10017550_pt1 | contig 11373 bp, 8 predicted proteins | sample PeaSoiSIISIP2007_FD_187696 | JGI IMG/M metagenome (GOLD analysis project Ga0209415, IMG submission 187696) | Peat soil microbial communities from Weissenstadt, Germany - SII-SIP-2007 (SPAdes) (version 2) | ecosystem: Environmental > Terrestrial > Soil > Wetlands > Peat | place: Germany...
CGCTCACCTCCTGTGCCGATGCGGTGGCGACGTGGCCGGAGACCGCGACGGCGATCGGCGTCCGACTGCTGGCTGACGACAGCATCCAGGTGGTCGCTCCCTATGGGCTTGATGACCTGTTCGCGCTCATCTGCCGGCGCAATCCGCGCCGCGTTACCGAGGAGCAGTACCGGCGGCGCGTGGATAGCAAGCAGATCGCTAGGCGCTGGCCCCGCGTTAGGGTCCTCGATCCGCTGGACTGACCCAAATCTCAGCCGCCGTGTCCGGCGGTGTTCAAGCGACGCGTAAGCCGCGGGCGTAGGAGCATCCGGGCGGAGCTGGGCGCGGCATAGAGAAAGCTCCTAGTTTCAGTACGCTGCTGTTCGCTACCCGGAGGCATAGCCAGACCTTCCGCCGCCCTTGCAGAGCATAATGAGCAGTATGCTTCAATACCACTGCGTGCAGATTGGACACGACTCACGATCAGTGCGGCAACCAGAGAGAAAGCGAGGAAGAGGAATGAGGCGAGGACGCGCCCTCCTTGCAACGCCGGCGCAGGTTCCGGTGGCGGTGCTTTGATGGCGCCGCTTGACAGGAAGCTGCGGGCGCTGGAGGACGGGGTGCCTGCGTCGCGGTCGCCTCGGGGGCGAACTGGCTCCTCACGGGAGCAGGCGAGCGAGGTTCAGCGGATGCGGATCCTCTCCGCGATGGTAGAGGTCGCATCAGAGCACGGCACGGAGTCTGCCACCGTCGCACGCGTCGCCGCCCGAGCCGGCGTCTCCACAGGAACGTTCTACGACCTGTTCGAGAACCGCGATGACTGCCTTACAGCCCTCATCGACGAGGCCGTGGCGACCGCGACCAAGCGAGTTGGCGCAGCCGACGATCCCCAGGCGAGCTGGGTCGATCGCGTGCGAGCGGGCCTGCTCGCACTGCTCGAGCTCCTCGACGAGGAGCGAGAGCTCGCACGGCTCTGCATCGCACACGCGCTCGCGTCCCCCACGGTACTCACTCAGCGCCGGGACGTGCTTGACAAGCTCACCCGGATCATCGATGAGGGTCGCAGGGCCGGGCGCGCGTCGAGAAATCCGCCACCACTCGCCGCACAGGGCGTGCTCGGCGGCGCGCTCGGCCTGATCCACGCGCAACTCAGCGCCCGGGACCAGCGCTCGCTGGTGGAGGCCCTGAACCCGTTGATGTCGCTGGTCGTTCTCCCCTACCTTGGCGCCTCTGCAGCACGCAAGGAGCAATACCGGCCGCTGTCGGTGCGTCGCTTCGCGAGTGGGTGAAGAACGGCCTTTGCGGGGCCGCGACGGCGCGGCGGATTCACCGCGGATTGAGCTGCAACGCGCGCGGAAGCTGGTCACCGCGGCGGAAGCCGTCCGCCAGTTCCCTTTTGCGGGGTTCTCTGCTGCGGTCCTCAACGGTGATGCGCGTGTCTCACGCAGGGCGGTCGAGGATCATCTCCAGGGCCGCGAGGCTTGTCTGCTGGCGGCGTTCGAGCAGGCGCTGGCACTCGTGTCCGAGCGCGCGAGCGCGGCCTTCCAGGCCCAAGAGGGATGGGTGGATCGGGTCCGGTCGGGGCTGCTGGCGGTGCTTGAGTTCTTCGACGAGCACCCGGCGCTCGCACGTCATTGCGTCGTGCATTCCGCACAGGCGGGGCCGGCGGTGCTTCAGCGTCGCGGCGAGGTGCTCGATCGCCTTGCCCGGGTGCTGGATGACGAACGTGCTCCCGCGCGGGGCTACCCGCCGCCGTTGACCGCGCAGGCCGTCGTCAGCGGAGCGCTCGGTGTGCTCCACGAGCGACTCTCCCAACCGGACCCGGGGGCGCTGGTCGAGCTGACGGGTCCACTGATGAGTTTCATCGTGCTGCCGTTTCTCGGCGCTCATGCGGCACGCGGAGAGCTCCGTCGCCCCGTGGACGCCACCTCCGCGGTGGAGCACAGCGTGCCTTTCGGCCTCCTGCAGGATCCCGGCAAGGGTCTGAGCCACCACCGCACTGTCCTTGTGCTGATGGTTCTTGCCGCCGAGCCTGGGCTCAATAACCGGGAGGTGGCGCTACGCGCGGGCGTCAAGGACGGGGGCGGCATGTCAAGGATCCTGGCGCGCATGGCGCGGCTCGGGCTGATTAAGAACACGCGGGATGCCCGGAGCCCTGTCCCCGCGAACGCGTGGCAGTTGACCGCCTCAGGCGAAGAGCTCCAGGCGGCGATCGGGCGCGAGGCTGCCGCGACCCGCGTAGCATTTGATCTGCCGGAGGCTTTCCGTGGGCGCCTGGATCACCGCGCCGTTCTGGTGCTGAGAGTCATCGGCGACCAGCCTTGGCTCACTGGCAGAGAGGTTGCTCTACGCGCGGGGGCCAAAGATCCGGCGCACATCTCCAAGCTGCTCAAGCACCTGGCGGGGCTCGGGCTGGTGGCGAGCGCGCGGGATGCTCACCGCAAGGGCACCCCGAACGCATGGCGGCTCACCGCCTCAGGCGTTCAGCTCGACAGTGCGATCGGGCGCGAGACTCCGCCGCCGCCGCGCAGCCTGGCTCTCGATCTGATGTGGGAGTCCGGCGGGCGCCTGAGCGACGATGCCGTTTCGGTGCTGAGGGTGAGCGCCGCCGAACCCGGGCTCAGCAACAACGAGATCGCCCTGCGGGTCGGGATCACCGATGAAAACAGCATGTCCCAACTGCTCGCCCGCCTGGCTCGGCGCGGGCTGATCGAGAACACTCGGACCGGGGGCCGCTACAACGTCTGGCAGCTCACCGCCGCCGGCATTGAGCTCGAGACCGCGATCCGGCAGGAGACTCCCGCGCCCGGAGCGCGCAGGATAGCTTTCGATCTACTGAAAAAGCGCGGTGGGCGTCTGAACCACCGCGTCGTCTCTGCGCTCGGGGTCATCGGTGCCGAGCCCGGTCTCAGCAACGACGAGATCGCCCTACGCGTGGGTATCAAGGGCAGGGGAACTACCTCCACGCTGCTTGCGCGTCTCGCTCGGTTCGGGCTGATCGAGAACAACCGGACCGGCGGCCGCGAGAACGTCTGGCAGCTCACCGCCTCAGGCATTGAGCTCGAGGCAGCGATCCGCCACGAGAACCCTGGTGCCGGGAGATCGGCTCGGTGATTCCCAGCACGGGTAAATCTGTTTGCGCGGGTGTCCGCTAGCTCGGCTTACCTCATGGATGAGCTGTCTTCAATATCAACAGGATGGCGTCTTCCCCGCCGGACGCGGGCGAGGAGCCGGCGTATGAGCCGCCGGCCGTGGCGCAAGGACGCGAGCTGGACGCCGGAGGAGGCCGCTCAGGAGCTGCATCGCCGCCGCCCCGAGCTCCTCGGCCAGCTGCGGCGCCGCAGCGAGGCCCGGGGCGTCCCGGCCGCCGCACAGGAGGAGATCGTGGGCGACGCGATCACCGCGGTCGTGATGTCTCCGCGCGGCGTCTCAAACGAACACCACCTGCTCGGCGCCTTCTGGCTCGCCGTCGATCACCGTTGCAGAAGACACCGCGAAGGCAGACACTTCACCCGCCTCGGCTCGCGCCAGCGGGTCGAGCTCGACACTGCTCTGGAGCGGGCAACCGCATCTGGCGGGCCGTTCGAGACGGTCGAGCTGACCGACCGGCTGGCTCGCGCCGCGGACTACATGGCGCAGCTCGATCCGCGTGAGCAGAAAGTCGTGTCCGTGATGGCTGGCTACGGCGTGGGGCCGGTCCCGGCGGCGCGCCTGCTGCAACTCCCGCTCGGCGAGGTGCGCGCCGCGTCGCGGAGCGCCAACGCCAAGCTCGACCAGGTCGCCGTGATTGCCGCGGCCGGCCGGATGTGCGACTACCGCTACCGCGCGATCGCCGCCCACGCCACCGGCGAGGCGAGCGCAAGGGAGACGACGGCCGCCCGCGCTCATGTCAACGCGTGCGTGTCCTGCGCAACGGTGTACCGAGAGCTGCGACGGGAGATGCGCGGCCGCGAGTTCCAGCGCGCAGCCGCAGCGGCGTTCCTGCCGATGCCCGCCGTGTCTCTCGGACACGCCGGCGGGCTCGGCAAGCTCGCCGTATGGTTCGAACAGCGCGTCAACTTCCTGCCGCGCGGCAGCGGCGAGCGTACGGCGGAGGTGCTTGGCGGCGCCGGAATCGCCAAGGCAGCCGCCGCTGGAACCGCCATCGTGGTCGCTACAAGCGCGCTGGCCGGCCACCTCGTTCACGACATTACAGCACCGAGCGCGCCACGAGCCCACCGCAGCGCCCGTATCGAGAGGCGGGCCGAGGAGCCTGTTGGGCTAACGACTCCCACTGAATCCATTGCCGTGTCGGCTCGTGCGTCAAGCCTCTCCGCTGACCTATCGAGACAGCGTGTGACGGTTCGCCGCAGCTCGCCAGCACCGCCGAGCAAGAGCGACGGTTATCTCGCGCTCGGCGGATCATCCGGGGGAAGCTCGCCATCAGGCTCAAGCCAATCATCGAGTCCCGTCCGGGCTACCGCGGCATCAGTCGCCGAATCCGGGGATACCTCCTCTAGTGAAGCCTCACCGCAACCTGCCCAAAGTAGCGGCGGCACCAGTCTCGGCTATCTCGGAAAATGATTACTTTCGAGGAAACGCCACAGTCGCTTGATCGCCCGCGCAGGGCGCTTGGCCGCGTAGGGCTGCTTTTGACGACGCTCGTCCTACTGCTAGCGGCCCCAGCCATACAGCCGTCCCCGGCGAACGCGGGGACCTATGACGTTTACACGTGCACACAACCGAATGGCGATCCCGCGCCGGCCGATGGGTGGACCCCCTTTACCAATAACGCGAACATGGTGGCCGAAGATGACTGTGCGCAGGGTGGCTATCTCGCGGCTGGGATGCTGGGATGGAAGGAAGTTCCCGTAGCCGCGGAATCGGGATGGACGTTTCTGCCTCCCGCGGGCACGCGGGTCAAGCAGGCGTCCCTGCATTGGGACTACAACAACAGTGACTGGCAGGATACTGGCACCGCTACCGCATTTGAGTCGTTGGAGGCCCCATATCGCGGCTCACGTCCTTTCAAGACCTGCGTCCATTCGGAACCCTGCTGCTGCTCGGGTCCGTGGGAAGGACGCGTTTCTAAAAGCAACCTTGTCACTGTGCCGGAAGGGGACCTCGTACCTGAGCGTGTCCAGGGGGGCGGATCTGGTCCGCCGGCCGGCATTACTATGGTGTCGGGTTGTACCAACCCGGACGGTGGTGGCGACTACTGTGACGGCGCTTCACTGAAGTACGCTGCCGTGGCGCTGATGAGCATGGCTACGATCACGCTCGAAGATAATAGTCCCCCGCAGGTAACGGTAGTCGGAGGTAGCCTCACGGCGGGAACCGAGCTGGAAGGCACGCAGACCCTGGCGATCACCGGCACCGACAGTGGCTCGGGCATCTATCGGGCCATTCTTGAGGTCGATGGTAAAGAAGCGCAGAGTACAACCGTCGATAACAACGGCGGTCACTGTGAAACTGCTGGGCAAACCACGGATGGCACGCCAGCGTTTCTGTATGTAGTGCCGTGCGAGTTGGAAGTCAACGATCAGTATGTCAGCTTTAACCTCGCGAACATACCGGACGGCCCGCATAAACTTACGGTGCTGGTGAGCGATGCGGCCGGCAACGCAACGACTGTGCTCAACCGTGAAGTGATCGTGGGTCGCGGCGCGTGCAACGGGACCTGCGACGACCAGGCGAAAATCGCGGCGAGCGATCCGCGGCTCCTAAAGCCGATCACTCGGCGCTACGCGCGCTCCGCGATCAACTTGTCGGGAACCCTTCGTGAACCCACGGGCGCCCCTGTGGCGGGTGCTCGTCTGGAACTGCTGCAGCAGGCGTCCTACACCGGAGCGCCTGTGCGCGCCATCGCCAGCATCACGACCAATGCTGCCGGAGGGTGGACGTTCGCCGTGCCACGAGGCCCATCTCGCCTGCTGCTGGTGGCGTTTCGCTCCCACGCGTTGGACGCCGGGTACGCCGGGCAGATCGAGTACCACGAGAGGGTCTTCGCGGATATCGGACTGAAGGCGCCGCGGCGCGTGCGGGTGGGCGTGCCCTTTGACTTCCGCGGAGAGCTGGTCGGCGGTTACATTCCACCGGAACACGGCACGATCCAGATGGAGATCTTCTTTCTCGGCCGATGGCGGGCGATCGAAACTCTCCGGACCAACTCCCGCGGCCGATTTGCCTACGGTTATACTTTCAGCACGGGCGCTGGGCCCTCCTACCTGTTCAGAGCGGCCATCCAGTACAGCCGGGCCTATCCATTCCTCGCCGCGACAAGTCGGCCTGTGAGAGTAAGGGTCCGCCAGTGACTCAGGATGGAGGCGAAGTCAAGTCCTCGGCCTGCCGGCTGCCAGCCAGCTGCGTAGGGCTGCTTCTGACGATCATCGCCCTACTGCTGGCGGCTCCAGCGATCCAGCCGCCTACGGCGAGTGCCGGCACCTATGACGGTTACTCATGCTCACAGCCCGACGGCGCCGCCGCGTCCACCGGCGGTTGGACGCCTACTGTAAGCAACTCCGACGTGGAGACGGAAAACGAATGTGGCGAGGGTGGCTATATGTGGGCCGCCGTCATAGGCGATAAAGCGGTCCCCGTGGGGTCCGAAGCGGTGTGGGCTTTTCTACCGCCGGCTGGAACCGTTATCCACGAAGCAACCCTGTACCGGACGTTCAACAACGGCGACAATGAGGATACGGGCGACGGGTTTACGTTTGAGAACCTAAAGGCCCCGTATCGGTTTTCAACGCCGTTTGAGAGGTGCGGTGTCAGTACGGCATACCACTATGGCTGCTCGACAACTGGCCTGTTCATGGGCAGGTTTGCCCGCGATATGGAAGTTAAGGTGCCTTCCGAAGACCTCCTACCCGAACGGGGCGGTCCGGCCGCTGGCATATATATGTCTGCCGGATGCTGGGGCGGCCTCGGCGGTAGTGAAGAACATTGCGACGGCGGTACGACGGGTCCCATCGGGTATGCGGGGCTGGCGAGCGCCACGATTACCCTCGAAGATAACAGTCCGCCGAAGGTGACTGTCGTCGGTGGCACCCTCACGACCGGGACCGAGCTGGAAGGCGAGCAGAACTTGGCCATCACAGGCACGGATACCGGCTCCGGCATCTATCAGGCCATTCTTGAGGTCGATGGCAAGGAGGCGCAGAGCACTACCGTTGATAACAACAACGGGCACTGTGAAAATGTGGGACAGACCACGGATGGCCGGCCGGCGTTTCTTTACCCTGTGCCGTGCGCGCTCGAAGTCAACGATCAGTACGTCTTTTTCAACATGGCAGGAATACCGGACGGGCCGCATAGGCTGACGGTGCTGGTCACCGATGCGGCCGGCAACGCAACGACTGTGCTCAACCGTGAAGTGATCGTGGGTCGCGGTGCGTGCAACGGGACCTGTGGGGGTCAGGCGAAACTTGCGGCGAGCGATGCGAAGCTCCTGAAGCCGATCACGCGGGGCTACGCTCGCTCCGGGCTGAGGTTGTCGGGAGCCCTGCGTGAACCGACGGCCTCGCCTGTGGCGGGCGCCCGGGTGGAACTGCTGCAACAGGCGTCCTACACCGGAGCACCGATGCGGGCCATCGCCGCCACCACGACCGATGCCGCCGGACAATGGACCTTCGTCGTGCCGAGAGGGCCGTCTCGGATGCTGTTGGTCGCGTGGCGCTCGCATGCGTTGGACGCCGGGTACGCCGCGCAGCTCGAATATCACGAGAGGGTCTTGGCAGATATCGGACTGAGGGCGCCGCGGCGCGTGCGAGCGGGTGTGCCCTTCGACTTTCGCGGCGAGCTGGTCGGCGGCTACATTCCACCGGAACGCAGCACTGTTCAGATCGAAATCTTCTACCTCGGCCGATGGCGGACCATCGAAACGCTCCACACCAACTCCCGCGGCCGGTTTGCCTACCGTTACACCTTCAGCACGGGCGCAGGGTCCTCCTACCGGTTCCGGGCATCCATCCAGTACACCCGCGCCTATCCATTTCTGGCAAGCGCCAGTCGTCCGGTGCGGGTAAGGGTCCGCTAGGCGCCGTCTGTGTTCGGCGCCTGAGGTGACATGAGAGCTTTTCGTGCCCGCAGAGGTCGTGGCCCGGAGCGTCTGTTGCGGGTTGCGCTAGATCGGGTGAATGAGTGCACGGCGCGCACCGATGGAGCACCGGCCGAGGTGCAGTTGCTCGGCCAGGTTTCTGGAAGCAAGGACTGGCCGCATATTCGTGAGTATTGGACACGCCGAGCCGGCCTGACAGGGAGTTGGCCGCAACGGTTGGGGCCTGGTGAGCTGGTGCTCAATCTGTGGCCGATCCCCCCTGGAGCTGTGGGACTGACCACCGGTGTGGGAGCTAAGCCGGAGAAGCGCCAGCCGCGCAAGCTGCTCAGCACCCCCTCGCTGTTGAGCTTCGATCGGGCACAGCGTCGCCTGAACAGCGAGAGCGCGCTCGCACAGGCCATCGCCAGCTGGGTCGATGATGTCGTAGTAGCTCACAGTGAGTTCCCTCGTGGGCTCCTGCTCGCTCCTCCGATTCTCGAGGAGTGGGCGCCGAAGGGCCAACTGCTCAGCCGCACCATCCTAACTTTCGGTTTGGAGTGGCAGCTGCCTTCGGCCGAGGGCGTGACCTGGCCGGCCCCGTGAGCTTCTAGCGAACGAGCCCTTCGGTCTTGGCTGCCGCCAGGATTGGCTTGCGTGGTGAGGCTGTAGCGCGGCTTAGGGGGCATGGCTACCTCGCCCGCCTGTCGCCTACTTGATCCCCTCGAAGCGCCAGAGCCCGCTTGCATTCAGTCCGGCGCGTCCCTCGCGATAGCGCGACGAAGCGAGCGGATCGCGCCCGAGGTCACAGCAATGCACGGCGCGCAGGCCGTGGCGAGGGTGCGAGCGGGCGGCTTCGTCGCCGCGATCGAGCCGATCGAAAGCGAGCTGCCCGAGGGTACGGTCATAGAGCAGGAGCCCCCCGCGGGTGCGCCGCTGCAGCGCGAGGCGGTCATAACACTACGGCTCGCAATACCGCTAGTCGACCTGACACAGGCCGCGACTGATGCCGGCGAAAAGCCCGCATCCAGGCAGACGGGGGGAACGGGGGACCCGGACGACACCGAGGAGTGGTTCGCCGCCTTGGCGCTCAGTGCGCGCGATGCCCGGCACGGTGCAGCGCCCGGCAGCCGCCGTCGCAAGCATCGCCATCCGAGGCCGCCGGCTCGCGAGCTCGTCTTCGATTCGCCGCCGCAGCCGCGCTCGACGCCGACGCGACCCGCTGCCCCGTGCACGCCCTCAGAGCGCCCAGACTGGCAGTCGGACGTGTTGCGCCACCTGGCCCCGGCTATGGGTGTTGCCACCGCTGCGCTGAGCCCATTGCCGTGGCGGCGGGTCAGCGCGCTGCTCGCGGGACTATTGCTCTGCGCGCTGGTCGGGATGCGGCTCTTTGCATCCAACGACCGTCGCGCGCAATCGACCGATCACCGTGCGCTCGCGCGCGGTACCCGCGCCCAGGTCGCAGCTGAAAACAGAGTGGGCCGCAATCTGCCCCCTCCGCGCGGCGCCCTGCGCCCACCGCGCAAGCCAGACACCGGCCACTCACGGCTGCGGGGCGCGCGCCACAGGGCTCGGACACGGAAGGCGAACGCGACGCCCCCGGCAACGATCGCAGATCAGCACCCCCATCAACCCCAGACGCCCGCTGCACCCGCCACGACGACGGCGGCGCGCCCGGCAAGCGGGCAATTTGCGTATCTCGGCCAGTGAGCGCCCCTGACATGAGCAATCCAACCACCCAATACGAAGGAGAAACGATGTTCTCAACTCTCGCTATACGCAGGCGAGCTTTCACTGTCCGCGACAAACACGTCATGTCGACCTCGCCCGCCTCACCGCGCCGAACCCTCGCGGTGCTGGCCACAGTCCTGCTCGGCGTCGCTGTAGCCGGGCTCACGGCTGCTGCCGGGCACGTTGAGCTGCTGAGCCGAATGCCGATCTTTCAAGGCGCCCAGCAAATCGCGGGCGTCACCGAATTCCTCGACAAGATCAAGGGCTACCTGATCTCGATCGTGCTTGCCGGGTTCACCGTGGCTGGCATCGCCGTCGGAGCGGCAAAGCTCACCGGTCACTCGCGCGCCAACGACATGATCTTCAACGTCGGCGTCGGCATCGCCATCTTCGCGGCGCTACCGACGCTCGTTGCATAGGCCGGCATGTCACGCCGCCGCACACGCATGGTGGGTCTCATCGCTGCCGGAGTGGTGCTCGCGCTGCTCCTCTGCGCCCCTCTGGCGCAGGCCAGTGGCATCCTCGGGAGCGGTGTCGGGCCGACCATCGGCCCCAACCTGAATCCGCTCCCCTCGATCGGTGAACTGCTAAACGGCGTGGTGAACGGGCTGTTCGGCGCTCTCCTGTCAGCTTTGACGCCGGACTTTCTCAAGCACGCGGACATTCATACGCTTGAGTGGCTGGTGGCTCTGCCGAACGTCGCCGACACGGCTGTTTGGCCGACCGTCGGCCGGTTGGAGGCGAACATGGTGTGGGTCGCGGGGGCGATCCTTCCGACGACGCTGATCATCGCCACGGCGCGGGACACCGCGCTCAGCCTGACCTTCCGCGCGCATCCCGCCAACGCGCTTCTCCGGGTCATTGGCGCCGTGTTCTGGCTGGTGCTGTACCGCTTCGCGTTCGAGAACGGCGTCGCCTTCGTCAACGTCCTGACTCACACGATGCTCTCATGGTCGATCGTCGCGCAGGGGCTTCACCGCACGGTCCTGGTGATGTTCGGCGGCTCGCTGCTGGTTGGGGCTGGCGGCGTGTTCCTGGCGCTGCTCGGCCTCGTTGCGCTGGTGTTCGCGGTCTGCCTGTTCGCGTTGAAGGTGCTGCTGCTGACGGTGCTGGCGATCTTGTTCGTCTCGGGTCCCCTGTTCATCGCGCTCGCCCCGCTGCCGACGGTTGGCGATCTCGCGCGCGGCTGGCTGCTCGCGGTCCTCGCCGTCTGTTTGATTCCCGTGGGGTGGTGCATCATCTTCGCCACGGCCGGTGCGTTCAGCCTCGACGTGACCAACCTCGGCGGTGGTGCTCACATCGGCAGTCGCGTGCTCGGCGCGTTCGCGGCGCTCGTCACGTTCTACATCGCGTGGAAGTGGCCACTGATGGTTCTCGGCCACGTTCGCGGCGCGCTCGGTGGCCTCGGCGTGCGGGTCGGGGCGGCGTCCGGTGGCGGCAGCTCGGCGAGTGACGGGGCGCTTGCCGCGAAGGCCGGCCGGGCACGAGCGGGGCTCCAGGCAGCCATGCTCGCCGGGGGACGCGGGCTCGGGCTCGCCGCGGGGCAGCTCGGAGCGCCGCGCGGCGGGCTGGTCGGCCTAGCGGGCAGGCAGGCACGACCACATCTCGCGGCCGCCGCGGCAGGCGGCGCGATAGCCGCAGGCCCGCCT
>Ga0209415_10017551_pt1 | contig 11373 bp, 7 predicted proteins | sample PeaSoiSIISIP2007_FD_187696 | JGI IMG/M metagenome (GOLD analysis project Ga0209415, IMG submission 187696) | Peat soil microbial communities from Weissenstadt, Germany - SII-SIP-2007 (SPAdes) (version 2) | ecosystem: Environmental > Terrestrial > Soil > Wetlands > Peat | place: Germany...
CAGCCCGATGTTCAGGTTCACGTAGTTGTGCAGCACAAATGCGCAAACCACGAAAATGCCAATGAAAACGCCGAAGCGCGCACCTTCCATAGCGCCCGATCCGCCCTGATGCATCATTGCGAAAATTATGGCGACAACCAGGATCGCTAGAAAAGTTGCGACCAATCCAATGGGCATAACACTCATCATTTTTTCCTTAGGTCGGAATACGGCCGGGTATTTGTGGGCTTCATTGATAAGAGCTGGCACCAGCCAAAACACTAAGGAACCAAAGGCGAAAGACACCACCGTGCCACCAAGCGCCGCCAGCCCGAGACTTGAATAGTTCATTATGCACTCCTTTACAAATTGCGGATCAAAATCCCAGCCGGTTCGGCAGGACTGGTTCGCCCCAACAATGATGATTTTGGTAGGCCGAGATATTGAGACTCCTCTGTTTGCATTAGATTTCGAATATTGCTCATTAATTTTAGCACCGTGACTGGGGCAGAGCGCACGGCCTCTGGTCCGGCCGAACGGCGATGCCCGGTTCTCCACTAGCAAAGCCGGTCGGTTTTTGTAACAATCAAATTTCAATCGACTTCCAACTATGACAAGCATCCATCGCACGCTTCTCGCCGTTCTCTTGCTATCCGGCATCGCCGCCGCTCAAGCCAAGCCCGCTTTGCAGGCAAGACCCGCAGCCACTCCTGGGACTACGACGGCTCTCCCCACCGAAGACACGCTCAACTCCTTCCTGTTCCAGATGTTCGGCTACGATCCCACGGTGACGTGGAAGGTGACAAGCATTCGTCCCTCCGAAGTGCCGGGACTGGCCGAAGTCACGGTTCTAATCACCAACGAGAAGGGGCCGGCCCAGAATAAGTTGCTCGTGAGTGAAGACGGCAAGCATGCCATCACGGGCGACATCCTGCCTTACGGTGCCAAGCCTTTTGAGGACGCCCGCATCAAGCTGGAAAAAGGCGTGGCCGGCCCTACGAAAGGGCCGGCGAAAGCTGCGGTGACTATTGTTGAGTTCAGCGACATGCAGTGCCCGCACTGCGCCAAGGCCGCGGCCGGCATTGATCAGTTGCTGGCGCAGGAACCGGAGGCCCACTTTGTTTTTCAGAATTTCCCCCTGCCCTCGCACAACTGGGCGGAGAAAGCGGCCGGCTTTGTCGATTGTGTGGGCCGCGCTTCCGCCGCAGGAACTTCGAATGATGCGGTCTGGATATTTATCCAGAAGACGTTTGCGGACCAGACCAATATCACCGAGTCCAACGTCGATGAAAAGCTGAAAGCGATCGCGACCGCATCCGGCGCAAATGGCGACGAGATCGCGGCGTGCGCCGCCAAGCCGGACACGAAGGCCCGGATCGAGGCCTCCGTCGCGCTGGGAAAGTCGGTAGGCGTCAATGGCACGCCGATGCTATTTATCAATGGGCGCAACGTGCCCGGCGGCGCTCCGCTCGATTTGCTGAAGAAGATTGTGGACTTCCACGCAAGCCAGAAGTGATTCGGGTGATCGAAAGTCAAGAGACTCCGGGGGGTTTCAGGTTTTAGATCGCCCGATGGCCCGATCATCCGATGACCCGATGATTACCGGTTCAACCATATCTCCGGGGCCTCGCTGCGCTCCGGACTACGGACAATGTTCGGCGTGATCAGGATCAAAAGCTCGTCTTCCTCGTCTTGTTTGGACCTTTGCGAGGTGAGCACGCCGAAGCCAGGGATTTTGGAGAATAGAGGCAGACCGCTGAGGCTCCTCTGATCCGACTGGGTGATCATTCCCGCTAGGACTGCAGGTTCTCCTGCCTTCAGCAGGATTCCTCCCTTGAACTCGCGATTCAAAATGTTGGGAATCCCATTTGAGTCTATGCTCCCCAGGGTGCGGAACTGTATTTCCAACTCGAGGGCTACGTCGGAATTGTTGTGGATCACCGGTTTCGCTTTGAGCGTGAGACCGATGTCCTCATAGCTGACCGAAGGAAAGGGTGCGACATACGACTGATTCCCGACGACCTGCGAGATGGCCGGATTGTTGTAAATCGGCGCGAAGCTGGCGTTGAGGATGGGATAGCGCTCTCCCACTTTGAGAGTGGCCTCCTTCTCCTGGGAAGCCCGCAACTGGACATGCTGGATCGACCGGACAGAACTCTCATTCATGGAGAGCACGGCCGAAAACTGATCGAGGGTCAGCCCCATAAACGTGAGGCCACCGCCGAAGGTCGCGACCGGCTGGCTGAAGATCGAATTCTGCTGGCTTTGTAATTGTGCAATCAGGGCGGCGATGGTTTGATTGCCGGCTTGGTTGATGCCCCCGGAGGAGACTAGTTGGTTGATTAGTGACTGGAGGTTTTGTCCCCCGAGTGCCGCGAGCGCGGATACCGGAATGTTGAACAGATTGAACGTGTCCGGGACGTGCAGCCCGATATTGCGCGCGTACTGGTGGCTTACCTGGAAGACTTGCAGATCGAGCATCACTTCCGGATGGGGACCGTTCAGTTGGCCCATAAACTGGGTGGCGGCGACTAACGCTCCCTGCGGTCCGCGCACTGTGATCGTGCTCGAGGCGGCATTGAGGCTCACGAACTTGAATTCAAACAGCGTGCGCAGCGAGAGCATCAGTTCGGCCAGTTCCTGGGGAGTGGGGCCTCCGGGGACGTAAAACGAGCGCATGCCCATGCGGTCGAAGAGGCGGTGGTTTTCGGCAGTGTCCGCGGCAGTGAGAAGAACTGTGTCTTCCAACGCCACACTGAAGCTCTTTGTGGCCTCGGAGGCTGCCTGCATGGCGGTGCCGAAATCCGCACTCTCGATATCGAAGCGCACGCGGCGGCTGGGAAACGTGTCGTCGAAGACCACGGTCAGCCCATAGCTGGCGGCAACGGCCGTAAGCAAACCGCGCGAATCGCCGCGGTAGTGGATGTCATGGGGAGCGTCGATCGGTTTCACCTTGATCGCGTCCGCGCTGGCGACCACCTGCGGCGGGCCTGGCGCTTGCGCGGGAACCGGTCCCAGGGCGTCGCTTACGCGCTGGAGCGCGAATTCGTTCTGCGGATCGAGGTCCAACGCGCTTCGGAACTCCGCCATCGCCTCCACTTGACGGCCGCCAAGCAGGTCGCTATTGCCTTGTTCCAGATGCATTCCGGCCAGATGCTGCCGCGTGAACTCCCGCGCGGTCAGGTACTCCACGTTCTGCGGGACCAGGCGCGAGGCCTCTTCAAATTCGTAAAAAGCCTGGTCCAGGTTGCGTGATTTCTCGAGTTTGAGCCCGCGTGAAAAGGCCTGGCGGGCGGCTTTCAGGTCTTTGGCGGGACCGTGGCAGGCGGGCGCGCTCCCGGAATTGGAGCAGAGCGCCGGTGCCGTGGCCGAGGGGGAGTCTGCAGCGAGACACACTCCAGAAAGCAACAGACAAACTCCCGCTGATAGCCATCGCATAGTACTACTATAGAATGCCCGCCTGCGGCTGTCTTGCAAGAGAAATCCAGAACTGGAAGCAACCGTCGTAACGGCGGCTGACGAAACGCCGCAAACCGCGACTTTACGATCTTTTACTTCAGCATTAGCCGTTCGATCCGCAAGGCCCGGCCCGTTTGATCATCGCACTCGACCACCACCGCGCACAGTCGGACGTCTGCGTTCGCCGACTCGAAGCGCGCCGGCATCCCGCTCAGAAATTTCTCGATGACTTGTTCTTTTTTTACTCCGATGACGCTGTCATACGGCCCCGTCATGCCCGCGTCCGTGATATAGGCCGTGCCCTTGGGCAGCACCGTCTCGTCCGCCGTGGGAATGTGCGTGTGCGTGCCCACCATGGCCGTAACCCGCCCGTCGAGATACCATCCGAAGGCGACCTTTTCAGAGGTGGCCTCGGCGTGGAAATCCACAAACACGACCTTCGATTTGATCTGCTCCAGAAGTCGATCGACGTAGCGGAAGGGATCGTCGGACGATCCCATGAACACACGTCCTTGAAGATTCACAACCGCATAACTGACGCCGTTCTTCTGCCCTTCATATATTCCCCAACCCGGGAGACCCTGCGAAAGGTTCGCCGGCCGCAATAAGCGGCGCGCCGGACTGTGCGGGTTTCCGTCTGCCATCTGGAAATAGTCGATGATCTCGCGTTTGTCCCAGACATGATTTCCGGTGGTCATAACGTCGATACCAAGATCGAAAAGCTCTTCCGCAAGGGGCGGCGTGATTCCAAATCCAGCCGCGGCATTTTCGCAGTTGGCGATAACCAGATCGACGGCGTACTGCTTGCGCAGTTCCGGCAGGCGGTCTTTAACAATCGTGCGCCCAGGGCGTCCAAAAATGTCACCGATAAAAAGAATTTTCAAGATGAGGTCCCAGATTTTAGGTGGCCAGTCTCAGGACAACGCGGCCCACGATCCAGCAAACACCTGCTTTTCGATGTTATCACGCTGAAAATCGCGCGGGGCGCGCACCCTGGCGAACCAGTCGCCGGGCTTCGGGCAATTGGATACTGGTTTACTGACTGGCGATTTCAGCCGTCTTCAGAAAGTCGTAATTTCCCGATGGATTGAGGCTGACGTTTCGCACGCGCTGCCTGTGTACCAGCACGTTATCGAAGTACCACAAATCGATGGCAGGCAGATCTTCGGCTAGTATCTTCTGTACTTCAGCGTAGAGCCGCTTCCGAACGTTCGCATCGGTCTCGCGGCGCGCCTGGTCGATCAGGCTATCGACCCGCGGATTGGAATAGAAGCTGCGGTTCCTCCCCGCCGGGGGGAAGTTACTGGAGTGAAAAGCTGTATCGAAAATGTCGGGGTCTTCGTTTCCCCCGATCCAGCGCAGCGAGTAGAGCTGGAAAGCGCCGCTGGTGACGTCGGCAAAAAATGTAGCAAACTCGAAGGTGCGAATATCGAGGGCAATCCCTACCTTGCGCAGTTGCTGTTGCATGACGGCGACCATCAGGCGCGTGTTTTCGTCGGTCGAGGTTTTCATCGTGACATGAAAGCGCACGCCGTTCACCGCTGGATAGCCGGCGGCGTCGAGCAACTGACTCGCCCTATCCGGGTCGTAATCATATCGGGGCACGTCCTCGTCATACGCCCAGCTTTGCGACGGTAGAATGCTCCGCGCCGGCTGCACCTGGCCGCGCCAGAGGTATTGCATCATGGGGCGGCGGTCGAGAGCGTAGTCGATGGCTTGTCTTACCCGCACATCCTTCAAGATAGGATCGCGCAGATTGAATGCCAGGTACGCCAGCCTTGTACCCGGGCCATGCTGAACCACGAGAGACGGATTGCGTTCGAGAGTGACGACGGCGTCGGGCGTCATCGGCGAGTTGATGGTGAGGTCCGCGCTGCCCTTGCGCAGCTCCAGCGCCTCCGTGGTGGCGTCGGGAACCACGGCAAACCGTACGCGCGCCAGGTGCGGCGTCGGACCCCAATAGGCATCGTTGCGCTGCAGGATGACTTCCTTGTCCGTCTCCGCGCTGACGAACCTGAACGGGCCCGTCCCAATAGGATTGCGCGTCATCTCGTCGAGCGATCCATAGGGCACAATCCCAATCGCTCCTTCCGAGAGGTTCCACAACAAAGCGGCAAACGGCTCCTTCAGGCGGAACACCACTGTCAAATCATCCGGCGTGTCGATCCGATCCACATAGCGGTAGGTCGAGGTCTTCGTGCTGCGAATCTTGCCTTGGAGCAGGGAATCGAAGGTCCACTTTACATCGCGCGAGGTGAGCGGTCGCCCATCATGAAACACTACGCCACGATGCAGGTGGAATACGTAGGTCAGCGGATCGGGAATCTCCCAATGTTCGGCCAGGCCGGGTTGGACATTGAAGTGCTCGTCGCGCGTCAGCAGCGCATCGAAGAGAAGTTCGTCAATGCGCTCCGATTGCCCATCGAGTCCGACTCGCGGATCAAGGTTCGTGGGGCTGCTTTCAATAATCATCACCAGCATATTGGGATCGGGACGTTGTGAGCAGGAGAGAAGAGGCAGCGCCAATCCGCCGAGGAGTAAAAAGAAAACTGCCATCCTAAACTGAATTGTCATCCTGACCCTGAGCTTGACGAAGGGAAAGGACCTGCTCTTTGCGCGCTCCAGCACTGTCGCCTTACACATACGAAATTTTCCCCAGAATCGCAGCCCGTTTCGCGCCGGTAGCCGACGGCACACTGCTTGGCCTCCGATGCCAGGTTTCGTACGCGAGTAGGGCAAAGGCCGCAGCTTCTTTTGCTTCCGCCGGAAGGCCAAACTCATCGGAGAAATGCAGCGCGATGCCCAGGGGCGCGATCGCGTCGCGCAACATGGCCATCAGCGTCGGGTTCTTCGCGCCTCCGCCCGAGACGATCATTTGGTGACCACGCCGGTGTTGACCACGTCGGCGCGCACTGAACCGCGGATACACAAACCGCACCGCGTCCGCAACCGAACGGGCCGTCAGCGCCGTTGCCGTCGCCACCATGTCGGGTTTGCTGGCGCCATGACACAGCTGAAGAAACCGGCCGACGTATTCCCGGCCAAATTCCTCACGCCCTGCGGTTCGCGGAGGCGGTTGCCGGAAAAAGGGCGCGCGCAGCAAGCGCCTGATTACCTCGTCCAGTATGCGTCCCGAGGCCGCGACTCTGCCGTCGCGGTCGTAGGGTTTGCCGAAAAGTTCCTCCATCACCGCATCCACCACCATATTGCCCGGACCGGTGTCAAAAGCTACCACCTGGCGCAGAGCTGTGCCCGCGGGAATCGCCGTCAGATTCGCAATGCCGCCGATGTTTTGGGCAATGCGTCCAAGCATCGGGTCGCGATATACGAAGTAATCGAGAAAAGGAACCAGGGGAGCACCCTTGCCGCCCGCCGCCATATCCGCCGGACGAAAATCCGAGACTACCGGCACCCCCATCCGCGCCGCGATCACCGCGCCCTCACCCGTCTGCCAGGTCACCGCCAATTGTCGCCCGAGAAATCGCCCGGCTACTCCCTGGTGATACAGCGTCTGTCCATGACAGCCCACCAGGTCAATCTTCAAACGATGCTTGCGGGCCGTCTTCGACACCGCTTCGGCATACAGTTCGCCCAGAAGAAAGTCCATCCGGGCCAAATCCGCAACGCGGGCCAGTTCGGCATTCATCATCCCCAGGATTGCGCGACGAACCGCAGCAGGGAAGGGATACTCCTCGTGAGCAAGAAGCGTGAAGCCCAGGTGTTGGTTTTTGTGTGGTGACGGGCCTCTGGCCCGTCCAGTCGCGTCGGAAGGAAACCGGACCAGCGCGACGTTAATCCCATCGGCCGAAGTGCCGCTCATGACGCCGGCAACGATCATGCTCATGTGCGGTCCCTGTCTCTGTCCCTGCGGACGAGCGTAGCCATCCGAATCTCTTCCCCAAGTTCCCATAGTTGTCGCGTCAGCTTCTCAACTCGCGAGGCAGTGGGAGCGGGAGTGCGGCGGCGGGCAAGCGCCTTCTTCTTAAACGCGAGCACGCGCCCAACCGACTCTTGTACCCGGCGAGAGAATTTGCCATCGCGCTCCGTCTCGCGGACCAACGCCTCGTGCGCCCGCAGAACGAACTCTTCCTGATGGCAGATCAGCCCAAGATCGCCCCCGGCGCGGATGTGCCCAACCATTACATGTTCGATCGCGGCCCGCTCGATCGGTGCCGCCGCCAGCACGCCGCCCATCTCCAGATCATCCGAACAAATAAGACCGCGGTAGCCGATCTTCGTGCGCAGAATGTCGGTGATCCACTTCCTCGAGAGCGATGCCGGAGTGCGGTCCTTCGTGACCGCCGGAAACGCCGCGTGCGAAACCATGACGAACGGCAATTCGCGCCGTAGCAGCCGATAGGGAACCAGATCCTGCTCCCACAATTTGCGCAGCGACTTTTCGACACTCGGAGGTTCACGGTGCGTATCAAGCGTGGCCTCGCCCAGCCCAGGGAAATGCTTACCGCACCCGAGCACGCCGGCATCAGCCAACCCGCGCAGAAACTCGCGTGCGTAGGCAACCACTTGCTTCGGATCGTCCGAAACCGCCCGCGAACTCATTACCGTACGCGAAGCCTCGTAGGCCAAGTCGAGCACCGGGGCAAAATCGACGTTGAAGCCAAGCGCCCGGCAGTTTTCGCCGATCACGCGTCCATGCTTGCGAAAGAGTGCGCGGCTGCCCGTGGCAAAAACCTCTGCCGGAGAAGGCGTCGCGCCGAGCACGTTGCGGAAACGATCCACCGTGCCGCCTTCAAGGTCCACGCAAGTGAAAAGCGGCGCGGCCACGCACTTCTGGCATTCGCGCAGGAGAGTATGCGTCTGCTCAGCTCCAGTGATGTTGCGGGCAAACAGAATCACGCCCGCCGGCTGAATTTTCGTGAGCAGGGAAGCGAGCCGCGGAGACATCTCGGTCCCATCGAAGCCGATGATAAGGAGTTGGCCGATATGACTGGCGCGGGTTTTTGAGAGCGTGGTCACTATGGTTGGAAGCCAATTATAATCGGAGGCTGTTTTGCGTCGTGCCATGGGGCTACCCTTGTCCCTCATCTCAACTCCCGAGGGTGCCCCGTCCTTGTGTCTGCGCTTTTTGCAGACACAGGGCGGGGATTTTGACTTCCTATCCCCACCACGACTCCCGCCTGCTCTCGCTTCCGCGCCGTCCACTGCGACTCAATTTCCACCACTCCTTCAATCCCCGAAAGATAGTGGCGAAAACTGCTCCACGCCCACTCCTCCGGACTCTGCGCCAGACCGCGCTTCACCGGATTACGGTGCATATACCGCAACTTCTCGACCCGCTTGGCCTCGCTCCAGACGTTAAAGTCGTAATATCGCGCCTGCCACAACAGACCGCCCTCCGGCGAGCGCAAACGCCGCGCCACATTCTGCTTGAGCATTTGCAGCGCCACGGAAAGCTCTGCCCGCTCCGGTTCGCTCATCAGCAAATGAACATGCTCGGGCATGACCACGTACCCAGAGACGTAAAATCCATACCACTGCCGCGTCTGCTCGAAAGTTTGCTCGAAGATGTCGCGGGCGCGCGCTGTGGCCAGAAGCGGGGCGCGTCCATAGCAGCTAAATGTCAGAAAGTGCAGACAGAGTGCTTCCTGAAAGCGCTTGAGGCCCCACGGCATGAGAGCATCGTAACCCTGGAGCCTGGGCTGCGAAGACCACAACCGCTAAAATTCCTCATCATTCTTCCGCAATCGGGAAAGTCAAGCGGGTGCCCGGTCCTTGTGTCTGCGTTCTTTGCAGAAACAGAGCCTGCCCTGAGCGAAGTCGAAGGGGCGGGGATTTTGACTTCCACCACGACTCCAATTGGCTGGGTGGCCGAGGCTTTTGATCTCGCCGGAGTGACCTACACTCGGTGTGCTCAATCCTTCGCGTAGTTTCCGAAGGGTGAGTGTGGAAAACGTCCGCCCGACAGCACGCACGCCCCGCCTTTTTTTCATCACATTTTTCCTGTGCGCACATCACAGACACCCAGCCGCAACCCTGCGAAAATTCTCCGTCCCCCGCGTCTCGGCGGTTAGATTTCTTTCTTCAACTCCGCCAGCAAGTTTAGCGCTTCGAGCGGCGTTAGCCGGTTCAAATCTACTTCGCGTAGCTTTTCCAGCACAGGCTGCGAGAGCGGTGTGAAGATGGTCAACTGCGTCGGACGCTCCGGCTCTGTGGACGTGCCCGGCGTCAGATGCTCCGAAAGCCGGCGCTCGGACGATTCATGCTCGGCCAGCACCTCGCGCGCACGCACCACGACTTCGTTCGGCAATCCCGCCAGCTTTGCGACTTCGATGCCGTAGCTGCGGTCCGCCGCGCCCGGCTCGACACGGCGTAGAAAGACCACGCTTCCTCCCGCCTCTTTGACGGAGACGTGGTAGTTCTTTACGCCACTCAATTGCTCCGCCAATTCAGTCAGCTCGAAATAGTGCGTGGCAAACAATGTCTTCGCATGCACTCGCGCATGCAGATACTCGACGGCGGCCCATGCGATCGCCAGCCCGTCGTAGGTGGATGTGCCGCGTCCGACTTCATCGAGCAGGATCAACGACCGCGCCGTCGCCGTGTGCAGAATCGCGGCCGTCTCCGTCATCTCGACCATAAACGTCGAGCGGCCGCGGGCTACGTTGTCGCTGGCGCCGATGCGAGTGAAGACGCGGTCGACAATGCCCAACCGTGCGGCACGCGCGGGAACAAACGATCCCATCTGCGCCATGATCACGATCAGCGCTGCCTGCCGCAGGTATGTGCTCTTGCCGCCCATGTTTGGGCCGGTGAGCACGATGATGTTGTGGGTCGCATTGTGCAAAGCTGCATCCAGAAACAGGTCGTTCGGAACGAAGCGGTCGCTGCCTCCGGCCAGCTCCTGCAGTTCGATGACTGGGTGACGTCCTTCGACTATTTCCAGATCCCCGGTGTTCTCATCCTTTTCAGCTTCATCGAAATGCGGTCGGCAATAGTTCCGCAGCGCCGCAATGTGCGCCAGGCAACCGAGCACATCGACTTCCGCCAAAGCCAGCGCCGTTTGCCGGATGCGCTTGGCCTCGGCGGCAATCGCAGAACGCAACTCGGCGAACAGACGCCGCTCGATTTCGACGATCTTCTCCTGGGCGTCGAGAATCTTCGACTCATACTCTTTCAGTTCCGGCGTCGTGAAACGCTCGGCATTCACCAGCGTTTGCTTGCGCTCGTAGTCGGCGGGCGAGAGATGCAGATTCGCCTTCGAAATCTCGATGTAGTAGCCAAAAATGGAATTGAACTTCACCTTGAGCGACCCGATTCCTGTCCGCTCACGCTCGCGTGTCTCCACTTGGGCCAGGTATTGCTTCGAGTTGCGGCTCAGGTCGCGGAGTTCGTCCAAGTCCTTGTCGACGCCCGCGGCGATTGCTCCGCCATCGCTTAGCGTGAGCGGCGGTTCCGGAACCAGCGTACTGTCGATCTTTTCGCGCAGATCGCTCAGTTCGTCGATTGCGACATGCAACGCGGCTAGTCGCGCTGCGGGCAACTCGGCCAATACCATTCGCACTTTAGGAATTCGTCCGAGTGACGCCGCCAGGGCCAGCACGTCCCGTGGATTCGCCGTTTCCAGCGTAACCCGGCTCAGCAGACGTTCCAGATCCAGAATTCCGTCGAGCGCCCGCCGCAATTCTTCCCTTCGCAGCGTGTCTTTGATCTGCACCGCAACCGCATCCAGCCTGCCTTCGATCTCGGCTTGATCCACGGATGGACGCAGCATCCACGTGCGCAGCAGTCGCTTGCCCATCGGCGTAACGGTTGCATCCAGACAGCGGAACAGCGTCACGCCGGCGTCCGTTCCGGCGAAGAGCGGCTCGATCAGCTCCAGGTTGCGCACCGTCACCGCATCGAGCACCAGGCAATTCTGGCGCTCGTAGAAGCCGATGCGGTCCACATGATCGAGCGTGCCGCGCTGGGTTGACC
>Ga0209415_10017552_pt1 | contig 11373 bp, 9 predicted proteins | sample PeaSoiSIISIP2007_FD_187696 | JGI IMG/M metagenome (GOLD analysis project Ga0209415, IMG submission 187696) | Peat soil microbial communities from Weissenstadt, Germany - SII-SIP-2007 (SPAdes) (version 2) | ecosystem: Environmental > Terrestrial > Soil > Wetlands > Peat | place: Germany...
GTAATCTATCAACGAGCACGACAATTCACAAGGCGACGTGTATGATTGATAAGGATTTTTTGAAGGCCGTCACGGCCGCCCACCCATGAGCCTGACCCGCAACGACGTCGAGGGGATCGCCCACCTCGCGCGGCTCGAGATTACCGAGCCGGAACTGCCCGTGTACGTCGCGAGCCTGTCGAAGATCCTGGCCTTCGTAGAGCAGCTGAATGCTGCCGATACCGCCGCTGTCGAGCCGATGGCCCACCCGCTCGAGGGCGAAACACAGCGCCTGCGACCGGACGCGGTGACCGAGCGTGATCAGCACGAGAAGTACCAGGCGAATGCCGCCGAGGTGGCGGCGGGCCTGTACGTCGTGCCGAAGGTAATCGAGTGACGCTGCACACCCGCTCCGTCGCCGAGCTGGCGGCGGGGCTGGCCGCGAAGCAGTTTTCGGCGGTCGAGCTGGCGCAGCACTACCTTGCGCGGATCGAGGCCGGCAACCCCGCGCTCAACGCCTTCGTCACGATCAGCGCTGAACGGGCGCTCGCGGACGCCCGCCGGGCCGATGCGGCCCGGGCCGCGGGCCGGGCGGGGCCGCTGACCGGCGTGCCGCTCGCCCACAAGGACATCTTCTGCACCGACGGGATCCGCACGACCTGCGGCTCGAAGATGCTCGACACCTTCGTCGCTCCGTACGACGCAACTGTCGCCGAACGGCTACAGGTCGCCGGGACGGTGCTGCTCGGCAAGACGAACATGGACGAGTTCGCGATGGGCTCCTCCAACGAGACGAGCTACTACGGGGCGGTCAAGAACCCGTGGAACCTGCGCAAGGTACCCGGCGGCTCGTCGGGCGGCTCGGCCGCGGCCGTCGCCGCGCGGCTCGCGCCGGTCGCCACCGGCACCGACACCGGCGGCTCGATCCGCCAACCGGCCGCGCTGGTCGGAATCTCTGGACTCAAGCCGACCTACGGCCGGGTGTCCCGCTACGGCATGGTCGCTTTCGCCTCGAGCCTTGATCAGGCCGGAATCCTCGCGCCGTCGGCCGAGGACTGCGCGATCCTGCTCGGCGCCATCGCCGGCTTCGATCCGCGGGATTCGACGAGCGTCGACAGGCCAGTGCCCGACTACCTCGCCGAACTGCGTGCGCCGCTCAAGGGCGTGCGCCTCGGATTGCTGAAGGAATTCCTCGAAGGCGGCCTCGAGGCCGCGACCGGCGCGCTGGTGCAGGCGGCAATTGCCGAGCTGCAGAGCCTCGGCGCGACGCTTGTCGACGTCAGCTGCCCGAGTCTGCCGTTGTCGGTGCCGGCGTACTACGTGGTGGCGCCGGCCGAGTGCTCCTCGAACCTGTCGCGCTTCGACGGCATCCGGTTCGGTCACCGCTGCAAGCAGCCCCGCGACCTGCTGGATCTGTACCGACGCTCGCGCGGCGAGGGCTTCGGGGCCGAGGTCAAGCGGCGGATCATGACCGGGACCTACGTGCTGTCCGCCGGCTACTATGACGCGTACTACCTCAAGGCGCAGAAGGTGCGCAGCCTGATCAGCGCCGAGTTCAAGCAGGCCTTCACCCGGGCCGATGTGCTGGTCGGCCCCACCGCGCCGACGCCGGCGTTCGACATCGGTGCGAAGGTCGACGATCCCATCACGATGTACCTGAACGACATCTACACGATCGGCGCGAACCTCGCCGGCCTGCCGGCGATGTCTGTGCCATGCGGGTTCGTCGACGACCTGCCGGTCGGCCTGCAGCTGGTCGGGCCGCACTTCGGCGAGAGCCGGATCCTGGCCGCCGCGCACGCCTACCAGCTGGCAACCGACTTCCACCGCCGGCTGCCGGCGTCCTGCGCCTGAGGCCTGCGATGAGCAGCGCTACCGGCAGGGACGGGTGGGAGGCCGTCATCGGGCTCGAGACCCACGCGCAGCTTTCGACCAAGTCCAAGATATTCTCCGGCTCCGCGACCGCTTACGGCGCGGCGCCGAACAGCCAGGCGAACCTCGTCGACCTCGGCTATCCGGGCGTGCTACCGGTGCTTAACGGCGAGGCAGTGCGGATGGCCGTCAAATTCGGTGTCGCGACCGGCGCCGCGGTCGCGCCGCGCTCGGTGTTCGCCCGCAAGAACTACTTCTACCCGGATCTGCCGAAAGGCTATCAGATCAGTCAGTACGAGCGGCCGATCGTCGAACACGGTTCGCTCGAGATCGTGCTGGATGACGGCACGCGCAAGACGGTCGGCATCACTCGCGCGCACCTCGAGGAGGACGCCGGCAAGTCGCTGCACGACGGGCCCACCAACGCGAGCGGCATCGACCTGAACCGGGCGGGTACGCCGCTCCTCGAGATTGTCTCGGAGCCCGATCTGCGGTCGGCCAGAGAGGCCGTCGCCTACATGAAGAAGCTGCATACGCTCGTTCGCTACCTCGAGATCTGCGACGGCAACATGCAGGAAGGCTCATTCCGCTGTGATGCCAACGTGTCGGTGCGCCGCTCAGGTGCGGCCAAGCTCGGCACGCGCTGCGAGATCAAGAACGTCAACTCGTTCCGTTACGTCGAGAAGGCGATCAACTACGAGATCGGCCGCCAGATCGACGTGCTCGAGGGCGGTGGCAGCATCACGCAGGAAACGCGGCTCTACGATGCGGGCAAGGACGAGACTCGGCTGATGCGCTCCAAGGAAGAGGCGAACGACTACCGCTACTTCCCGGACCCGGACCTGCTGCCGGTGGTACTCGATCGGGCGTTCATCGATTCGGTGCGCGCGACGTTGCCGGAGCTGCCAGACGAGAAGGCGGCGCGGTTCGCGAAGAGCTACGGACTACCTGCCTACGATGCCGGCGTGCTGACCGCGAGCCGCGAGCTCGCCGAGTATTACGAGGCCGTGGTCCGGGGCGTCAAGGGTGATGCCGCGGCGGCCAAGCTCGCGGCCAACTGGGTCATGGGCGACTGGTCGGCATTTCTGAACCGCGACGGGCTCGAGGTGGGCGCCGCAAAGGTGTCCGCCGCCGGGCTCGCTGGCCTCCTGCGCCGGATCTTCGATGCGACGATCTCCGGCAAGATCGCCAAGGACGTCTTCGAGAGCATGTGGGCCGAGGGCCGGGAGGCGGACACGGTCATCGCGGCCAAGGGCCTGCGGCAGATCACCGACGTCGCTGCCATCGAGGCGGCGATCGACGCCGTGATGGCCGCAAACCCGCAGCAGCTCGCCGACTACCGCGCCGGCAAGGACAAACTGTTCGGCTTCTTCGTTGGCCAGGCGATGAAGGCGACCCAGGGCAAGGCCAACCCGGCGCAGCTGAACGAGCTCTTGAAGAAGAAGCTCGCACCGTAACCCACAGTGCGCGACGGCGACATACTGCGGCGATTCATGTTCGAGCGCTTTCCCGTGCGCGGCTACATCGTGCATCTCGACGCGTCGTGGCGTGCGCTGATCGAACACCACGCGTATCCACCGGTCGTGCGCGACACGCTCGGCGAGGCGGTAGCCGCGACGATGCTGCTGGGCGCGACTCTGAAGTTCGAGGGACTGCTGACGCTGCAGATGCAGGGACCCGGCCCGATGCACCTGCTGGTCGTGCAGGCGACTCATCGCCATGCGCTGCGCGGTGTCGCGCGCTGGCGGGGCGAGGTGACGGATCGCAACCTCGAGGCGCTGACCGGCGGCGGCCAGGTGACCGTCACGGTCGAGAACGGCGACCGTTCGTCGCGCTACCAGGGCATCGTGCCAGTGACCGGCGCGCGCCTCGCCGACTGCTTTGAGGACTACTTCGCGCGTTCCGAGCAGCTCCCGACGCGGCTATGGCTGGCCGCGACGCCGGAGCGCGCGGCGGGACTCCTGCTGCAGCGCCTGCCGAGCGGCGCGAGCGCCTCCGCCGCCGAGCTCGAGCACTGCGCGACGCAAGGCGAGGAGGACTGGAACCGGGTGCTGCACCTTGCCTCGACACTGACGCCGGCCGAGCTCGCGATGCTGCCAGGCGCCGAACTGCTGCGCCGGCTGTTCCACGAGGAGGATGTGCGCCTCTACGAGCCCGGCCCGGTATTCTTCCAGTGCACCTGCTCCCGGGAGAGGGTGAGCGGGATCCTGCGCTCGCTCGGGGCGACGGAAGTCCGTGACATCCTCGCCGAGCGGGGCGCCGTCGAGGTCCGTTGCGAGTTCTGCAACCGCGCCTGGCAATACGACGCGGTGGACGTGGCGGGCCTGTTCGCGGACGGCAAGACCGTCTCGAGCCCCCGGGCGCTGCAGTAGTGCTTACGCTTCGTTGTGGCTAATCCGGAAGCTCCGCTCGCGTGACTCATCGTGGCGTCTCCGCCGACCCGATCTCGGGCGATGGACGCGAGCCGTCCGTGCATCACGCGTGCCCTGGGCTGGGTGTGGGGGTCGGTCGGCGATGAACACCCCGGGTAGCAACCAGGCCGCCCGCTCGACACCGCACGCGGAACTCGCTGCGATGGACGCGTGGTGGCGGGCCGCCAACTTCCTGGCGGTTGGCCAGATCTATCTGCTCGACAATCCGCTGTTACGCGAGCCGCTGACGCTTGCGCACGTCAAGCCGCGCCTGCTCGGCCACTGGGGGACGACGCCCGGTCTGAACTTCATCTACGTGCACGCCAATCGGCTGATTCGCACGCACGATCTGAACATGATCTTGATCGCCGGTCCCGGGCACGGCGGGCCAGGCCTGGTGGCCAGCACGTGGCTCGAGGGCAGCTACAGCGAGTTCTATCCGAACATCCCCCAAAATGCCGAAGGCATGTGCCGGCTGTTCCGGCAGTTCTCGTTCCCCGGCGGCATACCGAGCCATGCCGCACCGGAAACACCCGGGTCGATCCACGAGGGAGGCGAGCTCGGTTATGCACTGTCGCATGCCTTCGGGGCGGTATTCGACAATCCGGACCTGATTGCCTGTTGCGTTGTGGGTGATGGCGAGGCCGAGACGGGACCGCTCGCGACGGCATGGCATTCGAACAAGTTCCTCGATCCGCAGCGCGACGGGGCGGTGCTGCCGATCCTGCACCTCAACGGCTACAAAATTGCCAATCCGACGGTGCTCGCGCGGCTGGCGCCGGGCGAGCTCGAGAGCCTGCTTGTCGGCTACGGCTACACGCCGTACTTCGTCGAGGGCGATGACCCGATGACGATGCACGCACGCATGGCCGAAACGCTCGAGACGGTTGTCCGGGAGATCCGCGCGGCCCAGCATGCGGCGCGCGTCGACGGGGCCCGCGAGCGACCGCGCTGGCCGATGGTCGTGCTGCGTTCCCCGAAAGGCTGGACCGGCCCAAAGACGGTCGATGGTAAACGCACCGAGGGATCTTGGCGCTCACACCAGGTGCCGCTCGCCGAGCTCAGCACGCGTCCCGACCATCTCGCCCTCCTCGAACGCTGGCTCAAGAGCTACCGGCCCGATGAACTATTCGACGCCGACGGCGCGCCGCGCTCCGAGATCAAGGCGCTGGCGCCGCGGGGCGAGCGCCGCATGGGCTCCAACCCGCACGCCAATGGCGGGCTGCTGCTCAAGGACCTGCGGCTGCCGGACTTTCGCGACTACGCTGTCGCGACGCCGCTGCCCGGCGCGGAATTCGCCGAGGCGACCCGCGTGATGGGCGCGTTCCTGCGCGATGTGATGAAGTTGAACCGCGATCAGGCCAATTTCCGGGTATTCGGCCCGGATGAGACCGCCTCGAACCGGCTCGGCGCGATTTTCGAGGCGACCGACAAGACCTGGCTCGGCGTGCTGGCCGCGGACGACGAGCACCTGTCCGCCAGCGGTCGGGTCATGGAGATCCTTTCCGAGCACACCTGTCAGGGGTGGCTCGAAGGGTATCTGCTGACCGGCCGGCACGGCCTATTCTCGTGCTATGAGGCGTTCATCCACGTCGTCGACTCGATGTTTAATCAGCACGCCAAGTGGCTCAAAGTCGCGAGCCGCGAAATACCCTGGCGCAGACCCATTGCCTCGCTCAACTACCTGCTGACCTCCCACGTCTGGCGTCAGGATCACAATGGTTTCTCCCACCAGGACCCGGGCTTCATCGATCACGTCGTCAACAAGAAGGCGGACATCATCCGCGTCTACCTGCCTCCCGACGCCAACACGCTGCTGTGTGTGACCGACAAGTGCCTGCGCAGCCGCAATCTCATCAATGTCATCGTTGCCGGCAAGCAGTCGCAACAGGTTTGGCTTGAGATGGAGGCCGCGATCCGCCATTGCAGCGCCGGGATCGGCATCTTTGAATGGGCCAGCAGTGATGCAGACGCCGGCCCGGAGGTCGTGATGGCCTGCGCGGGTGACATCCCGACGCTCGAAACACTCGCCGCGGTCGACCTGCTGCGGCAATGGGTGCCCGACCTCGCAATTCGGGTCGTTAATATCGTCGATCTAATGACGCTGCAGCCGAGCGAGGAACATCCGCACGGTCTTCCGGACCGGGATTTCGATGCGCTGTTCACGCGGGACGCGCCGATCATCTTCGCCTACCACGGCTATCCGTGGCTGATCCATCGCTTGACTTACCGGCGCCATAATCATGCGAATCTGCACGTCCGCGGCTACAAGGAGGAGGGCACGACGACAACGCCATTCGACATGACCGTGCGCAACGACCTCGACCGCTTTCACCTCGCCGGCGACGTGATCGACCGGGTGCCGCGGCTCGAGCCGCGTGGCGCGCACCTCAAGCAGCGACTCCGCGACAAGCTCGTCGAGCACCGCGAGTACATCGTGGCCTACGGCGAGGACCTGCCGGAAATCAGGAACTGGAACTGGCCGGCACGCAAATGAATCCCCTGCAACGCCTGGCGGCGGTCGATCAGGGGGTGCGCCTCGCGCCGTCCGCGGCCGGATGCTCGATGCCGGCGGCCTCGCCCGCCTGCCGGCCTGGGCCGCACCGGCTCGAGCCGCGTCGAATCCGGCCAGCTTCGCCGCGGCAATCCCGGCCGCTCCGATAGCGGCCGGTCTGCGAGAGCCACGCACCTCAGCGTGCAGCCGAATCGATGGAGTGGATGTAGCTCGAACCACCGAGCGCGTTCATCTGCTCGATGATCCACGCCTGACGCCGCCACATATATGCGTTCGGGCGCTCGAGGCGCAAGCGCTTCGGGTTCGGCAGCACTGTGGCGAGCAGGGCTCCCTGCGCTTGCGTCAGGTGGGCGGGATCGGTGCGGAAGTAGCGCGGCGCCGCGGCTCCAACGCCGTACACGCCCGGACCGAACTCAGCGACATTGAGATAGATCTCGAGAATCCGCTGCTTTGGCCACAACATCTCGATCAACAGCGTCAGGTACGTCTCCAGCCCCTTGCGTATGAAGCTCGGTCCGGGCCACAGATACAGGTTCTTGGCGACCTGCTGGCTGATCGTGCTAGCACCGCGCAGCCGCTTGCCGCGCTCGCGCGCCTTGACGGCCGCGTCGATGGCCTCGAAATCAAATCCCGGATGGAACGCGAACTTCTGGTCCTCCGAGGCGATGACCGCGAGCTTGGCGTGGCGCGAGATGCGCTCGTACGGGGTCCACCGGTAGTCGGCCCGCCAGCTGAACTCCTGGCCGAGCCAGGCGTTGACGTAGCCCTCGACCATGAACGCGGTCGTCACCGGCCGCACCCACCGTAACGCCAGCACCGACAGCAGCGTGAGCGCGATAAAGCCGCCGACCAGCCACAGGACGACAGCCTGGAGCCTGCGCCAGACCCCGCCGCGCGCCGTCATCGCAGGGGCGTCAGCTCGGGACGACGGTGACGGACTCGATGACGACCGCCTCGAGCGGCACGTCCTCGTGCTGGCCGCGCTTTCCGGTCGAGACCGCGGCGATCTTGTCGACGACGTCCATGCCCTGCATCACGTGGGCGAACACCGCGTATCCGGCGTTGCCCCGGCCCGGGTCGAGAAACGCGTTGTCTTTGAGATTGACGAAGAACTGCGAGGTGGCGCTGTTCGGGTCGTTGGTACGGGCCATTGCCAGGCTCCCGCGCCGGTTCTTGAGGCCGTTCGAGGCCTCGTTCTTGATCGGCGCGCGGGTCTTCTTCTGCTGCATGTCGGCCGTCAGCCCGCCGCCCTGGATCATGAAATCCGAGATGACCCTGTGAAAGACGGTGCCGTCGAAGTGGCCGGCCTCGACGTAGGCGAGGAAATTCTTGCAGCTGATCGGCGCATCCTCGGTGTGCAGCTCGACGCTGAAGCTGCCGAGCGACGTCTGGAATTTGAGCACAGCGGAACTCTCCGGTAAGGGGCGGGTCTTGAGCCGTGCATTCTAGCCGGGCTGGCGCCCAAGCGTCGCACGCTCGAGCCCGGCGAGGTCGCGCCGGGTGCTGAGGCGCTCGAGGCCGGCGGACTCGAACAGCAATCGCGTGGCTGAGCCTTGCGTCGCGCCGTGCTCGAGGATCAGTGCCCCGCCGGGCGCGAGGTGGGCGCGCGCGCGCGCGATGATCGCCTCGATCGCCTCGAGTCCGGTCGGGCCGGCCACCAGCGCCGCGCGCGGCTCGTGGCGCAGCTCGAGGCCGTCGAGCTGCGGGTCGTTCGCGGCGAGATATGGCGGGTTGGCGACGATCACGGTGTAGCGTGCGCCGGATACCGGGTCGTACCAGTGCCCGCATAGCGTGCGCGCGTTGGCAAGCGCGAGGCGCTGGCGGTTGCGCTCCGCAACTGCGGTCGCCGCCGCGCTCGCATCGACGAGGTCGACGCGCGAGGCGGGGCAGCCATGGGCAATCGCGAGGCCCACCGCGCCGCTGCCCGTCCCGAGGTCCAGAACCGTCGGTGCCGGCTCGCCGCGCAGGCGCTCGAGGGACAGCTCGACCAGCAGCTCGGTTTCCGGACGCGGAACCAGGACCGAGGGGTTGACCTCTAGCGTCAGCGTCCAGAACTCGCGCCGTCCCAGCAAGTAGGCGACGGGCTCGCCGGCGGCCCGGCGGCCGATCAGCGCTGCAAAGCGCGCCGCCTCATCGGTGCTAAGCGCGCGCTCGGACCGTGCAAGCAAACTGCCACGCCCGGCGCCGAGCAGGTCGGCGAGGAGCAGCTCGGCGTCGAGGCGGGGGCTCGTGGAGGCGGCGGCGAGACGCGCCGCGGCCGCATCGAGTGCGGCGCCGATCATTCGAGTGCCGCGAGCTGCTCCGCCTCGTATTCGCGCGCGAGCGGCAGCAGCACCTCGTCGAGATCGCCGTTGACGATGTCCTCGAGCCGGTACAGTGTCAGGTCGACGCGATGGTCGGTGAGCCGGCCCTGCGGGAAGTTATAGGTGCGGATGCGCTCCGAGCGATCGCCGGTCCCGACCTGCAGCTTGCGGCTCGCCGCCTGTTCGGAGTTCTGCTTGTCGCGCTCGGCCTGCAGCAGCCTCGCCTTGAGCAGCGCCATCGCCCGCGAGCGATTCTTGTGCTGCGAGCGCTCGTCCTGGCACTCGACGACGATGCCGGTCGGCAGGTGCGTGATGCGCACCGCCGAGTCGGTCTTGTTCACATGCTGGCCGCCGGCGCCCGAGGAGCGATATGTGTCGATACGCAGATCGGCATCGGCGATCGGCACATCTTCGACGGCGGCAAGCTCGGGCAGGATCGCCACGGTGCAGGTGGAGGTGTGAATCCGCCCCTGCGCCTCGGTGGCCGGCACGCGCTGGACCCGGTGCGTGCCGGACTCGAACTTGAGGCGCGAATAGGCTCCCTGGCCGACGATGCGGCTGATGATCTCCCGGTAGCCGCCGTGCTCGCCGCGGCTCTCCGACAGCACCTCGACGGTCCAGCCACGGGCGTCGGCGTAACGGGAGTACATGCGGAACAGGTCGCCGGCGAAAATCGCCGCCTCATCGCCGCCGGCGCCGGCGCGGATCTCGAGAAAAATGTTGCCGTCATCGTGCGGATCCTTCGGGATCAGCAGCTGCTGCAGATCGGCTTCACTGGCAGCGATGCGGGCGCCGAGCGCGCGCTGCTCCTCGGCTCCGAGCGATCGCATCTCGGGATCGGCATCGGTGGCGAGTTCGCCGGCGGCGCGCGCGTCGCGCTCGAGGTCGAGGAAGTCGCGGAAGCGCCGCGCCACGGGCTCGAGCCGGGCATACTCCATCGACAGCTCCCGAAACCGGTCGCTGCCACCCGCGAGCGCCGGATCGGCGAGCAGGCGGGCTACCTCCTCGTAGCGGTCGGCGAGCCGCTCGAGGCGCCGACGAATGGAGTCCCTCATTCGCGGTCCGTACCGAGGTCGAACAGGCGCCGCGCCGCCGAGACGAGCGCGTCGTCGCCGGATTCCCCGGCCTGACGCAGCCGGTGGGTCGGTGCGTGAATCAGCCGGTGGGTCAGCGTGTCGGCGAGGTATGCGAGGGCGTCCTCCGGGGAGCGGCCGCTGCCGAGCAGGCGCACGGCCTGCTCGAGGGTGTGGGCCCGTACCTGCTCGGCGCTGGTGCGCAGTTCGCGAATCGTTGGCACCGCGTGCTGGCCGCGCAGGCTCGACATGAACCGCGCGACTTCCTCCTCGATGAGAATGCGCGCCTGCCGCGCCTCGTCCTGGCGCGCGTGCAGATTGTCGGCGACGAAGCTCTGCAAATCATCGATGGTGTAGAGGTACACGTCCTCGAAGTCGGCGACCGCCGGCTCGATGTCGCGCGGCACGGCGATGTCGACCATGAACATCGGCCGGCGCCGCCGCGCCGCGACCGCCGCCGCGACGTCGGCGACGGTGATGACGTGTTCCGGACTCGCGGTGCTGCTGACGACGATGTCCGCCTCGGGGAGGTGCTGGGCGAGGGCGTCGAGCGTGATTGCCGAGGCATTGAACTCGGCTGCCAGAGCCTCGGCCCGGTCGAGCGTGCGGTTGGCAATGATCATGCGCTTCAGGCCCTGCGCATGCAGATGGCGGGCGGCGAGCGCGATCGTGTCGCCGGCTCCGACCAGCAGCGCGGTGTGCTGGGTGAAGCCGGCGAAGATCTGCCGGGCGAGGCTCACAGCCGCATAGGCGACTGACACGGCGTTGGCGCCGATTCGGGTCTCGGTGCGCACCCGTTTGGCAACCGAGAACGTCGCCTGGAACAGGCGATTGAGCATCGGCCCCGCGGTGCCGCTCGCCTGGGCCGCCCGGTAGGCATCCTTGAGCTGGCCGAGTATCTGCGGCTCGCCCAGCACCATCGAGTCGAGCCCGGAGGCAACCGCGAACACGTGCTCCACCGCCGCGGCGTCCTGCCACTCGTACAGACAGCCCGCGAGGTTGCGGCCGACGCCGTGATAGTTCTCGAGCCAGGTGCCGAGGCCCGCCGGCTGCTCCACCACGCAGTAGAGCTCGGTGCGGTTGCAGGTCGACACGATAACGTTCTCGCGCGCACCGCCGCTGGCGAGCGCGCGCAGGGCAGCGGGCAGATGACTGGGGTCGAAGACCACCTTCTCACGCACCTCCACGGGTGCCGTGCGATGGTTGATCCCGACGACAAC
>Ga0209415_10017553_pt1 | contig 11373 bp, 12 predicted proteins | sample PeaSoiSIISIP2007_FD_187696 | JGI IMG/M metagenome (GOLD analysis project Ga0209415, IMG submission 187696) | Peat soil microbial communities from Weissenstadt, Germany - SII-SIP-2007 (SPAdes) (version 2) | ecosystem: Environmental > Terrestrial > Soil > Wetlands > Peat | place: Germany...
CCAACCACCATCCGGGACCCTGAGAGGTGTCGCTCATTTCGTGACCGTTCCGTGTGCGCCGAGTGCCCTTGGAGCATAGGAGGCATGCCTGTCGCATGCGGTGACTCAGGTGACGTACGGGCAGTGCCTGCATCCGGCTCCGCAGCAGGGGCCACGCCGGGCGAGGTACCCGGCCGTCAACACCATCAGTCCCGAGCTCGGGTCGACATAGGTGTCGGCGCTGACGTGCCGTGCCTCGTCGTGCGCCCGGAGGATCTGTCGGCGAGCGGCTCAGCGCAGGGGGCGTCCGTCGCCTGGCTCTCTTCGTGACTCGGCTCGCCCAAAGCGACCCGAGGCGTGTCGCCCGGTCCCGTTCTCGGGACCGGGCGACCGCGCTACCTCTTTGCTGTCCGCTTGGCCGGGGCCTTGCGAGCGGTGGTGGCCCGCTTGGCGGGCGCCTTGCGCGCCGCCGGCGCCTTCTTGGCCGGGGCCTTCTTGGCCGGGGCCTTGCGCGCCGCGGTGACCTTCTTGGCGGGCGCCTTGGCGGCCACGGGTGCAGCCGACTTGCCGGCGGCTGCAACGGCCGCGTCGGTCGTCGGGTAGGCGCCCTTCACGAGCTTGGGTGCCTTAGCGGGGGCCAGCACGGCGTCCTTGAACGCCTTCACCGGCGTGATGCGGGCCTTCTTGGAGGCCTTGATCCGGATGGCCTCGCCCGTCGCCGGGTTCCGGCCCATGCGCGCCGGGCGATCGACCTTGACGAATTTGGCGAAACCGGGAATGGAGACCGGCTCACCCTTGGACACGACGGCCGTCACCACTTCGGTGAAACCTTCGATCACCGAGACGACGGTCTTCAACTCGACATCGGCCTGGACTGCGACAGCTCTTGCTAGTTCTCTCTTGTTCATGGCGCCCATTGTGGCCGAAGCACACCCTGTGATGCACATCTTTCGGGCCTCTTTCGCCATTTTTCTGTGATTCACGTCACTTGCATCCTCCGGAACGGTCGCCCGAGAGCCGTTCGGGGGCATGGCGCCACCGAGCCGCAAACGTCCGATTAGACCTCCTCCGGGCACATTCGGCTGGGCCGGGAGGACTCCTCAGGGCAGCAGTTGGCCCCAGTAGGGACGGCCACCCTCGCTCTTCTCGAGGAGGATGATGACCGTTCCCCACGGGTCGCGGCACCACGTCGTCTTGAGCCCGGCCACGTCGGCGATCCCCGCCGTCAGGAACTCGACGCCCCGCGTCTCGAGATCCTCCCGTGTGGCGCGTAGGTCATCGCAGAGGATCCCGATGTGCGTGATGCCGACCCTCGTGAGGGAGGGCCGGCCGGGCCCGGCGGGCTCGACGTCTGCCGCCGGGTACTCGATCAGCTCGATGACGCGGTCGTCCTTCCCGAAGCCCACGATGGCGGCCGTGACGACGACCGGTGAAGGGACGAGCTCTCCCATGTCCTGCTGAATCTGGGGGCCCTCCATGCGATAGGGGGGTGACAGCACTCGGAGACCGATGACGTCGGTGTACCAGCGGACCGCCTCCTCCACGTCGGGGACGCAGATGGCTGTGTGCGCGAAGCCGGTCAGCACCCGGTCAGCGTAGGTCGCAGGGGATCCCGGACCCGCGCCCGGGACAGGCTCCTAGCTCCAGCGGGCGATCTCGTGCTGCAGGCGCTTGCTCCAGACGCGGGCGTGGAAGTTGAACCGGCGCTCGACCTTGCGCAGGACGATGATGCTCACGAACACCAGCGGGGCGAAGAGCGCCGCCATGGCGCTCACTGCGATGATCCGCAACCTGCCCTCCATACCCCCGGCCCTCTCTATCCTCGTAGTCGTAGCAAGAGGTTATCCGTGCGCACTAGGGGCGTTTGGCGCTAGGCATTGGGGGATGGGAGTGGGGAAATGAGCGACATGGACTCCGAGGAGATGCCTGAAGGCACCGTCGGGGGCGCCCCCGTGACCGAGGGTTCGGCACAGGGGAATCTCAAGAAGGCGCCCCGGGCCCGCCGGACGAGAGGGATCACCGCATGGGTGCTGGTCGTGCTGGCATCGCTCCTGATCCCCGTCTCGGTGATCTCGGTCTGGGCGATCCGCACGGTGACCAACACGGATCAGTACGTCGCCACCATGGCGCCGCTGGCGCGGAACCAGGTCATCGTGGACCACCTGGCGCAGAGGGCCACCGACGAGCTGTTCTCGACGCACATCGTCCAGAACAAGGTGACGGCAGCGCTGCCGCCGAAGGCGAAGCCGATCGTCGCGCCGATCGTCAGCGAGGTCCACAACTACGTGTACGGGCTCGCGCTCAAGGTCTTCGAGAGCCCCAAATTCGGACAGCTGTGGGACTTTCTGAACCGCCATACCCACGACGCCGTGGTGGACGTCCTCACGGGCAAACAGTCGAAGCTGACCCAGAAGCTCGAGAAGGGCGGCGGGATCGTCGTCAACGTGACCCCCGCGCTCAACAACCTGATCAACGAGGCCAATGCAAAGGGCGTCACCCTGTTCAATCCGCTCAAGGCGGTACTGGCCAAGGGCAACTCCCTGGGCGTCACCGTCGTGTCGAAGTCGCAGGTGTCGCAGTTCACCGCGCTCTTCAACGTGATCGTCACGCTCAAGTGGGCCATCCCCGTGATCGCCCTGGTGCTCGCGGCCCTGGGCATCATCATCGCGGTCGATCACCGCAAGACCCTGCTGCGGATGGCCATCGGGGTGGCGCTCGTCACCATGTTGCTGCTGGCGGGCCTCTCGCTGGGGCGCGTCACGTTCATCAACCAGGCCGGGCATACCTTCAACCGGCAGGTCGCGGCCTCGGTGTGGGACACCGTGCTGCGATTTCTCAAGAGCGACCTGCGCTGGATGCTTCTCTTCTCGGTCCTCGTCGCCCTGGGATCCTGGCTGGCCGGGCCGGCCCGCTACGCCGTATGGATCCGCTCGACCTGCGCCAAGGGCGGCCGCTGGGTGGCCGCGCAGGCTCACGAACTGACGAGTGGCGCCGGGCGGGCCGCCGCCGGTTCGGACCGCACCCGTCGGACCGGCGGGTGGATCCTGGAGCACCTCAACGGCCTGCGCATCCTCGGTGTGGTCGTTGCGGCGCTGTTCCTCGTGTTCGGCGGCAACCTCACGGGGTGGAGCCTCCTGATCATCGTCATCGTGCTGGCCGTGTACCTGGGGTTGTTGCAGCTGGTCGCCGCATGGGCCCGCAGGATCTCCAATTCCGTCTCGAGCTCGGGCACGGCGAGCACGGCCTAGGGAGGTCGGCCGGTTCCCGGCTGGGTTGAGGCCCAGGCAGGCGGGTCAACGAGGCCAGGCAGACGGGGTCAATTTCGTCGGACGCGCCGAGGGCACCCGCCCTCCCACGCCGAGCAGCGGGGCGTAGGGTGGGGCCGATCACTTGGGCACCCCGAGAGCACACGGGGGCCGACGGAGGCCGGGGCCGCCATGGACGCGGGAGCAGCCGGAGACAGGGGTACAGCCATGGTCGACTCACCCGACACGGAGCACGCGATGGAGAGCCGCCCGTCTGAATCGCCGGGGGAGCGCAGGGTGCACCGAGCCCGCATCGTCCAGGTCGTCCTGGGATGCATCTGGATCGTCGACGCCGTCCTGCAGTTCCAGCCGCGTATGTTCGGGCTGGGGCTCGTGAACCAGATGATATTGCCGATGGCGCAGGGCCAGCCGGCCCCGGTGGCCTGGTCGATCACGCAGCTGGCCCATTTCATCCGACCGGACGTCGGCGTGTGGAACTTCTTCTTCGGTGCCGTGCAGTTGTCCATCGGCGTGGGCATGCTGTTCCGCCGCACGGTGAAGCCGGCGATCGTCGCCATGACTCTCTGGGCGCTCGGCGTCTGGTGGTTCGGCGAGGGATTCGGCATGCTGCTCACGGGCACGGCGTCCCCGCTGACCGGTGCACCGGGCGCCGTCCTGCTCTACCCCTTGATCGGGGTGCTGGCCTGGCCGACCGACGCCCCGGCGCGCGACGTCGAGCCGGGGATCCCGTCCTCGGCGGCCGCATCGGGGCCACTCGGCAGCAGTGCGCCACTCATCGCCTGGTCGGGTTTCTGGGCGCTCTCGGCCGTGCTGTGGCTCTTCCCGGCCAACCGGGCCGGTGGATCGATCAACTCGACACTTGTCTCCGCGTCGAGCGGCCAGCCGTCGTGGTACGCCCATGTCGAGACCTCGCTGGCCAATGCGCTGCCCCACGGCGGCTCCGTACTGCCGTGGGTGCTGGCCATGCTCTCGTTGGCGATCGCCGTGGGCCCCTGGCTCAGCCGGCGCGTCCTGCCCTTCCTCGCCGCGGGCGTCGTGCTGCAGGCCATCTACTGGGTCACCGGGATGGCCCTCGGGGGGATCTTGACCGGCATGGGCACCGACCCCAATATGGCGCCGCTGGTCGCACTGCTGGCCTTCGCCATGGTGCCGACGGTGCACGCGGTGCCGGCCACCTCGCCCGGCCGGGAGCTGGTGGCACGCCATCCCGTGGCCGGTGCCGCGACCGCGGCGGCGGCGCTGGCCGTCCTGGTGTTGAGCTCCACCTACCCGATCGCGGCTGCGTCGGCGTCGCCGTCGACCGCGTCCCACTCGGCATCGGCTCAGCCGGCCATGGCTGGCATGGCCACCGCCGGAGCCTCGTCGAGCGGGTCGGCACATTCGAAGAGCACCGGGCTGGCGATGCCCGGCATGCACGGGCAGTCGGATCCCGACTGGCACTACACGGGCCCTCCGCTCCCCACGCCGGAGCAGTCGGTGCTGACGACCGTGTACAACGAGACCGAGAAGGGCCACGCCATGCAGACCCCGAACTGCGGCACGCAGCCGACGGGATCCCAGATGGAGGCCGCCATGCAGTTGGTGCAGACGACGAGCTCGGCTGTCGCCAAGTACAAGGACCTCGGTGCGGCCACGGCGGACGGCTACGTGCCGATCACCGACACCCGGTACCCGGTCGTCCACTACCTGAAGTTGTCCTACATGCAGGGCAAGTACGTGCTCGATCCCAACCACGTCCAGTCGCTCGTCTACGCGTTCACCCCGTACGGTCCAGTGCTGGTCGCCGCCATGTACCTGATGCCGTCGGTGGGGGACAAGGGCCCCATGCCCGGTGGATGCCTGACCCAGTGGCATGCGCACACCAACCTGTGCACCGGCGGGCCGGCGGGGACGATCTCGGGCTTCTCCACCGACGGCGTGTGCCCCTCCGGTGAGAACCCGCTCCTGACCCCCGAGATGCTGCACGTGTGGCAGGTGCCGGTCCCCGGTGGGCCGCTCACCATGGACCCGACGGACCAGCAGGTGGTCGAGGCGGCGATCATGGCCCAGCAGGACGCCCAGGCACCCGTCACCCCGGGCACGCAGGTCCCCGCCGTCGCGGGCGCCTTCGGCACGTAAGGCTGATTTCGGTGCGGAAGTGACCTTCGTCCCTATCTCGGACGCTCACCGGGCCGCAGACTACGAGCAACGGAAAGTGAGAACCCGGCGCCGGGTCAGGGGTGACCGGCTCGGTTCGCACACAGGGAGATCGTCGAAATGGCAATGATCACGTTGATCGTCGGGTCGGCCGGACTGTTCGCGGCCGGCTTCGCAGCCTGGTACACGATCTGGCGCCGCCGGGCGGCGTCCTTCGAGCGGGTACCGGTGAGGACCGGGCGCTCCGTGCACGTCGTGCGCGAGGGAGAATCGGGCGACCGCACCGCGTAGGCGCCCCACCCCGAGAACTCCCGCGCCGTCCCGTCCGGCGGCCCAGGCGAGCTCGAACCCACCCCGACACCTGATTCTTATGTGGCGCTTATCCATGACCCGTAGCGTGTGCACCATGCGCATGCGGTGGCGATTCGGTCTGGTGGCGATCATCGCCGCCGCGGTCGTGGGTGGCTTCATGCCGCACGGCGCGCTGTCGGGTGCCGAGAGCACCGCGACGCAGATGGTGCAGATCGCCGAATCTCCGGTGTCGACGCCCGTGCTGTGCATGGACGCCACCTGCGGCAAGGGCAGTCCGGCGCCCGCAGCGCCGGCGCCCGCCGTCGCGCTCGCCGCCGTACTGGCCGGGATCGCGATCGCCGCCGCTGTCGTGTCCACCATCCGGCGCCAGCGGTCGCAGGCCGTCCTGTTGCCCGCTGGGGCACGCGACCCGCTCTTCCACCCACCCCAGTTCTCCTAGCTCGTACTGCGCGCCGGCGCGCTCCTCGCCCCGCTGAGCGGGTGCGGTCGTGTCGGCTTCATCAGCCAGGGAGGCCCTCTGACGGCCTCCGCATCGAGCCCCCGAGCGCGTGCACCTCACGCCTCGGTCACCCAAGGAGAACGAAATGTCGAAGTCGACCACCGGCCCGTCGCGCCAGGCGCGGCCCACTACAAAGAACCCACCCACGAAACGCCCGCCCGGCGGGAGGCCGTCCGGCAACGGCGGGGCGGAGAAGCGCCCGACCGGCGGCCACCGGCCCGCCAACGACCCGACCGGCAGGCGGAACCCCGCTGAAACCGAGGGCAGCCCGGCCAGCGGGCGCGCAACCAGGGGCGGGGCCTCGTCCCGGAGGACAAACCCGAAGTCCGCCTCCTTCCGGTCCCGGCACCCTGTCCTGACTGCACTGGTGCCGGTGATCGTGGTGATCGCCGTCATCGCGACGATGGTGCTGATCAAGGCGACCGGGGGCTCGTCATCAGGTGGTGCCTCCCACCTGGCCACGGGAAGTTCCGCCGCAGCGGGAGCGAACGCCGGTACCACCGCTCTGCCGCAGAGCGTCCTGGCGTCGCTGTCCGTGTCGCCGGCGGCGCTCGACTCGGTGGGCAGCCCGGGGTCGATCGTGCCGCCCAGCCGCGTCGGAGGGAGCGGGGCGATCCCGCGGGCGGCGGACGGGAAGCCCGAGATCACCTACGTCGGCGCCGAGTACTGCCCGTACTGCGCCGCGGAGCGTTGGGCCCTGGCGGTGGCACTGTCACGGTTCGGGACGTTCTCGAACCTGTCGGGCACGCACTCGTCCAGCTCCGACGTCTACCCGAACACACAGACGCTCTCGTTCTACGGGTCGAGCTACTCCAGCCCGTACGTCGACTTTCAGGCGGTCGAGGAGGCCACCAACCAGCAGGTCGGTGGCACGTACCAGACGCTCCAGGCGCCCACGGCAGCCGAGAGCTCGCTCCTGTCGACATACGACACCCAGGGGAGCATCCCGTTCCTCGACGTCGGCAACAAGTACGTCATTACGGGCGCGAGTTACTCGCCGCAGGTGCTCCAGGGCCTGTCGAAGGCTCAGATCGCTTCCCAGCTTGGTGACGCCTCGAGCCCGGTGGCGCAGGCGATCGACGGGACCGCCAACAACATCACGGCCGCCATCTGCAGCGTCACGGGGAACCAGCCGAGCAGCGTGTGCGACTCGCCCGCCATCACGGCGATCGCCAAGAGCATGGGCTCGTGACGATGGCGCTTTCGATCCGGTCGCGGCAGGCGCCGGCGTGGGCGATGTCCGCCTCCATGGGCCTCTCGTTGGTCGCGGTGGCCATCGCCTCCGCCTCACCGTGACCCACTACAGCGACCCGGTCGCACTGGCCTGCCCGGACACGGGCATCGTCAACTGCACGCTCGTGACCACGAGCTCGTGGTCGGTGGTGCTAGGGGTCCCGCTCGCCGTCCTCGGGCTCGTGTGGGCGGTCGCCATGACCGCTCTGACCCTCCCCTGGGCATGGCGTTCGGGGGCCGCGTGGGTCGACCGGGCCCGCCTCGCCGCCTCGGGGACGGGCGCGGCGATGGTGATGTACCTGGTGTACGTCGGGCTCTTCGGAGTGGTCCTGGCGGCACGGGCAACCCCGGGGAGGGCGATCCCGGCCCGCGCCTGAGCGCGGGCCGGGTCACCATGGTCAGCGCCGACGGGGTGACCTTTGCCCCTATTGGCCGCCCGAGCGGCTCTGCACAATTGGCTTCAGGTGGCCTGTGCCCCGAGTCCGGACGCAGGCGCAGTGTGGAGGAGAGGTTGATGCGGAAGCGGGACCACCAGTCGGGCAGCAGCATTCTGGCGATGGAGTGCGGGGCGTTTCTCGACGGCACCCTGGCCGAGTACTGGGACGAGAGGGGTGTGGTCGTCCCGGTCTGGGCCTGGACGAATCTGCTGGCCCATGGCGCCGAGGAGCTCATCGGCGAGATCGTCGCCCGTCCCTATCGAACCCGTCGGGCGGGTCTCAGTTGGCGGATCGCCCGCTCCCACCTGGCCTACGAGATACTCGAGTTGACGGACGCCCGTTGCACGCTGTCGGATCTGCAGGCCACGGTCCTGATCCCGCTCGAACTGGAGATGGCGGCCCGGCCCGAGGTCAGCCGCTGGAGACCGCGTCAGTGGGTGGACACGGTGGACACGGCGATCCGCAATCAGCATTCCGCCGCAGAGCAGTAGCGGCGGCCCGTCCGCTCCACGACTCGCAGGGGCCCGCGTGTAACGGATTACGACGAGACGCGATCCACCCAGCGCTCGATCGTGCGCGCCAGTGCGGGAAGGGGAAGTATCCCGGCCCGGAGCACGAGGTCGTGGAACTCCCTGAGGTCGAAGCGGGCACCGAGGGCGTCGGCCGCGATCGAACGGAGCCGGACGATCTCCCGTCGCCCGACCATGTAGGCGAGTGCCTGGCCGGGGTACGAGATGTACCGGTTGATCTCGGACTCGATCTCGATCCGGGGCATGGGCGTGTGCTCGACCATCCAGTCGACGGCCTGCCAGCGCGACCAACCCATTGCGTGCAGGCCGGTGTCGACGACCAGGCGGCTGGCTCGCCACGAGTCGGCGGCGAAGAGCCCCATCCGGGCGAGATCGTCGCTGTAGAGCCCCATCTCGTCGGCCAGCCGTTCGCTGTAGAGTCCCCAACCCTCGGCGCACGCGGTGTCGTGGAGCACCCGTCTGGCCGTCGGGAGGTCCTTGGACTCCATCGCGAGGGTGAGCTGGAAGTGGTGTCCCGGCACGGCCTCGTGGAACGCTATGTCCTCGGCGGCGTAGCGGTGGCGCTCCTCGGGCTTGGAGGTGTTGAGGAAGTATGTCCCGGTGCGTGAGCCGTCGATCGCTCCGTGCATGTAGTACGCGGCGGCCATCCCGGCCTCTTCCGACTCAGGCACCGCCTCGATCGTGCACGGCTCGTCGGGCACGGTGGCGAACCACTTGGGTGCCTCCGCCTCCGCGGCGGCGACGACACGCCGGGCATGTTCGAGCATCTCCTGGCGGCTCTGGTACCGCAGCGCGGGATCGTTGGACATGCGGTCGAAGATCTCCGCCAAGTCGGTCGTGTCCCAGAGACGTGAGCCAGTTTCGGTGAACTCCTCACGCACCTGTCCGACGATCTCCCCGCCCATCGAGTGCAGCTCGTCGGGGGAGTAGGTCGTCGACGTGTGGAGCCGGGTCAGGGCCAGGTACATCGCCTCACCGCCGGGCAGGAAGCAGATGCCGGGGTGGTCATCGTCACGAGCCGACGGCAGCACGTCGGCCCGAAGGGCGTCCCTGTAGGCGGTCAAGGCCGGGCGGACGTACTCCTCGATGGCTCCGGAGAGCTCCTTGGTGAAGTTGTGGTCGTCCACGTCGGGACGGGCGATCGCTCCCACGTTGGGATCGCCGATCATGAGATCCAGTTGGGCGATCGCGGCCTCCACCAGTCTCGCCACGGCCGTCCGGCCGGCGGCGCTGCCCGCCCGGTGTCGCTGTGCCGCGGTCGCCAGCATGTCGGGCATGCTGCACAGGCGGGCGAGGTACCCCTCGCGCCGCTCCTTCGTGTCGAGTTGGACCTTGGGCAGCATGGTCAGCACGGCGCAGACGGGCGCCGCGAAGGTGTCACTGATGGTGAACTCGGTCGCAGGCACCGCGGCGGCATCGGCCATCTGCCGAGCCAGGACACGGACGAAGTCGAGCGTCTGGAGCTCGGTCTCACCCAGGCCCTCGTCCGGCATCTGCTCCGCCCGTACGGCGACGGACGTCAGCCTCTTCGCTTGCTCCCTCTCGGCGGCATCGCTGAAATCGGGAAGGAGGTCGTCGTAGCCGGAAAACCCGTAGAGCGACCCGGACAGTGGGTCGGCATCGAGGACCGTCGTGAGCAACTCGGCAGCAAGGTCATCTGCGGACATCGCGGGAGGCTACCGCGGGCAACGCGTGCACGTCCGTGTCGGCGCCACGGCTGACGGACGCCGTCTACCGCGCCACTGTCGTGATCGTCTTTCGACAACGTGCGGGTGGGCGAGAAGGTGCGAGGCGAACGCCGCACTGCCCGGTCACGCCGCGATCGGGAGCTCGGACTCCTCGTCGTGCCGCGGCTCGGTGGCGACGTTCATGCGCACGGGCATGCCGGTCTGGGTGGCCGTGCGGCGGTGGTGCTTGTGGGACATGACGATGAGGGGGATCACCGCCATCGCGACGGCGGCGATCATGAGTGGGACGCTGATGATGAAGAGTGCCATTTCAAGTTTGGAACGGGACGGTCGGTAGTCCCGCTCCTCTGCTTTCGGCACCCATCGTGTGCGATCGGGGTCAGAGCGCCGTGAGCGCTTCCTGGGCGGTTTCTGTGAGTGTCCGCCCGTCCGTCATGCTCATGCTGACGGCGTGCGTGGTGGGCGCGGCTGCGTTGCTCACGGTACCGCTCAAATTCCGACGCGATGCCCACGGCCACGGGCATGAAGGGGATGCTGATCATGAAGAGTGTCGTGGGAACCCGCCTTTGTCTTGGTGTGACCTTGCGGGTTCCCATGCCCTCGACGCTCAAATATTCCGCATGTCACACTGCTGGTGAGACAGAGAGGTCCGACATCGCCGAAACATTCATTCACCCCCATTGAAGATTGCCTCAGGGGGTGAGTCTCAGCGCCACCAGCTGTGCGGGGGAGCCGACGGGGACATAGATCTCGTTGCCAGCGACGGACATCCATCCGTTGACCACGCCCGGCCCGCCGTAGCTCCATACCACCGCACCTGTAGCTCGGTTCAAGGCGAGCACCTTCCCCTGGTACGTCGCCGTCAGCACCAGGTTGTTGACGATCGTCACGCCACCGGTCGGGTCGCCTGGGACTCTTGTGTCCCACACGACCTTCCCGGTGCGAGCGGACATTGCCACGACGTCTCCCTCCATCGTCCCCACCTTCCCGCCGAAGTACGCCGTCTGGTCGGGCTCGAGCGTCGATGGGGCATTCAACGCAGCCGCATAGACGACGCCGCCGGCCGATGCCGGCGGCGTGAGCACGCCGCCGAACGTTCCCGGCAGGATCGTGGTGGGACCCGTGAGCCGGGGCAGCTCCCCGTCCCGGTGGATCCCCACGGCCGTCTTCCACAGGAGTTTCCCGGTCAGGGGATTGAGCCCGAGCACGTAGCCGCCCTTGCCGGCACTGATCGCTACCTGGCGGGAGCCGTCGACGGGCCGGCGGACGGGGACGAGCATGGCCTGCACCTCG
>Ga0209415_10017554_pt1 | contig 11373 bp, 7 predicted proteins | sample PeaSoiSIISIP2007_FD_187696 | JGI IMG/M metagenome (GOLD analysis project Ga0209415, IMG submission 187696) | Peat soil microbial communities from Weissenstadt, Germany - SII-SIP-2007 (SPAdes) (version 2) | ecosystem: Environmental > Terrestrial > Soil > Wetlands > Peat | place: Germany...
TGTGCCTGCTCATCTTCAGACCTTTAAGAAAATAGAAATACGCCCGGCGCCGTCCGGCGCGCCCGAGGCCTTTTTCGTCAACCAACCGGCAGCGGTCACGATTTCAATCAGCCACCGCGCCGGTATCGCGGCTTGCGCCGTGGCGATGTCCGGCGTGAAAATGGGTTGTGATTTGGAAATGGTCGAGCCGCGTAGCGATGCTTTCGTCGCCGACTATTTCACCCTCGAAGAGCAAGCGCTGGTTGCGCGTGCGTCTGCAGCGGACCGGGCTCGGCTCTTAGCCCTGCTTTGGAGCGGGAAAGAGAGCGCGCTCAAAGCGCTGCACGAGGGTTTGCGGCTAGACACGCGGAGTGTAATCGTGAGCCCCGGCAATGCGGCATTCGATTTGCACGGCTGGAGCCCAATGGAAGTGCGTCACACCGACCGCCGAATCTTCCACGGTTGGTGGCAACATGCGGACGGCATTGTGCGGACTCTAGTGGCCGCGCCGCCGCCAAACCCGCCGATTCGCTTGCGGATCCCGGATTACGTTCCCGACGCGGCTTCCCTGTGCATGTAGAGGATTGGTGTTTGGCATGACTGCCCGGATACATTTCAGAGGCCCACCCCGCTATCGCCTCCGCAGCGCCGCCGAGCTGAGCCAATCCGTTCTCGAAGTATCTGCTCGCCGAGCGCTCAAGGGTCCACGCCTGCCCGGTTGGAACTGGTTCGTAGAACTGGCCACAGAAGTGTTGAGGCGGCAGACGCTCGCTGCCCTTCGGATGGCCGATGTGAAGGAAGCACGCCGCTATCTTGACTCGACCGTGATTAGTTCACCGGCCTTGTCCGAAATAAGCATCACGCCGGTCGTGCAGGAGAAGTTCAGAGGAAGTTGGTTTGCCGGCAAGAGCACAGAGCCGCGCGTGAGCGTCCTGTATTTTCATGGCGGCGGATACTCGTTTTATCCGCAGGCCTACACCAACTTTATCGCGCTGATCACGCTGGCTGCGAAATCCAGAACATTTGCCCTCGATTATCGTCTCTCACCGGAACATCGGTTCCCGGCGCAGCTTGAAGACGCGCTCAACGCCTACCGCTGGCTGCTGGAGGACGGCGCCGATCCTGACCGTCTGATTTTTGCCGGCGACTCGGCCGGCGGCCATCTGACTCTGGCTTTGCTTCTGGCATCACGGGAGTCGAAGCTTCCTCTGCCGGCACTGGCGGTTGCACTCTCCCCACCAACCGACTTTGAAACTGCCCTCACCGGCAAGGGGGAGTTTGACTGGATTGACAAGCCAATGCTGGACCAGTGGGCGGACTGGTTCTGCGACTCCGCCGAGCGCCGGAATCCGCTGGTGTCGCCGCTCTGGGCTGACCTGCGCGGCCTTCCTCTTATTTATATCCAGGCTGGCCGCGCCGAGATTCTGTACGCCAGCATTCAAGCCTTCGCGGATCGCGCTCAGAAGCAGGGAGCGGATGTCGTCCTCGAAACCTGGGAGGACATGACCCATGACTTCCAGATGTTTGGACTCGATTCGCCGCAGAGTGCCGAAGCGTTGCGGAGGATTGGGCAAGTGATTGAGGTGAGGGTTCGAGGGCAGAAGAATATGGAGACTGTCAGGCCGTGAATAGGACGATCGCGAGACTTGAGGAACGCAGCAACGAGGGATCTGTGGCACACGGCAACAACCAATTCGATTTTGACTTTATCGTCATCGGTTCGGGCTTCGGGGGCAGTGTTTCCGCCCATCGACTCGTGGAGAAGGGCTATCGTGTTGCGGTCATGGAAATGGGCCGGCGCTGGACACCTGACAATCTGCCACGCACCAGTTGGTCCATCCATCGCTGGTTCTGGCGTCCTGAACTCGGCCTGCGCGGCTTCTTTAACATGCGGTTCTTCAGGCACGTAACCATCCTCCACGGCTGCGCGGTCGGTGGCGGATCCATCACCTACGCCAGCACCTTGCTTCCGCCCCCGGAGAAAGTTTGGGAAACGGGCTCCTGGAGGGGATTGGCTGATTGGAAAGCAGAAATGCCGCGGCACTATGAAATCGCCGCGCGGATGCTCGGCGTGACTGAGAACAAGATCCTCGGACCTGCCGACCATCTGCTGAAGAAGGTTGCAGCAAAGGTGGGGTTTGGACATACTTTTTATCGCTCCAAAGTGGGTATCTTCCAGGCTGCGGAGGGAGAGGAGGGCGGCAAAACCTTCCCTGATCCATTCTTCGGAGGCGAAGGTCCGCAGCGAACCACTTGCATCCAGTGCGGTGGTTGCATGATGGGTTGCCGCCATGGCGCGAAGAATACGCTCGACCTTGGCTACCTTTACCTGGCCGAGAAGTACGGAGCGCGGGTCTTCCCTGAAACCAGGGTGGTGAACGTCAAACCGATGGGTGGCATGGGCGATGGCAGCGCCGGCTACGAAGTCTGTACGGTTAAGTCCACCGCGTGGATTCACTCACAGTCCGGCCGGTTCACTTGCCGCGGAGTGGTCTTCGCCGCCTCCTCACTGGGCACGACGGAACTTCTCTTTCAGCTCAAAGAAAAGGGCTCATTGACGGACATCAGTAAGCAACTGGGCAAACACGTGCGCACCAATTCCGAATCGCTGATCGGAGTACGCCTACCGGGTTTCCCAGAGGATGTGTCGCAAGGCATCGCCATCGGCTCCGGCATCTATATCGACGAACACACGCACATTGAAGCGGTTCGCTATCCGGCTGGCTCCGACGTCATGGGCCTTCTGACCACGGTTCTGACCGATGGCCGCCCCGGTCCACTGCGGATTGCACTCTGGCTGAGAAATCTCGTGGGCTCGCTGCTACGCCATCCGTTCAAGACTCTGCACCTGCTTCGACCCTGGCGATGGGCGCGAGAGTTTGTGATTCTGCTTTGCATGCAGTCGCTGGATGGACACATCGAAATGCGCTGGCAACGCCGCTGGTTCTGGCCGTTCAGGAAGTTTCTCGTCACCCACGGCGATAAAGTGCCCACCTACATTCCCCAAGCCAACCAGTTCGCGCAGAAATTCGCACAGGTCGCCGGGGGCACGGCGATGAGCATGGTTCCGGAGATCCTCTTCAATGTTCCCAGCACGGCCCACTGTATCGGAGGTTGCGTGATCGCCGACTCTTCCGGCCGCGGCGTGGTTGATTCTCGCCACCGCGTCTTCAACTACAAGAACATGTACATCTGTGATGGGTCCGTAGTGGCGGCCAACCTCGGGGTCAATCCCAGCCTGACCATTACCGCGCTGGCCGAACGGGCGATGAGCTTTATCCCTCCAGCGGCAGAGACGGACTGGAACGATGCCGCCTCAAGCGTCCTTCATGCCTCATCTGACGCGAGTGAGACCGCCGAACCGGCGGGCAGCAAGCGGTCCAATATTGCCTGCTCGCCCTGCAGCCACAAACGGCTGGTGTAGAGCAAGGCACTGCACTGTAGCGTGATCCAGTCCCTGGTCTTCAGAGGCGAACGGAACTGTTCGCGATTCATTATCCAGTGCTCTGCAACGTGACGCGCGATGGTGAAGCCCATGCCGGTGCTGGATCCTCCGACGTCGCCCAGGATTCCATCCAGCGTGAGCATCACCTTGGACAACATAATCAGCGGTCCGGGGAACTTGACCCCCTTCATTGCAAGGCGTTCCAGAAGCAGCATCGCATCCACGCCGCTGGGCAGACTCACCACCGGCAGTTCGTCGAGAAAACACGTGACCAACTCCGAAACCATCCGACCCCTCGGTGAAGCGCTTCTGATGTGCTCCTGAGTGAGTGCCAAAACTTCGTTGCAGGTGCCCACCGGGTCGCGCAAGGTCACCATTAGAAACAAGAGCGCGAGATGCCGGCGCTGATCGCGGCTCAAGCGTTCCCGCAGCGCCCAGTCGATGATCGTCAATTCGCCGGTACGGTTGTTATAGAGCAGATTGCCGGCATGGGGATCGCCGTGAAAAATGGCATCCTCTTGCGCCGCCAAAAGAGGGACCGCGACCAGCGCTTCGATGAGTTGCTCGGCGACTTTCTTGCGCCGCGACTCCGGCAGACGGGCTGCCGCGTTCGTCACCTTGATCCCACGCTCCTCGGTCAGCGCCGTAATTCGCGATGTACACAGTGGCTGAATCAGCCGCGGCACGCGAACCCCAGGCATGGACCGATAGAGACTCCATGCTTCGAGTAACGTCTTTTGCTCCCGGACAAAGTTGACCTCGTGCCGCAGCAAACGCCGGACTTTCTTGAAAGTATCGGGGAGCAGGTTCGCAGGAAATCCGTAGTTGCGGTGTTGGTCCGCAAAGTATTGAGCCAGTCCCTGCAAATAGTCCATATCCTCCGCAAAGTACTCAGGGATGTGAGGTTTCAGGACTTTGAAAACACCCCGTTCACGCTTTCCGGTTTCGGGATCTCTCCAGGTGAAACGCACCACCGCACTGACACTGGCCTCCGAGAGGATAGCCGGTGCGATGCGCACGGCGTATTTCTCGAGCCGTGGCCCCAACTCCTGTCGAATGATCGCGACTACGTCCTCCGGCCGGACATCGCGAATTCCATTTTCCAGACGGGCGAGCGCATTCCGCAGAGCGGGACGGAGGTGCTGGTTGCGTGCGATGACTTGTCCCAGTTTTTGCAGGCCGGGTACTTTTGCGATCAGCCGCAGCAAACGCACTTCCGCTGTAGTGTTCGACGGAAGCTCAAGTTGCTCCAGGAGCTTGGGGGCGAGGCGCGCGGGCGAGAGCCGCGCCACCACGAACATCATGGCGTCCCGAACCGGTGGGCGCCACTCCACGTAAGGCTGCGGAACTAACCTCTCCACTGGAACGATCTCGTCGACGATCCATCTCGCCATCGCATCCCGCATCGCTTCGCCAGCCGGGCTTCGCAGCCCGGCTTCAATGGCACGGGTCTGCTCGGCGGGCGTGGCCCCTTTGGGCAGGAAGTTTGCAAGGGCGGCGCGCAACTGTTCCGGAGCTAGCTGGCGCAAACCATCTTCAATGACAGACGATCCGATGACTGACGAACCGACGACAGACGAACCCAGCATAGGGGTCACCTGAACTTCTATACGATAGCCTAACGCAAGTGGCTACGCTGTGATTCTCGTCACCGGATCATGGAAAGGCTGGTGACTGCTTCCTGATGTCGCACTATCCCGGACGCGGCTTGCGCCCTCCGACGCGGCCGAGGATGCAACAGTAGAACCCCGCGCACTCGTGTAGCCTCCTGCTTTCAAGATGGAACGCGATGGACGGTATTGTCTTAGTTGGCGGGACCGTGCTGTTTGTCCGCTTGGTCCCTGGGTGCTGGTCTGGCGGGTAAATGTCAGGCGCAAGCGCGACTGTGAGGAAGAAATGGAATGGCATACGTTTCGCCACACGTTCTCGACGCTATCTGGAGCTCGCCCGATGCCGACCGCAACGCGCACATTTCGGGTTTTTGTCAGCCAGATCAGCGACACGAAACCCACACCAGATATTCGCATAATGGATGGCGTCCGACTCTTTGCTCAAGGCCGCAATTCTTGCTCTCGTTGGGGCCACTGGTTCCATAGTCGGGGCTGCTCTGACTCTATCGGTCATCCTGCGTGCCGTCATACAAGACGAGAGCGGACTCCGTGTTTATGATCGGATGGACCGTGCGCACGTGGGCGAGATTGACGATCGCTGATCGATGCACGCGGACGAATTGCGTCCAGACGCTTTGCGAGTGACGCCAGAGATTCACGTACCAGGTGCCGCCTGCCGACCGCGTGAACTGCCGCGTAGTAGTCATCAGCTTCGATTCAAATGATCTCTGCGACATCAACAATCAAATCCCTGCCTTTCGTGCCAATGACCAAACGACGAGGGGAGAATTACAACTCGGCATGTCGTTCTATGCTTGTAAAGAAGAAAATTCCCGGTGTCGAACAACATGTATGGCGCATCGGTGTGTTGATGCCGTGCGGCACTCCGGCGGCTTTTGTCAGCGGTCGTCGTCGAATTGTCGGGTCGGAGGAGGCGCGCTTGCGCGCTAGCCTCCGTCCGCCGCCCAAACTGCCCGTACACATTTCGCGTAGGCAGCTTTCACCAAGACTCAGCAACGCCGGGATGCAAGAAATCGATCAATCGAACAAGCTCGTACTCGCCGTAAAGCTTGGCCACAGGCAGCCGTTTCCAGCCCGCATTGCGCCAACGCCGGTACCGATGCGACCAGATGCGTCGCCGGATCCAGCCGTCGAGACGTTGGAAGAGCTTTCGGACGTGGGCGCGTTTGTAGTACTCGCCCCAGCCCCGCAGGAGCGGATTAAGTTCCGCAATCAGCTCCGTGGTGTGCAGAGGTCGCAGCCGTTTGGTTCGCTGCCGGACCTGATCCATGAAACGACCGATCGATTTCTCCTTGGGATACGCATACAGCGCACCCTGTCGGGCCTGACTACGAATCTTACTCGCAGGCAGATGAAGCTTCCTCTGCCCACGCTTGATTTTGTAGCCAAGGAACTCGAAGCCCTCGCGGACGTGAACAATCCGCGTTTTCTGCGGATGTAACTCCACGCCCAGCGGTTTCAGGATTCGGCCAGCGGCCTCCACCGCGGCGCGTGCCTCTGCTGCCGATTTACAGGTGATCACCCAGTCATCGGCAAACCGCGTCAGCTGATATCCTCGCAGCCGCATCTCCCGATCGAACGGCGTCAGAAGTATGTTGCTGAGCATTGGCGAAACTACACCCCCTTGCGGACTGCCACGCTCACTGGGAAAGAGCTGCCCTTTGCCGTAGCTTCCCGCTTTGAGCATCGCCTTGATGAGGCGAAGCGCGCGGCCATCTGCTACTCGCTGGGCTACCAGCGTGAGAAGCTTCTCGTGATCCACGGACCCGAAAAAGTCCCGGAGGTCCGCGTCCACGATCCACTCCGACCCGCCTTGAATCTCTTTCCACACTTTGCGCAGCGCATCCTTCGTCGATCGCCCTCGCCGATATCCGAAGCTGGCATCATCGAATAGCGGCTCGAAGATGGGCTCCAACCGATTGAGCAGCGCTTGTTGACACACGCGGTCATAAGATCGCCGGTATGCCGAGCATGCGATACTCGCCGGGTTTGTCCCGCTTCGGGATTGATCCAGTCGTGGAAAAGGCGATCCTGCGCTGCCTGCAGAAAGATCCCACGCTCCGTCCATCTTCGGTGCGGCAGGTCGCCGCTGCGTTTCCGGGCGGCGATCCGCTCGCGGCTGCGCTCGCGGCAGGGGAAACACCATCGCCGGAAATGGTGGCTGCCGCGGGAGAAACAGAAGGCCTGCGTCCCGTGGTGGCTTGGGCTGTGCTGGCGGCAACCATTGTGACGGTCATTGCGACGATTCTTTTGAGTGCACCAACCATGCTCTATCGGCGAGTACTCCTCGAAAAACCCCCGGAAGCATTAGCCGAGCGCGCGCGGGATATCCTGCTGAGTGCCGGCTATTCTGAGCCCCCGGTGGACACGGCGATGGGGTTCTACGAGGGGGCCGATTTTCTACGCTATATCCGGGAACACGATCAATCAAAGACGCGCTGGGACCACCTCGAAACCGGCGCGTTCGTATTCTGGTATCGCGGCAGTCCCCGGCCGCTCGCGTCGTGGTTGATCTACTTGTACGGGGACGCGCACGTGTCGGGAGCCGCGACGCCGTACGACCCGCCGCTCGGTGTGTCCGGGATGACGCTGGTCGACCTCAATCCGCTCGGCCGTCTTACGTACCTCGTCGCCGTGCCTCCGCAGGTCGAGAAGCCAGCAGTTTGGGCGCCTTCACTGGACTGGGCACCGCTGTTCTCAGCCGCCGGGCTCGATCCGTCCAAGTGGTCGCCAGCGCAGCCGGCCTGGACGCCCCCGGTTTATAGCGACGCGCGCGCTGCTTGGACAGGGTCGTTGGCCGAGCGTCCCAACATCCCAATACGGATCGAAGCCGCGGCGTACCGGGGCAGGCCCGTCTACTTCGAGTTGATTGGCCCCTGGACCCGTCCCAGCCGCATGCAGCCCTATCAAATGAGTGCCGGCGAAAAGGCGTTTTTCGTGCTTGTCTTCGTTTTCCTTGTTTTATCACTGGTGGCAGGCGCAATCCTTGCTCGGCGGAACCTGCGCCTTGGCCGGGGCGATCGCCAGGGGGCATCTCGTCTGGCAGCTTTTGTCTTTGCCGCTTGGGCGGTGTCTTGGGTTCTTGGCACCCATTACGTCTCGAATTTCGCCACCGAACTCGGCCGCTTTATCGATTTTCTGGTGTGGGGAAGTGGCTATTCCTATTTCACGTGGCTTCTTTACATTGCTCTGGAGCCATATGTGCGCCGGCGCTGGCCCGCAACGCTCATTTCCTGGAGCCGTTTGCTGGCGGGAGGGGTTCGGGATCCACTGGTGGGACGCGATGTGCTTGTCGGCTGTCTTGCGGCGGCGTCGCTCCACGCCGTTAAGCAAATATGGTGGTTTGTTCCCTCCTGGTTCGGCCGTCCTCCGACCCAACCATATTCGGGCCCAGATTGGCAGTTTCTGGGCGCGCATACAATCATTGCTTCGATAGCGGACAGTCTCAAACAGGCGCCTCTTTTCTGGCTTGCGGCTCTGTTTGTATTGGTCCTTCTCCGAGCCTTGCTGCGCAAGGAGTGGGCGGCAACTACCGCATTCGTTCTTTTGCTGACAGCGCTCGCCTCAACGTACAGCGGGCAACCCTCCGAGTTCGTGGTGTATTCTCTGATCTTTAGTGGGCTGGCTGCGTTCTTGCTGATCCGCTTCGGCTTGCTGTGTCTCGTGGCCAATTGGGTCTTCCAGTATGTCCTGGAAAACTTCCCCCTGACGACCCAAGGGTCTACATGGTATGCGGGCATAAGTCTGGCCGGGATTCTGCTTATGACCGCGATAGCTGTCTATGCCTTCCACACTTCCCTGGGCGGCCGACCGGTTTTCTGAAGCGTTGCCGCGCTCGAGGAGTGAGCTGCCATGGGAAATTGCTACTCCCTGGTTGCGAGCGTAGATTTCCCAGTTGGTGAGTGACGGACTAACCGGAGACTATTCCGGGCCAGAAGTCCTAGTGCTGTATCACAAGACTGAGGGGATGACTCTCCAGCACTGGCAGGGCTGTCCGCTTTCTGTCCGTGAACTACCGCCAACAGCAGCCAAAGTGATGCGAAGACGCTGCAGGATTTTTCAAATGTTTGGTTGGACTTAGTTGGGGGGAGTTGTTCGGAGCTGGGAGCGAATTCCCCCTCTTAACCGGAGGGTTGTAGGTTCGAGTCCTACCTGAGGAGCCATTTCTTTTCTAAGCCACTGACTCCGCAGGGCTGCGACGTTCCTTTCTAATGTTCTTTCTAATGTTTCGCCCCGATTCTCTCAAAATCCAGTATTAGAGGGGAGAGGTCGATGCGAGTGAACAGAAGGGTCAGCATTTGGAAGCACGTGCGTCTGGCGGATGGAAAGTGGCGGTATTGCCGCCCAGTGTTCGACGCCAAGGAAAAGATGGTCTCCGACATGGTGATCGTTAACGGGCTCGAAGAGCGTCACACGGAAGGCACCTACTGCATCTGCTTTTACAACCCGAGGCTGACGTGGCGGAAATGCGGACATAAGCCTGCGGACGCCGTTGCCGCTGCGGAGCGTCAGCGGGCACTCTTCAAGGCGATGGAGTACGGCATCGTCGAGCGACCTACGAAAACGCAGACAACGGGTACGATAGAAGAGGCAGTTTCGGAGTATCTCGCAGAGCTTGAGGCTCGGGTCCGCAACGGGAGCAAACGCCCCACAACCTACGCCGCTTGCAAGCAAATCTTGCAAGAGTTCCAAGCGTACTGTGAGCGGCGTGGCAAGAAGGTTTTGTCAAAGATCACCAAGCTTGACCTGCTCAACTACGCAGGCTGGGCTTATGAGCAAAGCCCTACAAAATCTCGTCGCACGGCGAACACCAAGTTCATTCGCGTAAACCAGTTCTTGAAGGCCAGAGGAATAGCGGTCGCCACAAACGCAGACGCCCCGAAGTACACGAAGAACCCACCCGTACTTGTCTACTCAGAGGAGCAACTGGAGAGGTTCTTCGTCGCCTGCAACCCTCGCCAGCGGGTGATCTTCAAGACTTTCCTGATGGCGGGCCTGCGGGAGTCCGAGCTTGTCTTCCTCACATTCGACCGCCTGCACCTTGATCGGGGCGTGATCCGCATCGACGAGAATCCAAAATACGACTTTATGCCCAAGGCTTATCAGTGCAGGGACGTTTACATCCCGCCTGCGCTTGTTGAAGAGTTTCGCAAGGTGAAGCCGATGGCGGGCTGCGACCTAGTTTTCCCGACCCGGAACGGCACCCCAAACGAAAAACTGCTCATCATGTGCAAGCGGATTGCGAGTAGGGCAGGGATGAATCAGGACGATTTTTGGCTTCACCGCTTCCGGGCGACCTACGCAACTCACTGTCTGCGAAACGGCATGGACATAGCATCTCTTCGCGACCAGATGGGGCACGCTGACCTGAAGAGCATCGAACGATACTTGCGTGCACTCGATCAAGACAAGCGTGCCGAGAAGGTGACGCTCGTCTGGGCGAAGGCTGCGTGAAGACACGTCCTCACTCGGTTGATCCGTGGCCCGGCGGAGGGTGAACCACAGCCGTCCGCCAGCGTAGTTGTGTCTAATCGGTACTTTTTCGATATGGCCTTTCAAAAAAAGTCCGGAAGTCTTTGATTTAAAGGCAAATCCGGTTTCGGCATTCCTAGCGATTTCACCGGCCGTTTGGGTATATATATTAGAAGCGTTAAAGCAGAGAGCAAATCGGGTGCAACGCCCGTCCTACTAAGAATCTCTGCCAGCGGTAGTGGTGGTTCGGCACCCTCTGAACCCCGCAATGCGTGCGGTATAACGTGTCCCTTCCAGCCCGTAAGTTGAGGCTTGGCTGAGAGCGAACATCCCCAAACAACCTGTGCACTGAACCACGAGGACATACGTGTGCTCGCAAGACGGCGGACGTGTGCCTCAGCACAAAAAACTTGGGTTCGCACAACGACCACGTGAAAGCGCCCGTCTGGGGCGAACGCAACGCCGAGGCGGAATCGGTAAGAAAGAGAGAATTTATGGCCGACAAAAATGGTACAAGTCGTGCCCTTCAGAACACGCACAGTGTTCCGAAGTGGTTAGCTGAAGCAGAGAAGCGGGCTCAGCAATTAGTAGATGAGTTCGTTCCGCTCTGCGGAAAGCTGAAGGGCCTGAAGCCTCTGATCGTTGAAGTTCAGGCTGACTTCAAAAAATTGAAGGGCAGCCAAACGATCTTGGGGTGCCGTCACTTCAAGGAATTCTGCTCAAAAAAGTTGAGTCGCAGCGAGCAGGCAGTGTACGCGATGCTCGGCGACTACTACGCGAAGCAGAAGGCCAAGCAGCAACGCGGGTCGCAGAAGCCCGCTTCGCACCAGAAAACCGTCCTCGCGG
>Ga0209415_10017556_pt1 | contig 11373 bp, 5 predicted proteins | sample PeaSoiSIISIP2007_FD_187696 | JGI IMG/M metagenome (GOLD analysis project Ga0209415, IMG submission 187696) | Peat soil microbial communities from Weissenstadt, Germany - SII-SIP-2007 (SPAdes) (version 2) | ecosystem: Environmental > Terrestrial > Soil > Wetlands > Peat | place: Germany...
CCGGCCCGGTCAGCCCGGCCGTCATCCCGGCCACTCCGTCCAGCCCGGTCAGCCCGGCCGGCCTGTCCGTCATGGTCAGCTCGAGCTCGAACTTGGCGGTGCCGTTGTCGATCAGCTCGGGCCGCCACCACAGCCCGCCAGTGCGCAGGACCGGCCACGCGTCATCCACCGCGCACATCACCTGGACCAGCGGAGACCGGGACGGCAGGCGCTCCGGACGGCTCAGCTCGACCACCCGGGCGAACGGCAGCTCCTGGTGCGGTTGCGCGCGGGCGTTGGCCGCGTGCAGCCGGTCGACAAGCTGCCCGAGCGTCGGGTTGCCGCGCAGGTCCGCCCGGATCGCGATGGTGTTAGCGAACAGGCCGACCACCGGCTCGGTCTCGGCGCGGGTCCTGCCGGCCACCGGCACCGCGATGAGCAGGTCGTCCGCACCGGTCAGGCGGGACAGCAGCGCCGCGTACCCGGCGGCGGCCACCGCGAACAGCGTGGCGCCCCGATCTGCGGCGAGCCGCCGCAGGGCCGCCGCGGTCGGGGGATCGACGGAAGCGCTGACGGTCGCGGCAGCATCACGCTCGGTGTCCGGGTACGGGTGGTCGACCGGCAGCGCCAGCTCGGGCGGGGCGCCGTCCAGCTCGGCGCGCCAGAACGCCTCGGCGTCGGCGTATCCGCCCGCGTCGTCGTGCTCGACCTGCCACAGGGCGAAGTCCGCGTACTCCAGGCCCGGCTCAGGCGACGCCGGCGGGCGGTCCGCGCACAGCGCCTCGTAGCCGGCGGCAAGCTCGGTGAAGAGGAGCCTGAAGGACCAGCCGTCGGCGATGATGTGGTGCGCCACCAGGCTCAGCACGTGCCGGCCGGGCCCGAGCCGCACCAGCTGGACCCGGACCAGAGGGCCGCGGGCGAGGTCGAACGGGGCGCTCGCGAAGTCCCTGAGCAGCTGGCCGGCCCGGTACCGAAGATCGTCGTCCTGCTTGTCATCGAGCCGTACCACCGGCAGGGCCGCCGCCCCGCCCTCGTCGTCGATGACCTGGACCGGCACTCCGCCGTCGTCACGGAACACGGTTCGCAGCGCCTCGTGGCGCGCGACGCATGCGGCCCACGCCCGGGCTAGCGCCGCCTCGTCCAGCGGCCCGTCCAGCCACACCGCCCACGGCACGTTGTACGTGGCCCGGCCCGGGTCGAGCTGGTCGAGCACCCACATCCGGCGCTGCTCGAAGGAGGCCGGGAACTCATAGCGCGCCACGGCTCAGCCCGCTCTCCGGTCGACTGCCACGACGCGCAGCTCGGCGCAGTAACGCCGGCCGCCGGCGTCGGTCAGCCACAGCTGGTCCGGCGCGGGGAGCATCTCGGTCAGGGTCACCGGGGCCGCGTCCCCGGAGTGCCGGCGGGCGCGGCGCACCGACCGCGCCACGAGGTCGATCGAGGCGAGACCGGTCAGGTCGGCGTAGACCGGCTTGCGCTCGCCGGCGGAGCGCAGGAACACGTGGCGCGGCAGGCCGACGCGGCAGGCCCAGGCGCGTGCCTCGCGATAGCGGCGTGCCTCGTCGGCCGTGCCAGCGAAGGCCAGCTCGGCCGCCGGGAACATCCACGACTCGCGGCTGACCACCAGTCCGTCGATGGTGACCCTGGGCGTATGCATGTCTGGCGCGAGCATCCGGAACTGCTGGGACAGCGCGGCGCCGATGAGATCGCCGAGGACCTCGATCAGGTCGAGGTCGGCGCGGCCGCCGGGGCGGCGTACTCGCAGTCCGGTCGGCGACTGGACCAGATCGCACTCGCCGACCGGCAGGACGCGAGCCGGATCGTGGCCGAACGAGTCGTGGGCGAAGACGAACCGCAGGTCGCGCGGGCCGGCCAGGGCGTTGCTCTGCCGGGCCGGCACCCCGCCCTCCTCGCCGGTCTCGGCGGCGTAGACGACGCTGCGGCGCAGGTCGCTCGCCATCGCGGCGCGCAGCGTCTCCGGCGACGGGTGGTGGGCGACCCAGGTGGCGTACCGCATGGTGTTGAGGCCCGGATGCAGCTCGCCGAGTACCCACTCGGTGTCGCCGGCCGGATCGGTCACGATCATCAGGTCCGGGCTGTGCTGCACCGCGGTCGGCCAGCCGGGCCGACCGGCCGGAAACGCAGCGGCGACCGCCGCGGCGAGCTCGGCCGCGGTCCGCCGGACCCGGCCCTGGTGGTCAGGCGGCAGCGACAGCACCTGCGCCCAGCGGCGCTGCAGCGCACCGACCAGCGGCGCGGTCAGGCGGGCCGGCGGGTCGAACAAGATCTCCGGTATCCGCAGCCAGAAGTCGGCGAACGGCACGACGCCGGTGCCCAGCTCGGCGGCGCGGCGGCGGTAGACCTCCTCGAACAGACGCCGGTAGAGCGCGGCACAGGCGGCCGTGAACCACCGGGCACTGTCGAGCACCAGGCCGAGCGGCTCCCGGACGCGGTCGAGCGTCGCCTCGCCGACCTCGAACGTTCCGGCGCGCCGGCAGTCCTCGTAGACCGGGGTGCGGCCGGCGTAGAACGCGCCGGCCCGGCGGGTCGGCGCGGTGCCGGCGAGCCGGGTGAAGGTGCTCTCCAGGGTGGCCATCCCCGTCGCCAGCCGCGCCGGGTCGCCGGCCGCGCCAGCCAGCGCGTCGCGGGCGGCGCAGAGCTCGTCCAGGGTAGCCGTCGCGACGGCGCGGACCGGCTCGTCGGTGACGCGTGCCAGCAGGGCGCGGATGGTCTCCTCGGGCCTTGTGTCATGCGGCGGCACCTCGACGCGCCAGGCGATCCTGTGCGCCTCGGCCACCGCGTCGAGCATGGCGTACACCTGGGCGGCCGAGGTCAGGCCGGCGTCGGCGTCGGCGAGCACGGCGCCGGCTACCGCGCGAGCGTCGCGGACGCCATCGCACGCGCGCAGCACGGCTGCCTCGGCCGGGGCCAGCGGGACCGGTGGCGCGAGCGGCACCCGCAGGGTGCGGCCGAAGACGTGCACGAAGGGCATCAGGCGCGGCACCAGCCACGGGCGCAGCGCCGTCGTGTGCGGCGCCATCGCGGCGGTCACCGCCCATCCCTCGAAATAGGTGGTCCGCGCGGAGACCAGGGCTGCAGGCCGCGCATGCTCGGTCCGGACGCCCTCGCCAGGACCGAAGCGCGCCCATCCGACGGGGCCGAAGAACCCGATCGTGTCGTTCTTCGCGCAGTACCGCTGAAGGTAGCTCGCGACGAGCGTCTCGTGCTGGCGGTGCTTGGCGTTGCGGGAGGCCTGGTCGGGGTCGTGCCGCAGCATCGCGTCGACGCCGGTGGCCAGCGCGTGCGGGTTCTGCCAGGTGACCGCCTCGCGGAACGCGGGGTCGGTGGCGGCGGACCGCAGCGCGTGGCCGAGCCGGCGCACCGCACGCGGGAACTCGGCCGCGTATGCCGCCTCCGCGCCGTCCCCGGCCAGGTTCGCCGCGCCGCCCACGCTCCCGGCGCCAGCCGCATTCCCCGCGCCAGCCGCATTCCCCGCGCCAGCCGCATTTGCCGCGTCGGCCGCATATGCCGCCTCCGCGCCGTCCCCGGCCAGGTTCGGCGCGCCGCCCACGCTCCCGGCGCCAGCCGCGTTTGCCGCGTCGGCGGCGCGGGCCAGCTCCCCGCCGCCAAGCGCGGACAGCAGGCCGACCGGGAAGCCGGCCCCGCGCAGGCAGACCGTGCGCCACAGTGCCCAGTCCTCGGTCAGCCTGACCAGGTGGTCCGGCCATTCCGGGCCGTCGGCTACCCGATGGGCGTCGCGGTCGTGACGCCGGAGCGCTGGCTGTCCCCCCTGGCCGCCGGCGGATGCTGGACGGGCCGCGTCGATCGCTGTCGCCATGGCGGCGAGCGTGGGTGCGTCGTAGAAGGCGCCAAGCCCCAGCTCCACGCCGAACGCGTCGCGGGCACTGGCGACCAGCCGCGCGGCGGTCAGCGAGTTGCCGCCGAGGCTGAAGAAACTGACCTCGCGCGGGATCGCGACGGGCTGGGTGCGGTCACCGGACAGCAGCGCCGACCACATCGTCGCCAGCCGCTGCTCGGTCGGCGTGGCCGGGCCAGCCACCGCCGAACCAGACCCCGCCGAACCAGACCCCGCCGGACCAGACGCCACCGAACCAGCGGCCAGGCCGGCGCCGCCCGCGTCGCGGTCGGGCGCTGGCAGCGCGGCCCGGTCCACCTTGCCGTTGGCGGTCAGCGGCAGCCGGTCAAGCACCGAGCACACGGCCGGCACCAGGTACGCCGGGAGCCGGGTGGCGGCGTACTCGCGCAGAGCCGTCGGCGTGAGCGTGGCACCGCCGGCCGGGGTCACGTACGCCACCAGATGCCGGTCCGCTTCGCCGCCGCGGACGCGGACCGCCGCCGCGCCGACCCCCGGATGCCCGGCGAGCACCGCCTCGACCTCGCCCGGCTCGACCCGGAAGCCGCGGATCTTCACCTGGCCGTCACGGCGGCCGAGGAACTCAAGCACCCCGTCCGCGCGCCAGCGCGCCAGGTCGCCGGTCCGGTAGAGGCGCCCGCCGCCGTCCGGGTCGGGCACGAACGAGCTCGCGGTCGCCGCCGGATCCCCGAGGTAGCCGCGGGCCAGCCCGTCACCGCCGGTGTAGAGCTCGCCGGCCACGCCGACCGGCACCGGCCGCAGGTCGGCGCCGAGCACGCGGACGGTGGTCTGCGGCACCGGGCGCCCGATCGGCACGCGCTCGCCGATCCCGTCTGGCCCCGTCATTATGTGGCAGGTGGTGAACGTGGTGTTCTCGGTCGGGCCGTATCCGTTAACCACCGGCCGGCCGCGGCGGACCGCGAGGGCGGCCCGCACCGCCGCCGGGCTGACCACGTCGCCGCCGGTCAGCAGCTGCCCGACGTCGGCCAGCGCCGCGACGTCGGTGTCGGCGAGCTGATGGAACAGGCCGGCGGTGAGCCAGGCGACGGTGACGCCGCCGTCCCGGAGCAGCGCCGCGAGCTCGGCGAAGCCGAGCGGGTCCGGGGGCGCGACGACCACGGCGGCACCGGTGCACAGGGCGCCCCAGATCTCTAAGGTGGACGCGTCGAAGGCGGCCGGCGCGAGGTGCAGCACCCGCTCGCCAGGGCCGAGGCGGGCGAAGTCCGGGCCTGCGACCAGCCGGACGACGGCCCGGTGCGGGACCGCGACGCCCTTCGGCGCGCCGGTCGAGCCCGAGGTGTAGCCGACGTAAGCGAGGTGCAGCGGGTGGATCCGGACGGGCGGCGATCCGGACGGCGCGGGCCGACGGGCCAGCTCGTCAACGTCGAGCACGCGGACCGAAGCATCGCCGGCCAGCCGGGCACCGGCGGCCGCGTCGGTCTGGGCCGGCCGGGCACCGGCGGCCAGGTCGGTCAGGGCCAGCCGGGCACCGGCGGCCAGGTCGGTCAGGGCCAGCCGGGCACCGGTCGCCGTGTCGGTCAGGGCCAGCCGGGCGCCAGCGGCGGTAAGCACGGCGGCGGTCCGGGCCGGCGGGGCGGTGAGGTCCAGCGGCAGGTACGCGCCGCCGGTCTTGAGCACGCCGAGCAGCGCCCGGATCAGGCTCGCGCCGCGCGGCAGCGCGACCGCCACGAGCGTGTCCGGGCCGGCCCCGTGCCCGGCCAGCGCCCGGGCCAGCCGGTCGGTGTCGCGGTCCAGCTCCGCGTAGCTGACCGTGGCGTCGCCGGCCACCAGCGCTGGCGCGTCAGGATGCCGCGCGACCTGTGCCGCGAACAGGCCCGGCACCGTCGACTCGCGTGGGTACGGGCGCCGTGTCGCGGTCCAGCTCGCCCGCAGTCCCGCCTCGGCGGCGGCCCCCAGGTCCAGCTCGGACACAGGTGCGCCGGGCCGGCCGGCCATCTGACGCATCGTGTCGCGCAGGCGGGCCAGCATGTGCCCGGCCGAGGCGGACAGCATCCGCCGGCCGTCCCACATCGCGGCCAGGCGGATCTCGGGCTCGTCGAAGGCGTAGAGCGTGAACGGGAAACCCGGCAGCCGGTGTACCCGCACCGAGGCGCGCGCGGGGTCCGGGCCGGTCCGGGCGAGCGCGGTGTGCAGCCGCTCCCGCTCGAAGATCACCAGGCTGTCCAGCGGCACCGGGTCGGCAGGCAGGCCCGCCCAGCGCAGGATCGACGCGAGCGGCGCGAGCTGGTGTTCGCGTACCTCGCGGGTCCGGGCGGCGACGTCGCTGACCAGCTCCCGTACCGTCCACTGGGGACCGAGCCTGACCCGCAGCGGCACCGTGGTGATGAGCATGCCGATGATGTCGTCGGCACCGGGCACGCTGCCGTACCGGCAGGAGCGGGTGACCGCGAAGGTGACGTCCTCTGTGCCGCCGTACGCGCCCCGCAGCAGCGCCCAGGCGGCGCTGACCACGGCGCCGGGGCTCGCGCCCAGTTCCGCGGCCAGTGCGCGGACACGGTCCGACTCGCCGGAGGTCAGGCCGGTCTCGTCGGTGGCCGGCTCGGCGGGTCCGGTGCTGGCGTCACCGAGAAAGCCGGGCAGCGACCGCGGCGGGGATGCCCCGGCAAGATGCGCCTTCCAGAATGCCTCGGCCGCGCCGAGGTCGGCCGCCTGCCACCAGCGCACGAAGTCCGAGAACTCCGGGCGGCGCGGAAACCGCGGCGGGCGGCCAGCCCGCAGCGCCGCGTACCCGCCGATCACCTCGTCGAGCAGCAGCCGGGTGGACCGGCCGTCCATGATCGCGTGATGGAAGGTGAGCACGGCGCGAGCGCCGCCGAGCACGGTGACCCGGAACAGGGGGGCCTGCCCGATGTCGAACGGCTCGAACCGGTCGGCGGACATGAAATCCTCCGGTGCCGGATCCCGCCACCGCAGGTCGGGCTCGACCGCCGGCTTGACTACCTGGACGAGGCCGTCGTCGCCATGCATCAGGAACGACGTGCGCAGCGCGGGGTGACGTGCCATCGCGGCCCGCCAGGTCCGCGTGAAGGCGGCCCGGTCCAGCGGCTCGCCCCAGTCGATCGTGACCTGCTGGATGTCCACGCCGCCGTCCGGGCGGCGCAGCGTGCCAAGGACCATGCCTCGCTGAGGCGCGAGCGCCGGGTAACGGTCAGCCGAAGCGGACGGGTCCATGCGCGCTGTCACGCGTCGGCCGCGGTCGCCTGCTCCCGCATCCACCGCCGCAGCGACAGCGGGCGCATGTCGGTCCACACCCGGTCGATATGGGCAAGGCACTCAGCCCGCGATCCGGACACGCCCTCACGGCGCCAGCCGGCCGGCGGCTCGCGGTCGTCCGGCCAGATCGAGTACTGCTCCTCGTCGTTGACGACCACGGCGTAGGTTCGGGTGTCGTCGTCATCGAACACGGAAGGCCCCCATCGCCGCCTCGCGCACCAGGGTGTGAGCCGAGGCCCCACAAGCCTGCGTCGGCAGGATGTCACGCACGTCGATGCCGAGTCAAGGTGCCGGCGGACCGTGCCAGGCAGCCCGCCGCACGGCCCGGCGGGCCGGTCAGCCGGCGGTCTCCGGGGCCGCCGCGGCCGGCGGGCGCTCGTGATGCCGGACGCCGTCGACCCGCGGCGTCCGCGCCACCCAGCCGACCACGGGGCCGGCGACGGCCGCGCAGGCGAGGAACACCGCGGCGATGACCCACCATCCCCAGCCGCCGGTCTGGACGGCGAGCAAGGTCAGGCCGGCCGGGGCCATCGTGCCCGCGATCGAGCTGATCATCCGGCCCATTCCCACATACGAGCCGCGCAGCACGGGCGGCGGCACATCGGTCTGGATAAACCACTGCGCCGCCGACAGCCACAGCTCGGTCGCCGTGATCAGCACCACGGCCAGGCCCAGGGCACCGATCGTCCAGAAGCCGCGAGTCAGGCCCGCCAGCGCCGCCACCGGGCAGGCGACAGCGGTCGCCAGGCCGGCCCGCCGCATCAGCCGCGCGGCGGCCCGCAGCGAATCCGTGCCGCGGGTGGCCGGAACCTGTAGCGCCACCGCCAGCAGCGTGTTGAGTGCGAACAGCGCGCCGAGGATCGCCCGGGGCGCGTCGGTGTGGGTGATCGCCCACAGCGGGACGATGTCGGTGAAGATCACCGCGTGGTACAGCAGGATCGCGATCAGCACGGCCACCGCGACGTAGGGCCCGTCCCGCAGGACCGCGAGCGGCGAGCGCCGGACCCGCTCGTGGCGCGTGTCCGGGGCCGGCAGCAACCGGGCGACGACCGCCGCGTCGACCAGCAGCACCGCCGCGTCGAGCAGCACCATCCCGATGAGCGCCGCTGTGGAGTTGACGGCGAGCGCGGCCGCGCCCACGCCGGTGCCGACGGTGAAGCCGACGTTGAGATAGGAGCGGGCGAACGCCATGGTCCGCACCCGGCCCTGGGCCGGGATCGCGTCGGCGGTGTAGATGGTGCGGCCGTAGCTGGCCAGCGAGTCGGCGAGCGTGGTCGCCACCATCAGCGCGACGAACTCCACGAACGACCGGGCGAGCGGATAGCTGGCGAGGGCGGCCGCCTCTAAGGCCGCGCCGGCCACCCAGGACCGCCGGCCGCCGATGCGGTCGGCCAGGACGCCGATCGGCAGCGACGCCGCCACGCCGGCCAGGCCGGCGACGGACAGCCCCGCGCCGATCTGCAGCGGGGTGAGCCCGAGCACGCGGTTGAAGAAGACGATGCTTCCGGTCAGGAACGTGCCGCTGCCCACCGCGAGCAACGCGGACTGGAACGCGATGGTCCGTGGCACGCCGGGCGGCGGCAGGAGTCGCGAGGGACGCCACCGGCCTCGGTCCATGGCGTCAATCAGACCAGCCCGTCCCGGTCCTGTCGACGGCGCGGCGCGTCAGGAACTCACCGGCGAGGGCGCGCAGATCTGCTCCGATTCCGTCCAGTCCTCCTCCAGGGCGGCGTCGCGCTGCCCGGTGAGGCCGTCGAGGGCGGTGCGGTCGAGGGCGACGCCGTCGATGCCGCCGGCCTCGGCGACGCGGTCGCGGAGCAGCCGGGCCGCGGTAAGGGCAGACCGGGTGCCGCAGGCGGTCACCGGGTCGAGGTGGTAGCCGGCGTCGCCGACCAGGCACCAGCCAGGGCCGCTCATCGGGCGGCGCATCATGCGCAGCTTGCCGGCGCCGCCGACCGAGGTGACCCGGCGGCCGGCCGCCACGGCCGGGCCGAGGTGCGGGTCCTCGGCGATGATCCGGTCGAACTCCCTCGCCGGGTGCCGGCCGGAGGCGTCGATCATGGCCTGGTGCATGTCGGTGGAGACGCACCACAGCCGGTCACCGCACGGCGTGGCGATGGCGACGCTGTTGCCGGTGAGGGAGAAGTAGCCGCGGTCGGACGGCAGCGGCAGGTCGGCGAAGTAGGCCAGCATCGCGACCCACGGCGACGGCACGACCCGATACGGCAGCGCCCCGAGGCGGTCGGCGTTGCGCGACAGCCGCCCGTCGGCCAGCACCAGCAGGTCGCAGCCGATCGCGATGTCGGCGCCACGGTGGCGGACGGTGACCCCGCGCACGCGCCCGTTACCCGTGACGATGCCGCGGACCTGGGCGGGGCGGGCGACGGTGACGTTGTCCCGGCTCTGCGCCGCGCGCAGCAGCGCCGGGTCGAGCACCTCGCGCGGCACGGTCATCCGGAACGAATGCGCGTCCTCCTGCGGATAGTCGTGCTCGGTGACGTCGCCGCCGACCCGGAAGGCGTGCCCGTACGTGCGCGGCGCGCCGCAGGCCAGCACGGCGTCGAGCAGCCCGAGGTCGGCCCACAGCAGGTTGCCCGACCGGTCCCAGGTGGCCTGCTGCGGCCAGAACGAGGTGGCCTGCGAGGCGTCGACGACCAGCACCCGCTCCGCGTACGGGGCGAGCGCCCAGGCGGCCGTGGCCCCGGCGATCCGGCCGCCGACGACCACGACGCTCCAGTGACCGGCGAACACGCGCGGCTCCGGCTCACGCCGGAGCTTGCGCTGGCATGCCCAGGTCCACCGGGGTCGGCGCGGGCTCGATCCAGTTCATGGAGATGAAGACCTGCGCGATGTCCTCGCGCGCGAAGCGGATCCCGGCCTCGTCGGTGATCAGCCGGCCATACCGGCACAGCTTGTCCACGTACTCCCTGACCTCCGGGTACTCCAGGGCCGTCCGCAGCGACGTGCCGGTCCGCTCCCTGAAGACCTCGGCGTCGACTCCCTCGGCGGTAGTGAGCGCGAAACCGATCAGGTTGGCCGCCTGCGACTGGTCAGAAAGCGGCACGTCGAAGTCGAACTCGGTGGGGTTGGCGATGTAGCTGTGCAGCTTGCCGCCGAGGAAGCCCTTGGTGCGGCCGTCGATGACCGAGAACGAGCCGGAGCCGAAGCCGATCCAGTCCAGCTTCATCTGGTAGTACGACAGGTCCGCCAGGCAGATCGGGGCGCCGAAGTAGGCGAAGGTGTACTCGGCGAAGCCGTGGTCGGCGAGGATCGCCGTAGCCAGCCGGTACGCGTCGAGCTGCTTGCGCAGGTCGGTCCGGACGTTGGCGCGGTCGAGCCGGCGTCGCAGCACGGTGCCCTGGCTGGCCCGGTACGCGTAGATCGAGTAATGGTTGACCGGCAGCGACACCGCCCGGCGCAGCATCGTCTCGACCTCGGTCAGCTCCTGGTCGGGGAAGCCGACGATCAGGTCGATGTTGACGTTGTCGAAGCCGGCCCGGCGGGCGAGGTCGATGCTCGCCTCGGCGGTCGCCGCCGAGTGGACGCGCCCGATCATGCGCAGCCGGTCGTCGTCGAACGACTGCACGCCGATGCTGATCCGGTTGAAGCCCAGCCCCCGCAGCAGTTGCAGCTTCTCCAGGGTGAGCGACTCCGGGCTGCTCTCGATGGTGGCCTCGGCGACGTCACCGAGCGGGAACGCCGCCGCCAGCGCGCCGTGCAGCGTCTCGATCTCCGCGGGGTTCAGGATCGACGCGGTACCGCCGCCCCAGTACATGATCTCCGGCCGGTACCGCTGCGCGAGCGCCGGAGCATGCGCCGCGATCTGGGTCTGCAACGCGCCAAGGTGGCCGCGGCGACCCGGCGACCCGGGACCGAGACGCAGGTCGCCGATCGGGACCTGGACCACCCAGTCGCAGAAGTGGCACTTGGAGTTGCAGAACGGGATGTTGACGTAGAGCAGTAACGGGGATTTCACGCCAGCAGCGGACATACGGCGGGCTCCTGTCGATCACGAGATTGGCGCAGGCTGCTTGCCGGCCCGTGTTCACCTCGCCATACTCATCGACCGTTAGTTTATCGACAAAGGTGACCGGCGACGACCGGCCAGTCCTGGCTGTGTCCCCGAAGGTAGGTGTCCCCGAAGGTAGGCGGGCAGCAGCGCCCGGGCATCCTGCGATCACCGGGAATTGGCGCTGGAGCACGGACTCTTCGTCGGCTCCCTGGGATCGCGGCCGGGGACCGCGGCCCTCGCGGACGACGGCCGCCGGGACAGCGTCGAAGCACAG
>Ga0209415_10017557_pt1 | contig 11373 bp, 7 predicted proteins | sample PeaSoiSIISIP2007_FD_187696 | JGI IMG/M metagenome (GOLD analysis project Ga0209415, IMG submission 187696) | Peat soil microbial communities from Weissenstadt, Germany - SII-SIP-2007 (SPAdes) (version 2) | ecosystem: Environmental > Terrestrial > Soil > Wetlands > Peat | place: Germany...
CGTGGATGTGGATCTCGGGGGTCGACCCGAGCAGGATGATGCGGCCGCCGTCCGCGAGCAGGCCGCGAAGGCCGCGCAGGATCTGGCGGCGATTCTCAAGGCCAGGAATGTTGTCGAAGGCGAACGCCGAGAAAATGAGGTTGTAACGCGAGGACCCGAGCCGGCCATAGTCACTTCCTTCGACGAGCAAGTAACGCCCGTCCGGGTCGGCCTCCTGCGCCATGCGGATCATACTTGCCGCGATGTCGATCCCGGTTGCCTCGAATGCGAGGCGCTCGAGGAAACGAGTGGAACGTCCGGTCCCACAGCCGAAGTCGAGCGCCTTGCGCCCAGAGACGTGCTTGCCGATGATCGCGGGTAGGTCGCGAAACGCCAGGTAGTAGGTGCCCGGGAAGTCCAGCGTCGCGTATGTTGCGGCCCGGTGCGCGTCGTCGTAGACGTTTGAGGAGGACACGGTCTGACTCTACACCACGGGACTCATGGGACTCGTGGGACTAATGTGGCCCATCACTCAGCCTCGATCGCCCGCGTCTCGAACCCGGCCGGCGGCGTCTTTCCGAGGCCGATGATTCCAGCTATGCGCTTAGCCGGGGTGTCCGGCTTCGCCGCGCCGTGGGCGACGACGCAGAGTCGCTCGCGCGCCCGCGTAAAGGCGACGTAGAGTAGCCTCAGTTCTTCCTCCGTCTCCCTCGCGATGCGCAGCTCCGAGAGCCAGGTGTAGTAGATCGACGGCCGCTTGCCGAATTTGGTCACGGCCAGCCGAAGCCGCGGATCGACTTCGACGTCCTTCGACCGCCGGCCGATCGCCTTGTGCATCTCGGGCACGATCACGACCGGCCACTCCAGGCCCTTCGCCTTGTGAATCGTCATGATCGTGATCAGGTCGGCCTTTTCGTCCTCGGCCGGCGCGTCCCCTTCCCGGTGCTTGAGGCGCTGGATCTCGCGGATCCGCTCCGCGTATTCGAGCGGCCCCAATTCCGGTTCCTCCGCGGCCAGGCGAAGCAGTTTACGGACGTTCGCGAGAAGCTGGGGCGCATTCCGCCGATGAGCCAAAGAAGGAAGGTAGCCGGAAACCGCGAATAACTCGGAAAGAACCTCCCACGCCGACAGCCGATCGGCGAAGCCGCGCAGAGGTGTGAACCATTCGAGGAATCGGGCCAGCTTCGCGCGATCCTCCTCAACCGGTGATTCGAAAGACCCGAGAGCCTCGACCACCGGCCGCTGCTTCGACAGGAGCGCGATGGCGTCGAGGGAAAGCCCTACAACCGGCGAGCGCAGCATCGCGAGAAGGGCGAAGTCGTCGAAGGGATCGCCGAGGGCGCGTAGCGTGTTGGCAAGATCCCGGATCTCCAATCGGGCATAGAACCGCTCGGTACCACCGGTGATCCGGCATGGGATCTCGAGCCGGTCGAGGGCCTGCTTCATCTCCTGGGCGAAGGCCGAATCCCGGACGAGGATGGCGATGTCGCCAAGTTTCAGATCATGCTCGGCCCGCATCTCGCGAACGAGTTGGGCGGTTTCGTGGGTGTTCTTGTCAGGCTGTTGCCACAGTTCGACGCCGTGGTAGACCAGCAGTTCGATCACGTTCAAATCGATCGGCGAAGGCGGCGGCGTCATCGGCGCGTAGTCGCTCCAAAGCCGCCCAAAGACGAGATCGACGAACCGCAGGATGCCCGGTTGCGATCGCATGTTAATGGAGAGGCGCCTGGAGTCGTCGTCGATGCGGGCTCGAAACAGAGCCGGATCGGCGAGCCGGAAGCCATAGATCGACTGCTGAGCGTCGCCGACGAGCATCTCCGACTCGATCATCATCGCATCGAGCAGCCGATGCTGAAGCGGGTTCACATCCTGAGCCTCGTCGACCATCACGACCTTGTATTGCCGCTGAATCCGCTGTCGGGCGACCTCCGAACGGAGCAATAGCGACAGCGCCCGCGTCTCCAAAGCCGTGAAGTCTAGCTTCTGTTCGCGGTCGATCTCGCGCTCCATTCCCAGCCAGGCGGCGGCGCAGATCTGGAAGAGCCCGGCCGTGTGGTCGATCGCCTCCTGGTCGCCGGCCTCGTCCGCCTTGGCTGCGACCCATCGCGGGGCGCGTTCACCCCAGTCCTTGTAAGCCGCTTGCAAACGCTCCCCAAAGAGCCCTGCGCGGTGCTTGCGCAAATACTCCGACACCGGCAAGGGCGACTGCTCCGCGATCTTCGCCTCGATCAGCGCGCGCAGCGATGCGGGATCGCAATAGTCCCGCTCGACGTCTTCGAACTCCAGGCCCGATCCGCGCAGGCGGTCGAGGGTCGAACGCACCGCCGTCTCCAGCTTCGCGTAGGGCGACTGGCCGGCTCCGTACGAGCGTTGGCCGGCGAGGAAGGCGATCAGCCGCTCCGCCTCGGGCCGCTCGTCGAGATGCGAAGAAAGCGTGTCGCGGACTGCGCGCTCCATCATCTCCCCGGATGTCCCCTCACCCGCGATCTCGAATTTAGGATCCAGTCCGGCTTCGAGGGCGTTCTCGCGAAGGAGGCGCTCGCAGAATGAGTGGATGGTCTGGATCGGCCCGGTCTCCGCGATCTGCGCCTGACGGAGCAGGCGTTTCTCCCGGAGATGGGCGACGATGCGTCGCTTCATCTCGGCGGCGGCTTTCTTTGTGAAGGTGATCGTGAGGATCTGGTCGGGTTCGAGACCGTCCTCAATGTGCTTCAAGTAGCGCTGGACGAGGACAGCCGTCTTCCCCGCGCCGGCGGCGGCCGTGACGATCATGGAAGCTTCCTCGGCCCGGATCACCTCGAGCTGCTCCGGCGTGGGATCGAAGCGGGTCGGATCAGAGGTCCTCGACAAACGGCGTGTCCTCCCCAAACTCGAACGACTGCCGGCAAAGCTCGCCGTAATCGCACCACGTGCAGTGCTCACCCTTGATCGCGCGTACGTCGACGGATTCGATTCGGCGCGCGGCTTCCTTGGCAAGGTCCTTTACGCTGTCGAAAAAGTCCCTCGTTCCCGCCGACTCGGCCCCGGCTAGATCGATAACTCTCAGCCCTTGGTCGATCTTTCCTGCCAGGTTCATTCCCGCGAGCCGGGGAAGCACGAGGAGAAACCGCTCGCCGGACATGGTTTCCACTTCCAGAGCCCCCGCCGACTCCTTGGGCCAGGCAGCGAGAAGGTGCACGCCGTAGTAGAGCTTGTCCTGATCGACGAGGTCGTTCGCGGGCCCGTAGCTCTTAGCCGGCCCCGAGGTCTCGACGAGATGGACGACCGAGTAAGGGCCGATCCGCGAGGTTGCCACGACGCTTCCGCTCAGCTTGACGTCCTTCGGCAGCTTGTCGCGAAGCCCCTCGTCACCGAATTTGGCCCCGGTTCGCACATCTTCCCTCGGCCAGATCCGCCGCGCGGCGAACTCCCGGTCGACCCACTCCCGGATGAGACGGCGCCCGCCGGAACGCAGCAGGGCGATCTCCCAGTCCGGCGCGTCCGAGTAGAGCTTGTCGAGTTCTTCGTCGAGCGCGGTCTCCAGACTCGTTTTGGCGGCCTCTTCCGTCCCTTGGCTACTCAGCATGCTCTTCCTAGGCAGAGCGACGAGAGAGAACCACCTGGCCCTCAGCCGCTGGGGCCGGATTTCCAATCGGCGGCGGGCGAAGAAGCTGAAGGGGCACTGGAGGGCCTCGCGCAATTCTCTCGGTTCGAGCCCAGGGTTGGCGTTCTGAAAGACCTTGGACGTCGACGGATCGCTGAATTGAAGCGGTAGCGGCTCGGCGCGGTCGGGATCGTCGAGCGAGATTCGGATCTCGCGGTCGGAACCGGCCAGGCACTCGTCGAGAGGTGGCGTAAGATTCTGACGCGGCCGCGATATCTTCTCGACCGAGCCGAGGGCGCGCTCGACTTCGTCGAGGTAGAAGGCGGGCACATTGTCGCGATCCTCGTCGGTCTCCGGATAGCTGAAGACGATCTCCTCGGAGGCGGCCGCGCATACCTCGTAGAATTCGTCTCTCTCCGCCTCGGCTTTGTCCCGCGATGTCGGGAGAGCGGGACCGCCGAGCACAGCGGAGATGGCTTCGCGGTCAAAATCCGAAAGGATTGGATCCTCGCTTCGGCGGCGCGGGAACACGCCTTCGAGCATGCCGAGCACGAAGAGGCAACGCGACTCGGGAAGAGAATCGGCTTGGGAGGTCACGAAGACTCCATGCTCTCCGGCAGGCACGCTGACGTCGGCTTCCGCCCAGATCGCCTTGGCGCTACGCGCGAACTCGGCGAGGGTAATCGGGATGTGGCCGCGCACTCGGCGCACTGAAGCGATCTGGTTGAGCGATTGATGGAGGACGTATCCGGCCCGCCGGTCCCGCTCTCGGCCGCCGACCGGGCCGTTTTCGATGGGAAGGACGATCATGAGGTCGCGGAGTCGGCCGATCCAAGCTTCGGGGAGGGCGGGCGCCACGATGGCTTCGTCGCGCCAATGGAGAAGTTTGACAAGCCAGGCGAACCGGTCGTCCTGGTCATCCGTCCAAGCTCGCAGGCTGCCCCATTGTCCGGCGCGCGTGGAATGAGCGGTCCTGAGTGCGCTTTGGAGCGCCTCGCGAGCTTCGAAATCGAGGCCGATGTAGGTCGTTCGGGCAACCGCCATCAGCGAGCGGACGTCACGGGAGGCGCAGAACTCAAGCGCCGCCTGGGTCATGCGGGCGAAGCTGTTGGTGAGGAGGGGCGCGCGCCTCCACATTCGCAGTGGGATGCCGAGCCGCTTCGCCGAAAACTCGATCAGGGGCGCGTAGGCGGATGAGTCACGGACGTAGATGGACATCCGCTCGTACGGCACGCCTTGCTCGCTGCGCTCGACGCAGCCACGAAGGGCCCACTCGGCCTCGGCGAGCGGGTCGGCAGCGCTTACGATTTTGGATCTTGGAGTTTCTGAGCTTGGAGTTGCGGAAGCCGAAGTTTCAGCGAATAGGTTCTGAAGGAGGTGGTTGGCGAGTCCCACGTGCTCCGCTTCGATCGCGAACGCGGTCAGGTTACGGTTCGCGCCGTGAAAGATGTCGGCTCCGGCGGGATGTCGATAGACCACGACGGTGATTTCCGCGCCCTTCGATGCCGCCCACTTCATGATCCCGATTCCTTGAGGACTGAAGGTCGAGCCCGCGAGCACGAGGGCGCGGCCGATCTCGGCTCCTTTTTCCAGCGTCCCGTCCTCGCAAAGCCGGTAATGGTCGCGACTGAACGACCGGCCGAGTTGGCGCAGGGTGTCGGCGGCCTCCCTCTCGATCTGGGCGAGGGCGGCGAGCTTCGATGCGAGCCCAGACCCGACGTTCGCGGCGGCTTGCTCGTAGCCGTCGGGGCCGATGCCGCTATCGCTCAGCTCGTGCAAGGTCTCGGCGACCGCCTGGTGGAGTCCCGGGCGGCTGGCGGTCAGAGCGAAGGGGGATTCGGCCGAGAGCTCCTCGCAAGAGGCTCCGATCGCGGCAACGGCATGGCCTCCGTGGGCGATCGGCAAGGGAAGCTCGCCGCACAGAGCAGCATAGCGCCGCACCAAGGAGCCGAATGGGAGGAGTTCGCTGTCCGATGTCTCTGGCATCATCGCGCCGAGCGGCTTGATGGCGGCGTCTGAGATTGCGGTTACAACGCCCGGCTTCCGGCAAAACTCGCGAACGATGGGCGCCAGATTGTTCGGACCTGGTATCGTGCTGAGCAACCGGATTCGACCCTTCGCCATCCCTAGACGTTAGTGTACGCGTTGGCGGGACCCTTCGGCACGAAGCGCCCGACGCCTAGCGTCGTTGTACAATGTGCCGAGTGGCCGACCGAGTGTGGAGCAGCCGGACGAAGTGGATGGGCAACCTCATCCCGCTGCTCTGCATGCTGCCCTTCGCGCTGACCGGTGTTGTTCTTATGCTTCGCGCGCATACCGTCACCCCGGCCGGCGTCGCTTTGTGCCTGCTGAGCCTCGTCGTGGGATGGGTGGCCGTAAACCAGTTCGGCCTATTCGGCAACGTCCGCCTCAGAAGGGAAGTCCAGAGGAAGGTCCTGGCCAAGGCGGGTCGAGACGCGTCGAAGGGCGTTTTCGTCGGTTTCGCGCGACCCTCCTACGTCGGCCTGCTCGACGCCCACGAGGACCTAGGATTCCTATTCTTCGATTCGGACGGCCTCGAGTATCTTGGCGAGATTCACCAGGTCAAGCTCGCGCGGAAAGACATTCTCGGCGTTCGTTTCCGAGGCAACGTGCACTCGACCCTCGGCTTGGGACGATGGGTCGGCATTGAGGCTATCCATAAGGGCAAACGAGTCCGAGTGTTGGTTGAGCCGCGGGAAGCCCGCACCCTGCTTGGCAACCGGAAGCGGGGAAGCCGGCTTCGCAAGGAGATTGTGGAGTGGATGAAGGGAGGGGCTTGATTTGGACCTTGGAATACCCCGCCACCCCCGGTGGTGCGTGGTTCTTTTCCGGGCCGAGTTGACCGCGCCTCACCGAGGGTGAGGGGGTATTCAAACTCAAACTAAGGAAAGCGGCCCTGGACCGGAGTCCAGAGCCGCTTCCTGATGTTTACCGGGAGATCCGGAGGTCTTACTGCAGGAGCTTAAGAACTGCCTGCGGGTTTGAGTTGGCTTGTGCCAGAACCGAAATGCCGGCCTGCTGGAGAATCTGGAGCTTCGTGAAGTTCGTCATCTCGGCAGCAACGTCGACATCCTGAATCGAGGACACCGTCGCCGTCATGTTCTGGGCTGCGGACTGCAGGGTCGAAATGTTCGCCTGCAGAACGTTGGTCTGGAAGTTGCCCAAGTTGCCCTGAGCGGTGCTGACTTGGCCGATCGCCTGATCGATAACCTTGAGAGCGTTGGTCGCTCCGCTGGCCGTGGTCAGGTCGAGGTTGTTCATCGAAAGGCCGGTAACCGCGCTGGTCCCGAGCTGGGTCGCCGCGAAGTTGCCGAGGCTGAGGTTGATGCTCTGGCCCGCGTCCGCTCCGATCTGGAACTGGGACGAGCCGACGATGACCTGCCCTGCCGTATCGTTGACGACGCCGACGTTGTTGCCGGCGAGCGTCGTGGTCATGGAGTTGCCGTTGGCGTCGGTGAACGTGAGACCGTCGGAACCGTTCAAGCTCGCTGTGAAGAGAGCCGAAACACCGTTAATCTGTACGCTCAAGTTGCCATCAGCACCCGAAGCAGTAGTGAAGCCAGCGGCCCCAGCGATTTCGCCGCCCGTGTCGGACAGGTTGATCACGCCCTTCGATCCGTATTCGGTCGAAGTGAACGCAATTACTCCGGTGCCGCCGGTTGTGGCGACCACGCCAGTTTGCTTCGAGGCAGCGTTGACCATATCGCGGATCGAATCCGCCGTGTCCGCTGCCGCGACATTGAACGTGGTGCCGTTGAGGGTGAACTGGTCGGCTGCACCGACGGCCACGGTGTCGACGCCGCCGCCGAGGGCCGCGCTATTCATGGTGGCCTGAGTGGAGGCTGCGTTCACGGTAACCGTCACGCCGCTATTCGCGGTGACGGCCTGACCGCCGAACGTTCCGCCCACGCTGATCGCAGAGAAGTTCGCACCGTCGGTAACGCTGCTGGCGACGCCGGAGCTTCCGTCCAGAAGGTTCTTCGTGCCGTACTGGGTGGTTTGCGCGATGCGCGTGATCGAAGAGACGATCGAGTTGAGCTGAGACTGATCCGCTTGGATCTGGGCCGCCGTCAGCGTACCGCTGTTGCCGGCCGCGACGGCGAGACTGCGTGCACTCTGAAGCAGCGAGCTAACTTCAGTGAGACCGCCCTCGGCCGTCTTCACGTAGTTGATGGCGTCGTTGCTATTCGTGATCGCCTGGTTCACACCACCGATCTGAGCTTGAAAAGCGGTGGCGCTAATCAGGCCGGCCGGATCGTCCGCCGCCGAGTTGATTCGTAAACCGGAAGACAGCCGAGTGATGGACTGGCTCAGCTGGTCGCCGGTGTTGGACAAGTTCTGCAATGCGGTCATTGCAGCCAAGTTCGTGTTGATCGTAAATGACATTCAATCCTCCGTGATTCTGCCCACCCGAAGTCACAACCAAATCGAGCCACACCTTCTCGCGAGCCCATCCTGGGCTCCTTTCGGTCTAAGCGCCGCGTGCGGCGCCCGCTCTTCGGGATACGAGGACCCACGTGGACCCCGTACGCTTGCTATGTTCCGTGAGGGGTTTTCGAACCACCCGGTAATTCGGCCAGTATCTTATAAAATGACTCTCAACCAATTCGCCGCCGAGAAGCGATCGTCCATTCACGACAATCTTCTTCACGGTCTAGAGCCTCCCGAAGGCGCCTATGATGCGGCCGTCCTGCGAGCCGCTAAGGTCAAGGAGCCTCCACAAATGGGGACGACGCGTTACGAACCAAATGCGATCCACTTCGAGTTCATCTATCCCGATTCCAAGAGTTCGCCGACGGTCCTAACGGTGACGCTCGAACCTCCGGAGCGGATCGTCTTCCTGCCCGTTCCGGATTGGGTGGTCGAGAATATTTGGCAGGGAAGCATCGCCGGAACCCACCACTTCGAGAGCGAGGCCCAGCGGTTGGTCGACGAGTTCAAGGCTGACCTGATGCCAGGCCCGAACGGCAAGTGGTTCGAGCCTCGGGCCCCCAAGCGCCGCGAGTGATCTTTGGGGGTATTGCTGGTCCCTGTGTATCTTTAGTTGGGTGACATGTACGCAGCTTTCGCCAAGCCTCACTCCCCGATCGAGATCCTGAACTTCTTCTTTTCGATTCCGGGCACGCCGATTGCCGTTATGCCATACACGAGGTCTTGGAGCTTCGCGCTCGGTGGGGCCTCGAAGATCAACGCATAGTCGATGGCCGCGCCCGGGAGCATGTCGTGATTGGGCGGAAAGTCGCTGAACCTGCGGACCGTGTAGGAGTGGCCGTCGGTGTCAGTCACCGCGACGATGTCCTCCTCGGCGAGGTTCGGCGAGATCGTCTTCTGGGTTGCGTTCTTGATCTTGCACGCGATGATCACGAGATCGTTCCCGCCCTGAATCGGATCGATCTCCCGGTTGCTTTGGTCGTACTGAGTCGTGTAGGTGTGAACGCGGGAGACCTTTTCGACCTGGAACCGCACAAAGCCGTTGAAGAGCATGTCGCCGACTTTGCCGGCTTGGCCCTGGACCTGATTCGCGCCGCCCGCGTCGCTCAGCTCATAGCCTCGCGAGGTCTTTTGAACCGACAGTTTGAACGCCGTCGCCACGTCCCTGAGCGGCACGTATGCTACGCCGTTGCGTTCGATGATTCCGCTCGAGGCGAGATTCCCGTTGATGTAAAGCTGCGACGATTGGACTTCCCAGGCCAGCGCGAGCGCATCGAGAACGACGAGGCACAAGAGCAATCCGACCTTACCCATGGGATTTATTGTAAGGGCATTAACGCGAAAATGTGGCTAAGCCATGAAATTGCGACTCTAGAACTGCGCCGACCCGGCGTTTTGCCGGGCCGGCGCTGCCGGCAGGTCTCCATGCCAAATCGGCTAGGGAATCACATCCCAAACAGCTTGATCGAAGTAGTCCCGCCAGAATGCCACGGCTCCGACGGGCGTGTGTGGCAACGTCAATTTCGCCCGGATCGCGCCGTCCGATCTCACGAACCGCGACAGGTCTCCACTCGCTTCAGAACTCACAAACGAATCGGACGCCGTCGAGGTCATGGTCTTGATAGCTTCGTACGAATTTGTTTGCCAGTTGAAGAACGACAGGATCATGGACTGAGGAGCCAGCGAATCATGCGATACCAGCGTGAACAGGAGGGCCTTGGGGCTTAGAGACGGAGACGTCCCGTCCACTATGATCTCGACCGGCGCGATGGATACGTTGAAATTGGCCGCGCCCATCACTAGGTAATTGCCGTCGACGGCGGCCAAACTTCCGACTGTGCCGGTGTAGGATGCGTGATTGACCGTTACCGCCGTTGGCGCCACCACGACCGGCGAGGGAATCAGCATGTAATACACGTCCTCTTCGCTGTTGAACGTCGCCGCGTACGCGATATTGGCGCCGACCGAGTTGCTCACCATCCCGATATAGTCTCCCATCTTGTTCTGGTTCGGATAACCCAGGGACTGGTTGAACGATGGCGAGATCCGGATATTGGCGGAGAAGTGCTGCCCGCCGTCCAGGGAGAACGCGTAGTAAAGGGCCGATGTGCCATGGCTGGAGTCGTCGCGCGTGTCGTTCCATATGGCATCCAGCCGGCCCGTAGGGCTGACCGACAGAGTGCCGAACCAGTGGTAATGCCCGGAATTCAACGGATCGTCGTTCACCCTGATCGCGCTGCCCCAAGTCGTGTCCCCATCCAGGCTTCTTGAGAACATCACGTCGCAGGGATTGGACGAGTTGCCCACGATCGAGGCCAGCGTGTAAAGCGGCTGCGGCGAGGCCGACGATGATTTGTCGACCGCGATCCACATCTGGCCGGAGAGGCCCCCCGGATTGATCGTCAATCCGTAGCCCAAATCCCCGCCAAGATTGACGGTCGTCGCTCGGTCGAACGTTGGAGTCTGCGCGGCGAACTTCGCATTCGAGGAGCGAAGGACCTCCGGGCCGGAGTTTCCCGACCCGCAAAGGTACAGCGTGCCACTGGTGTCCACGTCGAGCACGCCGAATACCGGTTGCCCGGACAGGCCGATCGGAGTCATCCATGTCGCCCCGCCGTCTACCGACCGCGTGAATTGGCCGTTATAAGGGCTCGTCGTGTCCCAAGCCTGATACATGTTGCCTCTGCCTACGCTGAAGGAGTTGTCGATTGTAAACCACTCCTTATCGCCTCCTTCGGCCGGCCCAACTTGGGACCAAGAGGCGCCACCGTTAGTCGAGCCCCACAGGGTGTCGTAAAAGGTCGTCAGCAAGCTCAAGTAGTAAAACGTGCTGTCATAACGTGAGCCGAGCACCGGGTCGCTTCGAAAGACGTTGTTCTCGAGAACTCCTGGAAAAGTCCAGGTCATTCCGCCGTCCGTCGAATACCCGTATCCTCCCTGCCGGAAGTTCGAGGTCACACTGTCGAACTGGCGCCAGCCGATCGCGATGTGATCGGCGTCGCTTGGATCGACGCAAAGCGACGGCTCGTTAGCCGCGTCTCCCATGATGTTCTGCCCGAGGTTGTTCACGTTGACCTGATAGCTCGTGAAACCATCCCATGACACGATCGTCCTCGGCGAGAAACCGGTCGGCCCCACCAAGGCCGGAGGATCGCTCCCCTCTTCTTCGAGAATTTTTGGCAGGTGCCTCGCAGGCGATACCGCCTGACCTGCCAACGCTAACAACGCTCCGCCAACAAGTATGAGATTCATAGCATAACTGCGGGTGTTTCCCGCCCCCTTCCATTGTAATGCGATTGAACCCTACGAAATTGCTGGGTTTCGACTAAGCCCTCGTTAAGCCGACGAAATCACCAACT
>Ga0209415_10017558_pt1 | contig 11372 bp, 12 predicted proteins | sample PeaSoiSIISIP2007_FD_187696 | JGI IMG/M metagenome (GOLD analysis project Ga0209415, IMG submission 187696) | Peat soil microbial communities from Weissenstadt, Germany - SII-SIP-2007 (SPAdes) (version 2) | ecosystem: Environmental > Terrestrial > Soil > Wetlands > Peat | place: Germany...
CTCGAATGCTCGCCGGCGCCCACCGCGGCGCTGATCCGCATCCCCACGGCCATGGACAGGCCGAGCGAGAACATGAACGTCAGGGCCGCGCACGAGAGCGCGATCTGGTGGGCCGCCAGGGCCACCGCCCCCAGCCAGCCCATCATTATCGTGGCGGCGCCGAAGGCGCCGCTTTCGAAGAGCAGGCTGCCGGAGGCCGGCAGCCCGACCTCGAGCATCTGGCGCAGCCGATCCCGGGAGAGCGGCGCGAACCACCGCCTCGGCCAGGCCGCGCGCATCGCGGGGTCCAGGCGCAGCCAGGTGAAGATCGCCGCGGAGCCCAGGGTCCGTGAGATCAGCGTCGAAATCCCCGCCCCCGTGAGCCCCAGCCTCGGGGCTCCCAGGTGCCCGTAAATGAAGACCCAGTTCAGGGATGCGTTCAACGCCACGCCGCCGAGTATGACCAGCATGGGAACCCAGGGCCGGCCCATCGACTCCGCGAACTGGCGAAGGGCGAGGTATGCGAGCACCGGAACGAGCGACAATCCGAGGAGCAGGAAGAACGGATTCACGGCCGCCAGCACCTCGGGCGGCTGGCGAAACAGATCCAGGTGCTCGCCGATGAGGAGGATCAGGGCGACCTCGATCGCCCCTGAGCCAAGCGCGAGGGCGAGCCCGTGCCTGAGGAACTCCCCGGCCTCGTCGTGGCGTCCCGCGCCCCGGGCCCTCGACGCGAACACCGCGACCGGCGTGAGCAGCCCGACCCCCACGATGAAGAAGATGTTGAAGACGCCGACCCCGAACGACGAGGCCGCCAGGGGCACGGCCCCCGTGCGCCCGATCATCACGCTGTCGGTGATGCCCATGAGCATCTGGCCCACCTGGCCGATCGTGATGGGAATCGCCAGGAGCAGCGTGGCGCGCGATTCGCGGTAGACAGAGTTCATCGACGTTTGTTATCGCGGGCCGGACGGCGCAATCCAGAGAAGCGCGCGGCCGGACCGCGCCGCGCCACGGGACTCCCGTGCGCCGGCGATCGCCGCCGCTCGCATCAGCGCACCTTGCGGACCCGGATCGCGTACCTTTTCGCCGCCGCGTCGGGGGCGGTGAAGCGCACGGCCTCAGTCGAGCCCCCGCCGAGCGCCAGCACCTTCCACGAGCCCGCGGCGACGACCGGCAGCCCCTGGTCGTCCAGAAAAAGGCACTGGATCTGCACCTGCGTCGGAGCGCTGTCGCGATTCTTCACGTTTGCGATCACCTCGAGCCTCCCGTCCCCCAGCGTCCGCTCCTGCAGGCCCGTGCAGTTGACCGCGGCCTCGGTCGCCGCGTCGAGCACCACGAAGCGGTCGGTGTTCTCGACCGTGAATTTCGTCGAGTCGCTGGGCGCCGGCGTGCCGGGGGAGGCCGCGCACCCCGCCAGGGTCTCGAGCAAGCAAAGCGCGGTCAGCAGGGAAATGGAATGCCTGGTGTGCATGGGTCGGTGGGAGTAGGTAGGTATGCGCTGAGACTCCTCGCGCGCGAGCATGTTCAGTCATTATTCGCCAGGGGGCGTCAATCGTTTGCGAATTTCCGCGGCACTGTCGGGTGGGCCGGCGGACGGCCGATCTCAGAACGTGAGGGCGTAGCCCAACGAGGCGACGCCGCGGCCAACTGCGGCATCATTCCTGTACTTGGGCGCGCCCCCCTGCTTGTAGAAGTTGCCCGTGCCCTCCGAGTAGCCGAATCCGAGGGTCAGCGTCGACCGCCTGGAGAGCGTGAAGGGAAGCGTCGCCCCGAGCAGCCAGTAGTCGCCCCAGTTCCTCAGCCTTGGGGCCGCGTCCCTTGCAGAATTGTCCCACTCGAAGGTCCCGACCGTGGCCCCGATCCCGAGGGTGGTGTTCGCCGCCTTGAGCGGAATGCCGTAGCTGGCGGTGAGCTCGAGGGTCGGGCCCTCGAGCACGAGGTCGTAGTAGAGCTTGGGCGCCAGAGTCACGCCCGCGACCTCGTAATTGACCCCAAGGTAGGGCTCGAACGTCGACCTGAACGATCCGGAACTCGTGTCCGCATTGGGGTAGGTATAGGCGGTGAAGCCGGGCGTGATGCTCAGGCTGGCGTTGATCGCGAACGTGTACGAGGCGTAGGGGTCGATCTCGAGATTCGACGCGGCGTCGACCCCGCCCGACAGGGGAACGTTGCTCCAGACCCCGAGCGCCGCGCTGCCCGCGTCCACCTCGACGGAGGGCTCGAAGGAAAAGCCGCCGAGGCGCACGCCCCGGAACATGTATTGCGAGACAAAGGACGGCGTCAGAACGACCGCGACGTCGTCGGCCCGCGCGGGCAGGGCCGCCGGCGAGAGGGCGGCGAGGATTGCGGCGATCGCGGCCTTCGCCCCGGCGGGACGGGTCCCCGGGGCCGGCGCTTTCGTCACGGATCGGGTTTGTTCCATTCTGGTCTGCCGCGGGCCGGCCAGCCGACGTTGCCCGTTGCGCGCGCTTTGTCCACACCTCGCGGGACCCCTCCGCAGTCCCATCGCCTCGCTCCAGCTTGCGCCCGCCGGGACTCCCTGCGACGATTCGGCAGGCCTTCCCCGCCCATGACCCGCTGCGTTCTCGCCCTCGACCAGGGCACGACCTCCTCGCGTGCGATCCTGTTTGACAGGCGCGGGCGGCTCGTCGCCTCCGCCCAGGAGGAATTCCGGCAGCACTTTCCCCGGGCCGGATGGGTGGAGCACGATCCCCGCGATCTCTGGGACACGACGGTGCGCGTCGCCCGCTCCGTCCTGCGCAAGGCCGGCGCCGGACGCGGGGACGTCGCGGCCGTCGGGATCGCGAACCAGCGCGAGACGACCCTTGTTTGGGACCGGGCGACGGGCCGCCCGCTCCACAGGGCGATCGTCTGGCAGGACCGCCGCACCGCCGGCGCGTGCATCGCGCTCGAGAAGGCGGGGCTTGGGCCTCTCTTCAGGGAGAGGACCGGCCTTCTGCTCGATCCCTACTTCTCGGGGACGAAGCTCGCGTGGCTCCTTGACCACGTTCCGGGCGCCCGCAGGCGCGCGTCCCGGGGGGAGCTCGCCTTCGGGACCGTCGACACCTGGCTGCTCTGGAGGCTCACCGGAGGCCGCGTGCACGCGACCGACGTCTCGAACGCCTCGCGAACGCTCCTTGCCGGCCTCGCCACGGGCGACTGGGACGACGAGCTCGTCCGGGCCCTTCGCATCCCCCCCGAGGTCCTCCCGGAAATCCGCCCCAGCAGCGGCATCTTCGGCGAAATCGAGGGGATTGCGGCCCTGCGCGGCGTTCCCGTCGCGGGCATCGCGGGGGACCAGCAGGCGGCGTTGTTCGGCCAGGGATGCTTCAGGGCCGGTATGGCCAAGAACACGTACGGGACCGGCTGCTTCATGCTCATGAACACCGGCGGCCGCCCCGTCCCTTCGCGCCACCGGCTCCTCACAACGATCGCCTGGAGGATCGGCGGCCGAACCGAGTACGCCCTCGAGGGAAGCGTGTTCGTGGGAGGCGCTGTCGTGCAGTGGCTTCGGGACGGCCTCGGCCTGATTTCGCGCTCATCGGACGTGGAGGCCCTCGCGGCGCGCGTGCCGGACAACGGCGGCGTCGCGATCGTCCCCGCGTTTGCCGGCCTGGGCGCCCCCCACTGGGACCCGGCTGCACGGGGTGCGATCGTCGGGGTCACGCGGGGCACGACTGCGGCGCATCTCGCCCGCGCAGCCCTCGAGAGCATAGCATTCCAGACCGCCGACCTGATCGGCGCGATGGAGGCGGACTCGGGCCGGAGGATCCGGGAGCTCAGGGTCGACGGCGGCGCATCCGTGAACGATGCGCTGATGCAGTTCCAGAGCGACCTCATCCGGGCCGCGGTCGTGCGCCCGCGGGTCACCGAGACCACGGCTCTCGGGGCGGCCGCGCTGGCGGGCCTGGCCGTGGGGTTCTGGAAGGACCGCGCCGAGGTCGCCGCCCTCGCCGGAAGGGACCGAACGTTCCGTCCAAGGAGGACGCCGGCCGCGCTCAAGGGCCTGCGCGCGGGCTGGTCCCGCGCAGTGGGGGCCGCGCGGCACTGGGCCGCGCCGATGCCCTGACTGGCGATGGAACCCTTGCAACAAGAGTCCTGATCGCGCTCCTGCTCGCGGCCGCCCCCGGGGAGGCGTTCGGGCTGCGGGCCGAGGACGGCGGCGGCGCCGTTCGGGCCTCGGGCGCAAGCGCCGCGGCCGCGGGGCTCGGATGGTCCTGAAATGCTGCTGCCACCGCTCGATGTCCCACGTCGCGGACAATATATCACCCCCGTTGCCGCCCCGCCCGCCCTGGACCGGCCCGTCAGGATCGAGGCTTGCGTGCGCTACCGCCACGCCCGAACACCTGCACGTTCAACCGCACGATGAGCTTCTACCCGTGGCGCGATTGGGAGCGCAAGTGGGTGGAGGGGAGCTGCGCGGCCGCCGCCCCCCAAGGAATTGTGGGTTGTGTCCGATTTGAAAGCCGTTTTCATTCCGGTCACCCACAGAGATCATGAAAAGATCCTTCCGCATCGGCCTTTTGCCCATAGCCCTCATGCTGGCCGGCTCCGCCAGGGCCGACGATCAGGCAGCGCCCGCGCAGCATCCCGACGACGTGGCCTCGCTCCGCGCGGACAACAAGCAGCTCTCGGACGAGCTGGCGGCGGCGTGGAAGGAGTCCGACCGGCTCAAGGCCGACCTCGCGGCGGCCCAGGCGGCCTCGGCAAAGAGCGAGGGGGAGGCGGCGGACCTGCGCAAGCAGCTTGACGCGGCCAAGGCGCAGCCCCCGAAGCCCGAGGTCGCGGCGCCGGCGCCCGACGCGGACGCGGCAAAGCAGCTCGCCGACGTGCAGGACAAGCTCGCGATGTCCCTGCGGAGCTTCTCGGTCGTCCAGGACGAGGACACGCAGCTCAAGGCGTCGCTGGAAAAGGCCAATTCGGAGGACGCGTCCCTCAGCCAGCAGCTCGACGCCGCGCGCGCCTCGATCGCGTCCCTGCAGGCGCAGGCCGCCGCCGCGGCCCAGGTCACGGCGCAGGTCGAACCCCTGCGCTCCGAGCTCAGGCTGACCCAGGACGAGGAAAACCGGCTCGCCATCGAGAACGCCCAGTTCCGCACCCGCCTCGCGCTCCAGGCTCCCGGCCCGGGCGCCTTCAGGCCGGCCCCCACGCGCCCCGGACAGGCCCCCGCGGTCGGTCCCGCGTCGGCGCCTGCGGAGGCGGCAGCCGCGCCGCCTCCCGCGCCGAGGACCCACGTGGTCGTCGAAGGCGACACCCTGACGAAGATTTCGCGTAAGTATTACGGCACGTCCAGTCGCTGGGAGGACATCCTCAAGGCGAATCGGGACGTCATCAAGGACGAGAAGAGCCTGGTCGTGGGCAGCAGCCTCAAGGTTCCCTGAACGGGCGCCGCGGCCCCCGGGGGAACGCCCGTCGGGGACGGCGCCGGCGCGCCTGTTGCGCCTCTCCGCGCCAATTCGGGGGTTGCCGCCCGCCGGGTCGCTCCGATATATGGGTAACCCCCAACACATGCACGCGATCGCGACCCAGTTCAACGGCGTGTCCGTTGTGACCAAGGCCAACGTGTATTTCGACGGCGGCGTCGTCAGCCACACGATACTGCTGACGGACAGGGCGAGGAAGACACTCGGACTGATTCGACCGGGCTCCTATCACTTCGACACGGACGCCGCCGAGCTCATGGAGATTGTCGACGGGACGTGCCGCGTCGCGATCGACGGAGAAGACGGGGCACGCGTCTACGGGGCCGGCTCGCAGTTTCAGGTGCCCGGGAAGAGCGGCTTTCGCATCGAGGTGGATGCCGGCCTTTGCCAGTATGTGTGCTCGTTCCTGATTTGAAACGCCTGGCGGCCCTTCTCCTCCTTTGGACTTCCGCCGCGTCCGCGCAGGACGGGCGCCTCCCGGACGGGATGTACGCCGAGATCTCCACCCCCAGGGGCGTCATCACCTGCGAGCTCGAGGCTGTGAAGGCTCCGCTCACGGTGACAAGTTTCGTCGGGCTGGCGGAGGGAACCCTGGGACCCGCGCCCCGCAAGCCGTTCTTCGACGGCCTCAAGTTCCATCGCGTCGTCCCCAGATTTGTCATCCAGGGCGGGGATCCTCTTGGCAGCGGCGAGGGCGGGCCCGGGTACAGCTTCCCGGATGAATTCGGTCCGGGACTGAGCCACGATTCGGTGGGCGTCCTGTCGATGGCGAACGACGGGCCCGACACGAACGGCTCGCAGTTCTTCATCACCCTGGTTCCGGCGGGCCGGCTCGACTACCTGTACTCGGTTTTCGGCCGCACCGTGCGCGGGCTGGACGTCCTTCCGAAGGTCGTCCAGGGCGACGCCATGCGGGTTCGGATCCTGCGGATAGGATCGGCGGCGCGGGCATTCCGGGCCGACGACGCCTCGTTCAGGGAACGCCTGTCCAAGGCGCCGGGATACGGGAGCGAGAAGCAGGCGGGACCGAGGGCTCATTTCGACGATCCCGACAGGCTCCTTCCCTCCGACCCGCCGCGCGCGCTGTACTTCAACTACAAGCTGAACAACGTGGAGCGCTCGACGGGCGTCAGGATCAGCGCCCGGGTGTTCGCAAGGTTCGTCCCGGGCCCCGGCGCCGACACGCCCGGAGCGTTCGCCGACGGCCTTGCCCGTTCGCTCGGGGATGACCGGAACGGCGCGCTCGCGGTGTATTTCGCCGACAGGGACGAGTGGAACCTATGGGTCGGTAAAACCCTGATCGGGCGATTCACCGGAATGGCGGGGGATCCGCAGCGACTGGTCTCGAACGGGTCACTCATGAGGGCCAAGCAGGATTTCCTGGCCGAATCCCGAAGACGGGCGGCCAGATACGCAGCGGAGTCCGCATCAATTTTACCAAATGTTTTACCGAGCAGCGGCCAGAGAATCAAAACATCCGTCGATGCCGTGCTGGATGGTCTAATATCACAACTATCTATTCAGTAATTTGTTACGACACAAATCTTTATTCCGGCCGCTGGCGCCGAAACCGCGGGGCCACTTGTCGCCCGAGTTTTCGGCTCAAAAGGCCCGGAATATTTAACGTTTTTTACATTTTTTTACCAACACTTTGCGCAGCTATGCCGTCACGGCGTGCCTTCCGTCGTCAACAATGGCAAATTAATGGCGGCCGAAAGCGCGGCCGATCATCCATGCATTCATCATACCAAGCCGCTTACCGGGGTTTCACCCTGGTCGAGATCATGATAGTCGTAGTCATCATTGGCCTTCTGGCCACGATGGCTATTCCCGCGTTCCAGCGCGTCACACGCTCGTCCCAGGACAAGGCCGTGCTCAACAATGCCCGCCAGCTTTCCTCCGCGGCGGACCAATACTTCATGGAGTCGGGTGCCTCGACAGTGACCCTGTCCGACCTGCTCGGGCCGACGTCCTATATCAAGTCCCTCAATTCGGTCGCAAGCGAGGTGTACCCGCAGGGGTACTCGCAGGGCACGACGATCACGATCGAGGCAGTCGCCGGCACGCGCACGATCACTTACCTGAACTAGCGGCTATCGTATCCACCCGAACCGGGTGGATCCCAGGCTCGAGTCGTCCTCTCCCCGGTTGAAGACCCGCACCGAGGACGCAGCCAGGACGACTATCGTCAGCCCGAGAGCGCCGACCGAGAGGGGCACCGGAAAGTAGAAGACCCCGAGCACGGACCCGCGCATCAGGTCGATCGCATAGGCGACCGGATCGAAATGCGCCGCCACCTGCATCCAGTGGGGCGCGACCTTGAGCGGATAAAGGCCGCCCGAAAGGAAGAACATGGGCATCAGGACCGCGTTGCTGGCGACCGGGAAGACCGTGGTCGAATTGAAGCGGCAGGCGAGGGCCACGCCGATCGTGGAAAAGGTGAGCGCGGCAAGCGCCATGGCCCCGATCATCTCGACCGTCTCGAGAGGACCCAGGGAGGCGCCCGCCAGCGGCGCAAACGGCAGGAGAACCATGCCCTGCGCAACCGACTGCAGCGCGCCCGCGATTATCTTTCCGAGCGCGATCGCCGGCCTCGGGATCGGCGCCACGAGCACCGCCTTGAAGAATCCGATCTGCCGGTCAAAGACGATGGCGATCGCGGCAAACGTCGCCGAGAAGAGCAGCGACAGCCCCATCGTCCCGGGAAAGATGAAGCGCCTGTAGTCGCCGCCCCCCATCCGCGAGCTCGCGCCGATTCCGGCGCCGAGCACAAAGAGGTAGAGGAGGGGTTGGGCCAGCCCCGCGACCAGCCGAGCGCGGTCGACCCAGAATCGCTTCAGGTCGAGAACGACGATCGCGAATACCCCGCGGATCATGGCTTGTTCCCCCCTTCCAGCCCGCGGCCCGTCAGCTTGAGGAACACGTCCGCGAGGCTGGGCGCGTGGACCTCCGCCCGCTCGACCCTCACGGGGAGGCTTCGGAGCAGTTCCGGCAGGACGGCGGCGGGGTCGGCATGAAGCAGCATGATCTCGTGGCCCCCGGGCTCGGGCGCGAAACCGTGCTCCGAGAGCCAGGCCCGCGCGCGGGCGTCGTCGTCCGTCGTCAGCCTCACGATCCCGCCCCCCAGCCGGGCCTTCAGTTCGCGCGGCGTGCCCAGGGCCACGATGACGCCGAAATCTATCAGCGCGATCCTGTCGGCCACGTCGGCCTCCTCCATGTAGTGCGTCGTGAAGAACACCGTCCGCCCCGCGTCCGCCAGGCCGCGCACCTGCCCCCAGAACGTTCGGCGCGCATCGACGTCCAGGCCAAGCGTGGCCTCGTCGAGAAAAAGGATCCGCGGATCGGTCACGAGCGCGCGGGCAAGCTCAAGCTTCCTGCGCTGCCCCCCGGACAGCTGCTGGGCGCGCCTGTCCGCCAGGTCCGAGATGCCGAGCTGCTCCAGGACCTCCGACGCCCGCCTGCGGGCCCCGGCCATCGTGAGGCCGTAGAGCAGGCCCATCAGGAACAGGTTGTCGCGGCCGCTCAGCCGGTGCTCGATCGCCGGCTCCTGAAAGACGATCCCCATGTCGCGCCGGATCGCATCGCGCTCCGCGAGCACGTCCCGCCCGAGCACCCTGGCATGGCCGGACGTCGGCGAGCGCAGGGTCGCCAGGATCGAAAAGAGGGTGGTCTTGCCCGCTCCGTTCGGCCCCAGCAGGGCGAACATCTCCCCCTGCTCGATCCGGATGTCGACGCCCCGGAGCGCTTCGACCTTGCCGTAGTGCTTGATGAGGCCCCGCACGTCCACGGCGGCCGGCGGAGCATCTGCGGATAGGGCCGGCGCGGTCGACATCGCCGCTTGTGAAAGGCACGGCGGCAGGGATGGCAACACGTCTTTTCCCGGAAAGGCGTGTTGCCAATCCGCCCGGCGTGTTTTTGGTCCTGAGACAGCCCCCATGCGGAGCTACGTCTACATCCTCCTGCTCGGCGCCGCCCTCCTCACCCTCGCGCTCGTTGTGCGCTCCGGGATGTTCGCGCGCAAGAATCCCGGCGAGCCGATAAACTCGGCGATGCGGGCCGCCCTGGCCGAGACCACGCCGGAGCTCTCCGCGGAGGATGCGCGCCTGATCAGGAGGGATTATCCCACCGTGTCCACGACGCCGTCGGGCCTCATGTACCTGAACCGGGCGCCCGGCACCGGGACGGCGACGCCGCGGATCGGAGATGTCGTGACCGCCAACTACGTCGGGCACCTCCTCGACGGGACCCCCTTTGACAGCTCGTACGCGCACGGCCGCCCGCTGACATTCCAGGTGGGCGTGGGAAAGGTGATAAAGGGCTGGGACGAGGCGTTCCTCACGATGAGAAGGGGGGCGAAGAGAACGCTGATCATCCCCTACTGGCTCGGCTACTCCGGAAGCAACCGCCCCCCGTCCGTCCCCTACCGCGCGACGCTCGTGTTCGAGGTCGAGCTGGTCGATTTTCACTGACCGCTACTCGTGGTACCGCGTGATCGGCGCGTGAAGCCGGTCGACGAGGGTCCGGTCGAACACATGGAACTTCGGGTCGACCTCGGGAATGCTGAACTGGGCGGCCGCAAATCCCGCGGCGAGGAGCGTGCTCTTCGCCAGCCCGCTCACGATGGGGCGCCTTTTCGCTCCCGCCGCCGACGGATGCTTTGGGGACGCCCGCGCTCGGGCGCGCGGCTCTTCTGGGTGATGTGCCATGACGATCGCTCGCCAGTGCGACAGCCCGGTCCCGCGTTCGTTCCGCTAAAGTCCCGCGTAGCCGCCGTTGCGCTTGATCCAGGCCTCCGCCTCGCGCCAGCCCGGGAAGGCCTCCGCCACCCGCGCCCAGAATCGCGGCGAGTGGTTCATCTCCCGAAGATGCATGAGTTCATGGTGGATGATGTAGTCGCGGACCAACTCGGGCGTCAGGATCAGCCTCCAGTTGAGCGAGATCGCCCCCGCCGCGGTGCAGGATCCCCACCGCGAGCGCTGGTTGCGCACCGAAACGCGCGTGACGTTCATCCCGGTCTGCGCCGCCAGCTCCCACGCGCGCGCGGGCAGTTCGACCTTCGCCAGCCGCATGAAGCGGGCCTGGAGCGCCGGCCGCAGGTCACCCTCCAGCCGCGGCACCCGGAACACGTCCGCCTCGAGGCACACGGACGGCCGCTCCCCGCCGGCGGCGCGCCTTATCTCGGCGAACGCGCCGCGCCACAGGACGCGCGTTCCGACCGCCCAGACCTCTGCGGCCCGCGGCCGGCCCCGATGGCGCTCCCGCGCGCTCTCAAGCCACCCCCGGTTCAGCTCGACGAACCGCTCGGCCTCGCGCATCGATCCGCGCACCGGGATCGTGGCGACGGCGACGCCGTCGCGATTGAGCGACAGCCTGTAGCTGCGGGCGCTCGCGCTTCGCCTGAAGACGACCGCGTCCCTCGGCCCCTCCGCCCTGGGAGGCGGGGCCTTGTGCACGCCATGCTCCGGCGCGAACTGCCCGAACCAGTCGTACTGCTGCCCGTCGGTCACGTCGGCATCCTTTGGTGGACGGGGTTCTTGACGGGGGCGCCGCCCGGGTCGAGAGCAAAGCGCGCGGGCGCGGCGCCGCCCGCCCCGGGGCCGGCGCGTTCCCGCAACTCCGACGCCTAGAGCGTCCTGCGCGCGCTCGGGAAGACCGCGGGGCTTGCATGACCCGCGCCGTCAAATGCCTCGAGCCCGAAGACCACGTTGTCCTTGGACACCCCCCGCACCGTCGCGCGGGTGAGGTCCCTGGCCACGTCCATCGCGTGCTCCCAGAAGGGGGAGGTTGTCTCGCGCCAGACGATCCTGTAGCCGGCGAGATCCGGCTCGGAATTCGGCTCCCACCTGAGCGTCGTGTCGTTCTCGAGGCGCGCGGCCTCGATCTGCACGTGGCGCGGGGGCGCCGGGGCCCGGGCGAGGACCGCGAGCGCGGCCGCGTTCACCCGGGCCACGTCGGCCGTGTAGGCAA
>Ga0209415_10017559_pt1 | contig 11372 bp, 6 predicted proteins | sample PeaSoiSIISIP2007_FD_187696 | JGI IMG/M metagenome (GOLD analysis project Ga0209415, IMG submission 187696) | Peat soil microbial communities from Weissenstadt, Germany - SII-SIP-2007 (SPAdes) (version 2) | ecosystem: Environmental > Terrestrial > Soil > Wetlands > Peat | place: Germany...
ACGAGCCGCTGCGCCGCAAGCTCGTACTCGCCTTCGGCCATCGCGCGCTGCGCGGCGGTCATGAAGCGCTCGACGCGCTCCTCGGCGGGGTCGGGCTTTGAGAAGTCCACGAAGCGCATGCTCCCGGCAGGGACGGTGCGCACGCCGTGGCTGAACTTCACGCGCGCCCACTGCTGGTCCACCTCCACCTCCCCGTCGCCGTTGGCTTCGCCGCCCGTGAAGTAGATTCCCGCGACCGTCCCCACCCCCCACTCGGGGTAGGAGATGCAGCGCGCGTAGCGGTGCACCACCGAGTGGTCGGGCACGCGGCTGCCGAAGGGGTCGTGCTGGGCTCGCTCGGTGGCCTGTTCGCGGGCGCGCTGCTCGGCTTCGTAGGCCCTGCGCCCGGCTTCCTCGCGGGCGCGGCGGGCGGCCGCGGCGCTGACGCGCACGGCGTTGGGAGTCACCCGCCCGCCGCGCGAGCCCTCCGCGAGGCGCTCGAGCTGGTCGGCCGCCTCGTTGATCGCCTTCAGGTGGCGCTCGTGCTCGAACTGTCTCCCGCTCGGCGCCACGTCGGGGTGCCAGCGCTTGGCCATGCGCCTGCGCGCCAACTGCACCTCGCGCTTGTCGAAGGGGGCCTCCAACTCCAGCAGGAGCAGCTGCTGCTCTATGTCCAAGATGCCTGCGGGCATACCCTGTTTACGTTATCGCCCTGTTGGACCTCGGTCCACAGGCCTTTGGCCACTTCGCCCCGACTCGCCGTGCGAACGCCTCGCTGGACGGCCTTGTGCCGTCCCCTTAAATGGATGTTCGCGCGCCCGCGGCGGGATCTCGCGGGCCGAGCGCCTATCCTGGCCGCTCATGTCCTCCCAGTACATCTTCACGATGCACCGCCTCTCCAAGCTGCACCCGCCAGATAAGACGGTGCTGAGCGACATCACGCTCGCCTTCTACCCCGGCGCGAAGATAGGAGTACTCGGCTACAACGGCGCCGGCAAGTCCACGCTGCTGCGCATCATGGCCGGGCTGGATCAGGAGTACCGCGGCGAGGCCTCCCTCGCGCCGGGTGCCACCGTGGGGATGCTCGAGCAGGAGCCCCACCTCGACGAGTCCAAGGACGTGCGCGGCAACGTCGAGGACGGCGTCTCGGAGACCAAGGCGCTGCTCGACCGCTTCAACGAGCTGGCCGCCAACTACTCCGAGGAGACGGCAGAGGAGTTCGGCGACATCCAGGCCCGCATCGAAGCCGCCGACGCCTGGAACCTCGACACCCGTCTCGACTACGCGATGGACGCGCTGCGCCTGCCTCCGCCCGACGCCGAGGTGGGCCCGCTCTCCGGCGGCGAGCGCCGGCGCGTGGCGCTCTGTCGCCTGTTGCTGCGCGCGCCCGACCTGCTTTTGCTCGACGAGCCCACCAACCATCTCGACGCCGAGTCCGTGGCGTGGCTGGAGCAGCATCTGGCTGAGTACAGGGGCACGATCGTCGCCGTCACCCACGACCGCTACTTCCTCGACAACGTCGCCGGCTGGATCCTCGAGCTCGACCGCGGCCGCGGCATCCCCTACGAAGGCAACTACTCCTCCTGGCTTGAGCAGAAGCAGGCGCGCCTCGCCCAGGAAGAGCGCTCGGAGAAGGGCCGCCAGCGCACGATCGCCGCCGAGCTCGAATGGGTGCGCACGAACCCCAAGGGCCGGCGCACCAAGTCCAAGGCCCGTCTCGCGCGCTACGAGGAGCTCGTCGCCGAGGAGCGCAACGTCAAGCTCGACGAGGTCCAGATCCACATTCCCCCCGGGCCGCGCCTCGGCGCGCAGGTGCTCACCGCCAGCGGGCTGCGCAAGGGCTTCGGCGAGCGGCTGTTGATCGAGGACCTGTCGTTCGATCTGCCGCGGGCGGGGATCGTCGGCGTGATCGGCCCCAACGGCGCCGGCAAGACCACGCTGTTTCGCATGGTCACCGGCGAGGACTCCCCCGACGCCGGCACGCTCGTGCTCGGCGACTCCGTGCAGCTCGCCTACGTGGACCAGTCGCGCGACGCACTGGACCCGGCCAAGACCGTCTGGGAGGAGGTCTCCGACGGACTTGACCAGCTGAAGGTCGGCGATCGCGTCGTCAACTCGCGCCAGTACGTCGCCGGCTTCAACTTCAAGGGCTCCTCCCAGCAGGCCCGCATCGGCTCGCTCTCCGGCGGCGAGCGCAACCGCGTCCATCTGGCCAAGCTGCTGCGCTCCGGCGGCAACCTGCTGCTGCTGGACGAGCCCACCAACGATCTCGACGTCGACACGCTGCGCGCGCTCGAGGACGCGCTGCTCGGCTTCCCCGGCTGCGCCATGGTCATCTCCCACGACCGCTGGTTTTTGGATCGCGTCGCCACCCACGTGTTGGCGTTCGAGGGCGACTCCCAGCTGGTGTGGTTCGAAGGCAACTTCGAGGCGTATGAGGAGCACCGCCGCGCGCGCCTCGGCGCGGCGGCGGATCGCCCGCACCGCATCACCTACAAGCGCCTCGTGCGCGGCTGATGGACACCGTTTTCGATCGCGACACGGCAGTCCGCCGGATCGGCAATTCCACCGCCTTCGACGCCGCCATCGCCCCCGGCTGGCGCGCCGGCCGCGGGCCGCACGGCGGCTACCTCGCGGCGATGCTGCTGCGCGCGCTCACCGCCGCGGTCGACGACCCCACGCGCTCGCCGCGCTCGCTCACCACTCATTACGCGAGTTCGCCTGAACCGGGGCCCGTGCGGATCGAGGTCGCCATCGAGCGCGCGGGACGCTCGCTCACGACGCTCTCCGCGCGCCTCACCCAGGAGGGCGCCGTGATGGCGCTCGCGCTCGCGGCCTTCTCGCTCCCCTGGAAGGCCCCCGAAGCCGATGCCCTGCCGATGCCCGACGTGGCGGGGCCCGACCTGGAGCGCCGCGACACCCCGCGCCTGTTCAAGGGCGCTCCCGAGTTCACCAAGCAGCTCGTCATGCAGGCGCGCGTGGGCGCAATGCCCTTCGTGGGAGCCGACCACCCGATGGAATTGGGCGGCTGGATCGCGCTGCCCGAGCCGCGTCCGCTCGATCCGCTCTCGCTCGTGCTGTTCGCCGACGCCTGGTTTCCGCCTTCGTTCATCGCCCTCTCCGAGCCCGCGGTCAGCCCCACGGTGGATCTCACGATCCACTTCCGCCAGCCCCCTGCGCGCGCGGAGGGCCCGCTCGATGGGATGTGCCTGTCGATCTTCAACACCCGCCTGCTGCATGAAGGCTTCTTCGAGGAGGACGGCGTCATCTGGGCGCCCGACGGCTCCGTGCTGCTGCAGTCGCGCCAGCTCGGCATCATCATGCCCACCGACAACCCGGTGCTGGTGCTCGATCGCAGCGATTCCCGCGAGGGCCCTTCCACAGATTCTTAGCAGTCGCTAATCTATTCCGAAAGTTCCCTGCCACGACTCACAGAGAGGATCACAGCAATGCCCGACTACACCATCAAGAGCATCGACGAGATGGAGGCGGCCTTCGGCGGCGGCCTCAAGAAGGCCCGTGCCGAACTGGGCATCACCTCCTTCGGCATGCAGGTCGTGGACATGCCCCCGAACTACTCCGACTACCCCGAACACGATCACGCCGAGTCCGCTCAGGAGGAGGTCTTCGCGGTGCTGCGCGGCTCCGGGGAGGTCGACATCGAAGGGGAGCGCGTCGAGCTCAACCCCGACGTGCTGATCCGCATCGGCGCCACCACCAAGCGCAAGATCTACGCCGGCCCGCAGGGTCTGCGCATGCTCGCGCTGGGTGGCACGCCCGGAGCGGTCTACGAGATCGTCGAGTTCACCGAGCTCACCGTCGCGTAGCGTTCAGCGCGCCAGCGACGTCTCGCCGTCGAGTGCCAGCGCCGCCTGAGCGATCAGGCGCGCGCAGGCGTGGACGTCGCTGAGCTGCACCGTCTCCACCGGGGAGTGCATGTAGCGCAGCGGGATCGACACCAGCGCGGTGGGCACTCCCCCGCGGCTGAGATGCACCGCGTCGGCGTCGGTGCCCGTATTGCGCCCTGAGGCCTCGACGGTGAATGGGATCTTCTCGCGCTCTGCCGTGTCGTGCAGCAGCTCGAACAGCGCCGGGTTGAGCGTCGAGCCCCGGCTCAGCACCGGACCGGAGCCCAGCTCGTGCTTGCCCGCCTCCTTGTGGTCGATCCCGGGAGCGTCGGTCGCGTGGGTCACGTCCACCACCACGGCGGCGTGGGGCTCCAGCGAGAAGGCGCTCGTGCGCGAGCCGCCGAAGGTGGTCTCCTCCTGCGCCGCCGCCACCGCCACCGTCTCCCACTGCGCGCCGCCGGCCTTCGCCACCAGGCGCGCCGCCTCCAGCGCCACGAACGAGCCCAGACGGTTGTCGAGCGCGCGTGAGGCCACCCGTCCGTTGGGCAGCTCGATCGGATCGCCCGCAATCACCGCCACGTCGCCGACGCGCACCATCTCGCGCGCCTCTTTGCCGTCCTTGGCGCCCACGTCGATGTGCAGGTCGCGCACCTCGGCGACCTTCTTGCGCTCCTCCTCGCGCAGCAGGTGAATCGGCTTCTTGCCGATCACTCCGGGCACCTCGCCCGCGCGCGTTGCGAGCACCACGCGCTGGCCCACGAGGATCTGCGCGTCCCACCCGCCCACAGGGCCGAACCACAGGTAGCCCTCGTCGTCGATGTGCGTGACGATCAGCCCGATCTCGTCGATGTGGCCCATCACGACCAGCCGCCGCGCCGAGGACTGCTCGCCGTGGCGCGAGGCCACGCGCGCCGCCGGCGTGCCCACGAGGTCCGTGCTCACCGCCGCGAACCTCTCGGCCGCCCTGCGCCACACAGACGCCGGGGCCGTCTCATAGCCGGAGGGGCCGCGCGCGCTCAGCAACTCGCGTAGGACGGCAGGAAAACTTTTGCTCATGACCTCAGCATCCCGCGCAGCACGTACTGCAGGATCCCGCCGTGTCGGTAGTAGCTCTGCTCCTTGGGTGTGTCGATGCGCACCCTCACCACGAACTCGCTGTCGCCGGCGTGCACCGTCACCTCGCGCGGTACCTCCTCGCCGGCGGCCACGCCGACGATCGAGAACGTCTCGTGGCCGGTCAGGCCCAGTGAGGCCACCGAGTCACCCGACTGCAACTGCAGTGGCAACACTCCCATTCCCACCAGGTTGGAGCGGTGAATGCGCTCGAAGCTCTCCGCGATCACCGCCCTGACGCCCAGCAGCCGGGTGCCCTTGGCGGCCCAGTCGCGCGACGAGCCCGAGCCGTACTCCTTCCCGGCAAGCACCACCAGCGGCACGCCCTCCTGCGCATAGCGCATTGCGGCGTCGTAGATGGGCATCGCCTCGCCGTCGGGCAGATGCAGCGTGGCACCCCCTTCGGTCCCGGGCGCCAGCATGTTCTTGAGGCGGATGTTGGCGAAGGTACCGCGCATCATCACCTCGTGGTTGCCCCGCCGCGAGCCGTAGCTGTTGAAGTCCCGCGGCTGCACGCCATGCTCCTGCAGATACAGCCCCGCGGGGCTGTCGCGCTTGATCGACCCGGCCGGGGAGATGTGATCGGTCGTGACGCTGTCCCCCAACAGCGCCAGCACGCGAGCGCCCTCGATGTCACGCACAGGCTCGGGCTCGCGCTGCAGATCATCGAAGTAGGGCGGCAGGCGCACGTAGGTGGAGTCCTCCTGCCAGGCGAAGCGCTCGCCCGTGGGGACCTGCAGGCTCCTCCAGCGCTCGTCGCCGGCGAACACCTCGCCGTAGCTCTTGCGGAACATGTCCGAGCGGATCGCCTGCTCGATCGTGTGGGCCACCTCGTGCTCGTCGGGCCAGATGTCGCGCAGGTACACGTCCTCGCCCTGCTCGTCCTGCCCCAGCGGCTCGCCGGCGATGTCGATGTCCATCGTGCCCGTCAGCGCGTACGCCACGCACAGGGGAGGCGAGGCGAGGTAGTTCATCTTCACGTCGGGGTTGATGCGCCCCTCGAAGTTGCGGTTACCCGACAGCACGCTCACCACCGCCAGGTCCTCATCGCCCACGACCCTGGAGACCTCCTCGGGCAGCGGACCGGAGTTGCCGATGCACGTGGTGCAGCCGTACCCCACGAGGTTGAACCCCAGCTGCTCCAGCGACTCGGTCAGACCCGCGCGGTCGAGGTATTCGCTCACCACCTTCGAGCCGGGCGCCAGCGAGGTCTTCACCCACGGCTTGCTCTTCAGCCCGCGCGCCAGCGCGTTGCGCGCAAGGATGCCCGCGCCGACCATCACGGAGGGGTTGGAGGTGTTCGTGCAGCTCGTGATCGCGGCGATCACCACGTGGCCGTGGTCGAGTGTCGTCTGCGTGCCGTCGGCGAGCGTCACGGGGACCGCCGTGCGCGTGCGCTTGCGCAGCGCGCCCCCGGCGGCCGCCGAAGCAGAGGCTCTGCCCGACGCGCCAGGCGCGGCAGCAGCAGGCGCCGGGTGCCCGGGCGCGCCGTTGGCCGGCGGGTCGGAGGCCGGGTAGGACTCGGCCACCGCCTCGTCGTGAGCGTCCGCCTGCTCGCCGTCGCTCGGCACGTAGTCGCATACCGCCTGGCGGAAAGCACGCTGGGCGTCGCTCAGCGACACACGGTCCTGCGGGCGCTTGGGCCCGGCGATGCTGGGCACCACTTCGCCCAGGTCGAGCTCGATCAGATCGGAGAAGGACGGCTCGGGCGAGTCCGCGTCGTGCCACAGCCCCTGCTCGCGCGCGTAGGCCTCGACCAGCTCGATCCGCTCGGTGGGGCGCCCGGAGAACTCCAGGTAGCGCAGCGTCTCGGCGTCGATCGGGAAGATCGCGCAGGTCGAGCCGAACTCGGGGGACATATTGCCGATCGTCGCGCGGTCGGCCAGGGGCAGGCCCGCGAGGCCGGCGCCGTAGAACTCCACGAACCTGCCCACCACGCCGCGCTCGCGCAGCATCTGGGTGACGGTCAGCACCAGGTCGGTCGCGGTGGCGCCCTCGGGCAGCTCGCCGTGCAGCCTGAAGCCCAGCACCTGCGGGATCAACATCGACAGCGGCTGTCCCAGCATCGCCGCCTCGGCCTCGATCCCGCCCACGCCCCAGCCCAGGACGCCGAGACCGTTGACCATCGTGGTGTGCGAGTCGGTGCCCACCAGCGTGTCGGGGTAGGCCTGGGGTGGGTGGGACCCAGACTCCTCGTTGACGAACACCACGCGCGCCAGGTACTCGAGGTTGACCTGGTGCACGATCCCCGTATCGGGCGGGACCACCTTGAAGTTGTCAAACCCCTCCTGCCCCCAGCGCAGGAACGCGTAGCGCTCCTGGTTGCGCTCGAACTCGCGCTCGGCGTTCACGCGGAAGGCGTCGCGCGTGCCAAACGCGTCGACCTGCACCGAGTGGTCGATCACGAGCTCGGCGGGCACGAGCGGGTTGATCCGGTCGGGGTCGCCGCCCATCTGCGCCATCGCGTCGCGCATCGCGGCCAGGTCCACCACCGCCGGGACGCCGGTGAAGTCCTGCATCAGCACCCGCGCCGGGGAGAAGGCGATCTCCTTGCTCGGCTCCGCCTTCGCGTCCCAGCTCGCGAGCGCCTCCACGTCCTGCGCGCTCACCGCCCCGTTGCCCTCGGTGCGCAGCAGGTTCTCGAGCAGCACCTTCAGCGAAAACGGCAGCCGCGCCACGTCGAAGCGCTCCTGCAGGGCGTCGAGGCGGAAGATCTCGTACTCACGCCCTCCTACGGAGAGGGTGCTCTTTGCGCCAAAGCTGTTGTGCGACATCAAGTCGCAGTTTACGCGGCGCGCGTCACGCGGCCCTTGCCGCTGCGCTTGCCGTGCAAGAGCGCGGCGTCGCAGGCGTCGAGCAGCTCGTCGGTGCTCATCGGCTCGCGCCACTGGGCCACCCCGATCGAGGCGGACACGCCGGGGACGACGTCGAAGGAGGGCACGCCCAGCATCCGCTCGCGCGCGCGCTCGGCGGCGATCGCCGCGCGCTCGAGGTCGGCGCCCGCGAGGATCACCACGAACTCGTCGCCCCCGTAGCGGGCGACGCGGTCAAACGCGCGGAACTCCCCCATCAGCGCGTGGGCGACGCCGCTCAGCACGGTGTCCCCCGCGGAGTGGCCGTGACGGTCGTTGACCTGCTTGAAGTTGTCGAGGTCGATCAAGAGGCACGACAGCTGCCCGCCGGTGCGCATCGCGCGGGCGATCTCTTCGTCCACGCGGCGGCGCATCGCGCGGTGGTTCATGCAGTCGGTCACCGGGTCAGTGCCGGCCTCCGCGCGCGCGCGCAGCAGCGCCAGCGCAGTGGCGGCCTGGTCGACGAGCGTCGCCGCCCGCTGGACCGCGTGCCCGTCGAAGGGCTCGGTCCGCCGGCGCGTGAGGATCATGACCGCCTCGACCTCGCCGCGCAGGCCGAGCGGCAGCAGCAGCGCGCCCCCCACGTCTCCGGAGACCGCGAGGCGGGGCACGCTCGCCGCCAGCTCGCGCGCGCCGGTGACGACGACGCTCTGCGCCGTGCTGGCGACCCAGCTGATGCCGGGTGGGCGCTCGCCCTGGGGGATGCGGTAGCTCATGCGCCCCTCGCCGCCGAACAGGTACACCGCCACCTCGTCCTCGCCGTCGCAGAGGCGGTGCACCTGGACCTCGTCGCAGGCCAGCTCGGCGAACAGCTCGCCGGCCAGCGCGCGGAAGACCTCGGCGGGCTCACGGGCGCTGTCGGCGAGACGCGTCAGGCGCCTCACGCCCGCCAGCAGCGAGTCCGCGTCCCGGGTGCCCGCGACGGGCGCCTCGATGCCCCGGGTCTCTCGCTCGTAGGTATCCATACCCGCGCCTGCCATACCTGCAATCTATGTCATGGGACGACCCGAGTCCAACGGGAGGCGCCCCGTCTCGCGAGCGAACCCCGCTATCTGCGGGGTTCTGCCCGTACGCACACGCTTGGGCCAGGAGCTCGAGCCCCGGCCGGGCCAGGAGCGTCACCCCCGGAAGGTGACGGTCACGTAGGTCACCGACGAGGGACCCTTGTTGGACGGGATGAACCCGACGCGGACCTTGACCTTCAAGTTGTGGCTGCTGCGCGCCAGGGCGCCCACCCCACCGCTCGAGAGCGGCACCTTCAGCGTGAGCTTCTGGGTCTTGGAGGCGTGCTTGTAGGTCGTCTTCAGGTTGGCGCCGCTGCCGCTAACGCGCCCTGCGGAGGGCGCCTGGACCGTCAGGATCGCCATGTGGTTGGAGGTCTTGTGCGAGGTGACCTTGACCGCGCACCCGGAGACGACGATCGGCGTGTTCTGCTTGATCACGGTCCCGCTCTGGGCGGTGATCGTGGTGGGCATCGTCAATGGCTGGGCGCAGAGGTTGCCGTTCGCCGCGAGCGCGGAGTTGGGACCCGTGGGCAGGTTCATTTCGAACGCCGACACCGGTACGTCGGGCACCGCGGCGAAGGTCGAGGTCGTGATGCCCTTGGTGATGTTGGTGTTGCCGACGAGGATCGTCTCCACGCCGTCACTGCCGTTGAGCACCAGATCGAGATCCGGGAACGCCGCGCCACCGTGGGAGACGAAGAACGCGGGGCCGGTCAGCTTGACCGGCAACACCGGCGTCGTGACCGTCGCGCCGCCCACACGCGAGTTCGACGGACAGGCGAACGGGTTGGCGTTGAAGACGGCCGCGGGGCAGGCGTGCTGCAGCGTACTCAGGCGCGAGGGCAGCTGCTTGGGCAGCTGCACCACGACCGAGCGGATGTTGGCCTGCACGCCCGTGGGATAGCCGATGTTCACGCCCAGCGCCGCGCCGCTGTGCTTGGAGGTCTTCGCGTTGGAGGAGGCGGTGAACTTCGGCTTGAACGCCAGCGCGCTGCAGTTCGCCACCTGGAACGGGGTTGAGAGGCTCTGCGTGGCTCCGAACGTCGAGGTCAGCGCGCTTTCGGTCGCGAGCACGCCGCAGTTGGTCGGGTTGACGAGGAAGCCCTGGCGGTTGATCGCCACGGCGAGCTTGCGCAGGCGCAGCGGGATGCCCTTGACGATCGTGGGCAGCTGGCTCGACACCGTCACGCGCGCGGTGTAGGGGTTGACGGTGAGCCCGGCGCGCACCACCACGAGGCCCAGGTTGAACGGGCCCGTCGTCGCCGAGATCTCGACCGTCATCCCGTAGGGGGCGCCGCCCACCGGGCCGGTGAGGAAGACCGGGCCCGAGAACTGCGTGGGGGTCGCGCCGGAGCCAACCGACGTCGTGGCGGTGCCGATCTCACTGGAGAACAGACATTCCCCGCGCGCGGCCTGCGGTTCGCCGCACAGCGGCACCGACGGGATCAGGCCCACCAGCCCTGCGGGCAGCGTGGTCGAGACGTTCGAGAGGTACTGCTGTCCGTCGCCACGTTCGAGGTTGAGCGTGAACGAGGTCTGTGCTCCGGCCGTCGTGGGATTGTTCTGCGTGCTCTGGCCGAGCGAGAAGGGCAGCGGCGCGGGGCACGCGCCACCGCTGCCGTTGGCATCGACGGTGAAGGCACTGGCCAGCAGCGCGGGCGGCTGCCCAGACCAGGGGGCAAGGGCGGCGGTGGTTTCAGCGGCTCCACACGCCAGCGGGTTGGCCAGCGGCGCCAGCGGTCCGCCGGTGAAGGTCAGCGTCAGGCTGCTGAACGGGTTCTGCGGGTTTTCGTTGAAGGTGGCCGTGAGGCGGCCGGTGGCTTCGTTGGGCACGACCGAGCCCACCAGGCGCAGACCGGCACCGTAGCGGGGGGATTCGGCGTTGAGGAAGATCTTGTAGGGGGGTCCCGTGATGGGTCCGGAGGAGGGCTTGCCAAGGTAGATGTTGCCCGCCAGCGATCCCGGTGGGAGCAGCGGCGTTTCGACGGCGACGGTGCCGATCTTCGACGCTTCCGGGCAGGCGCTCGCATTGGTGGTGGCCACCCCGAGCTGGGCTTCGGTGCAGCCTTCGAGGCCGTGCGCGGCCGAGGGGCTGATGGTCATGCCTTCGGGCAGCACTACCTGCGCGGTGTGCAGCTGCGAGGATGCGATGTGGGTGGGGTTCGGGTCCTGGGGTACCGTGATTTCGACCTTGGCGCCGTCGGGGCGATCGCTCTGGGTGGTTTCCGGGATGAGCGAGAGGCCCGGGGCGAAGGGCAGGAGGTTGCAGCCGGTCGTTTCGAGGGTCACGGGGGACGCCGGCGGGACCGGGCTGAAGGCGTAGTGCTGGAAGGCGCCAGGGTTCTCGTAGGAGTCGGTTTCAAGCAGCGTGGTCGGCGGGCCGGTGCAGGAGGTGGGGATCGTGACGAAGGTCGTGCTGGGCCCGCTCAGGAAGATCTGCGTGTAGGAGGCCAGCGGGGGCGAGGAGGGAAAGTTCTTGATTTCCTGCGTCTGGTGGTAGTCGCTGCCCCAGCTGACGCCGCCGACGATGTCCACGCGGTGTCCGCCGAGACGGCGGTGAAGAAGGCCGCCGCCGA
>Ga0209415_10017560_pt1 | contig 11372 bp, 8 predicted proteins | sample PeaSoiSIISIP2007_FD_187696 | JGI IMG/M metagenome (GOLD analysis project Ga0209415, IMG submission 187696) | Peat soil microbial communities from Weissenstadt, Germany - SII-SIP-2007 (SPAdes) (version 2) | ecosystem: Environmental > Terrestrial > Soil > Wetlands > Peat | place: Germany...
ATTGTAACCGGCTGGCCGGCTTCGATTGCGGCCGGGCCCGCGACAATTGCGATCACGATCGCCAGCGCGGCTCTCCTGAGCAGCCACTTCTTCATATCAGTTTCCTTCGCCGTCAGTTTCATCAAGCGGTTCCTCGGCGGCCTCTTCGAGCACTGCGGTGGGCAGCACTTCGGGTCCGATGCCTTCGAGAAATCGCGAGGCCCGTCCCATCACGTATCCCATCGCGCGGTCGAACATGTACATCGGATACGAAATATACAACTCGTCGCGGGCGCGGGTGCCGGCGACATACATCAGGCGGCGCTCCTCCTCCAGGTCCTCGGGCGACGCGCTCTGCGGCCCCGGGAAACGCCCGTCCGCGGCCCAAATCAGGAACACCACTTTCCACTCGAGGCCCTTGGCCGAGTGGATCGTGCTGAGCGTGAGGTAGCCCTCGTCGGGATCGATCGCGAGGACGTCGCCGATCGAATCGTTCGGCGGCTCGAGCGCCATGTCGGAGAGCATCGATTCGAGACTTCGATAGCGTTCGGTGATCGCCTGCAAATGCTCGAGGTCGCGCTCGCGTTTGGGGTAGTCGTCGGGATACGCCTCGCGCATCAGGGGAAGATAGTAGTTGAGCACGATCGCGATCTGTTCGGCCGGGCGCGCCGGCGCGCGCAACTCTGCGAGCAACGCGGAAAGCCGGCCAAGCTCCGGCTCAGCCTTGCCCGCCGCTTTCGCAGCCGCGGCCAGCGCCTTGGCGGGATCGGCGGAGTCGACCACGGTCTCGACCAGGCGCTCGGCGCGTCGCGAACCCACGCCCCGGATCAGCATCAGGATGCGCAGCCATGAGACCGCGTCGGCCGGATTGGCCACGACGCGCAGATGAGCGAGCAAGTCCTTGACGTGTGCCGTCTCGATGAACTTGAAGCCGCCGCGCTTGATGAACGGGATATCGCGGCGTTGCAGCTCGAGCTCCAGGTCGAAGGAATGAAAGCTCGACCGGAACAGCACGGCGAGCTCGTTGAGCGCAACGCCCTCCTCGCGCAGCTCCAGGATGCGCTGGGCGACGAATCGCGACTGGGTATGCTCGTCCGGCGCGCGGACCAATAACGGGCGGAAGCCGCCCTCGCGCCGGGTGAACAGGACCTTGGTGTACTTCTCCTGCGCGAGCGAGATGACCTCGTTGGCAACGTCGAGGATCCCTTGCAGCGAACGGTAATTCTCTTCGAGCTTCACCACTTTGGTGCCGGGGAACAGCGCCGGGAATTCCATGATGTTGCGGAAATTGGCGCCCCGGAACGAATAGATCGACTGCGCGTCGTCGCCCACCGCCATCACGTTGCGATGGGCCGCCGCGAGCAGCTTCACCAGCTCGGCCTGGATCAGGTTGGTATCCTGATATTCGTCGATCATTATGTAGCGATATGTATCCGAAAGGCGGCGGCGGGTCGGCTCGTCGGTCCGAAGCAGCTCGGCCAGCCGATAGAGCAGATCGTCGTAGTCGAGCAGCGCGCGCTCGCGTTTGTAGGCTTCGTAGCTTGCGGCCAGCCGCAGGATATCGCCGCTGTGTTGGCGGAGATGGGGAAAGTCGGCCTCGATCTCGGCTTCGAGCGCGCGGCTTTTGTTGCGCGCCATGCTGATGACCTCGGCCAGCGAACGTTTTTTCGGGAAGCGCTGCTCGCGCGAAGCCAAGCCCATCCGCGTGCGCAGCAGGTTGATTACGTCCTCCATGTCGGAGCGGTCGAGGATCGTGAAATTGGGCTTGATTCCGATCGGCGCGCCGAAGCGCCGCAGCACCAGATTGGCGAACGAATGGAACGTGCCGCCGGCGACCGCCCGCGAGCGATCGCCGACCAGATGCTCCGCCCGGCGCAGCATCTCCTGCGCCGCGCGGCGGGTGAAAGTCAGCAGCAGAATCGCTCCGGGCGGAACGCCGCTCTCGATCAGGCGGGCGACCCGGTAAATCAGCGTGCGGGTCTTGCCCGAGCCCGCTCCGGCGATCACCAGCAGCGGGCCCTCGCGATGCCTGACTGCTTCGAGCTGCGCCGGGTTCAGGACCTCGGCGTACTTGACTCTGAAGTTGCGCTCGTCCGGCGGCGGCGAGGAGTCTCTCTTGAGGGCGATTACCTGGTCGGCCACTTCGCGGCTGATCCTATCACGTCCTGTCACGGACCGGTGTCCGTCGTTTTGCGCTTGAGGTGAAGGATCTCGGGACGAATCTGGATTCGGTTGACGATCTGCGCGCCGGGCTTCATGAAACTGCGAGTCTTGGTCTCTGCGTCGCTCTTGCCAAACGAAGTCGCGACGTATCCGTAGAGCATCACCTGCGTTCCGCCGCTATCGTCCCTGGTAATCTGCGCACCGACCAGCGGCAGCCGATGTTTGCGGAGATAATCGGTCAACCGTTGGCTGGTCGCGGTATCGACGGCGCTCGTCTGGGCCGATGCGGGAATCTGCGCGGCCGAGATCACGGCGACGGCCAGCGCGGCACTGATTATCGCGGCTCGTATCATCTGACTTCACTTGTCCCGTCACTTAATCCAATGACGGTACGGCCTGAGGGGTCAAGGGCCGATCTTCGATCTCACGGCAGATGCTTTATCGTGCCTACCTGTGGCATAGTTTTCATCTGTCGGCTAATGGGACTGGCGCGGGGGAAAAATCAGATGCACGCGCGGATTTTGCAGGTACGGGTGCGTTCGGAATCGCGCCTGCTGGCCGCGGTCAGCTTCCTGATCGTGGCTGTAGCGCTGGTCGCAGCTATCGCGCAACCTGGATGCGGGCTGTGGCAGGAAAACGTATCGGCGGAGCATCACGACACCGCCGAACAGATCGAACCTATGCTCGAGCAAGCCGGCTTTGAGCGGTTGCCGGCGGATACTGCGGCGAAGCGAAGCGAGTTGGCCTCGCTCGAGCCGCTCAAGCTCATCCGCACGCACGACCCCAAGCGCGGCACCCTCTATTGGTACGCGGATCCCTACGTATGCGGATGCATGTACGCCGGCAACGAGGCCGCCCGCCAGCGTTATCACGAGATCCGGCAGACCCAGCAGGCCACCAACCAGATGAAGGCCGAAAAAGTGCTCAACACCGAAGCCTGGGATCAGGTTGGTGAAGCGCCCGAGATAAACATGTTCAATCCGGTGTTCTCTCCGTAGCTTCCGTTCAGGCTTGAACGCCGGCGCTCACCTGATTACGGTTATGGTTTAAGGCTTGATGGTTCCGTTCGCACAGCGTCCCACGGCCGTTTTCCTTCTGGTACTGGGACTGAGCTTTCTGTCGGTGGCGGCCTGCCTGATTTCTCCCGCCGTCAGCGCCAACGGCCTCACGGCCAGCCATCAGCTCACTCAGGCCCGCCGCGAGTTTCGCCGCAACGCTACGCTCGAAGTGAACGAAACGCGATGGGATCAGTCGGTGCGCGATGAAGCAGGCGCGCCCGCGCTCGCGGATGCGGCGCCGATTGCCGTTGCGGCGCTCGCTTCGGCGGCATCGGTACCAGACTTCGCCGGTTCAGCTCCGCCGCATCGGCTCCTGCTGCGCCCTCGTGCCGTCGTATCGCGGACAAGCGGCGACGACGTAGCCTCCTGACCTCGATTTAGTCCGGGTTCCTCGCGCGTTCCGGATAGCATTCCGGGACGCATCGGCCGACAGGACAACCTTCGCCGCGGCCCGCGCGCGGCCAAGCCGGTTCGAGGTTTTCATCGCGTGCCGAGTTTCTCACTACGCAACCCTCACGCAGTTATCGTGGGGGCATTAATCGTCGCGATTCTTGGCGTCACCGCGTTCACGAGCATGCCGGTCGACGTCTTTCCGAATCTCAAGATTCCGGCGGTGGTGGTTGCCACGTTCTATCCCGGGATGCCGCCGCTGGAGATGGAGCGCGACATCACGACCCGATTCGAGCGCTTCTTTACGCTCGGCAGCGATATCGAGCACATGGAATCGCGCTCGCTGCCCGGCGTCAGCATCATCAAGGTGTTTTTCCATCCCAGCGCGAATGTCGACACCGCGGCGGCACAGCTTGCCGATCTCGCGATGGCCGATCTGCGCCATCTGCCGCCCGGCACCCTGCCGCCGCTGGTGCTCAAGTTCGACGCCTCGTCACTTGCGGCGACGCTGGTGACGGTTTCGGGCGCGGGTTTCGACGAGGCGCAACTGCGCGATCAGGCCCAGTACAACATCCGCAATCAGCTCGCGACGATCGCCGGCGCCTCGGTGCCGCCGCCGTTCGGCGGCAAGTACCGCCAGATAATGGTCTATGTGAATCGCGAGGAGTTGCAGGCCCGCGGGCTGACTCTGATGGACGTCGTGCACGCGCTCAACGACGCCAACCTGATCATTCCGGCCGGCGACGCCAAAATCGGGGCGTCCGATTACTTCATCTATACCAACAGCATGATCGAGGATCCCAACGACATCAACGATGTTCCGGTCAAGGTCGGTGCGGGGCAGGCTCCGGTCTTTGTCCGCGATATCGGCCGAGCCGAAGACGCAGCCCAGATTCAGCAGAACATCGTGCGGATCAACGGCCAGCGCTCGGTCTATATACCGGTGCTCAAGCAGGGCAATGCCAATACCATCGCGATCGTCGACGGCGTGCGCGAGCTGCTGCCCAAACTTTCGGGTCTGCCCGCCGGGATGAAACTGGAATCGATCTTCGACCAATCGACGTACATTCGCGCCGCGATCGCGACCCTCGAGCACGAGGCGGCTTCGGGCGCGGTGCTCGCTGCGCTGATGATCCTGATCTTCCTCGGCAGCTTCAGGTCGACGCTCGCGATCTTCCTCTCGATTCCGCTTTCGATTTTGGCCGGCGCCTTCGGGCTCTACATGAGCGGCAGCACGATCAACATCATGACGCTGGGCGGATTCGCTCTGGCGATCGGGCGATTGGTCGACGACTCGGTGGTGGTGCTCGAGAATATCAACCGCCATCTGGTGCTGGGCAAAGCGCCGGCGCAGGCCGCCAAAGACGGCGCCGAAGAGGTGGCGCTCGCGGTGCTGGCCTCGACGGTCACCACCATCATCGTGTTCTTTCCGGTGCTGTTCCTGTTCGGCGTCGCGAAGTACCTGTTCAGTGCGCTGGCGCTGGCGGTGATCCTGTCGATGGTTGCTTCCTACCTGGTCGCGATGAGCGTGATTCCGATTTTCTGCGCGCGGTTCCTGACTGCGGAAGAGGCGCGCGCTGAGGAGGAAGGCACCGGCCACGGCGTATTCGCGCCGTTCATCCGGGCCTACGATCGCTTCGCCCTGCGTTACGAACGGATGCTCTCGCGCGCGCTGGATCGCAAGCTGCTGGTTATTGGACCGGTCGCCGCGCTGTTCGTCGCCAGCCTCGCGATGGGGCCCTGGATCGGCACCGAGCTGTTCCCGCGCACTGACGCCGGCCAGTTCATCATCAACATCCGCGCTCCGCTCGGCTCGCGAATCGAAGTGTCCGAAGATCTGGCCCGGCAGCTTGAGCAATTGATCCACCAGGTCATTCCGCCCGACGACCTCGCGATGGTGGTGTCGAACCTGGGCCTCGCCGCCGGTTTCTCCGCGATCTACTCGCCCAACGCCGCCGCCGATTCGGGCTTCGTGATGGTAAGCCTCAAGCCCGGTCATCGTGGCTCAAGCTTTTATTACATGGACAAGCTCCGGCGGCTGCTGCCGACGCGGATTCCCGAGCTTCAGACCTTCTTCCAGTCCGGCAGTATCATCGACTCGGTGCTCAACTTCGGCCTCGCTGCACCGATCGACGTCCAGTTGAGCGGCCAGGACTACGACGCTCTCTACCCACTCGCGGCCGATTTGCAGCGGCGATTGCACGCGCTGTCCCAGGTTTCCGAGACCTTCGTTCCAGAAGAGTCGGGCTACCCGACGCTCGACATCCGGGTCGATCGGGTCAAGGCGGCAAGGCTCGGCTTGAACCAGCGCGACGTCGTCACCAATGTCATCACCGCTTTGACTTCAAACCAGATGATTGCGCCCTCGATCTGGATAGATCCCAAGAGCGGGAATGACTATTTTCTGACCGCTCAATATTCGGAAAGCGATATCAACTCGCTCGAAACCTTGCTCAACATCCCGGTGCGCGGCTCTCACCTCGATCATGCGCCGCAAGACGCGCTGCTGCTGCGCAATGTGGCGAGCATCAGACACGAGCAGCATCCCGCCGAGGCCGACCACTACGCAATTCAGCGCGTGGTAGACGTGCTGGTTCGCCCCCGCGGCGACGACCTGGGCGGCGCGCGCGCGGCAGTCGCGAATGTGCTGCAAGCCTACCACTTCCCACCCGAGGTCGCGGTAACGATTCGCGGCTCGGTGGCCGCGATGGAAGCGGCGTTCAGGAGCTTCGGCTTCGGGCTGGCGATGGCGGTCGTGCTTCTGTACCTGGTGATGGTTGCGCAGTTCCGGTCATTCATGGACCCGTTCATCATCATGTTCGCGGTTCCGATGGGCCTGATCGGCGTGATATGGACATTGATACTCACCGGTACCACACTGAATATCGAATCGTTCATGGGAATTATCGTGATGGTCGGAATAGTAGTATCCAATTCCATATTGCTGGTCGATTTTGCCAACCAGCGCAGGCGCGAGGGGCAGGAGCTGCGCCGCGCGGTGCTCGAGTCCGCGCGCATCCGGATGCGTCCGATCCTGATGACCGCGCTGGCGACGATCGCGGGCCTGATGCCGATCGCGCTCACGCTCGGCGAAGGCTCGGAGGCCTCGGCGCCGCTCGCACGCGCTGCGGTCGGCGGGCTGGCAGTATCAACCGTGCTCACGCTGATACTCGTGCCCTGCGTGTACGAGTTGCTATACGCGCGCCGGCAGCCGCGCGCAGGCGAAGGAGCAAGCCGGTGAGACTTCCAGCTCTGGCGGCCACCGGCTTCGCGATCGTGGCGGCTCTGCTCGCGGCCGGTTGCGATCGGCGCGACGGCCCCGCGCCGGCCGCGCCCACGACCCGGGTAATAGTGATGCGTCCGCAGCGCGCGGACATGACCCAGTCGATCGAGTTGCCCGGCGACCTGGTCGGCTTTTACGAGGCTGCGCTGTACGCGAAGGTCAGTGGCTATCTGAAATCGATCGGCGTCGACAAGGGAGACCGGATCAAGGCCGGGCAGGTGCTCGCGGAAATCGAGGTGCCCGAGCTCCACTCCAGGCTGGCCCGCGCCCGTGCGGCGCTCGAGATTCAGCGCATCACATACGATCGCCTGAAAGGGGTTCAGCATTCCGATCCCCGGCTGGTGTCGCAGCAGGACGTCGACATGGCGTCTGCGAATTATCAGGAGGCCGCGGCGGAGGTTCAGACCCTCGACACGATGGTGGGCTATACGAAAATCATCGCTCCGTTCGACGGCGTCGTCACCGGCCGCTTCGCAGACCCGGGCGCGCTGATTGGCGCCGGCGCCGGCGAAGTCGGCGGCGACGACACCTCGGCGCCCGCCGGCTCCGGCGCAACCGAGGGCGCACAAGGCCATCGCAGCGGAGCCGGCCCCGTGCTGACGGTCGCCAAGATCGACCTGCTGCGCGTCTACGTCTATGTGCCCGAAGGCTCCTGCCCGTTGATTCGCCGCGGCACTCCGGCGGTCCTGAGCTTCGACGAATTGCCGCACCGCCGGTTCACCGGCTCGGTCACGCGCTACGCAAGCTCGCTGGACCTGGCCACGCGGACGATGTTGACTGAGATAGACATGTGTAATCCAGACGGCGCGCTCTACCCCAGGATGTATGCGCACGTCAGGCTCGAGCTGGTGCGCCATCGCGACGCTCTTCGACTGCCGGTGGGAGCCGTACATGGCTCGGGTGTGACCGGGGAGGTGATCACGATCAACAACGGCCGCCTTGCCCGAACGCCGGTCTGGACCGGAATCGACGATGGACGCTATGTCGAGATCACTTCGGGACTGAAAAGCGATCAGCTCGTCGTGAGCACTTACAGCAACTCACTGCGCGACGGTCAGGCCGTCGATTACCTAATCGCCGCCGCCGAATCCAATGGCGGCTATAGCACGGCCGCCTCGACCGACTGAACGCGGCATTTGTGCGCCCGCCCGATTACCCAAGAGGTGAGAAGCCATGACCTATCGCCATGCGCTCGTGATTGCGGGATTCCTGCTCGCCGCCGCGCCCGCCGCTGCCACTCCCTCGATGCAGCCCTCAACTGACTACTCAACCACGCTGCCGATTCCGCCGGGAGCCAAGCTGACGCTCAGCCAGGCGATTTCTATTGCTCTCAGCAACCATCCCTTGGCAAAGCAGGCCTTAGACGAGACCCGCGCGGCGGGCGAGCGGACGGCCCAGGCTCGCTCTTACCTCGCTCCGCAAGTCTTAGGCGTCGCGCAGTACTTGCGCACTACCGACAACGGGATCGGCAACACAAACTTTTACAACATCGACGGCGCCTTTCCCCGGCTGACGGGGACGAATCATAATCTGCCCGCCGGCGACTTCTCGCAGAGCTCAGAGACCTCGGACAACTACCTGGCAGGAATTGCGGTTTCCCAGTTTCTGTTCGATCTTGGCCGCCGGCGCGGCTATGTCGCCCAGCGCAGGTTCGAAGCCGAGGCGGCCGCCGCGCAGGAACGACTCACCGACCTGGAGCTGATATTCGAGGTATCGCAATGCTATTTCCAACTGCTCGAGGCGCGGCAGATGGTCAAAGTCTTCGAAAAGGCCCTCGAGCAACGCGGGTTCCACAACCATGAGGCCGAAGTGAAAGCCAAGGCCGGGCTTAGACCTCAACTTGACGTATACATCACGCAAGCCGAGGTCGAGCGCGCACAGTTACATCTGGTCGATGCCCGCAACGCGCGGGACGATGCCAAGGTTGCGCTGGATAACGCGCTCGGCTCCGGCGAGGACGCGCCCGACTACGAGCCTGCTGAGGTGCTGGCCTACTCGCAGATCCATGACACTCCGGAAGCGCTTCTGAAAACCGCCTTCGAACTGAGGCCGGACCTCAAGGTCGTCGAAGATCAAGCGCGAGCGATGGGTGCGCAGATTACTGAGTACCGCAGTGACTATTTCCCGACCTTGAGCGCCGTCGGTGGCTACACCGGAGTGGGAACGGGGCTGCCGGTCGTGAACAACTTCAGCGCCGGCATCGTACTGACCTGGCCGCTCTTCAACGGCTTCCTGACCGACCATCAAATCGCCGAGGCGAGTCTCCAGCAACGGGCGCTCGAACACGAGATCGAAGATCGGCGCCAGCGCATCATCCTCGACGTGAAAACCGCTTTTTTGAATTGGCAGTCCTCACTGGAGCGAATCGACCGCGCCGAGAAGACCCTGGCGGCCTCGCGCGTCGAGTTGAAACTGGCCGAAAAACGCTACCAGGCCGGCCTGAGCGATATCGTGGAACTCGAGGATGCCGAACGCCAGTACACCGAAGATGACGCGGAGTATGCCAACTCGCTCTACGGCTACTCGATTGCGAAAGCGGCGGTCGATCGAGCGTCCGGCCGCGCGCTTTCGACCCTGCGATAAGGAGACGGCCGGGCGAGGAGGTGGGGGGAGCACCTGCGCCCGCCCGGCCGGGGTGGAGGACGTTTAGTAACTAAACTCGGCCGCTAGCATGAACATATGATTGTCCCGCGGCACGGCATCCTTCACATCTGTGTCGGCGCCGCCGAAATGCTTCACTTCCGAGCCCGCAACCGTGAACTGGTTGTGATAGTAGAGCAGGTTCTGGCTCGCCAGCGAGAAGCGGACAAACTCATTGTACTGGTAGTTGAGACCCAGTATGAAACGCTGGAAGTCATTGGGGTTCTCGTCGACCTTGGTGTTAGGCTGTAAGAGCTCGAACATGCCGAAGGCCGTAAACGGCGAGTCCGGAATATGCAGATGGCCGAAGACGTCGAATCCCTGCTGGAAGGACCTGCCGTTGTTTTGAAACGCGCTCGACATGGCCGAGTATGCTCCGAAGGTTTTGGAACCCGACACTGGCCCGCTGCTCGACCAAAGGTTCCCGGTGGTGAAGGCGTTTTCGCCGACGTCCCATTCGCCCGCCAGCCCCCACTGATCCGTCGTATAATGGAGCAGCGCGGCGATGCGCAACACGTGCTTCGACTCGGTGCTGGTGGTGGTCTCGTCGGGAGCGACGTTGCTGTACCCGTAGTCGTAGAAGCCCGTTAGCCCGAGACCGTCGAAGCGCCACTGTGCGCCCATCGGGTAGACCGTAAGGCGTGCCATCGTCTGCTTGGTGTTAGCCTCTTCCATCTGATGGAAGTTGGCGTCGTTGTATACCCCGAGGTCGTAATCAATGTATTGCAGACCGTTGAACTTGACCGGGCCCTGCATCGAGAGCTGTTGTTGGCTCGAAGACAAACTTAGATAGTTCCATGGCGTCAGATTGACGTAGCGAAAGCCGTAAAGGTCTTCTTCCCAGGCGACCAGCGGATTGGGGGCCTGTCCGATCGTGATCGTGTCCCCCTTCATAGGCTCGATTCGGTCGAAGGCCTTGTTGTACTGCAGATAAGCGTACTTGATTCGAACGGCGAGCTGGTCATTCACGTTGCTGGCGACCGAGCTGTTTTTCGAGTTCTGGTCGGCCGAGGTGCCGCCGGCGTTCTGCCGGTAGAGATTGGGCGTCACGCGAGCCGTCCAGTCGTCGGTGGGATAGAAGTAGGCGTTGAGATATGCGCGCGATACGTCGAAGGTGTTGTAGAGATTGTTGCCGGGCCCTGGTGCGTTGATTTCAGTCATCTCCTGCGGACCGAAGCCGGTATGCGTATAGAAACGGTAATCCGAGTAGACTAGCGTCCCGAGGCGGAACTTATTCTTGAAGTTATCGATATAGTCCTGCCACGCAGGCTTGACCTCGGCCATTTCCGTTGAGACTTCCTGAGTCTGTTGCGTGGTCTTGGCAAGGTCGGCGCTGATCTGCTGCTGGCTCTGTTCGAGAGCCTGCGTCTTCTGCTCGACTTTCTGCTCGACGTGATTTTCAATCTCGCCCGTGTCGATACCGGCGGCCGGAATGATAAACGCCCTGCGGCCCTTGCCGGGACGCGTAAATAGCTGGCCGGTCTTCGAATCAACCCATAGGGTCAGGGTTTTCGGTTTTAAGTCATCCTGCGCGAACGCGGGCCGGATGCCGGCGGCAAGCATCACCGCTCCGAGCATCGCCACGGCCGCAATCATTAGCCTTGTGGATCTCACCGGGTAGTTTCCTCCGTTGAATGGTCGTGCAATCGAGGTTGTGGGCCGCGGATTACTTTCCCGACTCATACTTCTTGATTTCATCCAGGCGGATCTTCGCGAGCTGGAACGTGGTGTAGACTTTGCCGTTGCATACGTACTTGCTCGGCGAGCCCGAACTCACCAGTCCGCAGTCCCAGATATGGGGCGCGGCTTGTGCGGTGGTTCCGGCCGCCGGAGCCGTAGCGGGCGCTACCTCGGCGCAA
>Ga0209415_10017561_pt1 | contig 11372 bp, 11 predicted proteins | sample PeaSoiSIISIP2007_FD_187696 | JGI IMG/M metagenome (GOLD analysis project Ga0209415, IMG submission 187696) | Peat soil microbial communities from Weissenstadt, Germany - SII-SIP-2007 (SPAdes) (version 2) | ecosystem: Environmental > Terrestrial > Soil > Wetlands > Peat | place: Germany...
TCCCAGGCTCTGCGCCGCCTCTGCGAGGGAGCGAAGGTCCATCGCGCGGAGGCCCGCGTCCACGGAGCGGTAGAGATAGGGAAAGGAGATGATCACGTAGCCGGCGACGAGGAGCGCCGGGCTCCTGACCAGCGAGAGCGGCGGCCTCGAATAGGTCCTGATCAGCCCGAAGGCCAGGATGATCGGGGGGATCACGAAAGGCATGAGGGCGAAGCCCTCGACGAGTGGCTTCGCCAGACTCCCCAGTGGGCCGTTGATGTTTATGTTCGAGTCCCAGGTCAAATCTGTCTCCGCTTCTGCCTGGGCTAGGCTGATGTTGACCGCCGCACTGAAGCCGCTCCCTGCCCCGGAACCTGAGAGCTCCAGCGCCGCTGTATGGCTGTTCTTGTCTTCCTTGACCACCTTGGTGGTGGTCTGGAAGGTGCCCCGGATGAATCCGATGGAGACCTTGACCGCAGCCGTGATCCGCTTGTTCTCACCGATGGTGTACTGCTGGACCCCGGGGACGCATTCAATCACCTTGGCGGGGTCGGAGACATAGTCCCAAACCTTGTCGATGTTGCTGGGTATCCTGAACTTCCCCTGGAGAAGCATGGTGAAACCACCCCCTGGGGCGACTTAAGGCTTCGTCGGCCAAGAAGTGCGAATTCCCAAAGCGATTAGGGACATGAGATATAGCGACTCGCTGAATGTATACGTCCCATGAAAGCGAACCCTCTCGCCGGTTTCCTGGAGTCCATTGAGCTTCGGATGATCAAGCCATCAAAGAAAGCACTCAGGTCAGAAACAGGTCCCATATCGGGGCTCATGATGTCGATACAGGACAAGGGCCTGCTCGAGCCGATCATAGTACGGCCGGCCGCGGACGGCTTCGAAGTCGTCGCCGGGATGAGGAGATACGAAGCATGCAAGAAGCTGGGTTGGCGCAGGGTGCCCGTCCATGTGGTCGAGCTCGACGACAGGGAGGCCTTTGAAGTCTCCCTGCTTGAGAACATCCAGCGCGAGACTCTGAACCCCATAGAGGAGGCCAGGGCGTTCAGGAATTACGTCGAGGAGTTCGGCTACGGTGGAGAGACGGAGCTCGCCCGGCGAATAGGCAAGAGCCAGGAATACGTCAGCAGGAGGATAGGGCTACTTTCGCTGCCGCAACGGGTCCAGGACCAGATTATGCGGCGCCGCATACCTCCTAGCGTGGCCCAGGAGTTGACCCTCCTGGACGACGACTACGCCGAGAAGTTGGCTGACGAGATAGGCGACCGCGGGCTTTCGATGAGGGAAGTGAGGCACATCATTCGACGGAGACAGTCCAAGGAGATGGGGGCCAAGGCAATTGAGGCGCGGTTCTTTGAGACCGACCCCGATGGCCTGGAACGGAGGGTCAAGAGGATGTCGAGAGAACTGAACATAGCCGCTGCCTCTCTTGGAGGGGCGGTGGTAAGGCTCGGGGAAGTCGCCGAAGGGCTCGAGGATGAATGGCTTGTCCGAGAGGCGATATTCGTCTGCCGGGACAACATCAGCCAGCAGATCGACAACCTGACCAGGCTCAGACGGAAGATAGAAAGGGACGAGGAGACAAACTCGGGAAGGCTTTCCCTGCTAAGTTGAAGTGCTCACCGTCAGGCCAGACCGATGGGGAGTGCGACACGCTTATAGCGAAACTCCCTTGTTCGAAGAACCATGTCATCTGAATGGTCTCCGCCTGAGAAGGTAACACTCAACGAAGTGAAAATAAACGTCGAAGACATCGAACCCATACTTCGCGGCTTCGAATCTCCGCTCCTGAAAATCGAGTACCCGCCCGGTTACGTCAACCTCCCGACAGGGGAGAAGATGGTGATTCGTAGGGCGAAAAAGGAAGAGGCCCCAGTCGTGATGCAGACGGCGATGAAGCTCTTCAACCACGACACGGACTTCTTCGACCTCGTCTCCTCGAGGGTATACGCCGAGTTCCTCGGGTGGTACAGGTCGAGGATGAAGGACCACGTGGCTCTGCTCGGGATCATCAACGGAGAGCTCGCAGCCATCGGGAACTACCGGCTCTGGGACAACGACGTCGCCATCAGCCTCCACACCCTGACCTTCAAGCGAAGGGCCGGGATCGGGGCGACGATGTACGCGGCGAAGGCCGAATACGCCTTCGACCTCATGAATTCGAAGGAATGGTGGGCCACGTATGAGAGCTACACCGGTTTCAGGTACTGGGGGATCAAGTACGCCCAGTATCAGAAGCCGTACCCTCAGATGCAGCATGAGCTGGGAGGCTCCAGGATATTCTTCACGACCAAGGAGGACTGGGACAGGTTCGTGAAGCCTATGCTGAGGGACAGGCTACCAATCAGGCCGGCCCCGCCGGACCTACTCAAGACGGCGGAGAAGGTCGTGCCGCCCAAGGAAGTAGAAGTGTAGGACCCGCCAGTGATGGCGGGCTCTGGCATTGCTGATGTTTTTTATACCCTAGAGGGCTCGCTGGAACCATGAAACTGTACGACCTGTCGCAACCCCTTAACCAAGAGACGCCGTTCTGGCCACTGTACCCGCCATTCGAGGTGAAGTTCATCAAGAGAAAAGCAGAGCAGGGAGTCAACGCCCAGTACATCATGACGTCGAACCACATGGGCACCCACCTGGACGCTCCCCTCCACTTCGTGACGAACGGCAAGACCATCGACCAGATCCCTCTGACCTGGCTCTACGGGCCGGGCATTATCGTCGACGTCAGCGAAGTGGGAGACCTCGGAATCTATACTAAGGAAATCGTGGAGAGGAACGCAAAGGCAGCCGGAGGAGTGAAGGACGGGGACATCCTGATACTCTACACGGGCTGGAGCAAGTATGCCTGGTATCAGCCTCCCAAGCCGAACGGGACGGCCGACGAGGAGAGGTACATCCACATGCACCCAGGGCCGACGAAGGCCTTCTGCGACTACCTCCTTGAGAAGAAGATTCACGTCTGGGGCGTGGACGCGGTTTCCACGGATCACCCCATGAACCTACCAATCGGAAGGTTCCTCCCGAGGGTCAGCACCAAGGTGAGGGCCGCCGCAGAGAAGAAGTTCGGCAAGGAGAACATCGACACCCTCTTCCCTGATTCCGACTATCAGGTGACCCACAACGTCCTGTTCCCCCGGGATTGCATCCACATCGAGAATATTGGGGGCCAGATCGAAGAGGTACTCGGCGGAAAGAAGGCGTTCAGGACCACCATTGGGTGCTTCCCGTGGCTCTTCAAGGGCGGGGAAGCAGCCTTCGCAAGGACCGTCGCCTTCGTAGAATAAGGGGAGGGAGACAGACGCTCGGCATGGAAACCCCTTCGGTGGGCTGGCTACTCAGCCTGGTGGACGATGGGAAGCTGACAGACGTCGATGGTTCGCAAATGGTCCTAACGGCGCCCCTTTCGGCGGAGACAATCGCCCGAGACGACGGACTGCTCGCGGGCATTGCAAGGATAGGGGGGGTGGAGACGGCTGTCTTCGCCCAAGAGCCTACCTACAAGGGGGGCTCCATGGGGTTGAGCCACACCAAGAGGCTTGAGCGCCTCGTGTCCGTGGCGGCTGCTGAGAAGCTCCCCATCATTGGCTTCTACGATTCTGGAGGGGTGAGGGTCCAGGAGGGGGGCCACTCCCTCGAGGAGGCGAGCGCCCTGGTCGGCCAGCTGATCAAGGCGAGGGAAGTAGTACCGGTCGTCAGCGCCATCATGGGGACGGTGAGCGGCGCGGCCGCCTATTCGGCGTACATGGGAGACGCCATCGTCATGATCAAAGGGAAAAGCAGCCTCTTCGTCTGGGGGCCGGGCGTCGCCAAAGCCGAGACCCAAGAGGAGATTGGGACCGAGGAGCTGGGAGGGTGGCAGGTGCACCAAGGGAACGGGACGGCTTCCCACATCGTCGAGGACGAGAAGGAGTGCCTGCAAGTGGTCGTGCGTTTGCTTTCGTACTACGGAGGGAAGGGAGGGGCGAACCGTTCGCCGATGCCCGACCAGCCCCGCACCCTGAAACCCATTGAAGATGCCTTCGACCCCGGGTCCTTCCTGGAATTCAGGGGCCAATACGCACCTAGCGTGGTCACCGGGCTGGCGCTATTGGAAGGGAAGACGTTCGGAGTCGTCGCCTCCAACCATGAGGTCATGAGAGGCTTCCTTGATGTTGATGCGTGCCGTAAGATCACTCGGCTCGCCTCCATGTGCAACACGCTCAGGATCCCAATGGTCACTTTCCTCGACAGTCCCGGAGTGTATCCTGGCCCCGAGCAGGAGAAGGCCGGGCTCATCAGGGCGAGCGGGGAGGCGATCAAAGAGTACGCTTCGAGCGGATGCCCCAAGGTGACGGTGATCACAGGCGAGGCCTATGGCGGTGCGTTCGTGGGTTTCGCGAGCAAGGCGCTTGGGTCGAAGAAGGTCTACGCCTACGCGACGGCCCGGATCTCGGTCCTGAGCCTACCGGCGTATTCGGAGATATTTCTTAGGAGGAAGCTAGACGCAATGAAGGAGGACGAGAGAAAGGTCGAGCAGGACAAGGCGTCTGCGGCCTTCATCAAGCAGATGGACCCGACCATCGGGGTGAGCCAGGGGTACGTCGACGAAGTGATAGACCCCTCGCAGACAAGAGAGAAACTCATCGAAGCGTTCAGAGGAGCCGGAGTACTCTAGGCTATTCCCCGGTCAGCTGAGTCAGCTCTACCAGGACCCCGCCCGTGGATTTCGGGTGCATGAAATTCACCTTGCTCCCGAACTTGCCGTCGGCGGCCTTTTCGTAGATGAACCTGAATCCCTTCGCCTTCAGTTCCTCCGTGGTCTTTTCGATGTCGTCGACTTCGAAGGCGATGTGGTGGAGGCCTTCCCCCCGCTCGCGGATGAACTTGGCAAGGCTGCTGTCCTCACTGGTTGGCTCGAGGAACTCGACGCTGGTGTCCCCCGCCTTCAGCAGGGCAATCTTCGCCTTCTGGCCCGCGACCTCGGTTTGCCTTATCTCGAAGGTCCCAATCTGATTGTAGATCGCCAGCATCTGGTCAACGCTCTTGACGGCGACACCGACGTGGTCGAACTTCATTCCCATGGCTAGAACGCCTGCCTCGCCTTGTAGGCCCCGTGTATTTCTCTTAGCGTGTCGCTGATCTCTCCGACGGTGCAACCGGCCTTGACCGCTGCCGAGATCGAGGGGAGCATGTTTTCGCGACGCTGGGCGGCGCTCCTCAGAAGCTCGAGCTTCTCGGCCACTTTGCTCTGATTTCTTTTCTTCTTGAGCGCTTTGACCCTCCTGGCCCTTTCGACCTGGATTCTCTCCGGGAGGACCTGGACCTTCCTCTTCGACGGGGCATTTGGCTTGTAGGCGTTGACCCCGACGATGATCCTTCGTTTGGTCTCTACGGCCATCTGCTTTTCGTAGGCAGAGTTGAGAATCTCCTTCTTGACATAGCCGCTCTCAATCGCCTTCAGCATCCCGCCCATCTTCTCGACCCGCTCGATCTCCTCGAAGGCGAGACGTTCGAGGGTGTCCGTCAGGTACTCGAGATAGTACGAGCCTCCAAGAGGGTCGGCAGTCAGCGTCACACCGGACTCGCTGGCTATGACTTGTTGCGTCCTCAGCGCAAGCTTAGCCGACTCCTCTGACGGGAGCGAAAGCGCTTCGTCCATCGAATTGGTGTGCAGGGACTGAGTGCCACCCAGGACGGCGGCTAGGGCCTGGATGGTCACCCTGACTGCGTTGTTCTCGGGGTCCTGGGCGGTCAAGGTCTCCCCGGCCGTTTGGGTGTGGAACTTCAGCTTCGCCGACTCGTCGTCCTTTGCGCCGAACTTTTCCTTCATGATACGCGCCCAGATCCTCCGGGCGGCCCTGAACTTCGCCACCTCTTCCATGAAGTCGTTGTTGCATGCGAAGAAGAATGAGAAGTGGGGTGCGAATTGTTCCAGACTGAGGCCCCTCTGGAGGGCGGCGTTGGTGTATGTTATGGCGTCGGAGAAGGTGTAGGCGAGCTCCTGGACGGCTGTCGAGCCAGCCTCCCTGATGTGGTACCCGCTTATGCTGATGGGGTGCCACTTCGGGTAATTCTTGACCGAGTATTCGACCAGGTCTATGGCCAGCGAGAGGGAGGGCTCGGGAGGAAAGATGTAGGTATTCCTGGCTATGAATTCCTTGAGCACGTCGTTCTGCACCGTCCCCCTGACTTCGCTCCTGGGAACCCCAGTTTTTTCTGCCACGGCTGCGTACATGGAAAAGAGGATGGGAGCCGTGGAATTGATCGTCATGGAAGTGCTCACTTTGCCGAGGTCGATCCCGCGGAAGATCTCCTGCACGTCATCGATTATGCTCACGGCGACCCCCACCCTCCCGATCTCCCCCATGGCGCGAGAGTTGTCGGAGTCTAGTCCAAGCTGAGTCGGAAGGTCGAAGGCCAGGCTCAGCCCGGTCTGCCCCTGGTTCAGCATGAACTTCAGTCTCTTGTTGGTGTCCGCTGACGTCCCGAAACCGGAGTATTCCCTCATGGTCCAAAGCCTCTTCCTGTACATCTCAGGGTAGATCCCCCGAGTGTAGGGATACTTCCCCGGCTCCTCCTCGAGCCTGGACGACGCCTCGCCGGAATACACCCTGCCCACATCAATGCCCGAAAGGGTCCTCGGGTTGCTCCGATCCGCCTCATTAGAGGCCAAGGTGAGAACTCAATTCCCCCGAAGGCTTGTTAAAGATAATCGCTTAGGCCTGGTGCATCGCTAAATGGAAAGGACTTTTGACGCGCCTAGACGAGGAGCAGGTGAATAGTGTGAACTACAAGTTGCTGTCGCTGCTTATCGTGGGTTTGCTCCTTTCCCAGGCGTCGTACTCGGCGACCTACCCGCTTACCATTGCACCGGGACGCTCCTGGCCCCTGTCCGTGGTCGCAGACTCTTCGAGGGGGCTGATATACTTCGACGCCACATCCGGCTTGTATCCGCCCACGGGCTTTTCGTTCGGAATAATCAATGCGACGAGCCACGACGTGGTCAAGATCCTTCCGCTGGACGTGAACCCCGGAGCAATGGTGCTGGACCAGTCGAGTGGGGATGTCTACGTGGCAGGTAACAATTCGATCGCCGTCTTTGATGAGGGCAACCAGTCGTTCGTTCACGACCTCGTGCTGGGGCACCCCATTCTCTCGATGGCATTTGACAGCTCTGTCTCTTCGGACCTGTTCGTGACTTCGGGTCACAGCCTCCTTTCGCTGGATCCACACACAGGGTCGATCCTGGGGAACTCGAGCTTCTCGAACCCCCTGGACGGGGTCCAGATAGACCCCTCCAACGGCAGGCTCTTCGTAGGTCAATACCCCAACAGTGAGATATCGGTTTTGAACGCGTCCAACCTGGTGTCCATAGGAAACATCGGCCTCCCTGGCTGTTGCGCGCTACAATTCGCACTCGACGTGGGGACTCAGTCACTGTACGCGGCGACGGGAACTAACTACGTGTACTTGGTAAATGCCGCCACAGACACCTTTGAGAAGAGCATCCAGGTCGCCCCCTCGGCAGAGAATTCTACGAACTCCATCGTCGTGGACAACGAGACAGGTCGGGTGTACGTCGCCTCGTCCCTAGGAGGCTCGATCACGGAACTCGACGTCTCAAGCGGCGCGGTGGCCGACCACTTCCAGGCACAGTACCAGGTGGCGGGATTAGCCGTCGACACGAAGACGGAGGAGCTTTACGCCTCCAACTATCACCAGATCACTGTATTCGACGCGAACAGGCCAAGGATCCGGGTTTTCGGCATCGCAATTATCGTGATTGTCGCCGCGGCAGCGGTCCTTGTTGTGTACTTGCTGATCAGACGCAGGGAGAACAGGGAGAGGATGAGGGTTCAATCGGGATGGTCCAAGAACGGCCCACCCCAGGGGTGACGACAATGGATCTAGTGGCAAGAGGGGCCAGACTCAGAGGTGTCGATGGGTTGCGGGACGTTGGCATTGATGGTGGCAGGGTTGAAGAGGTCAAGGAGCATATCCGTGGAAGTGCGGACAAGGAGATCGCGGCGGATGGGAGGCTCCTCACATCAGGGTTCGCTAACATCCACTGTCACCTGGACAAGTGTCTGACCAGCTCCTGGGCAGAGGTCTGGAAGGGATCGGAGGATGGTTCTCCGCAGGCGATCCCGTCGGCAACGAACATCAAGCGGAGGTTCACTGAGGATGACATCGTCGCCAGGGCGTCCAAGGCACTGGAATCCTCTGTGTTTGCTGGGACCACGGCGGTCAGAGCCTTCGCGGACGTTGACTCGATTGGGGGGTTGATGGCTGTCAAGGGACTCCTCAAGGTGAAGGGGAAGTTCAGAGATTTGATCGATGTGCAGGTGGTAGCATTCCCCCAAGAGGGTGTAATCCGGGACGAAGGGACCCAGGAGCTGCTCGAGAAGAGCATGGAACTGGGCGCTGATGTTGTAGGAGGGATTCCATGGTACGAAGAGAGTGCGGATGCCTCGAAGAAGCACACGGACATCGTCTTTGAGTTGGGGAAGAAGTACGACAGGGACATCCATACCCTCATAGACGACAACTCAGACCCGAACTCCAGGAACATCGAATACCTGCTCTCGAAGACGATCAGGGAGGGGTTCAAGGGCCGGGTCGCGGCATCGCACTGCAGAGGGGGGCTCGACTCGCCCGACGAAGAATACGCGAAAAGGATCTACGGGCTGGCGAAGGAGGCAGGTGCCACCATCGTCGAGAACTCACATGTGAGCCTCTTCATGTACGGGAGGTCAGACAAGCACCCCGTGAGGAGAGGGGTCACGAGGGTGAAGGAGTTCCTAGGTTCGGGAGTCAACGTCGCCGTCGGGCAGGATGACATCGACGACCCGTACTACCCCTTCGGAAGGGGGGACATGCTGGAATTGGCATTTGTCGCGTGCCATGCGGCCCATTTGGGCTCGCCAACAGAGATCGAATGGGCCTTCGACTTGGTCACCGACAACCCCGCGAAGGGGATGCGGCTAGAGGGATACGGGATCCGGGAAGGTGACAATGCAGACCTCGTCCTCCTGGACGCCCCGAGCGTCCACGAAGCAATCAGGCTGCAGCCAGACAGGCTCGCGGTCATCAAACGGGGCAGGATTGTTGCCGAATCGAGGACAGAACGGGTCCTGCGTTCCTAGGTCCTAGCTAATCTGTGTCCCGTTAAGGAAGATGTTCGTCGTCATTTTGACCCCCGCCTTCCTCAAGGTCTGATGGGCGTAGCACATTTCTTCCGCCTCCTTCGCCAGCGAAAGGATTGACTCCTTCGATGCCGTGCTCGTCAGCTTGAGGTCGTAGACGATGTCACTGAAGGAGCCCCCCATTTTCCTGTTGAAGTGCCCACGGGCCGTCATTTCGACCCCCTTCATGTCGACATCTCGGAAGATGGCGTCAGTCAAGAACTGGTTGATCAGGCAGGACGCGGCCCCGGCGATAAAGTAGGCGAGCGGATTGGGACCTGTGTCTGTGCCTCCTCTTTCTACTGGTTCGTCGACGTAGAACGTGAACCCCCGCTTGCGGGCCTCGAGCTTGAGATGGTCGACCCGCTTGAGGTCCACCCTTTCGGCCCCGAAGAGGAACTCTTCGTCGTTTGCTTCGCGCCTCTTCTTGACGTGGTCCTTTATGGTCGCGATCTGTCTATCTTCAGTTGGCATGATAACTAGGACCAGCCGTCGTTATTTATCCGTGGGGCCTAGGTGCTCGAGACGTTGACCGACAGTATTGGAGGAAGGCCATCGGCGATGCTTTCCCATTGGTTTCCCTGGTCCCGGCTTGCGTAGAGATGGCCGGTAGTCGTGCCAAAATAGAGTCCGCAAGGGTCCTCCATGTCAGAGACCATCCCGTCTCTGAGGACCGTGTAGTAAGATTGCTTCGGTAGGCCTTCGTCAAGCCTGAACCACTCCTTCCCTCTGTTGTCAGTCCCCCACACCGCAAAATGCCCATCGGGGGGTATGCGTGAAAAGTCCCCTTCAAGCGGGGCAAGATAGGCTCGCTTGGGGTCGTTGGCGTCGACTGCAACCGGGAATCCGAACTTTGATGGAAGGTTGTTCCGAATGTCCACCCAGCTCTCCCCCGCGTCGTCACTCCTGTACACTCCAGTGTGATTCTGGTGATAGATCACGTCAGGGGTAGAAGGGTTGATTGCGAGCTTGTGGACGCACGTGCCGTACTCCGGGTACTTGTCAGGCTGGAAACCGGTCATGACATTCTTGTTCTGGAACCTCCAGCTTTGACCTCCATCGTCCGTGCGGAGCGTCCCAACGGCTGAGATGGCAACGTGCAACCTCCCTGGTCTCTTTCCGTTCACCAGGATGGTGTGGAGGCAGAGCCCCCCTCCGCCAGCCTGCCACTTTTTCCTCGTCTTGTGGTTCATGAGGGCTTCGTTCACTTTCCACTTCCTCCCCCCGTCCTTCGACATGAACAGGCATGCAGGCTCGACCCCCGCGTAGACGACGTCCGGCTCTTCCTCCGGACCTGGTTTGATCTGCCAGAGCCTGGCGACTGAAAGGCCGCTCCCCTTTGGAAACCTTGGCGGGGTGCTCGACTCCTTCCACTGCTTGCCCATGTCCTCGCTGCGCGCTACCGTTGGCCCCCAGTGCCCGCTGACGATTGATGCAAGCATGGCGCCGCTCCGGCCGTCGTAGGCCATGTGGTAGATCTCGTTCCCCTTCAGATGAGGACCGGTCACCTTCCAGTTCTTCCGATCTGGGCCTGACGTGAAGACGAACGCACCCTTGCGTGTTCCCACCATAAGGCAGACCTTCCCCTTGTTCCCGCTAGACTTCGCCATTTTATCCACCCGAGACAGCTGGGAGGATGTGCACCACGTCTCCATCCCTGAGCCTCGTCTTTTCCATTTGCAAGTACCGCGAGTTCTCCGAGTTAACGAAGATGTTGACGTGTGCTCGGATCTTCCCTTGGTCGTCTACTATCCTTCCGCCAATACCAGGAAACGAACTATCCAGCTTTCTCACCATTGTGCCGAGGTTATCAGCGGAACTGACATCGACCTCCCTCGCGCCCCTTGTGTAGTCCTTGAGTTGGGCGTTGAGCAGCACCCGAATCAATCACCAAAGATTCCTTTTCCTGTTATATATGGAGAGCGTTTTCTCCCTCTACCCTTCCGAAGTCTTTTATCAAACCGGACGCGGGAAGTTGAAGCAGGCCCCGTTGACAGAACAAGGTTTCCTCGGCTTTTCACAGGTAGAGGTCGAGAGGTACAGCAGGCAGCTGGTTCTCCCAGAACTCGGACCGAAAGGCCAGCTGAGGCTCAAGGACTCGAGCGCCTTGGTCGTTGGGGCGGGAGGGCTTGGAATCCCAGCTATGGTCTACCTCGCGGCAGCCGGGGTAGGGCGGATCGGAATCGTCGACGATGATGTCGTCGAGAAGAGCAACCT
>Ga0209415_10017562_pt1 | contig 11371 bp, 8 predicted proteins | sample PeaSoiSIISIP2007_FD_187696 | JGI IMG/M metagenome (GOLD analysis project Ga0209415, IMG submission 187696) | Peat soil microbial communities from Weissenstadt, Germany - SII-SIP-2007 (SPAdes) (version 2) | ecosystem: Environmental > Terrestrial > Soil > Wetlands > Peat | place: Germany...
CCGTTGGCAAACGGCGTGAGCAGATTGCCCACCAGCCCTTTGCGGTCGCGCCAGAACCAGTAAACCTGGCGCCAGGGACCGCGCCACCCGTGGCGCTGCCACCCTTGCAGCGCGATGCCCGCCACCCACCGGCTGCGCTGCCGGATGGCCCCGCGGAGATTGCGCGGAAAGTACTCGCGCGTGGCCATGAGGCCGGCCGCGCCGAAACGCAGCGGCACGAAGATCTGGGTGCAGCCCAGGGCGTGCAACTGGAAGCCGTTCTCGTAGTCTTCGGTGAGGCACGCGGGATCGAAAATGCGGCCGCCGCGCGTGCGCGCCAGGCGCTCCAGCGCAATCCGGCCGAAGCCGGTGCCCACACCGTTGGATGGCAGGAACCCGCCCAGGCGCTGCCGCACCGGTATGTCCTTGGTTTGGTACTCCCCGAATTCGTCGCAGTACAACCCGTGGGTGAATTCGCCGAGCCCGGTGGCGAGCGGCAGCACAGGGACCTGCACCATGTCGTACGCCGGCGAGTACCAGTTGATCAGGCGCAGCGCATCCGCGTGGATCAGGTCTTCGGCGTCGTGCGTGACCACCACTTCGAACCGGACTTCGTGCCGGATCTCGTGCATCTCCATCCGCCGGTAGATCCAATTGAGGCAGTCGCCCTTGGAGGTGGGTCCATCGTGCGGGCACATGGCGAGGTGCACGCGCGGGTGGCGGCCGGCCGCGTCCGTGACGGCCCGCACGGTTGCCTCGTCATTGGGGTAGACGCCCACGAAAACGTCATAATTGGCGTACCGGATGGCGGCGAGGTTGCGATCCAGCATCTGGCCGATGACGCGATGTTCCTTCCACAGCGGCACCAGAATCGCGATGCGCCGCTCTGGGGCTTTATCCAGTTGCTGTTCCGTCGGCCAGTCGAATCGCTTTCGCCCCGTTACCAGAAAGACCAGGGTGATAAACAGGTCGTCCAGCCCGCTCACCAGGATCCAGACGGCCAGGGGTACCAGGCACATCAGGATTGAATGATCCAGCCATCCCATGCCTTATCTAGTGATAAACCAGACCTGAATGTCTCAAAAACTTATCCTACAAGCGTCACCCTGGTATAGACCACCTGAAAGCCCAGGCGCTCGTAGTTGCGCTCGGATCCGCTGCCGGGCAGCGTGGAGGCGGTTGCCAGATCGCAGCTCCGCGCCAGGGCCTCGTTGAGACGCGCAGCAATGGTCTCGCGATGCAGCCCGCCGCGCCGGAAGCGCGCCACGGTGCTGTCGGCAAACAGGGTCGCGAGACCTTCCCGGATGGCCAGCGCCCCGCCCCCCGCCGGCTCCCCGCTTTCGGAGACAGCCAGGTAGCACTGGGCGCCCGGCATGGCGAAGATCGCGCGCCCTACGTCCATCTCCTCGGCGGTCAGTTCCTTCTGTTCGAAGAAGCCCGTGCCGACCGTGTGGGACCAGAGGTCTCGCTCGCCTGCGACCGCGCGGCGGACGCGCGGCGTCAGGACGATCTCCGTTCCTTCCAGCTGCTTCACCAGGACGTTGTTGAACTCCGCGAGGCGGTAGCCGCGTTCCCCAAGGTCCGCCAGCAGGCCGGGGTCCGCGAGCGGGCAGAGATCCACCGACACGCGCGCGCCGCGGCTGCGAAAGAACGCCTCGAGTGCGCCGATTTCCCGCTCGCTCACCGGTCCGTTGAGGCCGAGGCCCACCGCCTGGGTGAGCGGCGAATCCACGCCCGCGAAGATGGCGCAGCCGCCGGCCACTTCCAGCACGGGTCCGCCAGGTAGCGGGCTGCACCCGCGCGCGTTTTCGGCTTCGGCCGCCTCGATTCGCCTGGCCAGCGCCAGGTCGCCAAAAATCACAATTCCTCCTGTGACAGTATGGCGCACTGGCGCATCATAATAAGTATGGTGAACCAGACTCTCCATCTTGCCGTCCGAGGCATGACCTGCGGCAACTGCGCCCGTACCGTGGAGCGCACGCTAGCCTCCACTCCCGGGGTAAGCAAGGCGTCCGTCGATCTACAGGGCGGGCAGGCCTCGGTGGAATACGACGCGGACCGCGTGCAACCCGAGGCGCTGGCGGAAGCCGTGCGCGATTTGGGATACGAAGTGCCGGCATGAGCGGGCCAACCACTGGCAAGAAGCCGACCAGGGGGTCGGCTGCGGACCGGGGGGTCCGCCCCACATGAACACTGCCGCTCCTGAACGGGTCGATCTTCCGGTCTCCGGGATGACTTGCGCCGCCTGCGCCCGCGCCATAGAGCGCAAGCTCGGCAAGACTCCCGGCGTGGAGCGCGCGAGCGTGAGCTTTGCCACTTCCACCGCCACCGTGGAGTACGACCGCAGCCGGGTGCAGGTGGGCGACTTCATCGGCGCCATCGAGGATCTCGGCTACGGCGTCCCGCAGAGCGCCGCGCAACCCTACGCCGAGGAACCCGCGTACCGCCGGCGCCTGCTGATCGCCATCGTGTGTGCGGCGGCAGTCATGTTCCTGGGCATGACGCACCGCGCGCCGTGGATCCAACTGGCGCTGACGCTGCCGGTGATTTTCTACTCCGGCGCGCCGTTCTTCGCGGGCGCGTGGAGCGCGCTGCGCCACCGCTCCGCGAACATGAACACGCTCATCGCCCTGGGCACCGGCGCGGCGTTTCTGTACTCGCTTTATGCCACACTGCGCGGAATCCACGAGGTGTACTTCGAAGCCGCCGCCGTGATCATCGCGCTGATCCTGCTGGGCCGCACGCTGGAGGCCCGCGCGCGCGGCCGCGCCTCGGAGGCCATCCGCCGCCTGATGGATTTGCAGCCTCCCGTTGCGCGCGTGCTCCGCGACGGCGTGGAAACCAAAACCCCGGTCGAACTTGTACGCCCCGGCGACGTGCTGGTGGTGCGGCCAGGGGAGCGCATCGCGGTGGATGGGGCGGTGGTCGAAGGCGAATCGGCCGTGGACGAATCCCTGCTCACCGGTGAAAGCATGCCCGTGGACAAACACGCGGGCGCTGCCGTCTTCGCGGGCACCATCAACTACTCCGGCAGCTTCCGCTACGAAGCGAAGAAGGTCGGCCGCGGCACCATCCTGCAGCAGATGGTCGAGCTGGTGAAGCAGGCGCAGGGATCGCGCGCTCCCGTGGCCCGGCTGGCCGACGTGGTGAGCGGCTGGTTCACCGGAGGCGTGCTCGTCGCGGCGTTGCTCACGTTCACCTTCTGGCTTCTTCTGGCGCCGTTCGCCACCGCGATGATCAATGCCGTGGCGGTACTGATCATCGCCTGCCCGTGCGCGCTGGGACTGGCCACCCCTATCGCCATCATGGTGGGAACGGGTCGCGGCGCGGAGCGCGGCATTCTTATCAAGGGCGGCGAAGCGCTGGAGATGGCGCACAAGATCCGCGTGATCGTGCTCGACAAGACCGGCACCATCACGCGGGGCAGGCCGCAGGTGGTTCGCGTGCAGCCGGCGGCGGGAACCACCGCGGACGAATTGCTGCGCCTCGCGGCCGCCGCCGAGCGATACTCCGAGCACCCGCTGGGCAAGGCGCTAGTGGACGCTGCCGCGGAGAAGGGCCTCGCGCTGCCCGAGAGCACCGGCTTCGCCGCGACGACCGGGCACGGCGTCCGCGCGATGGTTGGGGGGCATGAAGTAGTCGTCGGCCGTCCCGGTGTGACCGTTACGGTGGATGGCGTGTTCGCCGGCGCGATTGAAGTGGCCGATACCATCAAGCCCGAAGCTGCCGACGCGGTCCGCCGTTTGCGCGCCATGGGGCTGGAAGTCTGGATGATCACCGGTGACCGCCGCGCGGCCGCCGAAGCCGTCGCCAAAGAAGCCGGCATCGATCACGTGCTGGCCGAGGTGCTGCCCGACCAGAAGGTGGCGCAGATCCGCGAACTGCAGGCCACGGGAAAACGCGTGGCCATGGTGGGCGATGGCGTCAACGATGCTCCGGCGCTGGCCCAGGCCGACCTGGGCATCGCGATGGGTTCGGGCACCGGCGTGGCAATGGAGGCCGGCGATATCACGCTGATGCGCGACAGCCTGCACGGAGTCGCGGACGCGATCGAGCTTTCGCGCCGCACCATGCGGATCATCCGCCAGAATCTCTTCTGGGCATTCGCGTATAACACGTTGGGGATTCCCATCGCCGCGCTGGGCCTGCTTTCCCCCATGCTTGCTTCGGCGGCCATGGCGCTTTCAAGCGTCACGGTGGTGACCAACAGCCTTCGCCTGAAGTGATAGTATTTGAGGCATGGGAGACAACTCCAACCCGGCCCCCCAGCCCGAGGCGATCCCCCAGCCCGAGCCGACGACGCCCGAAGCCGCGGCGAATGAACAGGCCATCGACGAGGAGGTCGGCGACTTCATCAGCGGTCACGTCCTCGAAAAGGACTCGGTCTTCTTCGAAGGATGATGTTCCGGCTGCGGCGGCGCGGGCCGGAAACTGCTCGCGTGGCGCTCATGGACCGATCCCGAAATCTCGCCGGATGCCTGCCGGACCAGCGTTAACAAGAGCTCCGGATCTCCGATCGCGCGCAGATTAATGACCAGCTCGTGGCGCCGCTCGGGCGACGCGGCCAGGTCGCCCATCGGCCAGGGCTCCTCGCCTTTGGCGCAGACGCTGGCCTTCACGTAGCCCGAGGCCGCCTGGTCGAAGATCTTCAAGTGTGCGATCTGTACTCCTGACTCCGTCAGCCTGCGGTCCAGGTCTTCCAGGAGCGGCCCCACCAGGGTCGCGGGACTCAACGGCTCCGCGAGATTCACATCCGCATGGAGATTCAGCCAGCCGAGAGCGGCTTCCGCCTCGGCATAGCGTTGGTAGTCGACGTCCAGCACGTGCGCTCCCACCACGCGGCTCGAGTCCATTGCTTCGGCCAGCCACTCACTGACTCCCTGTCCGGTGAGCGCACTGACCTGGAAATCGATCGGCACGGGCAGGGACGCGGCGCCGGAATAGCGGTCGATTTTCGACACGCAGATCAGGTCGGCTTCGGCGACCTGGTGGCGATAGAGGAAGCTCACGTCGGGATCGGCGCGATCGGCGTACACGCGGGCGGCCATCTCCGGATCGACCAGGACGGTCAACGGCGCGAGGCGGTAACGGTCGCGAAAGGACGACTTTAACGGTTGCAGGATGGTCGCCGAAAGGTCGACGCAACTCCCCACCGGCTCGGCGAAAATGACCTCGGGCGCATACGCCGCGAGAGCATCCGCCGCCGAGATCAGGTCCGAGAAGCGGCAGCAGAAGCATCCCCCGGCGACTTCGCGCGTCTCGACGTTGTGCGCCTCGGCGAGCCGCGAATCGACGAGGAAGCGGTCCTGGTCATTGGTGATCACGGCGACGCGCGTGCCCTTCTCGCGTAGGAATGAGGCGGCTCGCAGGATGAGCGTGGTCTTGCCGGCTCCGAGAAATCCGCCGACGAATATCAGGGTTGGGGCGTTCATAGCTGAATCGCGATCTGCTGGCCCTCCAAAAGGTCCACGGGTTCCTGGAAATGCACGCGGCCGCGTTGCATGGTATGCGCCACGGCCCGTCCTGCCACGCGGACGGAGGTCGGCGCCGCGCCCGCCGGCAGTTCCACAACCTCGAGCGGAAGCTTGCCGAAGAGAACGGCAAGCGAGAACTTCGCGGGGCCGAGCGTGAAGCTGCCCCACCCAGTCCCGGTTGACCAGAACGATTGCATCGGGCCTTTCATCCGCGGCGCGACGGTGAGCTGCTTGCGCGGCCCCTGATAGCGGAAACCGCTCAACGCCGGGATGGTGGCCCAGGCCGACATGGCGCGCACGTAGTGCGGCCCGCACTCCGTTTCGTCCCACGGATTGCGCTTCTCGCCATCGTAGCGCCGGCGCGCACTCTCGACGATCTCGACCCCTTCCTTCACCATCCCGTACGCCATCATCAGGGAGGCCGCCAGGTACTCGAACCCCGTCCACACCTCCGAGGAGTACGGGAACGGTACCTGCGGGCGCTTGCCTTTCCCGTAGTCGCAGACCAGCAGCCCCGCTTCATCGTTGAGCGCGTAGGTGCGCTCGACGCTGTCGTGCTCCGCCAGCGACCGCCGGTAGTTGTACCGGTAGACCGATTGCATGGTCTTGCGGATGTGCTCTTCGCTCACCAGCGGGCCCAGCCCGGCATATTCCGCGACATGCTGCCCCACCAACTGATCGGCCAAGCAGCCGTCGCCGATCTGGTAATCCGGATGGGCCGTGTCTTCCGCGCCCATGCCGGCGATCAGGCCGGCGGCGATCTGGTCGCGAGGCACGCCGCGAATCTGCTGCACGTAGTATTCACCGTTGAAGAGGTTCGCGTCGATCCACTGGCGCCCCTGCTCGAACAGCTTGCGGTATTCGGCTGCCGCATCGGGGTCGCCGGCCGCGCGCGCCATTTCTTCTCCCGCGCGCAAAGCCCCCAGGTAATGAATTCCGCACATGGGGTTGGGGCCGTAAAACTCGACGTCGTAGGTGTTGTGCTGCACGCCTTCGAAGACGCCGTCGCGATCGGCGTCCCAGCCTCCCGGCACCCATGCGAACTCGAGCGCCTTCTTCAGCGACGGCCACCATTGGCGCAGCCACTCATCGTCGCCCGAAAGCTGCCAGTCGAAATATGCCTTCACCACCTGCCCCATCTGGCCGTCGGCCGCCGCGACCCCCGCGGTCTGGAAGCCGAGCGGCAGGTTCGCGCGGATGGGCATCGCGCCCTTCATTCGCTCCGCGATCTCCAGATGGGTCTCGCGCATGGAGCGCGCGTAGGAGGGGAAGAGGTGGTGCGTGGTGCATTCGTAATTCCACACGTGGTCGCAATTGCCGTGGCAGCAGCCGCTGCCTTCCCAGCCGAAGAAGCGGCCGTCGGCCGTGCGGAAACAGGTAGTGGAAGCGAGCGTCGAGGCATTGGCCATGGCGGCCTCCTTCACTGGCGCGGGCAGCGTGGATTCGCGCATCACGGTCAGGAATTGGCGCATGCGTTTTTCCAACTCGGGGAGCTTATGCGCGGCGTACTCCGCCGCCGCCCACGCGTCCGGGAACCGCTGCGCGTAGTAGTTGCCGATGAGGGTGTCGGCGTGGCCGGAATTCGACGACCACCCCATGCGGGCGGGCGTCCGGTTGGGAAAATGCCACGCCAGCAGGAACGCAAACTCCGCCTCGGCTCCTGGGGCGAGTTCGCGCTGCAGGCACAGGGAGCCCACGGCATCGCGCGCGCCGGTCTCCGGACCGAGCTCGCCATCCGCGGTGAAATCGTCCCAGAAGAGCAAGGGGCTGGTCCACCATCGCGCTTTCGGCCATCCGGCGAGATGCGTCACGCGCCCTCCGGCCGGATTCAGAACGCACAATGCGAAGGAGCCCGCGCGCGGGGCCGTGGCTTCGAGTCCGGGATTGTGCATGTACAAGCCGGCCAGGCCGTCGGCTTCCTTGAACAGGTTGACCCGCGAGGCGGCCGGCGCGTTGGATGCGGGTGGTTCGAAGGTCACGGGGTTGTCGATGGCGAAGGCGATGGAGACTTTGGCGCGCGTCTTGCCGGGATTGCGCACGCGGTATCGCAGCAGGGCGACGGGCAGCCCCGAATCGTCCGGCTCCAGCGGCACGAAGGGCGAGAAGGCTTCGAGCCGCACGGTTACGGGAAGCTTGGCATCGCGGAAGTCGATGCGTGCGAGCGGATACTCGCCGGTGAAGGTTGCGGCGGCCAGGCGCGCGAGCCCCGGCGCATTTTGCGCGCCTAGGCCATCGTGCCCTTCAAATGGGGGCAGGATGCGGGCTTCGAGCACGCGGGCCACGGGCGGGGCATCTCCGGCCTGCGCCCAGATGGCGGGGAATGCGTAGTTCGGCGATTTGCCTTTTTCGGAACGATTGAAGATTTCCCAATCGCGCAATTGGCCGCGCCCGCCGAGGGAGATCGCTCCGGCGGCTACGCCGCCCAAGGGGAAGGCGATGAGAGCCAGCTTGCGGCCGGTTAAGCGGCGGGGGTAGGAGATTGCTTCTTCAGTGGGGTGGGTGGCTGGTGTGGTGGCTTCCGCCGCGGTTTGCGCGGATGTTTCGGTCGCGGCGGCACCGCCCAATGCGACCGTTTTCAAGAATCCTCGCCTCTTCATACTCTCGACCTCCTGCTATTGCCGTGATACAAGATGCTGCCGATAGAGATTGGGTGGACCCGCTGAAAGCGGGCCCGCAGGCTGAAAGCCGGCGCCGCATAGCGGCAAGCCGCAAACATGAACGGGCGTTCCTCCGAGGTTGTGAGGATCAGATTCAAGGAGTGATGTCCGGTTTCGACCATGCGGTTTCGCGGCTCGCTGCGACGCCTCACCCATTCTAAGGGAATGAAGTGGTATCTGGCTGAGAACCATATCTAGAATCGCGCGGGCCTTCGCGGCTGAAAAGGGCATTGGCGAAGGGGATGTGTGCGCCCTCAACACTCTGGAGATGGCGCCCAACGCTGAGAGTGTGCGCCACGGAGCAGGCTGAAGCATGTCCCACCAAGGAGCTCAGAATCCCGGCGGGAGAAACCGGTTAAATCTTTTCCGGGTGCTGGTTCGTGATAGCAGCAGGCAAGCGGGTGAGATGGCATGGAATGGCGCATGGCGTTACTATCAGGGTGTCCCCCGTTCCCCATGGAAACTGTGGTAGAACGGACTTCGGCGCAGCCGGATGTGCCGTGGCCTCAATCGATAAAGGAGTTTGAGGCCCTTATAGATGCGATGCAGCACCGGCTGGTGCAATTCGCGTTCTGCCGGCTACACAGCCGGGAAGACGCGGAGGACGCCGTGCAGGACGTGTTGGTGCAGGCCTATCGCGACCGGGAAAAGCACAGAGCGGTGGCCAACGCCGTGCCCTTTCTTTTTCGCATGGTGGCCAACCGCTCGACAGACGTGCTGCGCAGGCGCAAGCATGAGGGCGGCCGCCTGGAGGACTGCGCAGGCGAGCTGGCGGCGTCGGGCGAGGGCGCCCAGGAAGCAGCCGCGGCCGCACAAAGGCAGCGCCGGATCGAAGATTCGCTCCAGCGTCTTCCGCGGCGGCAATCCGAAGCGATCCGGCTGCGCGTGTATGGGGAGTTGCCATTCGAGGCCGTCGCGCAGGCGATGGGATGCTCCGTTCCAACCGTCAAATCCCGCTTCCGGTATGGAATACAAAAACTCCGCAGAGTCTTGAAGCGACAGGGAGGTGAACGATGACTTGCCGGCAAGCGCGGAAACTGCTGCTGGATGGCACAGGCAAGAATGACACAGGCAAGAATGCCTGTGCTACTACTCACCTGGCGGGATGCGAGGACTGCGCCCGCGAATATGCGGCAATCCAGGCGACCCTGGCCTCCATCCAACCTTCCGTTCGCATCGAGGCGTCTCCGGATTTCAAGGAGCGCGTGATGAGCAAACTTACGGAACAGGAAGCGCCGGTACGCCGGCGTTTGGTTTTCCCGAGACTCGTATTTGTGGCGGGCGCGGCGGTGCTGCTGATGGTACTGGCGCCTTTGATTGGTAACTTGGGCCGGGGCGGGCATGCGCCGGCGTCCGTGGTGAGCCTGCTGGCGCAATCGGCGCAGGCCATGGCGGGCGCGCGATCGGTCCACATGATCGCGCGGATGCGGACCACTCCCACGGAGAATTTCGAAATCATCCATCCCGACGCGGGTTGGGTGCCGATCGAAATCTGGAGCGAGGCCGGTCCTCCCGCCAGGTGGCGCGTCGAGAAGCCCGGGCGCGTGGTGGTGATGGACGGCACCAGCTCAATGCTGGTGGTCAAGCCGGACACAGTGTCCCGCGGCACCCCGGATTTCAACTACCTGGAGTGGATGAGAATCCTGCTGGATCCGGACCAGCTCATGGAGAAAGAATTGGACCTGGCGCGTTCGGGGGCTTCCAGCGCGAGCGTGGCCGAGGAGGATGCGGCCGGGACGCGTCACCTCGTATTGACGGTGGCATTCCATCCGCGGCGCTGGTTCAGCAGTGACTGGTTTGTGGACCGGGGGGTGTCGAGCTCGGATCACACGCGGACCTATCGTTTCGACCCAGTCACGCGGCGGCTCGAGGGAATGCAGATGGTGATGCACAGCCCCGGGGTAGACTTGCCGGTCTTCGAGATCACCGCAGTGCGGTACGACGAAGTGTTCGATCACGCGCTGTTCGCACTGGCGGCGCCGGAAAAAGCCATCTCGATCGTGGATCCCACACAGATGCCCGTGACGGGTCCGCTGCCACAATCGCCGAAGGAAGCCGCGGTGATGCTGTTCGACGCATTCTCGCGCGAGGATTGGCAAGCGGCGCTGGTGGTCTTCCCGATGACCGGCGTCGACGAGCGGTTCAAGAAGATTCTCGGAGGTCTCCAGGTGATCTCCATCGGCGAGCCGTTCCGGTCCTCTGCCTATGCGGGCTGGCACGTTCCATACGAGGTCCGGCTGAAGTCGGGCCGCGTGTTGAAAGCGAACCTGGCGGTGCGGAATGACAACAGCGTGGGCCGGTGGGTGTGGGACGGGGGACTGTAAATATGTTTTGGCAGGAAATACGGCAAGCGATGCGGGTGTTGTGGAAGAGCCGTGGCGCAACGGCTCTTGCCATTCTGTCGATCGCGCTCGGGATCGGGCTGACGACGGGGATTTTCAGCGTGGAAGACGCGGTGCTGCTGCGGCCGTTTCCGATCGACCGGCCAGCCGGACTGCTATACGCTTCTTCGCGGGCGGATGATGGCCGCGCGTTTCTTTACGGGTGGCCCGACTACGAGGACATGGTCCACGCGGGATCGGCCTTGGGGGATTTCGCGACTTACCAGCGGCGAGCCTCCATGCTGACCCACGGGGAGGAGAGCGAACTGGTGTTCGTGACGCCGGCGACCGCCAACTACTTTTCGCTGATCGGCGTGCGGGCCGAGTTGGGATACGCGTCGCTGGACGAAGCCGGCGGGCGGCCTGCGGCGGTGATCGGGCACCGGATGTGGATACGGTTGTTCGGCGGCGATCCGGGAGCGATCGGCAAGACCATCGTGCTGAACGGCAGGGCGCTTTCGGTGACCGGCGTCATGCCGGCGGATTTCACCGGGCTGGTACGCGGCATTTCCAACGACGTCTGGCTGAATACCGAAGCGTGGTTCGGCGCCATGGGAAACCGGAACGAACGGCAGAGCCGCAACGGGCAGTTCGAGATCGTCACGCGGCTGAAGCCGGGCGTGAGCGCGGAGAGCGCGGCGGCCCAACTGGACGCGGCGATTCGCGGACCGGGCAAGCGCAAACCGGCGCCTCCGGGAGCGCACCCCACGCTGCTGCGCGCGATGTTCGCGTCGGACTGGAACCGCGACATGATCATCGGGGGCGGATCGTTGCTGGTCCTGGGGCTGGTCCTGTTCGTGGCGTGCGCCAACGTGGCGCAGTTGCGATTCGCGCAGGCGGAGTCGCGGCGGAAGGAACTGGCGGTGCGTTTCGCGATGGG
>Ga0209415_10017564_pt1 | contig 11370 bp, 9 predicted proteins | sample PeaSoiSIISIP2007_FD_187696 | JGI IMG/M metagenome (GOLD analysis project Ga0209415, IMG submission 187696) | Peat soil microbial communities from Weissenstadt, Germany - SII-SIP-2007 (SPAdes) (version 2) | ecosystem: Environmental > Terrestrial > Soil > Wetlands > Peat | place: Germany...
AAAAATGTAGTGCCAACTTTTCGGCTAAGTCATTGATTTGCCTGAAACCGACCCCTCACTTTGCGCAAGTTGGGTTACGTTGCGCCCGCCGGTCCGGGCGGCGCGCGGGGCGCGGGTTGAGAGGCGTGATGGCGGTGATGACGATGGCTGATCGGGGACTGTGCGGTTGCGGCAGCGGCTTGCGCAGGGTGCATTGCTGCGGGCTCGACCTGTCGCTGCGCAGCTCGCCGGAGGCGGGGCGGCACCTCGTTCCGCTGGTCGAGCGCGCCGCCCAGGCGCATCGCCAGGGCGCGATCGAGACCGCCGAGCAGCTGTGCCTGGAAGTGCTGGAGCTCGCGCCCGACCGTCCCGGCGCGCTCACCGTGCTCTACCAGATCCGCAAGGACCAGGGCCGGCCCGCGGCCGCGGAAGCGCTGATCCGCCGCATCGTGGCGCTCGACCCCAACAACTTCTGGGCCACCAACGAGCTGGCGCTGCTGCTGCTCGGCAACGGCAATCTCGGCGAGGCCGAGATCCACGCCCGCAATGCGGTCCGCATCGCGCCCTCGAACCCGCAGGCGCACAACCTGATGGGCATGATCCTGACCGAGGCGCAGCGGCCGCAGATCGGCGAATATCATTACCGCCGCGTGCTGGAACTTTCGCAGGGGCGCGACGCCATCCTGCTCGCCAACCTCGCCTGGAGCCTGAAGAACCAGGGCCGCATGGCGGAGGCGCGCACGCTCTACCAGGAATCCGTCGCGGCGGCGCCGGAAATCCGCCAGACCCTGCTGGGCTTCGCGCGGCTGGAGGAAGCGGACCGCAAGTTCGAGGCGGCGGGCAAGATCCTCGACCGCATGGACGCGCTGTGGCCGAACGACACCAGCGTGATGCTGTCGCGCGCCATCCTGCTCGGGCGGATGAAGCGGCACGACGAAGCCGTCGCCATGCTGGACGCCATCGCAAAGCAAAGCCGCGAGGGCAGGCTCGGCCCCAACGAGCTCCTGGAGAAGGGCCGGCTGCTCGACCAGATGGGCCATTACGACGAGGCCTTCGCGGCCTTCCAGGAGGGCAAACGCCTCGGCCGTGAGCTGAGCGGCAACGCCTATCTGGACCAGCACGCGGAGGGCCTGATCAACCGGCTGCGCGGCTTCTTCGTCGCCCAGCGCCTGCAGACGCTGCCGCGCGCGGGCGTGCGCAGCGACGTCGCCCAGCCGATCTTCATCCTGGGATTTCCCCGCTCCGGCACCACGCTGGTAGAGCAGACGCTGTCGGCGCACCCGCGCATTTCGGCGGGCGACGAGCTGCCGCTCATCAACGACATCACCGGCATCATGCCGCGCATGCTCAACAGCCCGCTCGGCTATCCGGAGGCGCTGGCGGAGCTGTGGATGGGGGACCAGCGCGAGGGGCTCGACAACCTGCGCGACTATTACCTGCAGAAGGTCGCCCAGATGCGCATCGTCGATGCGGACGCGGCGTGGTTCACCGACAAGATGCCGCTCAACGAGACCCATCTCGGGCTGATCGCGCTCATCTTCCCGCAGGCGCCGCTGATCCACGTGATCCGCCATCCGCTCGACATCATGGTGTCGGCGATCTCCAACATGTTCACCCACGGCTTCTTCTGCTCGAGCGCGCTCGAGACGGCGGCCCTGCACTATGTGCGCGTGATGGAGCTGGTGCAACACTATCGCTCCGAGATGACGCTGCGCTACCTGCCGATCCGCTACGAGGACATCGTCGACGACCAGGCCGCGACGGTGCGCACCATGCTGGACTTCCTCGGCGAGGCGTTCGACCCGAACTGCCTGCGCTTCGAGGAGAACCGGCGCTATGCCCGCACGGCGAGCTACGCGCAGGTGACCGAGAAGCTCTACGACCGCTCGCGCTTCCGCTACCGGCACTATCTCACGCACCTCGCTCCCGCGATCCCGATCCTCAAGCCCGTGATCGAGCGGCTCGGCTACACGATCGACTGATGGAGACGCCCGCACCGGGCCCGCGGGGGCCGACCACCACCACGGTGCCGCTGCCGCTTCCCGAAGTGCTTCGCGTCGCCAACGAATACGAGCGCGGCGGACGCCTCGACGACGCCAAGCGCCTGCTCGACCACGTGCTGGCCGCCGCCCCGAACGAGCCCAACGCGCTCCACCTCTCCGGCATCGTGGCGTTCCGGCTCGGCGAGCCCGAGAAGGCGCTGGAGCTGATGCAGCGCTCGCTGACCCACGGCATCGACACGCCGCTCTATCTGCGCAACATCTGCGAGATCTACCGCGTGCTCGGCCACCTCGACGAGGCGCTCGAAACCGGGCGCCGCGCCACGGCGCTCGCGCCCGCCGATCCCTTGTGCCTGCAAAACCAGGCGATCATCCACCAGCACCGGCTCGAGCTCGACGAGGCGCTTAGCTGCGCCGAGCAGGCATTGCGCATCGACCCCAGCCTGCCGGGCGCCCATTTCGTGCGCGCGGAAGCGCTGCTGATGCGCGGCCACTGGGCGGAAGGCTGGGAGGAATACGAATGGCGCTTCCGCATCGGCGGCGCGGCGCCGCTGATGCCGAAGACCGACAAGCCGCAATGGGACGGGCGGCCGCTGCCGGACGAGACCCTGCTGCTGATCGCCGATCAGGGGTTCGGCGACGTCATCCAGTTCAGCCGCTATATCCCGTGGGCGGCAGAGCGCTGCCAAAACATCGCGGTCGCCTGCAGCAAGGAGATGTCGCCGCTGCTGCGCCAGCTCCATGCCGGCCTGCGCGTGTTCGAGCGCTGGGAGGACTGCCCCGCCTATGCGGCGTTCTGTTCGTTATCGGGGCTGCCGCGCCTGCACGGCACGAGACCCGACACGGTGCCGGCGGCCACGCCCTATCTGCGCGCCGATCCCAAGCGCGCGGCCGGCTGGCGGGCGCGGCTCGATCGCCTGGCGCCTGCCGGCTATCGCCGCGTCGGCCTCGTGTGGGCCGGCCGGCCGGCGCACAACAACGACCGCAACCGCTCGGCGAAGCTGGCAGCCTTCGCGCCGCTCGCGGCGCTTCCCGGGATTGCGCTGGTGTCGTTGCAGAAGGGCCCGACGACGGCGCAGGCTGGCGGCTATTTCGGGCGCGCGCCCCTGATCAACATCGGGGCCGAGGTCGTGGACTACGACGACACCATGGCGATCCTCGATTGCCTCGACGTCCTGGTCACGGTGGATACCTCGGTCGGCCATCTCGCCGGCGCGCTGGGCCGCCCGGTGTGGATCATGCTGCCGCGCGTGCCGGACTGGCGCTGGTTGCTCGATCGCCGCGACAGCGTCTGGTACCCGTCGGTGCGCCTGTTCCGTCAAACCGTGCCGCGACAGTGGAAGCAACCGGTCGCGGAGATTGCCGCCGGCCTGGAACGCCAGCTCGCGTGAGCCTCGCAGCGGCGACGTGACACGGATTTCGGTCTCGAATTTCCGTTAAGCTGCCTCCGCCAGCTGATCAAAGGGAGCCGCGCCCATGATGAAGCGAGAGAAATTTGCGGTTGCGAACATCTACGTGCCGGTCAAGCGTCGCGCCTTGCTCAAGCCGCAGACCGTGCAGGAGATCGCACAAAGCATCCTGGAGGTCGGGCAGCAGACCCCGATCCTGGTGCGGCGCGACGGCGACCGCTTCGTCCTCGTGCACGGCCTGCATCGGCTCGAAGCGTGCAAGGCCCTGGGCGAGGAGACCATCGTCGGATACCTCGTCCAGGCCGAGCGGCATTAGAGCTAGCGCACGAATTCGTAGCGGAACCGCTCGCCATCCGCCTCGACCAGTCCGGTGGTCGGATGCGGGAAATGGATCGGCAGCACGAAGGTGCCGGTGCCGGCGATCTCGCCCAGGAACTTGCGGCGCGATCGTGCCGCCTGCGCGCGGTCCCAGTCGAAGACGGTCGACCAGTCGGGCTCACGGCATTGCAGCACGTGATGCATGAGGTCGCCGATGACGACCGCGTGCCGTCCGCCCGAGCGGATGTTGACGCAGCAATGGCACGGCGAATGGCCCGGCGTCGGGGAGAGCCAGAGCGTGTCGTCGAGCTGATAGTCGTCGTCCACCAGCAGGGCCTGGCCCGCCGCCACCACCGGCTCGCAATTGAATCGCCACACGTTGCCGGGCGGCGTGTCGCCGCGCCGCGTCGCCTCCTCCCATGCGGCGTATTCGCGCTTGTGGAACACGTATTTCGCGCTCGGGAAGGTCGGCACCCAGCGGCCGTCGCGCAGCACGGTGTTCCAGCCGCAGTGGTCGATGTGCAGGTGCGTGCAGAACACGTAGTCGATGTCCTCGAAGCGCAGCCCGGCGGCGCGAAAGCCATCGAGCCAGGGTTGCTTCGGGAAGTCCATGGGCGGCGCGTAACCCTTGTCCTCGCCGGTGCAGGTGTCGATCAGGATCGTGTGCCTCGGCGTGCGCACCACGTAGGTCTGATAGGTGATCACGATGCGGCCGGACACCGGGTCGAACACCACCGGATCGAGCTCGGCGAGATGGCGCTTGCCAACGACGGGATCATAGGCCGGGAACATGTCCTCCGGCCGCCGCCACGGCCCGTCCCGCTCGATGATGCTGGTAATGGTGACGTCGCCGACCTTCAGCGCCTTCATGCTGTCCGCTCCCCTCACTCTTCGTGGTTCAACGCGCCCGGAATATTGCGCAGCAGCACGGCTTCGCGCAGATCGAGCTCGCGTTCGATATGACGGCGGGCTTCGTCGATCAACTCGCCGCGCTCGAGCTGGCCGAAAATGTGCTTGCGCTCCGCGTCGATCAGCAACCCCTCGATTTCCTCGTACAGCTCGATCAGCGATTGCTCCCCCTCCTCGCCATCGGCCAATGCGGCGTGCTTCAGGCGCTTGACGTGGCGCGTACGAATGTCCTCGACCACCGCCTGCGGCAGGCGGCGTTCCATCGCAAGCTGGTCTAGCCTTTGAACCACGGCATCGATCGCGGCCTTACGCGCGGCAAGCTCGGCCTTGCGCTCCTCGACCTGCTCCGATCGGGCAATCTTGGGCAGGCCGAGCCAGTCGATCACGGCCGGCAGCAGCAGTCCCTGGCCGACCAGCGTCACCAGGATCACCCAGAAGGTCAGGAGCAGGATGAGATCACGGTGCGGAAACGATTCGCCGCTCGTCGTCATGAGGGGCAATGCCAGGGCGGCCGCGAGCGAGACGATGCCGCGCACGCCCGTGAACGACAGGATGAAGGGCCGCTGCCAGATCGGATAGGGGTCGCGGCGGCGCAGCGAGGGAATCAGCAGGCGCGGCAGATAGATTGCGGGAAATATCCACAGAAAGCGGGCCGCGATCACGGCCACGATGGTGACGAGCGCCGCCACCGCGAGCTCGGCACCCGACACTTGCACGATGCGCTCCAGAAGCGGCCGCGCCTCGAGGCCGGTCAGCAGGAACAGCGACCCCTCGAGCAGGTAGATGAACAGGTCCCAGACGAAGATACCTTGCAGCCGCGTCGCGGCCGGTATCAGCAACGGTCCGTTCCAGCTGACATAGAGGCCGCAGACGCAGGTGGCGAGCACTCCCGAGCCGCCGAGATATTCTGGCGGCCAGTAGGCGGCGAACGGGGTGAGGAGGGAGAGCAGGATCTCGACGCGCGCGTCCGACGCCCATCGGCGCAGCCGCAAGCTCGCATATCCGACCGCGAACCCGAACGCGATTTCGCCCGCGATGATGGCAAGGAAGACCACAAACGCCGAGCCGAACGAAAATGTGCCGGTCGCCACAGCGGCGACAGCGAACTTGTAGAGGATGAGCGCGGTGGCGTCGTTGGCGAGGCCCTCGCCCTCCAGCACCACCATAGTGCGCCGTGGCAGCCCGAGCCGCCGCGCGATCGCCATGGGGGCGACCTCGTCGGGCGGCGAGATGATGGCGCCGAGCACGAAGCCGACCGCCCAATCCCAGCCCAGAATGAAGTGGACGACGGCCGCGACCGCCACGGTGGTGAAGGTCACGCCGCCGACCGCGAGCAGGCTGATGGAGCGGATGTTGTAGCGGAACTCGCGCCAGCTCATGGCGACGCCGGCCGAGTAGACCAGCGGCGGGACGACCAGGAGCAGCACAAGCTCGGGGGCGAGTTCGACGCGCGGCAGCCCCGGTGTCACGGCGAGCACGAGGCCGACCAGGACCATGAGAATTGCGGGGGGAAGTTTCGATCGGTTGGCCGCGACGGCGACGATCACGATGGTCACCAGAGCGGATATCAGGAGGAGGTGCGTCTGCATGGGGCCTGCCGGGGGAAAGGTCTTCTCGGGGTATCTTAGCCCAAACGGCCGGGGCCGCATGATCTCGGGCCGCCGGCCGAGAGGGCGCCGGCCGGCGGGCTTTACACGGCATTTGATACGGTCCGTTGACCGCGCCTGGCCGGCCCGTCCCGCTTGCGCGGGCGCAATCGCGCACCGACAAGCTCTTGGTGGCGGGTCGCGGTTATTTTCCGGGCTTTGAGGAACATCAATGCTCCGCCCCCGGTTTTCCGGTTTTGTAAGTGCCTATGCAACCGGTCGAGGGCTCATGAGCAAGATTAATATTCCGCACGATGCCATCATATTCGTCGGGGATGGTCGCAAGGCGCTGTTTCTGCGCAACGCCGGTGACGAGAAATTTCCCAATTTCAAGACGGAGCGCGTATTCGTCGACCACAATCCGCCGACCCACGAGCAGGGCACCGATCAGCCGGGTCGCCTGTTCGCGGGGGCCGGCGCCGGCGGCCGGCGCGGCGCCGTGGAGATGACGGATTGGCACGACCTCGAGGAGCACCGCTTCGCCCGCATGGTGGCCGATGCGCTTGAAAAGCTGGTGCGCGAGCGCAAAGTGAAGGCCGTGGTCATTGCGGCGCCGCCGCGCACCCTGGCCGACCTGCGCCACGCTTTCCACGACGATGTGAAGAGCCGCATTATTGCAGAGATCGACAAGGACTTCACCAAGCAACCGGTCTACGAGATCGAGAAGCACTTGGTCGGATTGATGGAAGCCGGCCGGGCGCCCTCGCTCTGAATGCGCTCCAACACGTTCAGCGCAGGCCGTGCTTGCCGAGCAGCTTCACGGTGCTCGCCTGCGGTCCCTTGTCTCCCATCTCCTCGAAAAACGTCACGCGTGCGCCCGGTGCCACGTGCCGGGAACCGCCGTTGAGAATGCTGTTTTTGTGGAAATAGATCTCGCGGCCGTCGGCGGTTTCGAGAAATCCGAAGCCGGTCTCATGGTCGAACGTCCTCACCGTCGCGATCGGCGGTCCGTCGTGGAGCTTGACCTGCCCCCGCATGCGCCGCGCATGATCCTGCAGGCGCCGCCGCGCCCGCTTGAACGCGTCGTTGAGCGCAAAGCTCGCGTCCGCATGGCGCTCGTCGGCGGTCTCCGAGCGTCCGATATCGACCTCCCGGCCTTGCGGCAGGGACAGTCTGATCGCGATCTCGTGGGCGCCTCCGGTGCGGTGACGCTCGCTCGGCGCCCGGATCACGACGCGGCACGCGGTGATGCGCCCGAACCGTTCCTCCAACACGGTGATGTGCTTCAAAACGCAGGCACGCAGATGTTCGTTCGCCTTCAGGCCCTGAAAGTCGATCTCTACCGGGGTTTGCATGTCCGATCTCCAGTTGGTGCGCACGGCGCGCGTGAAGCCGGGCTCCAACGGGTCCTAGCGCGATTCAACGCCGAGCGTTAAGCAAACGCAGCCGTGCGACCTCATCATCGACACCTAGGTAGCACCCGGAGGCCATGCAAGAAGCCTCTGCCACGGCGGTTAAAGAAACATTGCAGTTCGTGCCCCCCGGGAGCATATCAATTGACTGAAGGCGATTGTCGCGATGATGGGCTTGTCACCGGCGGAACCTGCCGGGTCGCATTGATGGAGGCCAACATGTCTGCCGCTCCGGCCAGCATTTCGACCGGGAACCTGGACAAGCTTGGGCGGTTTGCGACCCGGCGTAGCGCCCTGCGGGCCGGTATCGTGGCGCTTGCCGCGGCCGGGGTTTTCGCCGGCGCCGGCATCGTGCCTCAATTGCAGGTCGTGTCGCGCGCCGGGGCCCAGACCATCACCCGTGCGATCGGCTTTGCCGACATTGTCGACCGGGTGAAGCCGGCCGTTATTTCGGTTCGCGTCAAGATCGACGCCGGCAAACGGACCAAGGAGACTTCACCGTTCTCCAAGGATTCGCCACTGGACCGTTTCTATCGCCGTTTCGGTCAGCCGGATACGCCCGAAGGTGGGACGGCGCCGCGCGGCCGCAATTTCGTCACCGGCCAGGGCTCGGGCTTCTTCATCTCGGCGGACGGCTATGCGGTGACCAATTTCCACGTCGTCGACAAGGCCGACAATGTCGAGGTGACGGCCGACGACGGCCGCATCTTCACCGCCAAGGTGATCGGTGCCGACCAGCGTTCCGATGTCGCCCTGATCAAGGTCGACGGCGCCGGCACGCTGCCCTTCGTCAGGTTTGCCGACACAAGTCCGCGGATCGGCGATTGGGTGATCGCGGTCGGCAATCCGTTCGGCCTCGGCGGCACGGTAACGGCCGGCATCATCTCAGCGCGGGGCCGCGACATCGGTGCCGGGCCCTATGACGATTTCATCCAGATCGATGCCGCCGTCAACCGCGGCAATTCCGGCGGTCCGACCTTCGATATCGAAGGCAACGTGATCGGCGTCAATTCCGCCATCGTCTCGCCTACCGGCGGCTCGGTCGGCATCGCGTTCGCAATTCCGGCCGACACCGTGAAGGCGGTGGTGGCCCAGCTCAAGGACAGGGGCAAGGTGACGCGCGGCTGGATCGGTGTGCAGATCCAGGAGGTCACGCCCGACCTCGCGGAGGACCTCGGGCTCAAGGCGCCACGCGGGGCGCTGGTCGCCGAGCCGCAGGCGGGCGCTCCGGCCGCAAAGGCGGGCATCGAGACGGGCGACGTCATCGTTGCGATCAACGGCAAGGAGGCCCGTGACTCCCGCGAAGTCGCGAGAACCATCAGCAACCTCGCGCCCGGTACGACCGCGGCGATCGGGGTGATCCGCAAGGGCCAGGAGAAGACCTTCAACATCGTGCTCGGCAACCTGCCGGATCAGCGCGAGGCGAACGCCAATCCGGAGGCCCCGAAGCAGAGGGGCACGAGTGTGGCGCGGCTCGGCGTTCTGGTCGCCCCGGGGGCCGACGGCGTCGTCGTCACCAATGTGGATCCGGACGGGGTCGCGGCCGAGCAGGGGTTCCAGGCCGGCGACGTCATCCTCCAGGTGGCCGGCAAGAAAGTCGCATCGGCCGTCGAGCTTCGCAACGCGATCGATGCCGCCCAGAAATCGGGCAAGCATACGGTGGTGATGCGGGTGAAATCCGCGGACGGGATCAAGTTCGTCGCGGTGCCGGTCGGTCGCGGTTGATCGATCGGATCTGCACCGGCGCTCCTGCGGCGCCGTCGCGAACTCTTCAATCTGAACGTTTCGATCTGAACCGGATGGCGCGCTGACCGCTGCGATCTCGCGCGCAAAATTTCGCGCCTGATCGCGTCCGAAATATTTCCGACTTTCGGAGGCATGCGGCAGCGTGCGGTGACGCGCGCCATCACGATGCTACGTGCCAATACTTAAGGAATTATTCGAAGCCGCGGAATCAATCATTTCATTAAGACTCTCGACTACCATCGATACAAGCGGAATGCCGCGCCACAACACCATCGACGCATCCCCAGAATGGAGGGTCGCATGAAAATCGGTTTGTTGGTTGGTTTCCTGTCCCTGCTGCTGGTCGCTCCGACGCGGGCCGACGAGGTCGAGACAAGCACCGGAGTGATCTGCAATACCCAAAAGCAGATGGAGCGGTTCGTCATTCTCAACGACGCCGATCCGCAGAGCGCGATCCGCGCCGTCAATGCCGAGGAGCACGATCCGACGGCGTGCGCGGTTGCGAGCCTCGCCTTCGTGCGCGGCAGCAATTCGGTCACGGTGAGAAAGCGGGATGCGACGTTCCAGATCGTCCCGATCCTGGTTGTCGGCGTGGTCACGGCGGACGGCGTGCGCGGCATCATCCCGGCTGTCTACTTCTCGCTGTTCAGGGTCGAGGAACGCTCCGCCTGATCCGGCATGCGACGCGCACTCGGGCGCGCCGCGCGCCACCAATCGGTGGTTCTTCCGGCCGTCCTGGTGCCGCCGCTCCGCGCCGCGCCGAGACGCGTCATCGGGAGCCCTTCGCCTTCGCCTCCCGCGGGTGTATTGTCCACGCCCCGCCACACCCCCAAGGGAGGTTTCACATGAATACAACGCGCATTTTGACGGTTGCGGCATTTGCGGCAGCGTTTGCGGTCACCGCCGCCTCAGCGCAGCAGACGCAGCGCGTGCGCGGCACCATCGAGAAGGTCGACGGCAATACGTTGTTGGTCAAGCAGCCCACCGGCACTTCGATCACACTGACGCTCACTGCCAATGCGGCGGTCGTCGGCGTGTTGAAGGCGAGCATCGCCGACATCAAGGAAGGCTCCTACATCGGCAGCGGCGCCATGCCGCAACCGGACGGTACCCAGAAGGCGGTCGAGGTGCACATCTTCGCCGAGTCGCAGCGCGGCACCGGCGACGGCCATCGGGACGGCTGGGACGGCTCTCCCTACGGCGCGCCCGTCGGCACCATGACCAACGGCGCCGTTGGTCAGGCTGTCAGCAGCGTCGACGGCCCCGTGATCACGGTGAAATACAAGGACGGCGAGAAGAAGATCGTCGTGACCCCGAACGTCCCGATCGTGCGCTATGAGGTCGGCGACAAGAGCGAGCTCAAGGCCGGCGCCGCCATCGCGGTTGCGGCAGCCACCAAGAAGCCGGACGGAACGTTCGAGGCCGCGCGCATCAATGTCGGCCGCAACGGCGTCGTGCCGAATTGACCAGACCGATCCGCAAAGGATTGTAGGAGCGGTACCTGCGGTCCGGGCCGACGTCTTCGGGCGTCGGCGCCGGACCGTTAATTTCCGGCTGCCGTGAAAGGTGCCGGAGATCATCCGAGGTCCGGGCATGTCGTGACTGCACTGGTGCAAAGACTGAAAAGTTTCGCCGGCTTGCGCCCTGGGTCGCACCACGAAGCCGAAATCCCGAGCTTTGACGACGAGCGGCCGGGCCTGGGCTTCACGTCCGCCACGGTCGTCCCCATCACGATGACGCTCGCGATGGTCGCGGTTGCGACGGCGGCGCTGTTTGCGGCGAGCGACTTTCTGCCGCTTCTCAATCTGGTTTCGATCGCGTACCTGCTGCCGGTGCTGGTGGCGGCGGCGCGTTGGGGGTTGCTGCCGGCGATCGTCGGTGCAGTCGCGGGCGCGGCGGCGGCTGACTATTTCTTCTATCCGCCGCTTTACTCCTTCGAGATCGGCGATCCCCAGAACGTGGCCGATCTCGCGATCTTCCTCATCGTCGCGATCGTGACCAGCCACTACAC
>Ga0209415_10017565_pt1 | contig 11370 bp, 9 predicted proteins | sample PeaSoiSIISIP2007_FD_187696 | JGI IMG/M metagenome (GOLD analysis project Ga0209415, IMG submission 187696) | Peat soil microbial communities from Weissenstadt, Germany - SII-SIP-2007 (SPAdes) (version 2) | ecosystem: Environmental > Terrestrial > Soil > Wetlands > Peat | place: Germany...
CAAGCGAGGAATGAGACATGGGCAAATTAATTCTAACCGTTGACGACTCGGCCAGCGTGCGCCAGATGGTCAGCTTCACCTTGCGCTCTGCGGGTAATGAAGTGGTCGAAGCCATTCATGGTCGTGACGCCCTCTCGAAACTATCCGGAGATATCCGCCTGATCATCACTGACCTCAACATGCCCACCATGGATGGAATTGAGCTGATCAAACAGGTTCGCACGGGATCGACGCACAAGTACGTCCCGATACTCGTGCTGACAACGGAGTCGCAGCCGGCCAAAAAGCAGGAAGCGAAGACTGCTGGGGCAACCGGTTGGATCGTAAAGCCGTTTCGCCCGGAACAGTTGCTGGCGGTTGTGGAGCGTGTGCTTGGATGACTGCCGGGGTTTTGCGGCCGCCGTTACGGTCCGAGCTGATATCGCTTGCAGAGAACCTATGCGAAAACGCAGCATCCGCCCTCGGCAAGCGGGACGCAAGTGATAACCGGAGTCGATGCGCAGGGCCGAGCGATTGGGAATACGCTGCTCCGCGGGCAATAGCTATCGGCGCGGCGAGCCGATCATCGGTTGGATGATCGCGTTCGCCAGCGCGCCGCTGAACTCGGTCATCTCGCCGACCTTCTTGCCCGGTGCAGGTAGCAACCGCACAGCCAAGGGCTTGTTCCACTGGAACGCGAGTGTCGCGACATCGCCCACGATCCGCGCGATGACCTCCTCGGTGGTGTCGCCCGCGAGCGGCGCGGTGTCCACGCCGCCGGCGCAAACAGCCGAGTACGCCAGAATCGAATCGAGCCCGTAAGTACCCTCAGTCCACCGCCGCGTCAGCACGGTGTCTTCGAGTACCGGGATCATGAGGCCCGAGTAGCCGGTCTGCTTCACCGGAACATCCTTCACGGCACGAGTGATGATGCCCGCCGCGGTCTCGGTCCCGGGCGATCCGAAGGGCGCGCCGGTGAAAGACTCAATAGCTGTACCGATGGAGACAGCGCCACCGGGTGCGGGCGTCGGATCGATGCCGGCGTAGGTCCAGTCACTGCCCGCGGCCGCTTTCATGGCCGCCGCTTCTACAGCGCGCATGTGGATGGAAAGGGCGTCCGTAAGGGCCTTCCCTGCAGTACGCGGATCGTGCTCCCGCGAGAAGACGTCCATCACCACATTAGCGGCTTCGAGCCCTATCGCGAAGCTGCGCGGCCCGCCGCCGGGATGCCAGGCACCGGGGTAGAACGGCCCGTAGGGCTTCACCATGGCGATGGCGGCAAAATTGAAATTTCCCTGTCCGTGCGGACTGCGTTCGCCTGCGCCTTTGATGATGAGCGCGGCCTGGAGCACGGCTTTCCAGTGGATGCCGTCGTCACCCGCCGTCACGATGTTGGCATTGAGGCGGTTGCCGGGCGTGGCGAGAACTTCGGTGATCAGCGCGACCGGTGCGGTGTCGTCCGTATCCTTCACCATGGCGGGCCCGATGTTGGGCGCGAAACCCAGCTTGCCCGCGAGATCGCCGATGCCGTGCAGCACTTTCAGCGCCTCGTCGTGGCTGAGCCCGCGCGTATATTCGGGGAACGGCTGCGTGGAGATGCGGATACCGGCCACGTCGTAGCCGGCTGCTTTCACGGCGTCGCGCACCTGGCTGAGGAACTTCACCGTCTCTTCGATCTGCGCCGGATACGATTTCGCGTCTATGGTGACGAAGGCTGTAATCGCGCGGACTTTCGGTTTCGGCGCGTCGGCTGCGGGCAGCAGCACCGCCGTGAAAAGACCCAGTGCGAATGCGTGTTTTAGATGCGCCATCATTTCAAGCTTACGCCGCGCGCATCGCCGGCGTTTCGCTGCCGATTGTAGTTTCCGATCATAGTACTTAACACCCGCCTGGATCAGCGCCGCTCAAGGCTGACGAGGTCCACTCGACGGTTTGACCACTATACATCCGAACGACTTTCCTGGCGATCGAAAACTACGGCATGGAGAGGAATCGCAGGATCTCGTGCATCACACGAGCACTTTGGTCGGTTTGGAAAAGAAACTGAGCGTGCGCGGAACCGTCCAGAACGATCAGTTCTTTCGGCTGAGGAGTTTTTTCGTACTGGGCACGGATGCCCGGAAGCCGTCGGCCGGCATCGTTGCTGTCATCGCGCGCAACCATGAATAGGGCCCGCGATTTCAGCTTTTCTGCGGAGAGGTTCGGCGCTGCGCCGAGAAATACGATGCGATCGATCTCGCCCGGCGCGGACTTGATCGACGCATCGCCGGCAGCTCCGCCGCCGAAACTACCTCCGACAACCGACACCCTTCCGGCGCCGTGTGCCTTCAGGTAGCGCACCGCGGCTAGTACGTCGTTCTCAAAGGGCGCGTTATCGAAGTCAGCTTGGCCGGGACCGGTCGAGCAGCCGAATCCACGGAAATCGATTGCCAGAACTCGAAATCCTTCCGACACCAGAGCGTTAGCCTGATCCCGCCAGCTCTCCTTGTTGAATCTGCCGCCGTGAGCGAGCACAACGGCGTGGGTGCCTTGGCCATAGAGATCGGCGCAAACCCGTCCACCGTCTTCGGTGGGGAACGAGATCGTCTGCTGTGCAGCGGTCACCATGGTCAGGACGAGAGCCAGGGGGACGGGACGAAGGACCGGCATGCGGGAATTATACAGCCGGTTTCTGCCAATCGCGAAAGCGACTTGCCCGAATATCGCAGCGCGAGTCACAATCCCTGCACCTGGCCGCAAAACGCCCCCACCCGCGGATGTGGCCAACCGCCCGCTTCGAGGCGCGGCCGCGACCGCGCCCACTGCCGCAGAATGCCAGACTCGGACTAGCGCTGAGCCCAGTATCGATGGCGGGCTTGCACCACCAGGCCTTTTTGCCTGGCTGTCAACTGGATAGTTCGAAACCCGGAAGTGGTAACCGGCTGGTCTGACGTGTAGCCCAGACTATACTGGTTGCGCAGTTCCTCCTGCAAAACATCGAATATCCGATCTACCGTTTGCTTCTTCGAAACCTCAAAGAAGCTGCCGCCGCTGTCGTTCGACATGCGCTGCAAGACGCGAGAGCCGTCGGGACCTCCGAAAATCCCATAGGCGCCCGGGTCGGAATATAGGATTGAATAGATGAGCGTGTCGGCGCGTATCGCAGCGTCCACCGCATCCTGAAGAGCGCCGTCGCTGCCGAAGTCCACGCCGTCGGACAGCACGATCAGGGCCTTTCGGCCTCGCTGTTTTCTCATAACTTCGTCGGACGCCCGGACCACCGCATCGTAAAGCAGGGTGCCGCCGCCCTGCTGCAGGCGCAACTGACGCATGGTCTCCGTGTCTACGTACGCCAGCGCATTTTCTAATGTGCCAACCGAGGAAGTGAGTGCCTGGCGCATTTGCACGGCGCTGTCGAACTGCATGATAAAAATGTGATCCTTGTTTTCCCGGACCACCTGATCTAAGAAGCGCAGACTGGCGCCGCGCTCGGCGTTCAGAACGCGCCGCTGGCTGGCGCTCGTATCCACCATCAGGCCGAGCGTCAGCGGCAGGTCACTCTCCCGTGCGAAATAGCGAATGGTCTGCGGGTGGCCATCTTCGGACAGTGAAAAGTCCTCCCGGCTGAGGTTGCCGGCCAGCGATCCGGTTTTGTTCCGTACCGTCGCCAGGACATTCACCACCCTCACATCCGTGGAGAAAACCGTTTCGTCCTGGCCACGGGCCAATCGGAAGCCGCACAGAGTTGCCGCAGCCTGGAGAACATCGCGCCTGGTGAAGTGCCTCGGCATGGGAAGGTATCTGGCGGTCTCGGTGGATTTAGCTTACAGGGGCACCAAACCACTCACGCCGGTTTCGCTGCTTGAGCCAGCCGGCCGGGCTGTGGTATCCCGTTGGCGAGGTGGCACCAACCCAGTCTCACACTGCTCCTCTGTCAGTTTATTGCATCGAGTCGATATGTGCTTGGTGCGGTGTTGTATCGCCGGTGCCAGTCTGACTGGCGCACCGGCTAATTCGCACGAAGCGCCATCACCGGATCGATTCGCGACGCGCGGCGCGCCGGGAGGTAACCCGCAGTGATGGCAACCACGGTCAGAATCGCCAACATGCCGAGGAATGTTACCGGATCGGTGGAACTGATTCCGAATAATAGGCCACTCAGCGCCCGTGTCAGAATCCAGGAGGCAGCCACGCCGGCCAGCATGCCCATCCCGGCCAACCTCAAAGTCTGGAAAATGATGCCGGCCTGCAGTTCCCTCGCGGAGGCTCCGAGCGCCATGCGGATGCCAATTTCCTGGGTCCGCTGGGTAACCGAATAAGAGATGACGCCATAGATTCCCAGAGACGCAAGCATCAGCGCAAAGGCGGAAAATCCGGCCAGCAGAAGTACCACAAAGCGGCGAGGTGAGACGGCTTTGTCGACCAGCTGCTGCAGCGTTCGAAACTCGTTCGCGGGCAGGTTCGGCTCAATCGGTTTGAGAACGGCGCGCACGGCTGGGGCAAGCCCGGCAAGAGGCAGCGCCGTGCGAACCACCAGGTCAACCGAAGCATAGTCGTCGGTCTGCCGGATCGGCAGGTACATCTCACAACCGGATCCCTGCTCCAGAGCGAGATGCCGCACGTCTCCCACGACGCCGACCACCTGCCGGTCGCGGTCGGTGTATTGAACGATCTGCCCGATCGGGTTCCGTCCGGGCCAGAGGGCGCGCGCCAGCGTCTCGTTGATGAGGATCACGGGCTGGCTGGATACATTGTCGCGCTCCGTCAGATCGCGCCCCGCGCGCAAAGGGATGCCCATCGCTTTCAGATAGCCGTCACTCACGATGCGGACGAACGCATCCGGCGGCGGATGAGCGATCGAGTAAACCTTGTCCTTGGCGCCCGCACTCCAACTCCGGTTATGACCCAGAGGCAGCACGTCGGTTAAGCCCGCGGCTTCGATGCCGGGAACGGATTTGACCAGACGGAGCGCCTCATCGAAATACGCGTTGCGTTTGGCCTGGGTGGAGTATTGTGAGCTGGGATCTATCCGCAGCGCCAGCGCGCTTTCCGGGCGGAATCCCAGATTCACATCGAGAACCCGCAGAAAGCTTCGAATCAGCAGCCCGGCGCCAACCAGGAGCACGCAAGCGAAGGCAATTTCCGAGACAACCAGCATCGCGCGAATCGAGTGGTGGCTCTTTCCGCCAGTCGATCCGCGATTGGCATCCTTTAAGGAATCTGGAACCGCGCTAATCGGAACCTGAAACGCCGGCACCAGTCCGAAGATCAGGCCGGTCAGAACCGCGATCAGCAGGGTGAAGCCCAGCGCGCCCGCGTCGATGTGAACGCTTTCCCGTAGCGGCAGGCTGATGGCATCCAAATGGGCCAGCACGCGGGTTCCCGCCACGGCGAGAGTCAGACCCAGCATCGCGGCGCAGCACGCCAGCACCACGCTCTCGGTCAGCATTTGTCGAATCAGGCGCCCGCGCCCGGCTCCCAGCGCGACCCGGATGGCCATTTCTTTCTGCCTGGTTGCGGTGCGGGCCAACTGCAGATTCGAAAGATTCGCGCATACGATCAGCATCACCACGCCAACCGCGCAAGCGAGCACAAAAAGAGCCGGGCGAAGACGCCCGCTCACATGCTCTTCGAGAGGGCCCAGCGTGAACCGCAATTCGTCGCGGTTATGCCGCACCCGGATCGGTTCACTCAGAACGCTCGCCTCCGCCCGGGCTTGTTGAACCGTGGCGCCGGGTTTCAAACGTCCGACCATCGACAAGGTATTCCCCTGTCGGTCCACCTCCGGCGTGAGGGGAAGCGGCAAGAACAGATCAATCCGGGTGCCGGGAGCGAATACGGAAGCGAAATCGAAGGACGACGGCATGACGCCGACCACGGTGGCGGACCGATCACTCAGTGTAAGCTTTCTGCCGACGATGCCCGGATCCGACGCAAAGTGCCGCTTCCAGAAGCCCGCGCTCAAGAGGACCACCGGATAGTTTCCCTTGCATTCTTCCGCCGTGAATGATCTGCCTAACTGCGGCGGAACGCCGAGGAGCGGGAAGAAGTTCTGGGAGACCGGCACACCGGTAAGGCGTTCCGGCTCGCCGTCGCCGGTCAATTTCTTGTCGCCCACTTCATAGAAAGCGTAGTAGGCCGCAATATCGGAGAAGGACTTGGCGTGATCGCGCAAGTCGAGGAAGGGGCCCACCGGCACGGTTTGGCCCGATAAGTCGTTCTCACTCCCGCTATTCGCGACCCAGACCAAGCGGCCGGGATCGCGGAACGGGAGAGGGCGGATGAGAAGAGCGTTCACCACGCTGAAGATGGTGGAACTGGCGCCGATCCCGAGTCCGACGATCAGAATCGCGAAGCTGGTAAAGCCGGCGTCGCGTCGCAGCGAGCGGAACGTATAGCGCAGGTCCTGCGCAAGGGCATCGAAGAACGGGACGCCTCGGGCCTCGCGGTGCGCCTCGCGAAGCTGCGTCAACCCGCCCAATTCCAGCCGCGCCGCGCGTTCCGCCTGGTCCGGCGTCATGCCGCGGCGAATGCGATCCTCGGCCAGCATGGCGACGTGCGATTGGAGCTCGTCGTCAAAGTCGCGGTCCAGGTCGGAAGTTCGAAACAACGCGCGCAGGCGCGCACCAATCTGCTTGAGTCGGGTCAGCATAAGACTAGCTCTGCGCGCCGAGTTGCAGCAACCTTCCGATCACACCGGAAACGCGCTCCCAGTTCGCTGTTTCGGCGACGAGCTGCTTGCGCCCGGGTTTCGAAATGGAGTAGAACTTGGCCTTGCGATTATTCTCCGACGTGCCCCATTCAGCCTTAATCCAGCCCTTCTGCACGAGACGGACGAGGCAGAGATAGATGGTCCCCTGGTTCACTAGAAGCGCTTCCTCGCTGAGTTGCTCAATCCGCCGGGCGATGCCATATCCGTGGAGCGGCCCCATCGCGTCGAGGGTTTTCAAAACCATCAGATCGAGCGTACCTTGAAGAATATCCGACTTGCTTTCGGCCATATCACCTCCTGTGGGTTGTATAGATAAGACTCTCACTCTTCGTGTGGGATGTCAAGAGGAGTTGAACGGGGCTTACGGATGTTTTCAGGAAAAATCGTGGCTGGTTTGGGCGAGCAGCCAAATGGTGCCGGCGAAGAGCAAAGTATCGGCGACGTAATTCAGTGCTTCGACGGTCGGCGCGAGGGCCATGAGGGGGATGTAGAGCAGGAGGACGCTCAGGGTCACCGCAATCGCGAGCCATGTGGCGGCGAGGCGGGCGTGGCGATTGACGAGGCCCGCGACTCCGGCCAGCAGGAGGAGCGCGCCCATCGGATATCCCCAGAGAAGGCGGAGCGGGACCCATGCCGGCGTGAGCTTGGGTAGAGGAACTCCGGGCGCTAGCTCTGGATGGAGGAAGTATTCGACGGCGAAGAAGACAGCGGCGACGGCGATCCAGATACGGCCGATAACGGCCCAGCGGCCTCCGGCGAGAGACCATGCGCCACCAGCGAACGCGAGATCGCGGAGGAGGACGGTCCAGGTGAGGCGCTGCTCCGGGTTGCCTACGACCTTTGGCAGGTGAATGAGAAGAACGAAGAGAAGGAACATTACGCCCAAGAGTGTGGCGGCCAATCGCACGTGGCGGGCCAGGGCCAGGCTGGCGGCTGCGGCCAGCAGGGCGATGCCTACGAAGTAGGTCCAGAGCAACTGTCCGGGCATCCAGGGGGGAATGATCTGCATGATGCTCCGGGCCGCCACGAAGTGCTCCGCGCCGAAGGCGGCCAAGGCCGAAGCCACCAATGCGGGGCCAATGGCGATGAGTTTGCCGGGATGGAAAGATAGTTGCTTTCGGACGGTGACCAGCCCGATCGCGAGAAATACGATGCCGGCAAGAGATGGCCACAGAACGACGGGTGAAGTCACAGAGCTTCATTCTATAAAAACGGGATGCCCCGAGAACGCACCTGCCAGGCCGTGGCGGAGCCCGAGGGTGGGCGGAACGCGTCATCGAATCGCCGTGCCGGCGCCCTTGCCGCCCGCTGCACGTGAAGACAGAGGCAAGAGTCTCGCCCCAGGAGCGCAGTCTCAAAAGTAGGCTTTGCAACCATTGATATGGCTTGATTAAATTGATATCAACGTATATTGCCGGGCGGCCCGCGCAGGACAAAGAATGGGGACCACCCGGTTTGTATCAGAAGAAAGACATACGTATCCGAGGAGAAATCCATGAAGCGGAAGGCTCTCACCACGATCGCATCATCAAGCTTCGCGCCGGTTGTCATGCTGGCTGTGGCGTGGCAGGCGCCGGCACAGGAGGCCAAAGCGCCGTATCCGGGCATGGCTCCGCTCGATCAATACCTGATGGAGCGAAACGCCGAGATAACGCTGGCGCGGAACGCTGCTCCAGAATCCATTTCACAGGATGCCGAAGTCATGGTCCTCGGCCGGCATGGTTACGAAACCGCGGTCAAAGGCAAGAACGGTTTCGTGTGCATGGTGGAGCGATCGTGGACCGCTGGAACAGACGATCCCGATTTTTGGAATCCCAAAGTGCGGGCCCCGATCTGCTTCAACCCGCCTGCCGTGCGATCCCGCCTTCCACAAACGATCAGGAAAACCGGGTTGATATTGGCTGGGCGATCCAAAGCTCAGATGTCCGATGACATCAAGGCCGCTCTCGACAAGAAGGAATTGCCGCCGCCGGAGTTTGGCGCGATGTGCTATATGATGTCAAAACAAGGGTACTTGAGCGACCGTGACGGCCACTGGCACCCTCATCTGATGTTTTTCCTTCCACTCACGGACCCGGCAAATTGGGGTGCAGACTTGCCGTGCTCCCCGATTATAGGGGTCAACGACACCCTGGGCCGGCTGACCGTGTTTCTGATTCCGGTCGGCCGGTGGTCCGACGGGACGGCTGCTCACTGAGAATGAGCACTCGCGCATGGTCTCGGTAGTCATGCGCATGTGAAAGTAAAGCTACCGATATGGCGCGAACTTCCGACAATAACTGCCATCGCCGTGTGTCTTTGGCTCAGTGCCGGTATAGTGGTAGCGGCAGAGAAGTGCCCTCTGCACGGCTGCTCGATCATTTCGCTTAACAGGTGGTACTCGTGTTGACTCCTCATCGCTGCTGCAGCCTTCTTCTGGTCCTCGGCTTCCCATTGGCCTTCGCGCTCTGTGCTGCCGCGCAGGAAGGGGCTCCCGCAACCAAGGCCCCGGCTTGGACTCCGCCCAAGCCGCACGACAACGCGCCACTGGGCGAAATCAAGAGCATACCCGGCGACGGCAATGGCGCCTACAAGACGCGCCAGTACCGCGATCTCTTCGCCGAAAACGGCCATTCGCCCGCCGAGACCAAGGCCAGGCTCGACCAAGCCTTCCGCCAGTTCTTCCACGGCGACGGTCAGGAAGAGCGCGTCTACTTCGAAACCGGCGCCAACCAGAACGGACCGCTCGCCTATATCACCGACTGGGCCAACAACGACGCCCGCTCGGAGGGCATGAGCTACGGAATGATGATCGCCGTGCAAATGGACAAAAAGCGCGAGTTCGACGCCATCTGGAACTGGTCCAGAACCTACATGCTCATCACCGATCCGAAGAACCCCTCGGTGGGCTACTTCGCCTGGTCGATGAACACCGACGGTACCCCGCGCGCCACCGGTGCCGCGCCCGATGGCGAAGAGTACTTCGTGATGGCGCTCTATTTCGCCTCGCATCGCTGGGGCAACGGCAAGGGCATCTTCGACTATCGGGCCGAGGCCGATAAGATCCTGCGCGGCATGCGTCATCACCCCGTGCTGACCGCCGCCGGGCCCTTCCGCATTCATCCCGAGGATCCCCCCTTCATCCAGCCGAACCAGCCGTGGCCGAGTCCGAATAACGCCGCCCGGTTGAAGGCTCTGACGGCCAAGGGCGGTTCCCCGCCGGGCCCCGCACCCCGGGCGCCGTGGGAGGCCCGCAGCATCTCCATTGGACCGATGGTGGACGAGGACCACTTCATGATCCGCTTCGTCCCCAATGTGGACACCGCGTTCACCGATCCCTCCTATCATCTGCCGGCGTTCTACGAGCTCTGGGCGCGCTGGGGTCCGCCGGAAGACCGCGCCTTCTGGGCCAAGGCTGCCGGCGTAAGTCGCGACCTGTTCCAGAAGATCGCGGGTCCGGAGACCGGATTGACTCCCGACACGGCCTACTTCGATGAAACGCAGATGACGGGGTTCAATGGCGCGCCGGCAGCGTTCGGCTACGACTCCTGGCGGAGTGTGAGCAACTGGGCTGTGGACTACGCCTGGTGGCGGAAGGACCCGCAACAGATCGTGCTCAGCGACCGCCTCCAGAAGTTCCTCCAGGGTCGGGGAATCAGCGCGTTTGTGGATCGCTTCACGCTGGATGGCAAGCCGATTTCGACTCGTCACTCGACGGGCATGCTGGCGGCCGCGGCCGTGGGTAGCCTGGCGGCGACACCGGGTCCTGTCTCGAAGGCATTCGTCGAAGAACTATGGAACACGCCGATGCCCAAGGGCGAACAGCGCTACTTCGATGGCATGCTCTACATCATGAGCATGCTGCACTGCAGCGGCAACTTCCGCATCATCGAGCCGGCGAAGCAAACCTCCTCCAAACCACGCGGGTACTGAGCGACAAGCGCGAGGGATGCCTGGAAAGGGCTTGCCAGAAAGGCTGAGCCCCTTTTAGAGTGACCGACGATCCGGCAGTCACTGCGCCGCGGGGCTCGACAAGCGATTCCTATGCGCGCACGCCGATCGAAACAGAATCTGCAGTACGTTTCACCAGCAATATGGTGACGTCGTCTTCGTTGTGCGCCGGGTCCATTAAGGATTTCAGACTGGACATCGTTTGTGTCGGACTCTCAGCCAAAGCACTCCGCAAACGGCTCGCCGTATCCTCTCCCGGTATCGAATCCGTCAATCCGTCGGTGAATATGAGGAGCCCGCCGCCGTGAGGAATAACGGCGGCACGGGCTTCATACGCCGCGTCGCTAAACAAGCCAAGCGGCACGCCAGTGGCTTCCAGCGATGTAGTCGATCCCGCACTAAACACAATTGGGGCGTTGTGGCCGGCATTCACATACGTCAATTCTCCCGAGTCGCGGCTCAGCACGAGGAACACTGCCGTCGCAAAGCGATCGCTTGGGGTGTAGCGGCTGAGGTGCTTGTTGATCTGCCGAGCCAGCGCCAACGGGTCCGCTTCCACATTCGCGATGCTTCTGACCAGAGCCTGTATGTTTGCCGCCAGCAGCGCCGCCGGCATTCCTTTCCCGGACACGTCGGCTACCGCGAATAGCGTTTGGTTGCCGGCCAGCTCGATCACGTCGAAGTAGTCGCCGCCGACGTCACGGAAGGGTTGATAGAACGTCTCCACCTCGTACCCCGGCAACTCGTTCAGTTCCTGTGGCTGGAGGGTC
>Ga0209415_10017566_pt1 | contig 11369 bp, 10 predicted proteins | sample PeaSoiSIISIP2007_FD_187696 | JGI IMG/M metagenome (GOLD analysis project Ga0209415, IMG submission 187696) | Peat soil microbial communities from Weissenstadt, Germany - SII-SIP-2007 (SPAdes) (version 2) | ecosystem: Environmental > Terrestrial > Soil > Wetlands > Peat | place: Germany...
GCGGTGAAGGCGACGGCGAGGCCGAAGACGATCCCGATCCCCTTGCGCATCGCCGACCCGCCCTCGGCGAAGGCGAACCCCAGGCCCGTGACGACGATGGCGATGATGCCGATCGCCTTGGCCACGGGGCCGGAGAGGGAATCCTGGATCGTGGCGAGCGGCGCCTCCCACGGCATGGCGGTCCCGCTGCTTGAGGCCCAGGCCGGGCTTGCGAGGATGAGGGTGACGCCGGCGGCGAGCAGGGCGGTCTGGGACTTGGCGTACAGGCGTGCGGCCGCGCTCGCGATCAAGCGAGGAGATTTCATCTTCACGTCTCTCCTACCGAAGGATGCCCCCCGAAGCTGGGCTACCCTAGGGTTGTCCAGAGGCTAACCCAGCGTCAAGCACCTTTTTTGGAGGTATTCCTCTTGACGGTGCTTTTCTTTCGATAAGGGCCTTCTCGCCTGCCCGGCAAACCCGGGCCACGCTGCGGACAAGGCGTGCGGGGCGGTGTTCCCAGCCCTGTGTGGTGAGGCTTCCGCAGCGTAAACGGCAATTTCTGGGCACACGTCCGAGTTTTGTGGGCTGAATTCGTCTCGAGGAGGCCGTGATCACGTGATCGGCGGCGAATCGGAGCCTTGTTTCTAGCGGACCTGGAGACTGCGCAGAGTGTCGGCCGGCGCGGGGGCTGCGAGGTCCGCGGGCCAGGACGGCGAGACGAGGAATTGCCGCCAGTCGGAAGCGCGCAGCGTGACCGGCATTCTGCTGTGTATGCCCTGCAGTCGCGGTTGGCTCGCGGTGCGTCCTTCGTCCTGGTAGGAAAGCATCCGTTCTCGCTAGAGGCCGCCATGATCAGAAAGCCAGACGGAACCTGGGACAAGTCCAAGCTGCCCAGCCGGCATGTGACCGAGGGGCCGAGCCGGGCGCCGCACCGGTCGTACTACTACGCCATGGGCCTGGGCACCCGGGAGATCGCCCAGCCGTTCGTGGGCGTGGTCTCGTGCTGGAACGAGGCGGCGCCTTGCAACACCGCCCTGATGCGCCAGGCCCATGCGGTGAGCGCCGGGGTCAAGGCGGCCGGGGCGACGCCACGCGAGTTCTGCACCATCACCGTCACCGACGGCATCGCCATGGGCCACGAGGGGATGAAGTCCTCGCTGGTCAGCCGCGAGGTCATCGCCGATTCCGTGGAGCTGACCATGCGCGGCCACGGCTACGACGCCCTGGTGGGCGTGGCCGGCTGCGACAAGTCGCTGCCCGGCATGATGATGGCCATGCTGCGCCTCAACGTGCCCTCGGTGTTCCTCTACGGCGGCTCCATCCTGCCCGGCCGCTGGCATGGGCGGGACGTGACGGTGGTGGACGTCTTCGAGGGCGTCGGCATGCATTCGGCCGGAAAGATGAGCCTCGAAGACCTCTGCGACCTCGAACAGCACGCCTGCCCGGGCGACGGCGCCTGCGGCGGCCAGTTCACCGCCAACACCATGGCCTGCGCCTCCGAGGCCATCGGCCTGGCCCTACCGCTCTCGGCCGCCCTGCCGGCGCCCTACGAGAGCCGCGACCAGTACGCGGTGGCCTCGGGCGAGGCGGTGGTGCGGCTGATCGAGAAGAACATCCGCCCGCGCGATATCTGCACGCGCAAGGCGTTCGAGAACGCCGCCGTGGTGGTGGCCGCCACCGGCGGATCCACCAACGGCGCCCTTCACTTGCCGGCCATGGCCCACGAGTGTGGCATCGAGTTCACTCTGCGCGACGTCACCGAGATTTCCCGCCGCACGCCCTACCTCGCCGACCTCAAGCCCGGCGGCCGCTACGTGGCCAAGGACATGGGCGAGGCGGGCGGTGTTCCGGTGCTCTTGAAGACCCTGCTGGAAGGCGGCTTCATCCATGGCGACGTGATGACCGTCACCGGCAAGACCTTGGCCGAGAATCTCGCCGAGGTGAAATGGCGTTCCGACCAGGACGTGATCCGGCCGGTCTCCAATCCGCTGGCGACCAGCGGCGGCGTCGTCGGCCTCTGGGGCTCGCTGGCGCCGGACGGGGCCATCGTCAAGGTGGCCGGCATGACCTCGCACCGGCAACATCGCGGGCCGGCGCGGGTGTTCGACGGCGAGGACGCCTGCTTCGCCGCCGTCGAGCGCGGCGACTACAAGGACGGCGACGTGCTGGTGATCCGCTACGAGGGCCCCAGGGGCGGGCCGGGCATGCGCGAAATGCTGTCGACCACTGCCGCACTCACCGGTCAGGGACGGGGAGAGAAGGTGGCCCTGATCACCGATGGGCGGTTCTCCGGCGGCACGCACGGCCTCTGCGTCGGTCACGTGGGTCCTGAGGCCCAGGACGGCGGCCCGATCGCGCTGATCGAGAACGGCGACATCATCTCGATCGATGCCGATGCAGGGCGGATCGACCTGGAAGTCGACTCCGTCATCCTCGAACAGCGCCTGAGGCGCTGGGCGCCGCGGGTGACGGACTATGGTTCGGGCGCGCTGTGGAAATTTGCCCAAGGTGTTGGGCCAGCGCATCTCGGCGCGGTGACCCACCCGGGCATGGCCGGCGAGCGCAAGGCTTATGCGGACATCTGAATCGCCCCAGGCAACGCTGCAACCCCTTCCCGAATTTCAGCTCGGCGATGGACCTCGTTGGAGGAGGCCATGGCGCCGTTCGTTCCTTCAGGCGGCGGATGATTGAGCAAGACGCCCGTGAATTCGCTGATCTCGCGAGGGGACCGGGTTTGCCGCGACCGCGCGCGATTTCTGCGCCCGGCGTTGCGTCCGTGATCTCAGCTATGGAGGCTTCCAAGCCGACGGCCCTTATTTCGGAACTGCTCGATCGCGCCATCGCCCACGAGGCGATCGCGGGACCCGGCGCTGGCGCCCTTATCGAAGGCCTGCGGAACTTGAAGGACCGCCTGGTCGCCGAGCGGCTGCAATTGGCCGTCCTGGGTCAATTCAAGCGAGGCAAGAGCACCCTGTTGAATGCCCTCATGGGCGTCGAGGTCTTGCCCGTGGGAGTGTTGCCGGTCACGGCGATACCGACGTTCATGGAGACTGGCGCCGCACCGAGTCTGAGCCTTGAGTACAAGGACGGGCGCAAGGAAGAGGTCGCGGAAATCAGCCGGCCCGAGCAGCTGCGCGAGCACCTGGCCGGCCTGGTCACCGAAGAGGCAAATCCGGACAACTCAAGAAGGTTGGCGCAGGTGACCGCGCGCCTGGTGTCTCCGTTCCTCCAGAAGGGCGTCGTGCTGATCGACACCCCCGGCGTCGGCTCCACGTTCCAGCACAACACCCAGGCGGCCGAGGACGCTCTGCCGGCCTGCGATGCGGCCCTGTTCGTGGTCTCGCCCGACCCACCCATCACCGAAGTCGAGATCAACTATCTTGCCCGCGTTCGCACCACGGCTGGGCGAATTGTCCTGGTCTTGAACAAGGTCGATCTTCTGGGTCCAGCAGACGCGGACGCCATGGAAGCGTTCCTGCGGCGGACCCTCGCCGACCGCGCAGGCATGATCGAGCCGTCGATCTTTCGAGTGTCCGCGCGCGCAGCGCTGCAGGCCAAACTGTCAGGCGATACGCACCTGCTGACTCAGAGCGGCCTGCCTGAACTCGAAGCTTACCTCGCGGATTTCCTCGCCCGGGAAAAGCGCGGCGTCCTGGGGGCCGCGATCGCCAGAAAGGCGCGCGCGCTGGTCGCCGAGCTGCGTTTCCAGATCGCGCTTCGACTGCAAGCCCTGCGCATGCCGTTGGCCGATCTGGAGCAGCGCCGCCGAGTGTTTGAGGAAGCCATCGGCGGCTTTGAGACCCAGCGACGCGTCGTCGCTGACCTGCTGGCTGCGGATCGCAGGCGAACCTTGGACTTCCTGGACCAGGAGTCCGCGCGGCTGAGGGCAAAGCTCGGATCGGCAATGGAACGGCAGATCGATCAACACACATCCGCGGGCGGAGAGGTGAAGGATGCCTGGTCCGCCGTTCAGGAAGACCTGCCGAACCTGTTCCAGGCGGAGCTGAAGGGCGCGATCGAAAATATGCGCACGGGCCTGGACGCGACGTTCGCGGCCCACCAGAGACGCGCGGATGACCTGGTCGATCTCGTCCAGCGTACGGCCGCGGAACTCTTCAAGATTCCATTCGAGCCGGCGGCGCGGGAAGCAGGCTTCGAGGCCAGGCTGCTCCCCTATTGGGTTGTGGCGCGGCCCGACGCCTTGAATCCGCTCCCTCCTGGAGCCCTGGACCCGCTCCTGCCTCGCAAGCTGCGCGAGCGCCATGCGCGTCGCCGGACAAGCGGCGCCATCGCAGATGTGACATCTCGCAACGTGGAGAATCTTCGCTGGGCCATGCGCCAGAACGTTGAAGAGGCCTTCCGGCGCTTCGCGGCGGAGGTTGACGACCGGTTCGCCGCCAGCCTTGGCGCTACCCGCGACGTGTTGAACGCGGCTGCCTCGCTCCGGGCACAATACGCATCCGAGACCGCCGTCGAGATTGACCGCCTGCAAGCCGCGTCGGGCGACTTGGAAGAAATTGAAGGCGTGCTGGCCGCGTCGATCGAAGCGTCAGGGCGCTAGGATCTCGAGGCTTTTGACCGTGGCGTCGGCGGCGAGATGATAGAGCCGAACCTCCCCCGTCGCGAGCTCGACGTTCGAGATCGCCTCCGGCGTCAGGTCGTCCAGGGTCATGATGAGCGCGCGCAGGCTGTTGCCGTGGGCGACCACCAAGGTCGTCTCGTCGCGCATGACGCAGGGAAGAATTTGGCGCAGGTAGAAGGACAGGGCGCGCGCGGCCGTATCCCGGAGGCTCTCACCCTTGGGCGGCGCCTCCGCATAGGAGCGGCGCCAGCGCCGGACCTGCTGAGCGCCCCAGCGCGAGGCAGCTTCCGTCTTGTTGAGCCCGGTGAGATCTCCGTAATCCCTCTCGTTCAGGGCGGCGTCCTCGATGTAGCCTTTTGGGCCGCCTAGCCGACCAAGAATGATCTCCGTGGTTTGCCGCGCCCGGCGCAAGGGCGAGCTGAACGCCGCGTCGAAGCGCATCCCGAGTCCTTCCAGCCGGTCGGAGACGGCGTGGGCCTCCTGGATGCCGAGTTCAGTCAGCGGCGGGTCGGCCCAGCCTGTGAACAGGTTCCTGGCGTTGAATTCACTCTGACCGTGACGCACCAGGACGAGAGCCTTGGACATAGTGTTTCCTTAGGTTCAGCGCGGATCGACGCTGTGCTGGGGTCGACGGGCTGTACTTGGGGCCGATGAAACGCGATGCCGATGCTGTCCTTCGCCGCCATAGGCGTCATATTCGGCCTCTTGGCGGGCGTCATAGCGTTTGTCATCACCTATGAGGAATACCAGCACCACGGTCTGGGCAGGCGCAGAACCTTCAAGGAATCTCTGGGGACAGGGGCTGCGGCCTTCGCCTTCTTCTTTCTGGCCGCCCTCGTCATCGGACTGTTCCTCCCCCCGGCTCGATAGTGGCCACGCAATGTTGCCGGGCCCGATGGCGGCGATAAGCCTGATGGGGTCCATCGCCTACCCTCGCTGATGCGCCGTTGCCAGGTAAGGCCCATTGGTCCTAAGTTGGCAGTGGACAGCCGCTCATGACCGAGAGGCGACCCAGGGGATGGAGTCCCCCTTCAACCGCCCGCCGCCCTTCCCCCGCTGCGTGCTAATGACTCCTACCCCGTCCATGGGGGTAGGAGCAGGTGATGAATTCTCTCATTTCGGCGGTCGACGCCTCTGAGATTCTGGACTCCCGCGGCCAGCCGACACTGCAGGTGACCGTCCGCCTTGCCAGTGGCCTCGAGGGTTCCGCCTCGGTCCCCTCGGGCGCCTCGACTGGAGAATTTGAGGCGCGCGAGCTGCGGGACGGCGATCCGAACCGGTACGGCGGCAGAGGCGTCCTCAAGGCCGTCGAGAACGTGGGTCAGGTGATCGCTCCGTGCCTGATCGGTCACGACGCGACGGATCAGTCCGAGGTCGATCGGCTGATAATCGAGCTGGACGCTACACCGGACAAGTCGCGGCTCGGCGCCAACGCCATCGTCGGCGTCTCCATGGCCGCGGCGAGGGCCGGGGCGGCGCAGATGAAGCTTCCGCTCTACCGCTATCTCGGCGGATTGGACGCCACGCTGCTGCCGGTTCCGATGATGAACGTGATCAACGGCGGCAAGCACGCCGCCAATGGGCTCGAGTTTCAGGAGTTCATGATTGTCCCCCACGGCGCGCCGACCTTCGCGGAGGCTCTGCGCTATGGGGCCGAGACCTTCGCGGCGCTTCGGCGCGAGCTCGATCGGCGAGGCCTCCCCACCAGCGTCGGCGACGAAGGCGGGTTCGCGCCGCACCTGGCCAGCGACCGCGAGGCCTGCGAGCTGATCCTGGCCGCGATCGAAGCGGCCGGTTTCCAACCCGGAACACAGATCTCGATCGCCCTCGATCCGGCCGCATCGTCCTTCTGGGTCGATGCCGGTTACCGGGTTCCATCCCTCGGCAGCGCCATCCTGACGTCCGAAGAACTGATGGGCGTCTACCGCGACTGGATCGCCGCCTTTCCGATCGTCTCGATCGAGGATGGCTTCGGCGAACGGGACTGGGCCGCATTTCAGCGGCAGACCGCCGAAATGGGAGACAAGATCCAGATCGTCGGCGACGACCTCTATGTGACCAACACCAAGTTCATCCGCCGCGGCATCGAGGAACGCTCGACCAACGCCGTGCTGATCAAACTCAACCAGATCGGCACGGTCACCGAGACGATCGAGGCCATCAAGCTCTGCCGGGAGGTCGGCTGGCGCTACACCATCTCCCACCGCTCCGGGGAGACCGAGGACCCGTTCATCGCCGACTTCGCCGTGGCCATGGGCGGGGGCCAGATCAAGACCGGCTCGCTCTGCCGCAGCGAACGCATCGCCAAGTACAACCGGCTGCTTTGGATCGAGCGCGAGTTGGGCGCCATCGGCGAGTTCGCCTCACCCTTCGCCGCGTCGTCCGAGAAGGCCACGGCGTCTCGCTCCGCGCTCTTGGGGGCGTAGGTGATAGAACGACGCGCCCGGGAACAGGCTGCGGCATGGCGAGTGCGCCCTGCGGCCAGCCCGGAAACAAGCCCGACGGCGGACGAGTGGGTGTCGTGAGCGGGCCACTGCCCATCGCCGAGGACCCTCGAGGTGATCGCAGACGGATCGCCATCAGGTTCGTACTGCTGATTGGCGTCTTGAGCTTCTTCGCCGACTTCACCTACGAGGGCTCGCGCAGCGTCCTAGGCCCCTACCTGGCGGGCCTCGGCGCCAGCGCCTTCGTCGTGGGGGTGGTGACCGGCTTCGGCGAGCTTCTCGGGTATGGCCTGCGGCTCGTCTCCGGGCGCTGGGCGGACGCCAGCGGGCAATATTGGCCGATCACGATCTTCGGCTATGTGGTGCAGATGGCCGCCGTGCCCGCCCTGGCGTTGACGGGAAACTGGCCGGCCGCCGCGGTGCTGATCATCCTTGAGCGGGTGGGCAAGGCGATCCGCAACCCGCCGCGCGACACCATGCTCTCGCACGCCGGCAAGGAGGCCGGAGGCTACGGCTGGGTGTTCGGCCTGCATGAGGCGCTCGACCAGTTCGGCGCCATGGTCGGACCGCTCGTCGTCGCAGCCGTGCTGGCCCGTCACGGGGGCTATCACGAGGCATTCGCGGTGCTCGCCGTGCCCGCTGCGATCAACCTCTTGCTCGTGCTGACGGCGCGGCTTTTGTACCCCCGCCCGCAAGATTTGGAGGTCGCCGCGCCGCTGTCGGAGGGCGGGAAACTCCCGCGCACCTACTGGGTCTACCTCGCCGGCGCGGCCCTGGCGGCGGCCGGCTTCGCCGACTACCCGCTGATCGCCTTCCACTTCGCCCGCGAGCATGTCGTTCCAGGTGAATGGATCGCGATATTCTACTCCGTCGCCATGGCCGTGAGCGGTACGGGCTCGCTGGTGTTCGGACGCCTCTTCGACCGCTTTGGCTTCAAGGTGCTGATCGTGCTCACCCTCGTGTCGGCTCTCTTCGCGCCGCTGGTTTTTCTGGGCGGCTTCTGGATCGCCCTCTTGGGCGCGGCGGTCTGGGGTCTCGGCATGGGCGTGCACGAGTCGATCATCCCGGCGGCCGTCGCTCCGATGGCGCCCGCGTCGCGGCGGGCTTCCGCCTTTGGCCTCTTCACTGCCGGCTATGGCGTTTTCTGGTTCCTGGGCAGCGCCGCGATCGGATTCCTCTACGATCGCTCGCTCGCGGCGGCGATCGCCTTCTGCGTCATCGCCGAACTGGCGGCGGTTCCGTTCTTCATCTGGGTCGCGCGGCGAGTGGGGGAGGGTCGATGAAAACCTTCGCGAGCGCGTCACTTTTCCGGGTCTTCGATCACAAGGTCCGCCCGACAAATCTCGTGGACAGCGGGCCTAGCTGGTCCGTCGAGGGCGCGGACTGGACCCATGCGCGACACACCGTCGGCAGCGTCGAATACAGGCATTCGACCGACGTCTTCATCGGCAGCTTTCAGGGAAAGAAGCCTTGGACCGTCATGGTGGTGCGTGAAGGCTGGTGGGTCGGGCAGAAGACCAATCCGATCCGGAACAGCCAGTGGGCTCACCTCATGACTGGCGACCGGGCCGCGGCGCTCGCCTGGTTCAAGAGGCTGGAGGCTCTGCCGAGCCGATGAGCGATACGTCGTCAGCGTGGCCCTCGGAGCTGGGTGCGCGCCCCATTTGCGGCCCATGTCGCATCGTCGGTGCACGCAAGGAGAGGGCGACCACCCTTTCGGCGAGAGCGGAGATCTTGATCGGGAGGAAGGCGCGGGCCGGATCGTCGCTATTAGCGAAGATTTCGAGCGCCTGAGGCGGCTCCAGGATTCGCGGGGGACCGAATTTCATCAGCCGACCGCCGCTATATTTGATCTGCAAGTCCAGGAAGACGCCTCTGAGCCGGATGGCGCAGTCCTTGCGCCTTATCCGCAGGACACGACCCCGACCGGCGGACCGCTGCCGGTAGGCCTCCCGATAGATACGGGTCAGCTTGGGCCGATGTCGGATCAGCTCCAGCAGAACGGCGTCGGGCAAGCTGTTGTAGACGCGGAGGCTGAGGGCAAGCGCTAGTTCCATGATGTGTTCGTAGGAATAGGTGGCTCTGCGGCCCGAGCCGGTGCCTGCGCGACCAAACGCGAACGGCAGCCCCAGTTTCCGCAGGGACTTGATGTACTCATTGAAGGTCGCCCGGCTGACATCGCCCTGAAGGCCGAGCTCCGCGAGAACCGACATGGCGCTGCCGTGATGAAGCTGGATATCGGGCGGCTCAGCGGACAGCCGGCGGACTGTCCGGGCCGCAATATTCCTCTCAATGCGTGGGCCACTCGTCGAAGGCGTTGTCATCTCCGTGTCCATTCCGCACCGCTGAACCGAGGGGGACGCTGAACGGAAGCTGGCGAGCACCGCCCCAGCGGCCAGGCTAAGTCATCGGAGCCATGCTGCTGTCGTCAGTCGTGCCTCAGGCCGATTCATGCCGGGCGGGCCACTTTGTATCGCTCACGCGTGCTCAGCCGCGCGGCTGCCGTAGTGGACGACCTCGACCTTTTCGAGCGTGACGAGGCCCATCTCCTTCATGCTGTCCAGCTCGACCAGGAAATCCCGGATCTTCTCTTCGCTATCGACGATCTCGATGACCAAGGGCAGCTTGGCTGACAGGTCGAGGATCTTGGCGGTGTGGATTCGGGCATGAAATCCATAGCCCATGGGCCCTCGAAGCACCGTAGCGCCGGCCAGCTTGGCCGCCCGCGCCTTCATGACGATGTCTTCGTAGAGTGGGCGATGGTTATTCATCTTGCCTTCCTCCGTATAGATTCGGAGGAGGACGGCGGGTTGTGGGGCCTGCATGGGTCAGCTCCCTTTGACCGCATTCAAGCCTGCGGCCGCGACGTAACCAAGCCAGACTGAGAACAAGCATAGCATGACCGACGCCGTCACGTTCAGCCCGGCGCGGAAGAACTCACCGTCCTGCGCGAGCGTGAGCGTTTGCAGACTGAACGAGGAGAACGTCGTGTAGCCGCCGCAGATGCCCACCATGACGAATTGACGGATGTCGCCTGACACGAGCACGCGGCCGTCCGGGCCGGTCAGGGTGGCGAAAAACCCGATGATGAACGAGCCCAAGACATTGATGGCCAAGGTCCCCAGGGGAAAGGTCTGGCCAAACCAATTGGCGATCAGACTGGAACAGCCAAAGCGCGCCATGCTGCCCAGGGCGCCCCCGAGCGCGATCCAGAGATAGGTGACCACTCCGCAACTCTCCTGTTGGGGAAGGAGGCGTCAATGCGGACGCCGATGACGCGGCCCCAGACGCGCTCCACCGCGCGACCCTTGTGCAGGATGCGCCGACCGACGACGAGAGGGGCTCCCACGGCGTTTTCGGCGCGGTTGTGCGAGGGGTCAACCGCGCAGGCCAACGACGATCTGCGGGCTTTGTCAGCGCGCGTCGACCGAGCGCGGAACGGGGCCGTTGATCGATAGTCGGGCAGCTTCACCCGGCCTCCTGGCCTCTCCGCTCCCAAGCCTGCTGAAACCATCGGTCATCACTTAAGCCGTTGCCCCCTCGTTACCGCTTGGCTAACATCCGCTGCAAATCGAGCCGTGGGGATGGAGTTCCCCGGAATCGCCGCAAGGCTGATGACTCCTACCTTAAGTGCGGCGGACGCGTGTCTCCGCCGCCGAGGTAGGAACTAGCCTCGTTCCTCCTCGCCCAGGACACGACCAACGCCGGCCGGCATCGTTCGGGCGGCCCGAGAGCGAGGCGGACATGACCCATGTCTGGGCATTGGCGGCGCTTTGGCTGGGTCTGGCGCTGGTCGCCACCTTGCTGTCGATCTGGCTGCGCGTCGCCACGGCGCTGTCGGAGATCGTGGTCGGGACGATCGCCCAGCTGATCATCGGCGCGATCATCGGCGCGGCCGTGCTTGGCACCAACGAATCCTGGATCACGTTCCTCTCAGGCGCCGGCGCCATTGTGCTGACCTTTCTGGCCGGCGCTGAGCTCGATCCGACGGTCCTCAAGACCAAGTGGAAGGAGACGAGCGCGATCGGCGTCATCGGCTTCGTGGCTCCGTTTCTAGGCTGCGCTGCGGCGGCCCACTTTCTTCTCCACTGGGATGTACGGCCGAGCTGGCTGGCCGGCGTGGCGCTGTCCACGACCTCCGTGGCGGTCGTCTATGCGGTGATGCTGGAGTTCGGGCTCAATCGGACCGACTACGGGAAGACCATCCTGGCGGCCTGTTTCATCAACGACCTGCTGACGGTGCTCGCGCTGGGCCTCATCTTCGCGCCATTCACGATCAAGACGCTGATCTTCGCCGGCGGGTCGACCGCCGCCTTCATCATCCTGCCCTGGCTGACGCCGCGCTTCTTCAAGTGGTACGGCGG
>Ga0209415_10017567_pt1 | contig 11369 bp, 8 predicted proteins | sample PeaSoiSIISIP2007_FD_187696 | JGI IMG/M metagenome (GOLD analysis project Ga0209415, IMG submission 187696) | Peat soil microbial communities from Weissenstadt, Germany - SII-SIP-2007 (SPAdes) (version 2) | ecosystem: Environmental > Terrestrial > Soil > Wetlands > Peat | place: Germany...
CTGAGCATTCTTGACGGGGCTGCACGCCGACTGAGGCTCTCGCCTCCCGACTCCCGACTCCCGACTCCCGACTGAAGGCAACCCCGAGAGCTCTCAGCCCTTGTTCGCGCCGTTCTGTCGCACGAAGTCGTTGACCGCGTAGTACGCGTCGATCGATTCGCCGGCGTCTCCCCAGAAGCCTTCCAGCACGTCGTACTCGAGCGTCCGCAACCCGACGTAGTAGTTGTTGACGTCCGTGATCTCGAGCTCACCGCGCCCCGAGGGCTCGAGGGTGCCGATGACCCTGAACACGTCGGGGTCGTAGCAGTAGATCCCGGTCACGGCGTAGCGGCTTGGAGGCTCGTCGGGCTTCTCGAATATCCGGACGATGCGCTCGTCCTCGTCGAACTCCGGCACACCGAGGTGGCGCAGGTGCATCGGGTCCTCCTCCGACGTGAGCACGATGCGCGCCCCGGATCCCTGTGCTGCAAAGCGCTCGACTGTCGGGCGGAAGGTGCGTTCGACGATGTTGTCCCCGAGCATGACGAGCACGGGCTCGTCGCTCGCGAAGCGCTCGGCCAGCCCGAGCGCCTCGGCGATCCCCCCGGGTCGATCCTGGTAGGAGTAGGAGAGCCGCTCGAGACCGTGCTCGTGACCGTTCCCGAGCAGCCGCAGGAACTCCCCTGCATGAGTACCTCCGGTGACGAGCATGACCTCTGTGATCCCTGCCAGCACGAGGGCTTCGATGGCATAGCTGATCATCGGCCGGTCGTATATCGGCAAGAGGTGCTTGTTCGTGATTCTGGTGAGCGGGTGGAGGCGGGTCCCGGTTCCCCCCGCCAGGATCACCCCCTTCACGAGAGGACCCGCTCCGAAGCGACCTGGGACAGCCATTGCGCTGCCTCGGAGCGATGGCGCGAGTAGTCGACCTTCCCAGCCGGCGAGCGGCCGATGCTGTCGACGAAACGCACGTGTTTCGGCGCCTTGAAGCCCGCCAGATGCTGCTTGGTGTGTTGAATGAGCTCCTGCTCGTCCGTGCTAGTTCGCTCTCGGAGCTGGACCACAGCCACGACCGCCTCGCCGAAACGTTCGTCGGGGACCCCGACCACCACCGCATCAAACACCGACGGATGTCGCTTGAGCGTCTCCTCGACCTCTTCGGGGAACACCTTCTCCCCGCCGGAATTGATCACGACAGAGCCTCTCCCGAGCAACTGGATCGAGCCGTCTTCCTCGACGGTCGCGAAGTCACCAGGTATCGAATACCTCACTCCGTCGATCGACTTGAACGTCGCCGCCGACTTCTCCTCGTCCTTGTAGTAACCGAGCGGGTTGCGGCCTCCGAGCGCCAGCACCCCCACTTCTCCCGACCCGGCCATGACTTCCTTCTCGGACTCGGGGTCGATCACCCGCACGTCGGGTCCGAGCTTGAAATGGGCTGTGTGCTGTGCGGATGCGCCACTCGACACAGAGGTCCCCATTCCGAGGGCCTCGGACGACGAGAAGGCGTCGATCAGCATCATCGAAGGGCGGTGGTGGAGCAGGCCGAGCTTGGTCTCCTCGCTCCACATGACTCCCGAGGAGATCATGCCGATCAGGGTGTTCAGGTGCCATCGGCCGGGGTGCGCGTCAAGAGCCCCGAGTATCGGCTTGGCGAACGCGTCGCCCACTATCACGGTGACGTTCACGTTCCGCTCGTCGGCCGTGTCGAGGAGTCTCTCGGGATCGAAGTGCCTCTCTGTGAGCGTGACGACGCAACCGCCGCTTGAGAGAGTGCCCATCGAGGTGAACATCCCGGTTCCGTGCATGAGCGGACAGGCCGGCAGCAGTATCGGACCCGGTCCGACGAGCGTGCGCTGCACGGCTTCGAGCCCTCCGTTCTCGGGCACCTGGATGAGGTTCCCGGCGTTCAGCCGGGCGAAGAGGTCGTCCTGGCGCCACATGACGCCCTTGGGCATGCCAGTCGTGCCTCCCGTGTAGAGCATGAGGAGGTCGTCCCCGCTTCTCTCCCATGGGGCGGTGACCGCTGCACGGCCCTTTCCCGCTGCTCGGTCCGCGCGGCCTCGGACCGCGCCGCCTCGGGCCGCGCCATCCTCGTCCGCACCGCGGACAGTCGAGCGCGCCGCAGCGTCCTCGTAGGGCGTCGCCCACTGCGGACACGGACAGCTCCCGTCGTCGACCCAGAGCCATCCTCGGACCCTCGGGACCCGGTGGCGCACGTGCTCGAGGCGCTCGGCGAACGTGCCGTGGAAGACGACCACGACGGCGTCGGCGTTCTCCCAGAGGTACACGAGCTCGTCGTCGGCGTACCGGTAGTTCGTGTTCACCGGAACGAGGCCCACCTTGAACGAGGCGAACATCGACTCGAGGTACTCGGGGCAGTTGTAGAGGTACTGAGCCACTTTGTCCTGGTGCTGCACCCCCAGGTCGAGCAGCCACTGCGCCAGGCCGTTCGCTCGCTCGTCCAGCTCCGACCACGAGACCACCCTCTGGCCGTGGACGAGGGCGGGGGCGTTCCCGAACATGTTCGCCACAACTTCCCAGACGTCGGCGAAGTTCCAGTCGGTGAGCATCGAGCAAGCCTAGGCCGTGGCCGGCTGTCGCCCCATTTGGGACGACTGGCTCCGCGGTCAGGTTCTACGCTCACCGCGGTGGACCTGTCCATCCCCGGAAACGACCATCCCGCCCGGCAGCAGTTGCGCCGCTGGCTGGCCGAGCACCCTTCGCCGTCCCCCCGGGACCTGGCCGAAGGAGGCTATGTCGCCCCTCATTGGCCCCGTCCTTGGGGGCTCGGGGCCGACGCCGTCGAGCAGCTCGTGATCGACGACGAGCTGCGCCGCTCGGGGGTGCGACGTCCCTCCAACCAGATCGGGATCGGCTGGGCGGGTCCCACGATCATCCAGGCCGGCACCGAGGAGCAGAAGCAGCGCTACATCTTTCCGCTGCTCGCCGGCGAGGAACTTTGGTGCCAGCTCTTCAGCGAGCCCGGAGCCGGCTCCGACCTCGCCTCGCTTTCGACACGCGCCGTCAGGGACGGAGACGAGTGGGTGATCGAGGGACAGAAGGTTTGGACCTCTTTCGCGCACCAGGCTGCATTCGGGATCCTCTTGGCGCGCACCGACCCCGATGCGCAGAAGCACCGCGGCATCTCGTACTTCATTTGCCCCATGGACGCTCCGGGGGTCGAGGTGCGAGCGATCGTCGACATGACGGGTGACCACACCTTCAACGAGGTGTTCTTTGACGGAGCTCGAATTCCAGCGGAGAATCTGGTCGGAGAGGTGAACGAAGGTTGGGCCCTCGCCAAGGTCACTTTGGGCAACGAGCGCGTCTCTCTCTCCGGTGAAGGTGCGTTGTGGGGTCAGGGTCCCACCGCCGACGACCTCGTGAGCCTCGTGCGAAGAAGCGGCACCGACGTCGGCCCGCAGCTTCGCGACCGTTTGGCGCGTACGTGGGCCGAGAGCGAGATCCTGCGGCTCATACGGTTGCGCACAATCGGAGCGGCGCTCTCGGGACGCGCGCCCGGCCCCGAGGCCTCGGTGAGGAAGGCGCTCGCCGACGATCACGGCCAGCGGGTGATGGAGCTCGCGATGGAGCTCGCCGGACCCTGGGGGCTGCTCGCCGACGCCGGACCGTCGCAAGGTCTGCGGTCGACTTCGCCCGCGGCCCCAGAGACCTCGGCGACCCCCACGCCACCGGCGGGCCGCCCGGAGCGCTCGGGAACGTGGAGCAAAGACGGCGCCGAGTGGCCGCCGATCGTGTGGGCGAAGGGGTATCTGTTCTCTAGGGCTCTCACGATCGGTGGAGGCACTTCGGAGGTGCAGCGGGACATCATCGCCGAACGCGTCCTCGGGCTCCCGGCTACCGGGAGGGAGTGAGTGAGTGAGTGAGTGAGTGAGTGAGTGAGTGAGTGACGCCAGCCGGCTCCGCCAGCCGTCGACGGTTGCACAACAAAGTTCCAAAATTCGCCCGCAAGACGCGCGCCTCTCGTTCGTTACAACTACGTAGCGTGATGATCCGGACGTTGCAAGTGGTGTTTTCCCAGGCCTAGGGGGTGGAGCGCATGCCGCAGTCGGAGGCATTCATGCAATCCGACGCGAGCGCACCGGCAACTGGTAGTGCCGGTGGGGTGCCGCCTGGCACCGCCGCGCTCCTGAAGCGCTGGATCGAGCGCGCTGCACCGGACGTTGGTCTTCCCGATCCCGGGGCTCGCCGAGTCGTCGAAGCAGTGCTCGACGATCTGCGGGGGGCGAGCGCCGAGAACCTCGACGTCGCCGGGCGCCTGTGGGGACAGGCGCACCGGTCGGTCGGGGAGATGGTCGCGCGCTTGTCGCACCTGCGCGTGGCCCTGGCCTCCTCCGGTGTCGAGGACCCGGTAAAGATGCACAGCGCCATCGACCGCGTGACCGCGGTCGCTACCGAAGAGCTCATGTCCCGGCTGGAGAGGGTGTCGCGCACCGACGCGCTTACCGGCGTGGGCAACCGGCGGGCTTTCGACGAGACGATTCAAGGAACCCTCTCCGCTGCATCCCGCCAAGGTCACGACGTGACTGTCGTAGCAGTGGACCTCGACGGCCTGAAGACGATCAACGACACAGAAGGTCACGCGGCGGGCGATGCGGCTCTCGTCGGATTGGTGAGGTCCTTTTACGACGCGCTTCGCGACGAGGACATGGTGTTTCGCATCGGGGGTGACGAATTCGTGATCGTCCTGCCGTTCACCTCCGTCGTTGCTGCGGAGGCCCTGATGCAACGCGTCGTGGCCGGCGGCGCCCCCCTGTTCACGTGGGGAGCTGCGGGCTATCCCAGCGACGGGTCTGAGCCAGGCCAATTGGTCGACGCCGCCGACCGCGATCTGTACAGCCGCAGGGGCGTGCTCCGCGCGCCCGTTCAGTCGCCTCGACGTGTCGCCGCGCCCGTCGCCCGCCTGGAGGCTGCGTCGCGCATCGGGCGCTGGGCATGGGTGCCTGCAGCGGCCGTGATCGCGGTGTCTCTCGTCGCGACGCTCGTGTCGGCGACGACTGGCGGGAACCTGCTCGCCAACAGGCATCCCGCGACCCACCCCCATGCACCTGCAACCAGCCCGGCCGGTGGCTCCCAGAACGGCAACACCTCCTCTCCCGGCTCGCAGGGCGGCGGCTCCGGAACCTCGCCACAGGGCTCGGGGTCTAGCGGTGCGAGCGGGGCCGGCACCGGAACCGCGGCGCTTGCCGCGGGCTTCACTCTCACGTCCTCCAGCACCGCGGGCACGATCACATCCGGCGGTGGAAGCGGCAACGGCTCGACCGGCAGCGGAGGCGGCAGCGGCGGCAGCGGGGGCAGTGGCGGTGGAGGTGGGGGGACGCCCTCCCCACCGGCGGGCGGCGCCGGCAACGGCGGCCTGATCGGAACTGCGAACCAGCTGCTCGGTCCGCTTCCTTTGCTCGGAAACAACGGGCTTCTCCCGGTCGTCGACCAGCTCCTCGTGGGACAGCCTTCGACCCTGGCGGGGACGATCACCGCAGCGAACGTGAAGTCGCCGTCGGCCGTCCCGAGCGCATCCGGCGCTTCGAGCTCGGCTCAAGGGATCTTCCGGGTGATCGCGGGTATCTGAGCCCTGACCCTGAGGCTTCACCCTCAGGACGCTCGAGCCACCACCGCTCGAACCATCTGCGCGAACGCGTCCGGATGAGTGAGGTGCGCTCCGTGTGAAGCACCTGCGATCTCGAAGACCTCGGCATCGGGAATCGAGTGCTTCAACGCGTCGATCGCCCTGCGATGATGCGGGATCGAGCGCTCTCCGCGTCCCAGAACGATCGGCACCTCGAGGACCGAGAGGTCGAACGGTGCTCGTCCGCGTCGGAGGTCTGCCATCTCCGCGACTAGCGCAGCTCCGTCTGCACGGCGCTCCTCGCGTGCGTGCTCGGTGAGGCGTTCCCACGCCTCGTCGCTCACCACCCGGCGGAAGAACGACTCGGCGAATTTCGCGGGGTCCTCGCCCGAGGGATCTCGACCGCCGCGCTTGGGCCACCAATCCGTCCAAGGCAGCGGCGGCTCGTAGACGCCGACTGCACGGACTGTGCCCGGATCCTCGAGCGCTGCGCCGAGGGCGACGTCTCCACCGAGTGAATGGCCGATCGCCACGGAGCGCCTTCCCCCGACCACCGCGAGCAGGTCCGCGACGTGGCACTCGAACGCGCTCGCGCTCGGGCTCGCGCTCGGTCTCGACAGCCCCGCTTCGGTAGGGCCGATCGCCGAATCACGCGAGCGGTGGTAGCCGCGCCGGTCATAGGTGACGACTCGCAAGTCGTGAAGGCGCCGCACCACACGGGCAAAGCTCGTCCCGCGGTCGAGTGACCCGTGGACCAGCACGACCACCGGCGCGTTTGCATCGAAGCCGTGGCTGGGGACGTGCTCCACCACGTGTAGCCCGCTCGAGCTGGTCGGCACCTACCCAGCCTTGTCGGCTGGCACGCGACCCGCCAGATCACAACGAATGCCCATCTCGCGTCAAGAGGGTCCGGTCTGGGGTCGATATATCCACGAGCCTTCGAGACACATGGCGGGAGGGCACGATGTACGAGAACTTGAAAGCCAGCGAGGCGGGCATCGATCGGAGAGAGGGCGGCATCTCCTCGGTCAGCGCAAGGGTGAGCATCGAGGACGCCGAGGCGGCGCTCGGTGCGATGGTGAGCTCCGAGGGATCGGGTGGGGGATGCGGCGGTCCGTGGTCCCACGAGCTGACTCCGGTGGTCAAGCACTGCGGGGTGTCTCGAGAGGGAGCGCTTCCGGTCCTCCAAGTCAACCCGACGTGGCTGCGAGAGCTCGTTGCGAGAGACGAATTGACGGTGCTCGCCGACGAGATGAGGACGTGGTTCGCCATCGAGTCCGAGATCGCCGCTTTCGCATCGCACAACCCCGCCGCCTGAGGGGATCGCCCGGGGGCCGGTCTCGGGGAGGCCGGTAGGATCCAGTCGATGGCAGGCGACGATCGCCGATCGACAAACGTGCCGACGGGGGGCGCGTTCGGACCGAACGCCTGGCTCGTCGACGACATGTACGAGCAGTACCGAGCCGACCCTTCTTCGGTCAGCGAATCCTGGCGCGAGTTCTTCGCCGACTATGTCCCTCCCGGTCTTTCGTCCAACGGCCAGCGTGCTGCTGCGGGCACAGCGCCGGACTCGTCGCCAACTCCGGTGACGACGCAGGCGCCGGCTCCCCCAGCCGCACAAGCACCAGCTGCTGGTCCGGCCTCAGCCACCCCGACTGCGCCGACGACGACCGCGCCGACGGCCGTCCCGCAGGCTGCGGTCGCCCCCGAGCCGGTCTCACCACTTCGCGGCGCGGCCGCCCGGATCGTGAAGAACATGGAGGCTTCGCTCTCCGTGCCGACCGCGACGAGCGTCCGGACCGTCCCGGCCAAGTTGCTCGAGGTGAACCGCTCGATCCTGAACCAGCATCTCGCCCTCACCACGGGCGCCAAGGCGAGCTTCACCCACCTCATCGGCTTTGCGATCGTGCGCGCGCTCCAGGCGGTGCCGGCGCTCAATTCGAGTTTTGTCGAGGACGCCGACGGCAAGGGCACGCCGGGAGTCGTCCGTCACGAGCACGTGGGTCTCGGGCTCGCTGTCGACGTGACGAAGTCCGACGGTTCGCGGACGCTCCTCGTTCCAGTGATCCGTGACGCGGAGTCGCTCGACTTTCGGACCTTCGTCGTCGCCTACGAGGAGCTCATCCGAAAGGTCCACACCAACAAGGCGTCGCCCGACGACTTCGTCGGCTCCACCGTCACCCTCACCAACCCGGGCACCCTCGGCACCCTGCAGTCGGTGCCGCGACTCATGGCCGGGCAGGGCGCCATCGTCGGCGTCGGAGCGCTCGGATATCCCGCCGAGTACCAGGCTGCGGACCGCCGGAGCCTCGCCGCTCTGGGTGTGGGCCCCGTGGTGACTCTTACATCGACGTATGACCATCGGATCATCCAGGGTGCGGAGTCGGGGCTGTTCCTCGGCGAGGTGGCCGAGAGGCTCACGGGTGGTCACGGCTTCTACGAAGAAGTGTTCGCGGCGATGGACGTGCCCTACGAGCCCGTCCGGTGGCAGCCCGACGTGAACGCCATCGACGGCGACCACCAACGGCTGGTGAAACAGGTCCACGTGCAGAGCCTGGTCAACATGTACCGGGTGCGCGGCCATCTCATCGCCGACCTCGACCCGCTCTCCGCCGAGCGGAGGCCGCTTCATCCGGAGCTCGACCCGACTACGTACGGTCTCACACTCTGGGACTTGGAGCGCGAGTTCGTAGTCGACGGGCTTGCGGGGCGCGACGTCCTGACTCTCGGCGAGGCACTCGACCTCCTTCGAGACGCTTACTGCCGCACGCTCGGCATCGAGTACATGCACATTCAGGACCCCGCCCAGAAGAAGTGGGTCCAGAGCCATGTTGAAGGCCTGCCCACCGTCCTGTCGAAGGAAGAACAACGTCACGTCCTCGACCGGCTCAACGCCGCCGAAGCCTTCGAGCGGTTCCTGCACACCCGATATGTCGGTCAGAAGCGATACGGGCTCGAAGGTGCTGAGTCCGCGATCCCGCTTCTCGACGCGCTGCTGGACGAGGCAGCGGGGGAGGGGATCACCGAGGCGGTGCTGGGCATGGCACACCGCGGCCGGTTGAACGTGCTCGCGAGCATCGCCGGAAAGTCCTACGGGGAGATATTCGCGGAGTTCGAAGGCAACCTCGACCCCGAATCGGTGCAGGGCTCGGGAGACGTCAAGTACCACAAGGGAGTCGTGGGGAAGTTCGTCGGCCGCAGCGGCAAGCAGCTCGTCGTCACGATGGCAGCCAACCCCTCGCACCTCGAGGCCGTGGACCCGGTGGTGGAGGGCATGGCGCGCGCGAAGCAGGAGCAGTTGCCGCCCGAGCAGAAGTTCGGGGTGCTGCCGGTGCTCGTCCACGGCGACGCAGCGTTCGCGGGTCAGGGAGTGGTGGCAGAGACCTTGGAGCTCTCCCAGCTCTCGGGCTACCGCACAGGCGGCACCGTCCACCTCGTGATCAACAACCAGCTCGGTTTCACGACCGCCCCCGAGTCGGCGCGGTCGTCGGTCTACCCGACGGACGTCGCGAAGATGGTCCAGGCCCCCATCATCCACGTGAACGGCGACGATCCCGAGGCCTGCGTGCGCGCAGCGCGGCTTGCGTTCGGTTTCCGCCAGGCCTTCGAGAAGGACGTCGTCATCGACCTCGTCTGCTACAGGCGGTTCGGCCACAACGAGGGTGACGACCCGAGCTACACCCAGCCGAGGATGTACCGGATCATCGACGCAATGCGATCGGTGAGAAAGCTATACACCGAGTCGCTCGTGCGAAGGGGGGACATCACGCTCGAGGAAGCCGAGCAGGCGCTCGACGACTTCCAGGCGCGGTTGCAGGCGGCGCTCGACGAGACGAGGCAGGCCGCGCCGCCCAAGCCGACCGCGCTACCTCCGCCGCCACCGCCGGTTGCCGAGTCCCAGGCGGTCTTCACGGGGGTCGAGCGAACAGAGCTCGAGCGACTCGTTCGCGCCGCGACTGCGGTTCCCGAGGGGTTCACGTTGCACCCGAAGCTCGCCCGGCAATTCGAGCAGCGCAACAAGGTGGTGGAGGAGGGGCAGGTCGACTGGGCGCTCGGCGAGGCCATGGCGCTCGGGTCGATGCTCCTCGAGGGAACCGACGTGCGACTGGCCGGGCAGGACACCCGCCGGGGAACGTTCAGCCAGCGCCACGCCGTGCTCGTCGACTACGAGACGGGTGCGGAGTGGATACCGCTGGCACACCTCGCCCCCGACGGAGTGGACCGACCAGAGGGAATCGGCAGGTTCAGGGTGATCGACTCGTTGCTCTCGGAGTACGCCGCGCTCGGTTTCGAATACGGGTACTCGGTCGAGGCGCCGGACTCGCTCGTGGCATGGGAGGCACAGTTCGGGGACTTTGCCAACGGCGCCCAGATCGTGATCGACAACTTCCTCGTGGCCGCGGAGGACAAGTGGGGACAGAAGTCGGGGGTCGTCCTGCTGCTGCCCCATGGGTTCGAGGGACAGGGCCCGGAGCATTCCTCAGCGCGCATCGAGAGGTTCCTGACCCTGTGCGCCGAAGGGAACATGCGAGTCGCCCAACCGACCACTGCGGCTCAGTACTTCCATCTGCTGCGCTCGCAGGTGCGCGGGCCTGCGCGCCGTCCGTTGGTCGTGTTCTCGCCCAAGTCGATCCTCAGGGCGCGCCAGAGCCGCTCGGCGCTCGAGGAGTTCGTGTCCGGGTCGTGGACCCTCGTGCTCGACGATCCTGCTTCGACGGGGGCGGCCGGCGGGGCGGCGGCAGCCAACCCGGTCGAGCACGGCGCCGTGCAACGGGTGCTCCTCTGCTCAGGGAAGGTCGGGTTCGACCTGATGTCACGTCGCGACCATTTGCGCGCTGGGAGCAGCGAGCTTCCGCCCCCGGGGGTCGATCCCTCTGCGGTCGCGGTGGTTCGGCTCGAGCAGCTCTACCCATGGCCGGAGGTCGCTCTGTCCGAAGTCCTCGAGCGCTACACGAATGCCCGGGAGGTGATCTGGGTGCAGGAAGAGCCGGAGAACATGGGAGCCTGGTCCTTCGTGCACGGCAGGCTCCACCGCCTTCTGCGCGAGAGCTACAAGCTCACCCACGTGAGCCGGATCGAGTCCGCCAGCCCCGCCACCGGCAGCGCTGCTCTGCACCAGCTCGAGCAAGAGGACTTGCTCTCGCGAGCCTTCGCCTGAGCGTCTCGCACAAAGCATCTCAAGGTCGCGCGATTGACTTTCTGTCGCTGACTTTAAGCGCGACCTGCAGCGCGATCTTCAGCGCGACCTTCAGCGCGACCTGCAGCGCGCAGTCGGACGTTCGGTTCCGGGATCTCCCAGGGCGCGCCAAATTGCGCCGTCCGGGTGGGCGGCATGGCGCCGGGCTCTAAGAGGCTTTGCGCTTATGTCGGGGATGCCGAGGGTCGTCTGGGGGGACGAACGGTCGTTTCCCCCGTCCGTCGGCAACCTGCCAGTCTTCGCGGGTCTTGAGGTCGTGGTGGTGCGAGCACAGAAGGTCGAGCAGGTCGAACATCGTGAAGTGCGACTTCGACCAGTCGATCCGGTGGTCGCGCTCCAGCCGTGCCTGTGAGGGGCATCCCTCTGCCGCACACGAGGGGTAGAGGAACTCGAGGGCGCTTTGCTGATGGGCGCTCGGACACCTGCCTAGGTGCGCCACTCCCGAGATCTGCTTGCCCTTCGTCAAGATCGCCGCGATGAAGGGGCTTCCCATCGCGCAGAGATCCTCTATCGCAGGGACGGAGACCGGGCCGTATGAGGCTGTCGCATGAACACCCGGATTGTGCAGTTGCTTGAGGGAATAGCAATTCGATGTTCTGTCGA
>Ga0209415_10017568_pt1 | contig 11369 bp, 10 predicted proteins | sample PeaSoiSIISIP2007_FD_187696 | JGI IMG/M metagenome (GOLD analysis project Ga0209415, IMG submission 187696) | Peat soil microbial communities from Weissenstadt, Germany - SII-SIP-2007 (SPAdes) (version 2) | ecosystem: Environmental > Terrestrial > Soil > Wetlands > Peat | place: Germany...
GACTTCAAGCCCGTGCTGCCGCTCGAGCCGCTACCCGAGGACGGCTTGGTGCTCTTCGGCTTGGACGGCTTGGACGGCTTGGTCGGCTTGGACGGCTTGGACGGCTTGGTCGTCGACGGCGTCGTCGTCGAACCGCCGGTCGAGGACTTGCCGCTGCCGGTCGAGCCGGTGGTCGCCTTCGAGCTGCCCGACTGCTGCGGGCTGCCCGACGACGAGGTGGTCTTGCCGACGACCTTGGGGCTCTTCTCGCGGAAGGGGTCGGGCTCGGAGCCGTGGCGCACGATTGACTGCGGCGACGGACTGGTGGCCAGGTCGGCGAGCTCCTGCTGCGGCGAGGTCACTCCGGACGGCGGCGCAACGCGGGGGATCACGAGTGGTGCGGTCGCCGGCGCGCTGGCCTTGCCGAGAACCATCGGCGCGGCGATCGGGATTGCGATCGCGAGCACGGCCAGCACGACGACGGCCGGGAAGATCTGGCGCTCGCGCAGGTCCGCCTGGAGTGTGCGCAGGAACCTCATCCGACCGGCCCCCCGGCCGAGCCCGTCGCGCCGGTCGCGCCACCCGGCGCGGTCGTCGGGGCGGCGGGGACGTTCTGCAGGTAGGCCTGGGCGGTGATCGTCGCGCTGGTCCCGTTCACCGGCGCGCCCGAGGCGGCGCCCAGCGGTACGAGCGCCACGTTCGTGACGGTGAACAGGCGGCCGCTCGCATTCAACGCGGTCCCGTCGGTCTGCGTCAGGTTGTCGAGCGAGGTCAGGAAGCTCTGCAGTCCGGCGTAGGTCGTCCAGAAGGTGAACGTCGTGGTCAGGGACGTCGGCCCGCTCGCGGTCGCGCCGCCGGCGCCGAGGCTGAGCGTGCGGAAGTCGACCTTCTGGCCTGCGAGCTGGTCGATCGTCGCGACGACGTTCGCCTCGGCGGGCGTCTGCGGAACGGCGCGCATCACCTCGTCGATCTGGTGCAGGTGGCCGACGTAGCCGTTCGCGGCGCTGCGTGCGGCGGCAGCCTGCAGCTCGGCGGTGCCCAGCGCTGCGCGCTCGGCGGTGATCTGCGACGAGAGCGACGAGACCTGGCCGCGCTCGGGCGAGACGAGCAGCACCCACATCGCGCCCACGACGACCACCGCGGCGATCACGGCGATGATCAGACGGTCGCGGACCCTCACGGCGTCACCTGCTGGCTCGAGGTCTGCACGATCGTCGTCCTGCCGCCGGTCGGCGTCGAGACGGTCTGCGCACCGGATGAGGAGCCCTGCGGCAGCTTGACCTTCGGCACCGTGTAGGTGCCCTGGTAGTCGAGCGCCAGTGTGAAGGTGATCTTCGGGCAGGTTGCCCCGGACGGCTCGTTGGCCGTCATCGATCCGCCGTGGTTGAGCGCGGTCGAGAGCCCGTGGTAGTGGATCGCGCCGTTCTCGACGGAGCTGCTGAGGTTGACGTCGCTCACGCCTGGAATCGACGCGAGGTCGGTCATGATCGCCGGGATCTCGCCGTGTGAGTTGGCGCAGCCGACCAGCGAGAAGGGCACGTCTCCGCCCCCGGCGCTCGCGGACAGACTGGTGAAGGCGACGTCGTTCGGGAGCGCGAGCGCCAGCTGCGCCATCGCCGCCGGCCAGTTGAAGCGCTGCTCCGCGAGCATCGCGACCTCGGAGACCTTCTCGGCGCTGATCGAGGCGATCTGCACATAGGGTGCGAGCGCCTGGGCCTCGGAGTTGACGGCCGCGACCTGCGCCGTCACCGTGGCGAGCTGGACCTTGCGCTGCGCGACGCTGTGCACCGCGAACGCGTAGACGACGCCCAGCGCGACGAGCACGGCGAGACCGCCGGTCAGCACATAGACGACGCCGCCGGAGCGTCCGGCGATGCCACCGGCGCCGCGGCGCTCCTCGGCGGGGATGAGGTTGACGGCCCTCACTTGGGGCCCTCCGCGAGCGAGAGCCCGGCGGCCACCGCAAGGCGGCTCATCGGGACGTGACCGGCGGCTCCCGGCGAGGCGAGCGCGACGGTGCCGCGTGCGAGCGGGAGATCCAGCTCGCGCGCGAGCGCGAGGTCGAAGCCGGCGATGTCGAGCGCCGGACCGGTCAGCACGGCGCGCCCGACCGGCGCCTCCCCGCGCGATGCCCGGTGGAAGTCCAGCGAGTTGCGCACCTCGGCCGCGATCCGCCGGATCCCGTCGGAGAGCCCGACGCGGGCGAGTTCGAGCTGGTCGGCGCCCGCGACGGACGCGGGACTGTCACTCTGCGCGGGCAGCGGCAGACCGACGAGAGCGGCCGCGCTGTCCCCGGAGTCCTTGGCGGCGGCGGCGTTGATCAACCGTCGCGCGTCGGCGAGCGGCACCCCGGCGCTCGCGGCGACCTCGGCGACGATCTGCTCGACGCCGGTGGTGATCACGCGCGTGAACTGGCACGTCGACCCGCTCGCGATGGCAAGGTTGGTGAGACCGCCGATCGAGAGGTAGAGGACCTGCTCGCCGTCGGCGGCATCGAGTGGGCGCAGGGCCCGGATCATGCCGAACGCGGCGAGGTCCACGCCCTCGGGCCGCAGCCCAGCCTGGCGGGCGGCCAGCAGCATGCGCTCGACCATGTCACGCCGTGCCGCGACGAGCAGCACCTGCATGCGAGGTCCGGCCTCGGTCTCGGCGATGCCGAGCGAGTGGTAGTCGAGCACGACGCTCTCGATCGGCATCGGGATCTCGTCCTGCGCCTGGAAGTGCACGGCGCTGTCGAGCTCCTTGGGATCTGTGATCGGCGGCAGCTCGATCTGGCGCATCACGATGCGCTGGTTGGCGATCCCGATGCGCACGCGACGGTCGAGGCCGCTGCCTTCGAAGAGCTCCTCCAGCGCGCCGGCCAGCTCCGACACGTCGCTCAACTCGCCGTCCCGCACGAGGTTGGGCGGGATCGGCCGCCCCGCGGCGCGCTCGACCACGACATGCCCGTTGAGCCGGCTCTGCACGGCGATCAGCTGCCCGGGCTCGATCTCGAGGCCGACAAGGTTCTGCGTGCGACGCCCGCCGGTGCCGCCCCGGCGGCGCAGCGCTCTCGGTGAGGAGGGCCTGGTCGGCAGGGAGGGCCGTTTGAGCGAGATCGGCTGTTTGAGAAGTTCGAGCATGATCGGCTGGCGCCGGGCCTCAGCGGCGCTGTGCGCCAAGCCCAGATACCTCATCGGCCACTGGCCTAGAGGCCATTAGGAATTTCAGCCCAGAAGGTGGAGGTACGCAGCGATAATTGCGTGACCGGCGAAGAGCGCGACCAGACCGCCGAGCGCGAGCGAGGGTCCGAATGGGACGCCGACGCCGCGGCGCTCCCCGGGTTCGCGGCGGGCCGCGACGACCAGGCCGGCGAGAATGCCGCCGAGCAGCGCGATCGCCAGGGCGGGCGCGACGGCGGCGCCGAGCAGCAGCCCCATCACGGCCGCGAGCTTCACGTCGCCCATCCCCATCCCGCGCGGCGAGACGAGCGCGGCGAGGCCGAAGAAGCCGCCGGCGGCGGCGCCGGCGATCAGTCGCGCCGGCTCACCCGAGGGGTCGAGCACGCCGCCGAGCGCGATCGCGAGGATCGCGGCCGGACCGGTGATCAGGTTGGGGATCAGGTGGTGGTCCAGATCGATCAGCGCCGTCGGGACGAGCACCAGCACCGTCAGTACGCCGAGCGTGATGGCACCTGCGCTCGAGCGGCTCAGCACGACGCCCGCGCAGAGCGCCGCCGTCAGCGCTTCGACCGCCGGGTAGCGCGGCGAGATCGCGCCGCGGCAGGCGCGGCAGCGCCCGTGCAGCCAGATCCAGGCGAGCACCGGCACGTTGTCGTACGGCTTCACCGGGACGTTGCAGGCGGGGCAGTGCGAGCCGGGCGCCAGCAGCGACTCGTGCCGCGGCAGGCGGTAGGCGACCACGTTCAGGAACGATCCCAGCACGGCGCCGAAGAGAGCGGCGATGATGATCTCGAACGCGGTCATGATCTGCATGGACTATCGGCAGCAGCCCGCGCCACGTTGACCGCCGGCACAAAAAAGACGGGGCGGCCGATTTGGCCGCCCCGTCCTGGGATCGATCGTGGTGAAGCTGTGTCCTTACCAGCTGTTGCCGGCTGGGCAGCCCGTTGCGACGTTGCCCGCGGCAGTGGTACAGGTACGTGAAACGGTACCGCCTGCAGTACGCGTGATGCTGAACGTGTCACCGTTGGTCGAGGTGGCCGTCACCGTGTAGCTGTTGCTGCCGGCCGTCTGACCCACACCCGGGACCGTCACGCCCGACGCCGAGGCGAGGAACGCGTTGTTGTTGCCCGAGCCGATCTGGATCGTCTGCTCGTAGTTGGTCGACAGGTTCGTCGAGGTTGTGCAGTTCGGCGAGTAGTTGCCGTTGTTGTCCGTGGCGCAGGTCTCCTCAGCGACCTGTGCGGTGTGCGCGAGCTCCTTCGCTCCGGCGTCGGACGCCTTGCCCTTCTGGTTCAGGAACGACGGGATCGCGATCGCGGCGAGGATGCCGATGATCAGGATCACGACGAGTAGTTCGATGAGGGTAAACCCTCGTTCATCCTTTGCGCGCTGGCGCAACTTCGACAGCATTGAATCCTCCTGGATCCGAGTGGTCTATTCGGCGCCAGCGCCACACACGACGACAGTCACCCTTCGGTGCTGGCCTTCCTTACACGCCGTATCGACCTTCGGTCCGACAACCTTGAGCAGCTGACGGAAAACCTACGCACGGGGCCGCCGGCCACCATCTGAGAGGCCCCGCGGGCGGATCCGCGAGCGGTCAGTTCGGCGGCTCGGGCTCCGCCGCGCGCCAGTGCGCCTGCGCGTCGTGCGCGGGCAGCGCGACGCCGCCGCCGTCGCACCAGGGGCAGGTGAGCGTGTGCGGCTCCCCGCCGAGGCTCGAGATGACCGAGCCGGTGCCGCGGCAGGCGCTGCAGCTCTGCGGTGCGGCCGGCTCGGCGGCTTGCTCGCTCACGGCCCGCGAGAGTAGTGGTTGAGGGCGGCCGGGCGCATCGCGACCGCGGCCGCCGCATGCGATCATCGCGACCCTCGTGGCCGTCGAAGCGACAAAGGCGCCGCGTCGCGCCAGCGGCCGAGCGGCCGAACACGCGGCGCTCGCGGTCGTCGTCGCGCTCGCCGGGGCGCTGCGCCTGTGGTCGCTCGCGAAGGTGCCGGCGGACCCCTTCTACGACGCAGCGGTGCGCAGCATGCCGCTCTCGCTGCACAATTTCCTGCTGGGCGCGTATGAGCCGGGCGGCAGCCTCGCGGTCGACAAGCCGCCGATCGACCTCTGGCTGCAGGTGCTCAGCACGCAGCTCTTCGGCTTCGGGCCGGTCACACTCAAGCTCCCCCCCGCGTTGGCCGGCACGGCCGCAGTCGCGGTCCTCTACGACGCCGTGCGTCGCGTTCTCGGGGCGCGCGCGGGCCTGGCGTCCGCGATCGCGCTCGCAACGCTGCCGATCGCGCTGCTGACCGCGCGCAGCGACACGATGGACGCCGTCGCGATGTTGCTCAGCGTGATCGCGCTGTGGCTGCTGGTGCGCTTCGCCGAGGACGGCCGATCGCGCTGGTGCTACCTCGCGGCCGCGGCGATGGGCGTCGCCTTCAACGTCAAGCTTTTCGAGGGGATCGTGGGCCTCCCGGCCCTGATCCTGTTGGGATTTCTCGTCTGCCGCGAACGGCGGTTGGTCCGCACGGCGCTGAGCGCCACGGTGTTCGTCTGCGTCGCGCTGTCGTGGCTGGTGATGACGCTCGCGTTCCCCGCCTCGCAGCGGCCCTATGCGATCGGCTCGACCGACGCCAGCGCGTGGAACGCGGTCTTCGTCTACAACGGCTACGACCGCATCGCGGGCGCCGCCACGCAGCCCACGCTGAGCGCCGCGCTGGCGCCGAGCCAGCTGCACCCGGCCAACAACAGCGAGGTCGCCCGTTCCGCGGTGCCGATCGGCGGCCCGGCCCTGCTGCGTCTGTTCGAGCACGACGGCCCGCTCTCGGGCCTGCGGCTCGGGTTCGTGCTGCTCGTGGCGCTGGCGCTCGGCCTGCCCGCGCTGATCTGGACGCTGGCGCGCGCACGGGCCCCCGACGCGCTGATCGAGCGCGCCTTCTGCGCGTCGCTCCTGAGTTGGCTGCTGATCGGCGTCGTGCTCTACAGCGCGATGGCCCGCCTGCATCCGCGTTACACGGAGGGCTTCACGCCCGCGGTCGCAGCGGTCGCCGGGATCGGGGTCGCCTGGGCACTGCGCGACGGGCTCTGGCAGCGGCTGTTCACGGTCATCGCGGCGGTCGCGCTGTCGCTCTACGGCCGCCACCTGCTCGGCGCGTCCGCGAGCACGTGGCGCGTCAGCGCGGTCGGCGCGATCGTCGCCGTCGCGGCGCTGCTCGTGCGCCACGAGCGCGCGCGCATGGTGCTGCTCGCCGGCGGGCTCGGCGTCGCCGCGCTCGCGCTGCCGCTTTCGGTCGACGCCAGCCTGATCGCCAACCACGAGTTCGACAGCGGCCGCACCGGCGCAATGGGCGCGAGCGAGGTGACGGCGATCAGCTCCTACATCAGCGCTCGCAGCGCCGGCACGCGCTACGAGTTCGCCACCGCCGACCCGACCGAGGTCGGTTCGCTGATCCTCCACGACCGCCGTCCGATCCTTTCGCTGACGTCCTACAACGCCCACGAGCTGCTGCCGATCGCAAGGTTGCGCGAGCTGGTGGCGAACAGGCAGCTGCGCTTCGCCGTGCTCGACGGCGGGTGCGACCGACGAACCTCGCGCCTGAGCCCGGCCTGCTCCCCTGGCGCCGCCTGGGTGCGCGCGCACGGCACCGACGTCTCACGGCTGGCCGGTCTGCCTCACAACCACGTGCTGTACAGGCTGCGAACGCGCTAGCGTCAATGCGGTGAGCACCCGGGAATCTCCCAGCCTCTCGATTCTCGTCGTCGACGACGAGGGCTCGCTGCGCGACACGCTGACGCACTCCTTCGAGCGCGAGGGGCATCGCGTCCAGGCCGTCGCCGACGGCACCGCGGCGATCGCGCTCGCGAGCGAGTCGAGCTTCGACGTCGTCCTGCTCGACGTCGCGCTCGGCCCGGGGCCCAACGGCTACGACGTCTGCCGCACGCTGCGCGCGCGGCGCAACGTCGTGCCGATCATCATGCTCACCGCGCTCGACAGCGAGGCCGACGCCGTGCAGGGGCTCGAGGCCGGGGCCGACGACTACGTGACCAAGCCGTTCGGCCTCGCTGAGCTGCGCAGCCGCATCCGCGCCGTGCTGCGCCGCTCGGCGCCGCGCACGCTCGGCGGCGAGCGGTTGACCGCCGGAGCGGTGACGCTGGACCGCGGGCAGCGCGAGGTCACGCTCTCCGGCGAGCACGTGCGGCTCACCTTCTCCGAGTTCGAGCTGCTCGCCTGCCTGATGGGCGAACCGGGACGCCTGTTCAACCGCCAGGAGCTGCTGCGGGCGATCTGGGGCGACTCCGCCTACCGTGACCCGCGCGCGATCGACGTCCACATCCGCCACCTGCGCGAGAAGCTCGAGACGACGCCCGAGGAGCCCCGCCTGATCGTCACCGTCCGCGGAGCCGGATACCGCTTTGCGGAGGGATAGGGAGCCCGCCGGAGCTCGACCACGGGTCCGCTTCGGCCTGCGGCCCCGCCTGCTCGGGGCGCTCGTGCTGACCGCGATCGTCACGCTCGCGACGGCTGCCTTCACACTGCTCGCGCCATTGCAGTCACGCTTGCGCGCCGACAGCGAAGCGGTTGCGAAGACGCTCGTCGAGGGCCAGAAGACGGTCTTCGGATACATCCCGCTGCTCGCGGACGGCAAGCCCAACCTGGCCAAGATCAGACTGGACGCCCGCATCCTCGACCAGGCGACAAACGACACCGTCGTCGTCTGGAACGACCGCCTGCGCCGCCTCGCGGACACCGATCCGGACCGCGACGCCCCAATCCCGCCCGCGCTTGCACGCAAGGCCCTCCACCACAAGATGGTCCAGACGAGCCTATCGAACGGCTTTTACGAGGTGGCGGCGCGCTACCACGGCCAGGCGCTGCCGCAGCACCGAATCGGACCCGCCTACGTGCTCGAGATGTACGTGCCGCTCAACTACGTCAACCAGGCCAACACGGTCGTGCGCTCCGCCTTCGTTCTCGCCGCGCTGGTCGGACTGGCGGTCGCGCTGCTGCTCGGCATCACCTTCTCCTCGCGCCTGCTGCGCCGGCTGCGCCTGCTGCAGGACGCGAGCCGCACGCTCGACGAGCGCGATCTCGGAACGCTCGTCGTGCCACACGAGATCGTCACCGACGAGATCGGCGAGCTGGCGCGAGCGTTCGCGACGATGCACGCGCGGCTGCGAGCCCAGGAGGACGCGCGGCGCGCGTTCGTCGCGACCGCCTCACACGAGCTGCGCACGCCGCTGACCTCGCTCGACGGAATGCTGGAGCTGCTCGCCGACGACCTCGCCAGCGAGCCGATCGATCTCGCCGATGCCCGCGAGCGTGTCGCCCGCGCGCAGCGGCAGTCGCGACGGCTCGGCGGCCTGGCCTCCGACCTGCTCGACCTCAGCCGGCTCGACGCCGCGCTCGAGCTGCGCAGCGAGCCGGTCGAGCTTGGCGAAACGGCGCGCGCCGTCGCGGCGGAGTTCGAAACGCGCGCCGGCGAGCGCGACATCGCGATCGTGCTCGACGTCGTGGACGGGCAGTCGTGGGCTCAGTCGGACCCTGGTAGCGTCGCGCGAATCGTGCGCATCCTGCTCGACAACGCCCTGCGCGTCGCGCCGCCCGGCTCGAGGATCCGCCTTCGCGTCGGTTCCGGACCGCTCGTCGAGGTCGCCGACGAGGGCCCGGGAGTCCCCGCCGAGGAGCGCGAGCTGATCTTTGAGCGCTTTCAGCGAGGGCGCGGGCGAAGCGACGAGGGCGGCTTCGGGCTCGGCCTGGCGATCGGCTCCGAGCTGGCGGCGAGGATGGGCGGCTCGCTCGAGCTGGTCGACGACGAACGGCCCGGCGCGACGTTTCGCCTGACGCTCCCACCGGCGAGCCACTGATGCCGCTGAGCGGCATCTGGCCGCGCGCCCGCGCTGCGGGGCGTTTCGGGATCGACACCGAATTCGTCGGCGAGGGCCGCTACCGAACGTTGCTCTGCGTGATCCAGGTCGTCGTGGCCGACGACGCCGGCCTCGAGGTCGTCGTGCTCGACGCGCTGGACGAGCAGACCGACCTCGCACCGCTGGCGACGATCCTTGCCGACCCGCAGATCGAGGTCGTCGTCCATGCCGGGCGCCAGGACATCGCGCTGCTGCGCCGCTGCGCGCAGACCGAGGTGACACGCATCTTCGACACACAGATCGCGGCCGGCTTCGCCGGTCTCTCCGCGCAGGCCGGCTACGACACGCTGCTGCGCGAGGTGCTCGGCGTGCGCGTGCAGAAGACCGCCAGCTACACCCGCTGGGACCGCCGCCCGCTCGACGCCGAGCAGCTCGCCTACGCGCGCGAGGATGTCCTGCACCTGCTCGACCTGGCAGCCGAGCTGCAGCAGCGCCTGGCGGCCGGGGAGCGGCTCGGCTGGGCGCTCGAGGAGTGCCGCTACCTCGAGGCCGTCAGCGACGCCCGTGACATCGACACCGTGTTCGCCCGCCTGCCACGGGCAGGCTCGCTGACCCCGGCGGCCCGGGCGATCGCGCACGAGCTCGTGGAGTGGCGTGAGCAGGTGGCCGAGCGCCAGGACCGCCCGGTCTCGACGGTCCTCAACGACGCCGCGCTGGTCGAGCTGGCCAAGCGCGCGCCCCGCACCGTCGAGGCGCTCGAGCAGGTGCGCGGCGTCAATCCGGGCAGCCTGCGCCGCCGCGGATCGGACCTGCTCGAGGCGATCGCACGCGGCGCGGCGCGCCCGCCGATCCCGGTGGAGAGCGAACGGCGCGATCCGAGCAGCGTGCTCGACGGGCCCCAGATCGCGCTCGCCGAAGCGTTCGTGCGGGCAAGGGCGCTCGAGGCGGGGCTCGCCTACGAGCTGATCGCCGCGCGCGCCGACCTCTCGGCGATCGTCTGCGGCGCCCGATCCGGTCACCGCGAGCCCGATGTGCGCACGCTCACCGGCTGGCGCCGTGAGCTGGTCGGCGAGGAGTTGCTGGAGCTGCTGCGCGGAGACCGAGCGATCGCCGTCGGGCGCGACGGGCACCTCGACATCACACAGCCGAACGCCAGGTGATCACGCGGCGGCGTGACAGGCCGCGAGCGGGTCGCGATCTTCGATGACCGAGCCGCCCACCACGGCGCCGGACCAGGCGCCGATCGCCAATCTGAGCCACCGGCGCGTGCTGATCGTGATCGGCGCGCTGATGCTGGGGATGTTCCTCGCCGCGCTCGATCAGACGATCGTCTCGACGGCGCTGCCGACGATCGTCGCGGACCTGCACGACGCCTCGCATCTCGCGTGGGTCGTCGTCGCGTACCTGCTCGCCGCGACGGTCTCGACGCCGCTCTGGGGCAAGCTCGGCGACCAGTACGGGCGCAAGCGCTTCTTCCAGGCGTCGATCATCATCTTCCTCGGCGGCTCGGCGCTCTCAGGGCTCAGCCACACGATGTCCGAGCTGATCGCATTTCGCGCGATCCAGGGACTCGGCGGCGGCGGCCTGATGGTCGGCGCGCAGGCGATCGTCGGAGACATCGTCTCGCCTCGCGAGCGGGGTCGCTACCAGGGGCTGTTCGGAGCCGTCTTCGGCATCGCGAGCATCATCGGCCCGCTGCTCGGCGGCGTCTTCGTCGAGCAACTCTCGTGGCACTGGATCTTCTACATCAACCTGCCGGTCGGCGCCGTGGCGCTCGCCGTCATCGCGATCCAGGTCCCCGGCCGGCTCAGCCGCATCCATCACGTCATCGACTACCTCGGAACCGCCCTGCTGATGGCCTCGGCGAGCTGCCTCGTGCTCTTCACGAGCCTGGGGGGCACGACCTATCCGTGGGGCGCGCCGCTGATGCTCGCCTTCGCGGTCGCCGGCGTCGTGCTCCTGGTCGCCTTCGTCGCCGTGGAGCGACGCGCCGTCGAGCCGGTCCTGCCGCTCCACCTCTTCTCCAACCGCGGCTTCTCGAGCACGAGCATCGTCGGCTTCATCGTCGGCCTGGCGCTGTTCGGCGCTGTCACCTACCTGCCGCTCTTCTTCCAGATCGTGCACGGCGAATCGCCGACGGCGTCGGGCCTGCAACTGCTGCCGCTGCTGGCCGGCATGATCATCTGCTCGACCGGGTCCGGGTACATCATCAGCAGGACCGGCCACTACCGGCCGTTCCCGATCACCGGCGCCGCGCTGATCACCGTCGGGATTCTGCTGCTCTCGCGGGTCGGCGTCGACACGAGCCTCGTCGTCGCGTCGCTCTTCATGTTCGTGCTCGGCGTCGGACTCGGCTGCGTGATGCAGGTGCTCGT
>Ga0209415_10017571_pt1 | contig 11368 bp, 8 predicted proteins | sample PeaSoiSIISIP2007_FD_187696 | JGI IMG/M metagenome (GOLD analysis project Ga0209415, IMG submission 187696) | Peat soil microbial communities from Weissenstadt, Germany - SII-SIP-2007 (SPAdes) (version 2) | ecosystem: Environmental > Terrestrial > Soil > Wetlands > Peat | place: Germany...
GCGGCACAGCGGTCTGCGGCACAGCGGTGACTCCGAAGAGGGGCCAGCGGTGGCACTCCGACCGGCTCGGCAGCGAGATCACGGTCGTGCGGTGGGGGCACTACGGCCGGCCGGTGCTCGTCTTCCCCTCGGCGGGCGGCGACGCCGAGGAGATCGAGCGCTACGGCCTGGTCGACGCCTGCGGTGAGCTCCTTGCCCAGGGCCGGATCAAGCTGTACTCGGCGGACAGCGTGGCCGGGCAGGCGATGGTGGCCAGGGCCGGGCCGCCGGAATACCGGATGTGGCTGCTCAACCAGTTCCACGAGTGCGTACGCCGCGAGGTGGTCCCGGCGATCCACGCGGACCTGGGCGGCGTCGAAGCGGACCTGATCGCCTGCGGCGCCTCGATCGGCGCGTTCAACGCGGTCGCGGTCCTGTGCCGCTACCCCGATGTCTTCGCCGCCGCGATCGGAATGAGCGGCAGCTACCGGATCGAGCGCTTCTACGATCACGCCTGGAGCCAGGACCTGTACTTCTCGGTGCCGTTGCAGTTCCTGCCCGGTCTGGCCGGAGCGCAGCTTGACCTGCTCCGGCAGCGGTTCGTCGTGCTCGCCACGGGTGAGGGCGACTGGGAGGACGTGGGCGAGTCGTGGCGGATGGCGTCGGCGCTCGGCGAGAAGGGGATACCGAACCGGGTGGACAACTGGGGCCCTGACTGGGCGCACGACTGGCCCACCTGGCACCGGATGCTGCCGCAGTACCTGAGCGAGCTCGCGTGACCCGCCGGGTTCGTCCGGGATTCGGGTAGCTGGACGCCGCCCGCCCGGCCGGAATAACGTCCGACTGACAAGCCCTGCCCCGCGAGGAGACCCGGAGGTGCCGTGGATGGCGACGTCCGACATCTGGTTGGCCTGCTGCTTGGCACGGAGGACGACTGGCCGCGGGCCTTCGAGTTCCTGCTGACCAGCCTCGGCCCGGTCGCCGACGGCGGCGGGCGGCGGCACGCCTTCGCCACGGAGCGACTGACCATCGAGCCGTTCTCGCTCAGATCGCGGCCGCGCACCGACCTGGTCATCGACCGGCTCGCCTACTGGTACTACCATCCGCGCGAATGGCTCAAGAAGATCGCCCTGATGGACAATGTCTACCTGCTCAACTCCCCGTTCACGTTCCAGTCGATGGAGAAGCACGCGGCCTACTGCGCCATGATGCGTCTCGGCATGAAGGTCCCCGAGACGGTTCTGGTGCCTTATAAGAATCCGCTCGATCATGACAAGTATGTCTATACCGCGCAGCGTTACAACAAGTCATTCGACCTCGACGCGATCGCCGCGCGGATCGGGTACCCGCTGTACATGAAGCCCTACGACGGCGGCGGCTGGCGGGGCGTGTCCCGGGTCAACAACGTCGAAGAACTGCACCGGGCGTACAACCAGTCCGGCCAGATGCTGATGCACCTCCAGGCAGCCATCGACGACTACGACGTGTTCGCCAGGTCGCTGTCGATCGGCGCTGAGACCATGGTGATGCGGTTCGACCCGGACGCGCCGATGCATATGCGCTACCGGGTAGAGCACGAGTTCCTCGCGCCGGAAACGGGCGCCGAGGTGATCAGCATCTCGAAGATCATCAACGCGTTCTTCCGCTGGGAGTTCAATTCCTGCGAGGTGCTGGTCAAGAATGGCGAGGTCTTTCCCATCGACTACGCCAACGCCTGCCCGGACGTCTCGATCACGTCCCTGCATTACTATTTCCCCTGGGCGATGCAGGCTCTGGTGAAATGGACCGTGTTCTGCCTGGCTACCGGCCGCAGGCCCCGTCTCGATCTCGATACCCGCGCGTACTTCGAGATCAGCGACCGCGACGACCTCCGCTACGACGAGAAGCTGGCCGCCTACCGCCGGCTGGCCGATGCCTACTTCGCGGTCGACGCCTACCGCGACTTCTGCGAAGCGCGGCTGCCGGACCTCGGCCGCAGAGTGCTCGACTGGGCTAGCGGGCCAGCCTTCGACCAGTTGCTGGTGGACACGGTCACCGCCACGTATCCCGCTCACGAGCACGAACGGTTCATCGCCCACTTCCGCGGCCTGACCGGCCTCTGGCTGAGCGACGAGGCAGCCCGCCTGCCAGATTAGCTTTAACGAATTCGCACGTGCCCCGGCCGGCGGGCCGAGCGGGACATGCCGGGCGCGATCGCCAGCGCCGCCCGCCCTGGCTGACCGACCGCACCATGGCCGCCGGGGAGTGACGCCGCCAGGCCGCGACGATCTCCGGCTCGGTGGTGTCCTCGCTCGCGTCCTCGCCGGTGCGCTGGCCGGCGCCGCCCGCCTGACTAGTCCCCGCGGCGCCGCGCCCGGGGAGGTCGGCCCGCCAGGCGAACTTCGTCCGCTCGGCGAGCTGGGTCAGCACCATCACGGTGAAGCCGACGAAGAAGACGGGCTCTACCAGCCCGCCAAGCCGGTCGGTCAGGTAGGCGGCGCCAAGCAGCGGGTAGCCGACGAGCGCGCCGATGGCCAGCTCGCGATAGATCCGGGCGCTGTGCGTCCGCTCGTCGCGGGTCCGCCGGACCGCGAGCAGCAGCGCGAACGTGATCGCAGCGAACTCGACGATGCCGACCGCCATGTGCAGGTACTGACTGACCGGAAGCTGGAACTTCCACTCCACGCTCCGGCAGGCCACGCTGACCTCGTCGGCGCACACCTCGGGGAAGATCCCGCCGAGTGCTCCGGCGATGGCGAAGACCATCATCGCCACCCACTCCCGGCGGGCGGCCAGGATGCCCCGGCTCCCGATTGCCAGGAACGCTCCCGCCAGCAGCAGCCCGGAGGCCAGGTCGGCATGCTGCATCGCGGCTGCGTACGGCTGGCCGGTCACCTCCATGTTGCTGAACAGCTCGCTTGGCGACTTCATCAGGCCGGGCACGAGCGGGACCAGGATCCACCAGTTGTAGGCGGCCAGTCCCGCGATCCCGAGCAGCCAGGCCACCGCTGGCCCGGTGAGCGGGCGCGGCTCGGCAGCAGCCCCCGCCGTGACAGCAGCCCCGGCCGCGGCGGCAGCCCCGGCCGGAGCGGCCGGGTGCCGACCCCGGAGGAATCTGGACAATCTGAGCTTGCGCATCGCGACACCAGGCCCCTCGAATTGCCTGCAGCCACGACAACCGCCGGTGCCGGCGCGGTATTTCCCAGCGCTCGTCCTCGCGGTGCGCCACATTCACAGCGTTCGTCCGAGTGACCTTCAGCTTTTTCGCAGGAGCGAGCGGTCTGCTTGAACCTGCGACGCCGCCTGCGGGCGGGCCGTGGCACCGAGATGGAAGGAACGCTGATGTCCGCCGACCTAGCGATCATCTCAACTCTGGCCAGCCCGGAGCGCAGCCCAGCCACCGAGGGCCGCCACCTGCATCCGGCGGCGCTACCTCAGTGGCGCATCCTGCTCGAGTTCAGCTGGCAGGAACGGCTCGAACGGATTACCCAGCTCTCACTCGCCTTCCACGAGGCCGCGGAGGCCGCCGCGGGCGGCGGCCACGACCCGCAGACGCGCCTGACGGCCCGCCGCCGGGCGAACCGGCTGCTGCACCGCACCGTCGCCGCGCGGCGCGTGCTGGCCGACATCGAGGCTGCCATGGCCCGGCTGGCGGTCGGGCGCTTCGGCTGGTGCGAGCTGTGCGGCCGGGCCATCTCGACCGCCAAGCTGACCGAGATGCCGCAGACCACGTACTGCGCGAGCTGCGATCTATGACTTGTGCCAGCTGAGGAGTCTCAGCGGAGCACGACGCGGTCTCCGCCGAAGTCGGCGATGATCTCCAGCCGGCCGCCGAGGGCCTCGACGTAGGCCGCGAGGGTACGGATCTCGGTCGCGCCTGGCTCGGCCCGCTCGATCGCCGAGACCCGTTCCTGCCGCACGTTCATCCGCTCGGCGACCTGGGCCTGGGTGAGCCGGCGACTGGCCCGCTGTTCCGCCAGCGTCCTGGCACGGTTCCTGGCGATGAACGAGGCCGCGCCGACCTCAATCTCGCCGGCCTCACCGGGGAAGAACTCGTCGAGAAACGCCGCCGTGTCATCGAAGGCGCATTCCGCCGCCTCCGGATCCCGGCCCGCACGTACCCGGCGCAGCACACGCGAGGCCACCAGGACCGCTTCGGAATGCTCGCTCCGTACCGGGTCACGGCCCTCGAGCACGGCGATCAGCAAGGCGGTGCCCGGCGGCTCGGCGGCGAACAGGATCCGGACTTCGCTGTCACCAGGCGCGCCTGGCCGCAGCTCCAGCAGGCCGGGCTCTGGGGGCGTTTCGGCGAGATCCGTCTCCGGGAACACCGAGCGCAGCTCACGCTCGATCTCATCCTTGATCTCCCGCAGCTTGCCCTTCGCCGCTGCGGCTAGCGCGTCAGCCTGGTCGGCCGGGGCGCCCGGTCCGCCCATCTCCTGCTCGACGGCGCCGATGGTCTGAAGAACCGCGAGCTCGGCCAGCGCGGCCGTGTACCTGGCCTTCAGGGTCTCTTTCCTGGTCCTGAACGCATCCGTCCGCGTCTGGAGCCGCATGCTCCGCTCGGTCAGCTTCCGCTCGCTGTCGACCACGCCAGGGAGCAGCTGCCGCAGCTCGCCAGCCTGATTACGGGCCGCGGCCAGCTCGGCCTCGGCCTGATCCGCCAGCTCGGTCTCGCCCTCGTCGACGGCACGCCGGTGCCGGCCTCCGAGCGCCTCTTGCCGTGACTCCAGCTCGGCGATCTCGGCCCTGACGTCCTGAGCCAGCGTCGCCGCGTCCGCGACGGCGCGACGCACGATCTGCATCTGCTCCAGCTGGTGCTGATAGGACACGTCGAGCGCCTCCCTCGGATCCGGCCGCGCCGGGCCCGCCAGCGAGACGACCATCGGCGGCCCGAGGCTGTCGCCTTCGCCAAGCAGCGCGGTCAGCGCCTGTCCCACGCGCCCGGCCGCCACCGGGTCGTGAGCGCGGAACTCGATCAGCCAGTCGCGGATCTCGGCGGACATCCGCAGCAGGTAGCCCATGATCGCGTCTCCTCGTCAGCCAGTACCCACACGTACTGTCACACTGACCGCGCGAGCAGGCAAACCCGATGACGCCTCCGCCAGAGCCGGGTCGCCGGCGATCAGCTTTGCCGGCCTCAGGTCTCGGCTGGCTGGATCGCTGCCAGAAGACGATGCATGCCCGACGACGGATTATCCTTCGGGAAATCGGCGCCGTTCTTGATGTGGCGCTGCTCAAGCGCCTCAGCCCGACGAGCGGCAGCACTCGTGAGTAGCATATATTTCGCCGTTTCGAGTCCTTTGTCGTCAGACCCATCGAGTTTCCGGCGGAGTCTTCGCGCCTCATCGTTGTCGAGCCATGCGCGCTGATCTTGGAAGTGCAAGATCAGCCAGAGTTCAAAGCACGGATTGGATACCGCGAGGCGGATATCGTTCTTGCGGGCTCGCTCGATCGCCTCCTTGAGGCTTGGATGGTTCAACGGCCACTCGACATCGAAGACGCACCAGAACTCATCGATCTCCGCCTCCTCCTCCATGGCCTTACGGCGCGTCGACGGCCCTGGACACGAGGGTCTTCGGTGCGGCTCCGCCACGTCCGGACTCGACTCGAAGATCGACGGCCGCCACCTCCCGCACGACCGGCTGCCTCTTGAGTGCGCCAAGATACTCCGGCTCGGTACGTGCACCTTCGCTTCCTAAGAGCGTCCTCCTCGGTGCGCGGATCGCGACTCGCCGCCTGAGCGGCCGACTGCCGACCTCGTTAGCATCGCGCGCCATCATGCCTCGCTCGATGACAAGCCGAGGGCGCGACGCAGAATGAATTGGTCGAGCTCTGGGACAGCGCCGAATCTCCCCTGCAGATACGCCTTCTCCAAGTTCAGTGATCGCCTAACCTTGTCGCCGCCGTACTCAGCCAATGCGGTCAGCGCCGTGGCGCCTCTGGCACCTTTCTCGGTGAGCCATACCTCGTCTCGATTGAGGTGATTGAGCAGGCTCGTGTCGTGAGTGGTGAAGATGAGCTGCGCCCCGCTCGGATTGGTATCGGGATCCTGGAATAGCTCGACCAAGCGGGCCGACAGCAGCGGGTGCAGACTTGCGTCGATCTCGTCGAACAGCAGGATGCGACCGCCGCGCAGCGCACTGAGCGTCGGGCCGATCAGAGCGAACCACGTCTGGGTTCCTGCCGACTCGTCCGCGAGATCGAAGGGCAGCTCCTGCTCCGCGACGCGGTGTATGAACCGCAGCTGGCGCCGGGATTCACGTGCTTGCAGCGACATGCCAGCCACGCTGGATTCATCTTCTGCAACCCGCACATCGTCGATCCCTAGATCGGCAAATCGCAGCAGCGTCAGGGCCGACTTGCGGTCGCCGAGGGGCACAAGGTCAGAATCGTCGAACAAGGAAGGCTGCGCCGAGTCTCGCTCGGCAAACAAGCGCTCGGTCGATGCCAAGCCGGCCAGACCAGATCCCAGAGGTCCGCGCCACGGCGCTCTGCGCCGGACACCGAGAACTCGGATGTTCGCGAGATACCGCCCGAATGGCTGAACCTCCGGCTCGTCGAATCTCATAGCGGCCGACAGCGCCAGGGTCGTGGGGGTCAGCAGTTCCCGCGTGCCGGAAAGAGATCCGAGCCCGCGCCGGAAGCTGATACTCCTGCCGTCACGCTCGAACAGCACTCGCTTCCGCCGCTCCGGATAGCTGTACAGCGCCTCGGACAGCACAGCCGAGTCATCGACCTCCACCTGGTACGCGTATCGCACACCCCTTACGACCATCTCCACCTCGTAGGCGGACGGTGTCTTCGGTCCGCTGGCGAATTTGAACGGCTCGCGCGGGATGAAGCCGTCCCACGTCCTCAGCGACCGCGCCACAGCCGTCGACAACCATGCGATGGCTTCCAGGACATTTGACTTCCCCGACGCGTTCGGCCCGTAGATCCCCGCGATCGCCAGCACGCGCTCCGCCAGCAGATCGAACTGCCGAACTGACGGCCGATCTTCGTCGACGGCAATCATGGATAGCTCAACCGGCTCCAGGATCGATCGATGATTGGAGGCCTCGAACCTCAGCAGCATGGTCTCTCTAGCAGCTAGATTGCGTGTTCACTCGACTATACGTCAGAGTTCGACGAAAAGCGCTACATTCGTGCGAGCGCGCGACACGCCCCTCGCCAGCGACTCGTATCGACGATGCGGACGCTCTAGCCGGTCCAGGTCTCGCCGTTCCAGTGCAGGATCTCCGAACCGCCGACCGCCCGGGCGTCGCGAGCGGAGGTGGTCGCGTTGCCGCTGGAGCCGACCGCCCAGGCATTGGTGGCGGAGATAGCGGCCACATCGGCCAGGTTGCCCCTGATCGCCGGAGACACCGACCGCGGGCCGGTCCGCAGGACGCCGGGCCCGGCCGGCCCGGTGAGCCGCCACGCCTGTCGGCGCCTCCGGTCCGGCGGCAGCAGAGCGCGGCCCCGTGATCGCGATTTATGACGATCAAGAAACCAAATGACGGCTGCGCATGCCCAGATTACGTGCGTTGGTGTCGGCGAGCAGGTAGAAAAGCTGTTCCATAGGAGAAAGGCTACGTATCCGATATAGCCTGGAATCGTCGCGACCAGGCGGCTGAGCAGCCCAGCCCGCTCGGCGCAGGCATTGGCGCGCGGCATTGGCACCCGGCGTCGGCGCACGGCATTGGCAGCCGCATGAGCGACCGACGGCGCGACACTTTCTGCGCCGAGATGGCCAGCATCGCGTTTTCCGCACACGGCCGTGATTGTCCTGTTACATTGCTCCGGTCAGGCGCTTCCGGCAGAGCTGATATCCCCGGCTGCCGATGGGCGCTCCTGCGGGCATCGGAGAACTATGCCATCATCCTGTGACCACCTGCGGCTGCATCGATACGACGGTCGGAGGTGGTCCGGGATAGTGCGTGCCCTGGCCGTCGCCGCCCTGATCACGGTGGCCCTCGCGTTCGCACCCCCTTCGGCATCCGCCTACATGTCGGCCCCCGGCCGCGCATCGGCCGCCGCCCGCGCATCGGATGCCGGTCACGCGTCGGACCATGACCACGCATCGCGAAAGGCGCGGCGGATGAACGCGTTCTTCTGGGCGCGGCGCCAGGCCGGCAAGCCGTACGAGTGGGGCGGCACCGGCCCGGGCGGGTTCGACTGCTCCGGCCTCGTGTACGCCGCCTACCGGCGTGCCGGGATCCGGCTGCCGCGGACCACCTACGGAATGCTGCGCAGCCACCGCCTGATCCGGATCCGGGCCTCTCAGGCCAAGCCCGGTGATCTGGCCTTCTACGGCTCCGGCCACGTGGAGCTTGTCGACCGGCGGCGGCATTCCACCTTCGGCGCGCTCGACGCGGGAACGGTGATCGGGTGGCACCAGTTCAGCAGGTGGTGGCACCCGACGGCGTACTACCGGGTCCGGGGCGCCGACTAACGAGACGCCGGCTGATTCGAGCAGCCCGTGGCGGGGCTGCTAGCTGCCGAACTTCAGGCTGTTCGCCGAGACCGTGGCGGTGATGCCGTCACCCGACGAGGTCAGGCCGCCGCTCAGGGTCAGCCCGGCGGGCAGGGACGACAGCGGCAGCCTGACGTCCTGGGCGCCGCTCTGCAGAGCCGCCGGCAGTCCGCTGCTCGAGACCAGGTGCAGGTCGATCTCGTTCGGCCCGACCGTCCTGACCATCCAGACGGCGGACCAGGAGACCAGCCCCCCGGCGAGCTGCAGGCTGCCCTTCACCTCGTTGTTCCCGACGGTCACGACCTTCAGCCCGTTGCCGCCGGTCACGAACGAGGCCAGCGGGCCGGCCGCCGACAGCGCGCTGCCCAGGGAACCGAGGCTGATGAAGATCGAGCCGTTCAGCGGGCCGGTGGTGCCCCCGCTGAACGAGGTGTAGGAGCTGATCCGAACATCCTTCGCCACCACATGCATGCTCGTAATCGTGATCGGGCCGGCCGGAATGTTCGAGGCGCTGATCGTGATCTGGTCAAAGTGCTTGGAGATGACCTGAGTCAGGAACGGGAAGCCACCGATCGACACGCTTGGCTTGGTCGGGAAACCCTGCTTCTGCAACTGGGTCGCCGCCTCGCTCTCGGCGAACGCCCGGCCGCCGAAATCGAGGCCGACGAGCAGCACGAGGACGACCCCGACCCAGATAAGCGCTTTGCGTCCTCTGCTGCCGCGCCGTACCTGCTGCTGCTGCTGCTGTTGCTGGTAGTTGTACAAGCCAACCGCCTCCCGGTCTGGGCCTGGTTGCGCCGTCGCGACCGGGGGCAGTCGCGCCAGCCAAGAAAAGGATCAGGGCAGCTTGCTCAGATCGACCACCTGGACCTGAGCCGAGCCGTTGTCCGCGACGAGCAGGTACCGCCCGGTGCCCACCAGCGCGAATTCACGTGGCATCAGCCCGGTGCCAATGTAGCCGAGGAGAGCGGGCTTGACGGCAAGCGCCTTCGCTATGTCCACGACCGCAAGGTTATTCGCCCCGCTATTTTGCGTGTCGGTGTCCGCGACAATCATCCTCGCGCCGCCGTCCACCAGGATCTCCCCGATCGGGCTCTGGCCGACCTGCACCTTCGCTATCAGCGCGTGCGCGGGGTCGGAGAGCATCATGGACGCGGAGAAGCCGAGCAGGTAGTTGCTCTCCCTGGCGGTGACCCAGATCGTCTTACCGTCCGGGGACACCGCCACCCGTGCCGGGCTGCAGCCCGCCGCCACCTGGCCGAGCTTCGCCGAGGCCGGGCTGGTCTCCAGCTTCGCCATGCTCAGCAGGCTGACCACCCCCGGGCCCGGCTGCTGATGCTGCTGCCAGCCGAAACTAGCCACGTAGAGCGTCTGGCCGTCCTTCGACACCGCCATGCCGACCGGCTGCGGGCTCAGCGCTATCTTCCCCACGTAGGAACCGGAACCGAAGTTGCCGGTAGTAACCGCCAGATGCAGGTTGAAGACGGCAAGCTCGTTGGCGAACTGCATCGTGACGAACGCGAACTTGTTGTCGGGCGACAAGGAGACCTCGAGCGCACCGCCGTAGCCCGACAGTCCAGGCACGGTCAGGGTGCCCACGTCGGCGCTGCCGGCGCCCGCCTCGGCCTCCGCGACGCTCAGCACGTCGATCCCGTTGCCGGCCGCCACGAGCAGGTACTTGCCGTCGCTGGTCATGACCGCGCCCTTGGCCACCAATGGCTTATTGGCGATCGTGTAGGAGAACTTCGGCGTCAGCTGCCCGTCGCTGAGGCCGAGCACTTGCAGCGCGGTCGGGGTCACCGCGAACGCGTAGTGCTGGTCGTTGGCGACCACGAGGCCGAACGGATTGTCGACGATGCTGACCAGATGGTTCGTCACCGTCAGCTTCGGGGCCGGGGCAGTGGTCGTGCTGCAGCCGGGCAGGGTAAGGGCAGTGCTGTGGTGGCCGCCGTTCGTGCTCTTGGTGCCGTGGCCCTTGAGCGCGAAATAGGCTCCTCCCCCGCCGACCACGACCAGCAGAGCCAGCGCGCCCACCAGCGCGGCGGGAGATCGCCAGGCGGGCCTGGGCCGCCCGGCGCCGGATCCGCCGCCGGATCCGCCTGATCCCTGCCAGTCATCCGGCGCGAGCCCGCGTTCGGTCAGCCCGGGAGTCGTCGTCCTCGGCGGGCCGGCCGCGAACTCAGTCGCCTGGCCGCCGGCGCCGGCCGCGGCGCCCGCTCGCTCACCCGATCCCCGGCCCGCTCCTGGGTCGGAGGGAGCGGAGGGAGCGGAGGTCGGCCCGGACGGCCAGACAACCTGGGTCTGCGGCCGCTCGGGGCCAGGGGTGACACCGGGTCCCGAGTCATACGGCCTGATCCCGAACGCCTCCCGCATCGCGTCCGAGAACTCCCGGCAGGTCGGGTAACGCTCCGCCGGGGCCTTGGCGAGCGCCCTGGCGAAGACATCGTCGGCGGCCGGCGGAAGATCGGGCCGGCGGCTCGTCAGCTTCGGCGGCGGCTCGGAGAGCTGCGCGTACATGACGGCCATGGCTTCTTCGCGCTGGAACGGCGGCACGCCGCTGAGCAGCTCGAAGGCGGCGCAGGCGAGCGCGTACTCGTCGGCCCGGCCGTCGACCGGCTTGCCCTCGATCTGCTCGGGAGAGATGTAGTCCAGCGTGCCGAGGAACGTCCCGGTCCCGGTCAGGCCGCTGGCCTGAAGCGATGCCTTGCTCAGCCCGAAGTCGGACAGGTACACGTGATCGGGCCGCCCGGCGCCGCTGCTGGCGTCGAGCAGCATGTTGGCGGGCTTCACATCCCGGTGCACCAGGCCGCGGCCGTGCGCGGCGTCAAGCGCCGACGCGACCTGCGAGACGATCTCAGCGACCCGGCCCGGCGGCAGCGGCCCGAGCTGGCTCACCAGCGACCGCACATCCCCGCCGCGGACGTAGCGCATCGCGATGAACAGCACGCCGCT
>Ga0209415_10017572_pt1 | contig 11367 bp, 5 predicted proteins | sample PeaSoiSIISIP2007_FD_187696 | JGI IMG/M metagenome (GOLD analysis project Ga0209415, IMG submission 187696) | Peat soil microbial communities from Weissenstadt, Germany - SII-SIP-2007 (SPAdes) (version 2) | ecosystem: Environmental > Terrestrial > Soil > Wetlands > Peat | place: Germany...
CCGCCGAGGAACGCGAATTCGGGCTGCCGAGCCGATAGGACGCGAAGCCGCCAACCGCGAGGGTTGAGATCAGGGCCGCCCAGAAGGGCCACCACCTCTTCATCTGCCGCAGCCTGTTCATGGTCTAGCTACTTTCCGGCGCAAAATTCAGGCAGAGGTACCGGACCGGTCGCCGTCGCGGGGCTTCTTGCCGGTCAGGGCCTATCTCCAAGCTCCCGGAACCGCCGTCCCCTACCCCTTCCTCCTCTGGCGCACGAACCATCGCCACAAGAGGAAGGGGACCCAGATCCGGATTTTGCGCACCGCCGATGGGCTCGACCATGTCACGGCAGCGGACAAGGAACAAACAAGCCAGCAGGAGGCTTCCAGAACCTCCACCCCCCGGCCCCTCCTCCTCCGGCGCACAAACCATCGCCGCAAGAGGAGGGGGGCTCAGTTGACGTGCACCCATTCCTGGAGATCGTTGCTGGAGATCTTGTAGTAAGCGGGCGACGTCGCCTCCATGTTCTGCATCTGAAGGATGGGGATCAACTCCTCGACGCGTTCGAGTGTGTCGGTCGTTTCGAGAAGCCGCTGTTTGTCGAGATTGTCCATGTGGAGCAGGTTGGCGATCGTAAACGAGAGGGCGACCGGATCGGGTGGGAAGACGACCTGGACGCTGAACTCCTGACGTGCAAAAAAGCGGCGCATCAGGTTTTCGAACTCCTCCTTGGCCTGTGAAATAAGCTGGTTTGCGCGTGGCGAATCCTCGATTTCGTGTTCGATGACCGGCTCGACGTATCCGACCAGGTATGAATGAGTTTCATCTAGTTGCCGGATTCGGAAGCGCCGCTCGCCTTGGACGTCGATATCCATGCGGCCGTCGTCGTAGTTATGGACGCGGGTAATCCGCACGACCGTGCCGACCATGTAAGGGTCGGCCGCGCCGGTTTCCGATCCGGTCCGGATGAGTACGATCCCGAAAGGTCTATCGAATTCGAGGCATGTTCGAACCATCTCACGGTAGCGCTCCTCAAAGATATGGAGCTGCAACGCGGCATACGGAAAAATTACGGCGTTCAGAGGGAACAGCGGCATTTCCTCGAGCGTTTGAGACATCCCTAGCAGATTGTACGCCGCGCAAACGCCTGCTTGGCCCGAACAATGCACACGAATATCAATCGGAGGTAGATTTGCAAGGTGTCTCTTGGAGTTCCAAAAACGATGAGTGAGGACCACGGCGAAGGAGGCGAATTCGAGCTTCTCCGCAGGCAACTCGAAGAGTCTCGCCGTCAAATCGAGGCCCTTCACCGGGAAAACGAGGAACTCAAGGTACGGTTCGATGGATCCAGTTCGGTGCGGCCCAGCATCGAGGTGACCGATCCGGTCGCCCCGATCAACGAAGCCGACGTCACCCTCCGCCGCCTCGTGCAGCGCATCGCGATGATTCTCCAAGCCGAGAAGATCGTGATCATGTTTCACGACCGCGAGCGCGGCGAGTTAATCGGTATTCCGCCCAGCTACGGGGTCGACGAGGAGCATCTCACACACTTCCGCGTCCGGGCTTCTCAGGGAGTTTCCGGCGAGGTCTTCCGCAGCGGCGAACCGATCATTTTCCACGACGCGATCTCCGACCCCCGGTGCCAGCGCGATCCATTCAGTCTCGTCCATGCCGCCAACGGCATCACCGTCCCTCTCGTCATCGAGAAGCGGGACGAAGAGAACCGGGTGATCGAGCGAAATACGATCGGCGTTCTCCACTCCTTCAACAAGCGCCACGGGGAGGATTTCAACGACGAGGACGTTCGCCTGCTCGAGCGAATGGCGCGGAACGTCGGATCGATCATCGCGAACCTGCAACTCTACCGGGAAGTCGTTCAAGAGCGCGAAGAACTGCTCCAGACCTTCGAGTCGCTGACGGCCGGACTGATCCTAGTTTCACCCGAAAATCGCTTGAGCCAAATCAACGCGACCGCGCGCGCGATCTTCAACGTCGGTGCGGACTCGCTCGGAAAGAATTTTAAGGATGTCGTCCGGAACGACGATATTCGTAAGCTGCTGGAAGAGGCGCGGGCCGGAGCCGAGGGAGCAAAGAAGGAGCTTCATATCGCGCTTGCGGGGACGACGGATCGCATCTATGAAGCCCAGAGCGCGCTTGTTCGCAGTGAAGACGGCAAGGATGTTGGCGTGGTCGTGATCCTCAGCGATGTGACCGACATGCGCAACATCGACAAGATGAAGTCGACCTTCGTCGCGATGGCTTCGCATGAGCTTCGAACGCCGCTGACCGCGATCAAAGGCTTTTCGAGCACGCTTCTCGAGGGCGTCGACTACGACATGTACGGCAAGGAGGAGCAAAAGGAGTTCCTCGGTATCGTGGTTTCCGAGTGCGACCGGCTCCGCCGGTTGATCGACGACCTCTTGAATACGAGCCGAATCGAATCGAACCTCTCGCTCCAGCCCAGCTACAGCGCGTTCGAACTCCTGCCGCAGCTTGAAAAGGCGGTCGCGGTCCAGCAGCAGGCCTCGGGGCGGCATCGAGTGCTGCTCAAGGTGCATAACCAACTTCCGGAGACGATCATCGGCGATCAGGACAAGATCGACCAGATCTTGACAAACTTGCTCAACAACGCGATCAAGTATTCGCCGAACGGAGGCGACGTCACCGTGCACGCCAAGAATGAGGGCGACACGGTTCTGATCGGAGTACAAGATCAGGGGCTTGGAATCCCCAAGGACCATCTCACCAAGGTTTTCGAGCGTTTCCACCGGATCGACAACGAGGACAACCGAAGGATCTACGGCACCGGGCTGGGGCTCTATCTAGTGAAGCATTTGGTGGAGCAGGTGCACCTGGGCCAGATTTGGGCCGAATCCGAGGGCGTGTCGGGCAAAGGAACCACGTTCTGGGTGCGGATTCCGACCCAGCTCGATATCGAAAAGGCGAAGATGCTCAACGACAAGCCTCAGGGCTAGAGAGATGGTGTTGGGTATTAGGGTGTTAGGGTATTGGTCCCTGGTTCGAATGCCTCGCCGCTAGCCTAGTCGGAAATCGACGCGAAAGCGAGTCCTGACGCTCTACTACTTCCAGTCCCCGTTCTTCACCTGCTTCCGCAGGTTCGCGAGCGAGCCACACAAGTGGGCGCGGGGTTGGACGGCGATCGGATTGAAGCCGTCCTTGAAGGCGTCCGTCCACGACTGCATGCCGTCGATACCCGTCACCTTGGCGAAGTGGTCGTCGAGAAGCCCTGCGTACATGACGGCTTGCGAGCTCATGGCACCTCGGCCGACGATCTCGATGTGGGAACTGAACTTGCGCATCGCCTCGGCAGCGCGAACGATCTGCCATCCGGCCGTGAATGCAACGGCTCGGCCAGCGTAGATCGGATATCGCATCTCGATGCCTGCCAGTTCGCCCGTGCCAAGGCCGTCTATGTACAGCACCGCGTATTCCCCTCCCGCTCCGGGAGGGTTGTCTCGTGCTATCTCGGCCGCCTTGCCCTCATCCGACATGACGATCCTAACGCCCTTTATATCGCCCTTCGGAAGATAGAGTATTCCAGGAGTGGCCAGCCCAGGTTCCGACTCGAACGTGACTACCTTGTGATCGCCGGAGTCGGTTTCCTTATAGTTTAGAGGCGTGTTCGCCGGACGCCCGCCGTTGATCGCGATAACCGTGCTCGCCGGCACGTCCTGGGGCGCGTTCGCGAGATACTCCTCGGATAGCTGCCGCATCGTCCGCTCGTCGGTCGCGGGCGGATCGAGAGCGAGGAGCTCATGGTTCTCCGGATCGATCGCTTTGAGGGCCGGCTGCGGCACCGGCGAGCCGTCGCCCTGCCCCTTTAGGTACCGGTTGAAGAAGCCGATCATCGACTCCCGCATTCCCTGGTTGTAGTCGTGCCCGCCGGGGAAGATCTTCACGTAGACGTCGCCGTCCTTGCCGAACAGCTTCCATGACTCCTGCATCTTCTTCGCGGTCAGGCGCGTCGCGTCGGGCGGAAACTCGCCGTCGTTTTGCGCGCCCATCATCAGCACCGGCTTGGGGGCTTGGACCGCGATTACGTCCGAGCGGTCGCCGATCTGGCAAGTTCCCGGCACGTGGTTGCAAAGGCAGCCGTTGTCGGGGGCAAGTTCCATGCTCGCCATATAAACCACTGGGACAGCCGCCTTGTAGCGATCGTCGGCGGCGAAGGCATAGAGCGTAGCGAGTCCTCCGCCTGACGCGCCGGTGATGCCGACGTGCTGCATATCGGTGTCGGGCCGGGTCGCCATGTAGTCGAGCCCCCGCATCGCGTCCCAGACGTAATAGCCGGTCGTGTTCGTCCCACCCTCGACCATCTCGAAGTCGTTATGGTCTCCCTCGTCGCGCCGCTCGATGAGGTTGTTGCCTTCGAAGCTCCAGCCGGGGCTGTCGATGGCGATCGCGATGTAGCCCTGTAGAGCCTGGAACGCGCAGCGAAGCTGAATCCGGTCCTCATCCTTCTTATGCGCCCAGTGGCCGTTGACGTTCATGATGACCGGATAACGCTTTGCGTTGGCGGTTAGCGGTTCGCAGTTGGCGGTCTCGTTTCCCGCCAACTGCGAACCGCTAACCACCGACGAATCGGGCACGTACACATGCCCGGTCACATAGAACCGGGGACGGCTCTCGAAAACGAGCTTTTCGATGTGGTAGCCGTTGCGCTGGATGACGCCGGTGATCCGGGCGTTGAGAGGCGTCTTCGGGGGCATCGGATCGAGGCCGAGGGATTTCATCAGCTCGGCTTTGCGCTCTTTCCGGATCTTCTCGAAAGCCGCGACGCTGGGCGGAGTCAGCCGCTTGGAAAGTGAGATGACGCGGTCGCGGAGGAACTTCGTGGCCATGGCTTGGCCCTTGCCGTCGAGGACGTCGTCGTTCCAGGTCGGGCCGGGAATGGCAGTGAATGAGTTCATACCTTGCTCCTGAGCGATCGCCTCGCCGAGCGTGAGAAATGGGATGTCGTGGGAGTTCATGAGGTCTTCGTGGCAGGAACTGGTGAAGACGGAGCCCTCCGAGCACGCGTCGACCACGATCGTCGGCTTCTCCTTCCCGCCCAGGCTCAGCAGCTTGACGAAGTCGATGGCGGCGCTGGGAATGACCATCGTCTGCATCAGCCGCGCGCTCGTGACCCAGATCTCTCCCGTGCCGTATTTCATCCGCGCGAGGCCGCCGTTGCCGAAGATTTCCCATCCGTCGCTTGGGACGAACTTCTGGAAGGCGATCCCGTCGGTCTGGACCTTCTGCAGGCCGAGTTGGCCGCCGGGATCGAAGGTGTTCGTCGGCGCGTTATCGTAGTTGAGAGGCTTGGGCAGGAAGTCGAGCTTGTCCTTGCCGAAATCCTCCTGGAGGATCACCATCTTCATGCCACGCTCGACCGGTTCGAGCAGCTTGCGCTGGGTCGCCTTGTCGAAGCTGTGGAAGAAGTGCTGCGCGCGACAGCCGATGAGGATTGCGCCGAACTTGTCGGGGGTGAGGATCTTCGGATCGAGGTAGGTGAGGGCTTCGTCGGACGCGTAGATTTGCGGCGTCGGCCCGGGCTGGGAGGGAACGACCAGATATGGAGTCTCCTTTTGAACGTCTGGGAACCTTGCCGCCTCGCCGCGGGCCGTTGCCTCGGCTGCGATCGCGTATCCGTACCTTTCCCGCTTGAAACGGGCCTCGAACGCATCTCCCCGAGATTTCATGGCAATCCTATGGAAGAAAGTCGAACTGGGCAATGGCTTTACGAGGAGCCATGCGCGCTCGGGCTTAACGTTCTCCAGGCGGCAGACGATCTCATCGTGATCTGCGGACCAAGCAAACTTGGCTTCCGCTCCCTGCATATAGGAGAGACTGTTCATATTGGCGGCCCAGAACTTGATGTCGCTTGGCGATTCTGGCAAAGTCGCGATGCGCTTCGTCTCCGCGTCCATTTTCCCTTGTTCCTGCGACCACGCGAATGTGTTCGTGTGCATGCGCAGCTTGTCCGTGAAAGGCCGGTAATAGGAGTTCTTCGCCATGTACTCGTTTGCCGCTGCCGCTTCGGCCATGTCACCTTGATCCCGGTAGTCGCGACCAAGAGATGCTTCGATGTTCGCTAGCTCGTGGGCAGACTTGAATCGCTCGGCGAAATAAGCCGCTCGCGCGGACTGCATCGAGATAGTATTCGCGATCTCCCGAATGCGCGGATTCGGCGAGCTAAGGAACGGTTGTACGGATACGGCGGGCTGTCCCACCCAATCCTCTCCGACCGCTTCGTCCCAGAGGCTGAATCTACCGTCGATTCCGCCGGTCGCGCGGTTGGCGAACTCCTCGTTGATTGGACTGAGGGCGAATGTATCGAACCCTTGGCCCTGCACAAAGGAGCCGGAGTCTCCGTCCCACTCGAGCTCGGGAGCATTGTCGCGGTGATCTGGACCGAGGGCGAAGGCCATGAAGTTCCAAGATAGGAGGGTGCTGGTCCGCTTCCAGGTGTCCACGAGATTACGCGAGCCGGGGCCGAGGAGTTCCTCGGCATGCGCGTCGAAGGTTTCGTCGGGCGTAGACGGGTCATAGCCGAGCCTGCCCCAGGTCATCCAATACATCTCGTCGCGCTGATGGATCCAGTCGCAATACTTGTCCTTCGCGGGATCGGCCATGTAGTAGTCGGGTGACTTCGGGAAGTAGGCGTCTTCGCCTTCGATCGTGTAGCCCGAAACCGTTCCCATCTTCATCGCTTCGATCGAGCGGCGCACCCAGCCCGGGTTGTAGAAGGGAAAGATGCGATGGGTGCCGTTGGCGCGCACCTGCCAGACGATCTTGTACGGCTCGCTCGGCCAGTTGCCTCCGCCCTCGGCGGGCCAGCCTGGCCAGAGCTTCGCAGCCTTGTCATCCTGAGCGGAGGACCGGCCCGCCGGGCCGGAGTCGAAGGATCTGACACTGGGGCAACTCGCTTGCGGTTCGCCTCGGTCGGAGTCCTCCCCAACGCCCAACGCCGAACGCCCAACGCCGCCCCCCGAGTCCGAGAGGTAGTCCTCATACGAGTAGCTGCCCCAGTTCGCCATCCGGCCGCCGGCGACGATGTAGGGTGCGCCCCACTGCTCGCCGTTGAATTTGATCTCGACCGTGAAGTCCTTCGACGCCCGGGCAAGTGGCAACACCTTCTGCTTGCGCGTGACCCAGCTTCGCGTGACGATCGGGATGTCGCGTCCGCTGGCCTTGATCGCCTCGCCGTAGCAGGTGAAGAAGTTTTCGCCGTGCCCGCTCTCGCCGATCCGGTAGCCGATGGCGTCGAGCTTTGGCGCCTTGCGGATCATCTGTTCGACGACTTCTTTCGTGTATTTGTAGATGTTCTGCTCGGTTGCCTTATACGGTGGGTTTGGGTTCTGGGGGATCTTCAGGTTTGCCTCATAGCACATGAGGCTGACTCGGATGCCGCGCTCGTGGGCCATGTCGATGACGTGGTTGAGCTGGGCGAGATCCTTGGCCTTGACATCGTCGGGCACGCCGACTTTCGGGAAGGAAGGCGAGGTCACGAAGTAGGCATATAGATTGGGAGCGTTGGTCACGCTGATGTCCCAGCCGCCGTGGATGTCGAGCCAGTTGAGCCTACTGCGAGCCATGAGGTCGAGGAGCGTCTTCCAGTAATCCTCGTTCGCGAACCACCAGCGGTTGGGATCGGTCAGAGCCGCGATGTCGTAGTCGGTGTCGTTCTTCTTGTAGTCCCAAGGAAGCGTGAGGAAAAGGTTGAGCCCACGATCGGGCAGGAAAGGCTGGTCCTTAAACTGGGTGCTCCAGGCCTGGTCCGGATGCTGATGCAACCGCTCCGCGAATTCGAACGCGCCGTACATCGCGCCGTTCTCGTCGGCGCCGGTGATCGTCACCTTCTGCCCGTTCCCGGCGATCTCGAACGACTCCTTTGGCCCTCCTTTCTTAATCTCAAGTTGGACGTCGGACGCTCGTGCGCCCGCGGCCCTTGATATATCGGTCCGGCCGAAATCGATCGGAGTGGAAGGAAGGCGGGCGAGCAACAGCAAGAGGGCAACTTGAACCATGGGCGTCACTTGCCAGCATAGCAAATACGTAGCTTGCCCGTCTCGGGCGAGTTCTACGCGGCACAGTCGACAGCGGGAAATCCACTTATAGGAGTTTGCGCAAGCGCGAGAGGACGCTTTCAACAACCGCCGCTGGGACGGAACAGACCGGTTCGGCCCGGCGCTCTCTCCAATCGAGACTCTTGACCTGATCACTGAGCACGACTCCCATGATCACAGTTTCTTCGGGGAGTTCGACTTCAAACGGGTAGCCCTTGCGGTGACTGGTGATCGGACAGCAAATCAGGAGTCCGACCAATTGGTTGTACCTAGAGCCGGGCTCAATACGAGGTGCGGGGCGTCTTCCTGCTTGTTCGCTGCCCGCCTGGGGGTCGAAAGTGAGCCAAACCACGTCGCCACGATCCGGCGCGGTTACCAACGCTCCCGACCTAGGGGCGACCCCGTTCGAACCTCGCCGTGGACATTCTCCGGCGTTATCTTGTCGAGCAAGTCTTCCAACGCCGGAGCGGCGGGCTTGACGATCAGCGAGCCGTGCTCCCCGCCTAGGTCGACCGGACTTCCCTCGGCGAGTCCAAGCTGTTTCGCAAAAGGCGTTCGGAATTCGGATGGCAAGGCTGTTCCCCCAACGTGAAACATGCGCTTTCATGTCTACATTATAGACACGGCGAAGTCGTCCGCCATGAAACAGGTTCGGGAACGGCGGATGAACCAACGTGCTACGCGACGCCGGTGACGGTCGCGAGATTCTCGCGTGCGGCCTGGAGATTCGGATCCAGAATGAGGGCTTGCTCGTATCCGATCTTCGCGCCTTGATCGATGCCCAGCCGGTGGAGTGCGTTGCCGAGGACGAACCAGCCCTGCGCATAGTTCGGCTGATGCTTGAGGCCGCTTTGGTAAAGGTGGGCCGCGTCTTGATACTGTCCGAGCTTATAAAGCAGGTCGCCCGCATTGAAATACGCGTTGGCGTGCTTGGGGTCGCGTTGAATCGCTTCGGTGTAGCAAGCGAGAGCCTTCTCGGGATCGCCGCTGAGTTCCAGGGCCCTGCCCCAGTTAATCAGGATTTCGGGCGTCGACAGGCAAGTCGTCGCGTAGGCGGCGTAGGCGCCGACGATGCTCGGCAGATCACCCCAGGTCTCGCAGGCTTGCGCCCATCCGACCCAGCTTTCGTAATCGTCCCGGTTCGACTCCCAAGCCTCCTGATAGAACTGGGCGGCCTGCTTAGGCAAGCCGAGCGTCATGCAGCATCGGCCGGCTGATTTGAGGCATATCTGGGAGATCTCCGGGATGTCCTTGCCCTGCAGAAAGGCTTCGAGGGCCTCGGCCGGCTGTCCTGCCTTCTCGAGCGTCGCCGCGCGGGAGTAGACCGCCATCGGATGCTCGGAGCACCGCTCGAAATCTGCGAGAGCGGCCTCGAAACGGCCAAGCAAAGCCAAGATCTGGCCTCGCAGTATCCAGCGCTTGTGGTCGAAGATCCCGCGGTCGCCAATGCTGTTCGCGGGCCAGGGGGACTGGCAACAGCGATCGGCGGCCTGTAGGGCCTTCTCGAGGTTCCCAACTTTGAACAGCACCGATGACCGCTCGAACTCGATGAATAGTCCCCAATGGCCGCGCGCGTTCGCCTCGTCGCAGGCCCGCAGAGCCTCGACGAACTTCGACTGGCTGGCGAGAGCGTAGGCCATGAATTGGTAGTTCAGGGCCCCGTACTCGTATCCGGGAGGGGCAAATCGGGCGCACATCTTTGCCGCGTGCTCGCCTTCCGACCACCGTTCCGCGATGACGTAGGCGTTCGCGAGATTAAACCAGTGGAACGGGTCTTGGGGACTCTCTCGAACCTCCTTCTCCAGGGCCGTGATCGTCCGTCCAACTTTGTTCCGCTTCACCATTACGCTCGGCCGATAGCCGTAGTGGAGGATCCGGAATCCGGGGAGGTTCGCCCAGGGAAGGCCGATCTTCTCCAGTGACGGCGTTATCTGCTCGTGGATCCGGCCGGTGTATTGCACCCCGGGAAGACGGCGGAACAGCCGGATCGCCTGGTGGAGATATTGCGATGTATCGTTGTGCTCGCCCGTAAAGTTGACGATCTCCGCGTTGAATCCGCCGAAATGTGGCCGGATCACGGCCTCTTTAAGGAATGGCCGGCTGTCGGGCGAAAGCTCTTCGTCGGCATCGATCCAGAGGATCCAGTCGCCGGTGGCGAGAGTGAGGGCGTGGTTTCGCGCGGCCGCGAAGTCGTCAATCCATTCGAATTGGCCGATCTTCGCCTTGTGCTTCTTGGCGATCTCGACCGTGTCGTCGGTCGAGCCAGTGTCAACGACGACGATCTCGTGAACGGCCTTGTGAAGGCTCTTCAGGCATCGGTCAAGGTTCGCGGATTCGTTCTTGACGATCAGGCAAGCCGTCATCTTGACTCCGGCCTTGGCCTTTCGCCCGGTGTGCTCGTAGCAGGATTTCGCTTCGCCGTCGTTCGGATCGATGGCAAGACGCGCCGCGAAATGGGTGGCGAGAAGGTCGCGCAAGTGGTCCGCGCCGGGAACCCGGTCCAGAGCCCAAACGGCTTCAACTTCGCGGCCGGTGTAGCAGTAGGCCTCGGCGAGTTCGGTTAGATAGGCCGCGTTGGTGGGTTCGAACTTGAGAAGGGGAATTAGAAGCTGCTCGGCCTCTCGGTGCCGCATCGCCGCGGATAGTTTTCGAGCCTTATCGAGATCGTCGGACATCGTGGTCAGGCCGCTCGGCTCATTTCCGTCAGCTTGGCCAGATGCCTTCGGGCTCCAGCGATGCTGAACATCTCATCCCGTAGGAGCCGCTTGATTGTGAACACCGTCTGGATGTCCTGCGGCCGGTAGCGCCGCTGGCCCCCGTCGGTCCGCTCGGGGTTGAGGAACATATCGAATTCGCGCTCCCAGTAGCGGAGGGTGTGGACTTCCACGCCGGTGATGCTGGCGGCTACGCTGATGCTGACCGCCTGTTCCGCTTTGCTCGTCCGCTTTTCTGCCGGCATCTCTTTAGGTTCTTGCTCCTTCGCTCGGAACCGCTATGCAAGCGGTCTTCCACGAGTAGGTATTGGCAGATTCCCAGTGTTTTTACAGGGCTGAAGGGAAGATTGGATTGCTGGATTGCCGATTGCCGGTCGCCGGAGCGATGGAGTAATGGAGTAGTGGGGTGTCGGAGTGTTGGTCCAAGAGGTTGCCCCAAGACCCGGGTTCACGTGATCACTCCATGCGAGGGAGGCTTCTCTAGGGCTTGTTCTTCTCGATAAGGAGCCGGTTGGCCAGAGCCAAGACGCCTTTGGATTCCGGCGCGAAGACGGCGACGGTGTCGGTCGGCTCGAGAGAGCGGAGGGCTCGCCATCCTCCGACA
>Ga0209415_10017573_pt1 | contig 11367 bp, 10 predicted proteins | sample PeaSoiSIISIP2007_FD_187696 | JGI IMG/M metagenome (GOLD analysis project Ga0209415, IMG submission 187696) | Peat soil microbial communities from Weissenstadt, Germany - SII-SIP-2007 (SPAdes) (version 2) | ecosystem: Environmental > Terrestrial > Soil > Wetlands > Peat | place: Germany...
TTCGCATGAACTTTCCTCCGTTCGAGATAGTTTATCTCAAATCGGCAGAAAGTCCAGTTCACGCTGAGCCAAAACAAGAGATGCAACTTCAATAGCTTAAGAAAGTACAACCGGTTCGTCATTTCTCCCACGATCGAGACACTCAGTAGCAGAAAAAAAATTATTGTACATTGTTTTTTATTGCACTTGTTTATGTACCAGCATGGCACGACAATTTGCGCTTTGCCGATCCTTTCTTGCATCAACAGGCCTCGATAGATTTATAGAAATGAAGACTCGAAGCTTTCCCGTGATAAACTAATATAAACAAAAATGATTGTCGGTACATTCACAGAAGATCACCCCTCGTCTCAACACGCTTCTCATCGGCGAGAAGACGCGGGGGTGATGATATCAGAAGGGAGAATATATTACGCTTTACCGAGTTCTTGCAGACATCGTCGTCTTTGTTCATCTTCTCTGGATACTTTTTCTTATTGGCGGTGCGTACTGGGGCAGAAAAAACGTTGTGGCGATGCTGGTCCAGGGGGCGGGGTTTGTCTTCGCCGTTACAAGCCAGATATTTGGCTGGTACTGCCCTCTTACGTACCTTGAGGTCTGGCTCAGAGAAAAACGGGGCACGGCACAGGTTTATCCGGGCTCGTTCATAGCCCACTACGCTGGACAGCTTGTTTATGTTGACGTCTCGCCCACGGTTATCTTCGTATCGACCATCGTTCTTATCATCGTCAATGTGTGGATTTATAAGATGGCTTTCATGAAAACAAAGGCTTCGGCATAGCGGCAATTGTCAAATATGCTTCACCAGGATCCTTTCCGTACTGTAGTCTACGTTCATCTTCTTGAGCCGAGCCTCCACCTCGGGAGGGGAAAGAGCTTTTCTGCCTCCAGGTCCTCGAACGCAGGATGGATCATTTTGAGCCTCTTGAGCAGTGATCTGATGTTCTCTTTGGTACTGAAAGCTTATCATGCACGCGGGGTGCGCATCCACGCCATTGTCCACAAGATGTGCGAGGGCCTTGATCTGGAGTGTATACGCTCAGGGAATGGCGCCGGTACGCCGCGAGAACTCGTCTTTGCACGTACCCTTGAGGCTCACGAGCACGTGAAGGTTCGGATCCCGCGCAAGATCCCAGGCGAATGTCTCGTCGCCGCCGATGAGAATTCTGTTCGTTTCGAGGATGAAGAGGGAATCTTTCGAAATCAGTTCGAGGACTTTCAGGAGAGGCTCTCGGCAGATCGTTGGTTCGTTTCCGCTGATTCTGAGTTCTTCTGCATTGCAATGTCAATAAGTTGCTTCGCAACATCCTGGGTTTGTAAAATGTACTGCCCTGGCACTTGGGTTTTCCGGTGTTACTGCGGACAGGAGAGACTGCGGCTAGAGCAAGGAAGTGATGGTCTAAAGAATCGGGGCTTAAGCGGTTTATTTCTGTCAGCGCCTTTTTTCATCCTCAAGTTTTTCGCTTCGTCTTCTTCACTTTCTCGATGCCCTTGATGTGAAGAAGCCAGAAAACTAATATTTTTTCATGGTGTTGTATCTACCAATGAAGTGAGGACGAGAGCGATTGCTGATGACTTTAAAGGAGGATTGGGGTAATATAAAAAAGTAAACTAAAAAAATCGTACTATGACGAATCTCCTCACCTTAATATCTAAATCCCTCGCGGCGAAACTTATTATTGCCCTCATGTCGCTCATAATAGTCGGCGCAGGCATATCATGGTACACGTTGATCCATACGGGCAGGAGAAATCTTATCCACGAAGCCGTGAAGGACGCCACCGAGTACTCCGATCTCATTAAAAAAAGCATACGATACGATATGCTCACATTCAACAGAGAGGCGATACAGCGGACCATAGACGATCTCAAATCGGCGACGGATATCAAAGGGATCAAGCTGTTCGACAGCACAGGGAGGATTTATTACTCTTCAACGGAGGCGGAAATTGGGCGACAGATCGACAGGACTTCCCAAGTATGTAAGGGGTGTCATGTCGGTAACAATAAACCTTCCGGCAATCTAGCTGGCACGGGCCAATGGGCAACCTACCGGGGAGCGGACGGATATAATGTTCTGACCTTCATTGATCCGATCTACAATGAACCTTCCTGCTCGCAGGCTGCCTGCCATGTTCATGCCCCTACCAAGCGGATACTCGGCATTCTTGAGTCAGATTTTTCTCTTGCATCCGTCGATAAAAGAATAACAGAGCAAATGGTGAACACAACAGTTTACGCCGTTGTATTAATGAGCGTCATCTCCACCATCCTCTACGTGGTTCTCAGGAAATTTGTGCTGAAACCCGTGTCGACCCTTTCGAAGGCCATGGGATATGTTGTACAGGGGTACTTCGGCCGCACCGTAACGGCGGTTTCACAGGATGAAGTAGGTCAACTCGTCGGGTCTTTCAATGAAATGACACAAGAGCTCAAAACGGCGAGGGAACGGTTGAAGAATTGGACAGAAAGCCTCGAACGTGAGATAGCAAAAAAGAGCGATGAACTGAAAAAATCCCAGGACAAATTGATTGAGGCAGAGAAGTTGGCTGCGCTGGGTAGGCTTACCGCAGACGTGGCGCACGAAATACGAAACCCTCTTACCGCAATAGGCGGGTTTGCACGCATACTCTATAAAAGCGCCATAGGCGAAAAAGAAAAAGAACGTGCAGAAGTCATCGTCGCGGAAGTCGCCAGGCTTGAGAAAATATTGAGGGATGTGCTGACGTTCTCCCGTGATGTGCGATACCATCTTGAAAAACACCGTGTTGAAGACTTTGTGGTTGATGTGGTCAACATGTTTGAGCATACATGCAGCGAACAATCCGTGACTGTAGAACTAGCGATAGAAAAAAACCTTCCGCCCATTTTGATGGATAGGGACCAGGTCAGGCAGGCGCTAATCAACATCATAACCAATGCGCTCGATGCGATGCCCCGCGGCGGCGTCCTGAGGATAACCGCAGGGAATGATTACCTCCACGGCGTGCGATACGTTTTCTTGCGGGTAGCCGACACGGGGGAGGGGATCGGAGAAGATAAAATGTCTCTGATATTCGATCCTTTCTTTACCACAAAAACGATAGGTCACGGCACGGGACTTGGTCTGTCCATAACGAGAAAGATCATGGAAGAACATGGCGGCTTTACAAAGGCGGAGAGCGCCAAAGGGAAAGGCTCCACTTTCAGCATGTATTTCCCCCAGCAGAGCGACGAGGAATCACATGAAATAAAATGCTGGGAATACATGAAATGCGGAAGGGATAAAGATGCAACTACGAAATGTCCTGCATACTCGAATTTTGGAAGGAACTGCTGGGCAGTGGCAGGCACGTTCTGCGAAGGCAAAGTACAGGGTACCTTTGCACAAAAATACGAGGATTGCGTAAAATGTGATTTTTATCAGATGGTACAAAAACTGAGAAAATGACCGCCTCCAGCATTTTCTTAGCCTTCATGCATTATTTTCTTCATTTCCTTAACTTTCTTCCGTGAAGCGGATACCATGAGTGCTATGACAAATACGATCTGTTGAATCAGTTGTATGTCATAAACGAATCATGGAAACTTCGCGAGTTTCAACTGCAATACTAAACGTCGGGAAAAGCCCACCCCGTGACGAGAAAATGATAGTTTCGCGTCGATGTCTTTTCAATCATCAACATCCGTACCATTGCCGTAGTTTCATTCAGTTTGGGTATCAGTCGCTACTATACCAGCCTCCCCATCTGGATTAAGGTCTCCCTGGTGATGCGCGACTCTCAGCATGACCCTTTCCCCGCGGAGCGGGGACCAGAAAATCTTCGGCTCCTTGCCGTGCCCATAAGGGATTATATCAATACTCGTGGTTTTTTTACCAGCCTCTAAGTGGTTCATGGCACGGGCAGTAACGATGCTGATGACGCTATAGTTTTGGGTGGAGCGGTTTACCACTCAATATTTTTGGTTCTTCCAGCATTGCACCTGGTTCCCCCCTCCAGCCATCTTGTTATCAATGATTACTCATGAGAAGATCTTCTCCGGCTGAAAAACAACATCATCCCGCATGACGTAGTACGCTGCTCTCGCCAGCTTGTGAGCCAGGGCATCATGCGCACACATGAAATTCGTCTTCTGCATCTTGCGACTGTAGTACGTCCTGGCTTGCGTATAGCAGCGTCTTGCGCCCTCAGCCGCCTCGGAATAAGCCCACGCAAGATATTTGTTGCCGTTCTTCTTGTTGCCTTTTCATTTCGCCTTGTCGTTGCTCAGCCACTTGCTCGATACCTTGCGGCAGTAAGACACATAGTTGCCAACTTTCTCAAAATGCGAGATTGGCCCTGTCTCCAGCATGATCGTCAGTGCTAATATTTTTCCGACTCCGAAGACACTTTGCAGCTTGGCATAGGGCGGCTTCAACTCTACGCTCATCCGACTCCTTGCTGACCATCCCTGCCAAGGCGAGATCTTCACTCCCCGTGAGATAGGGGGTCAAGATCGGTATCGTTAATTCTTAAGAAAAACTTTTTTGTTATGAAGGAAATTCCCGTATACAATTCTTGCGTACCCTTGAAATTGCTTTAAATATAATATCGATAAATCAAGGTATTATAAAAGGCATCGACATTGCTTTATTATCAAACATGACATCCTACGTGATATTTGCTTCAGTTTAATATATATAAAAAATGGCCGACCTATCCGATAAACCAACACTTATGCTCGTCGATGATGAATTGAATTTTTCCGAATCACTGCAGGTTGCCATGGAGGATGAATTTGCAGTGTCTGTCGCGAGCAGTCTTAAGAGCGCTCGTGAGGCTCTCAAGATGACGTCGCCATCTGTTATCTTGCTCGATTTGCGGCTACCCGACGGTGAGGGTATAGAATTGCTTGACGAACTCAAAAAGTTCTCCAAATTGCCGATCGTCATTGTCATGACTGCCCATTCAACATCGGAAAGTTATAAAAAGGCGCTAAGTAAAGGAGCTGTTGATTACCTTGTCAAGCCTTTGGACATCGCAAAGTTGAAAATGAAACTCAGAAAATATTTAGCGATGTGATTTATGTCTAATAAAAAAGCATTTGGCCAAAGTGAAGATTTGTCGAGCATGATGTCCTCAGAGAACCAAAAGTAGACGACTATATAGGAGTCTGTCGGACTTGATTAGCCGATCCGGCATTATGGTGTTGAGGTAATAACAAATGCTGTGTATAATTATCAAACCACGAGGATTTATAAAAACATTATTAATACTGTCATTGTTTTTTTACCCCTGCATTTGTATCGCTCAGCACGCGGCCACCTCATCGGATGCGCCCGCAATGAGTCTGGATGACTTAGCGGAACAGATGCTGCAAAACAATCCTCAATTGAAACAAGCCGACCAAAATTACCTGGCTGCCAAGGCCATAGTTCCCCAGATAACCGCATGGAATAATCCACAGGTAGGCCTGAGCCAAAACCCACTTCCCGGCAGTCATTTGTACCCGGGGCAATCCCAGGAATTCAGCTATACGCTTACTCAATCATTTTCCTTCCCGGGAAAAAAACGCGTGGCCGGTGACATTGCTGAGGATCAGGCCAATATTGTCAAGACCCAGGGGAACAGTCTGTATCTTCAGTTACTGGCTCAGCTCAGAAATGTCTTTTATCAGCTTCTTGTTCTCCAGCGCCAGTCTGAGGTAAACCAGGACAATATCAAGCGCCTTGAGCAGATCAAACAAGTCGCAAAAGTAAGATATGCGAACAATGCCGCCGCCTACGTGGATTATCTAAACGCCCAGGTAGCCCAGAGCAGCGCAGAGAACGACCAGTTTGCGCTGCAAAGACAAATCGATACAGCGTGCCAGACGTTAAATACTCTTATCGGGAGAAATCCATTAATGCCGCTCAATGTAAAAGGAGATATGTCGGCTCAGGCTCTGCCAAAGCTGTCCCTGCAGGAAATTGAAAATCTGGCAATAGAAAATAATTCCCAAGTAAAGGGGGCTGCATTGCAGATAAATGCCGCAAATAAAGGCGTTGACCTCGCAAAAAAACAATATCTCCCGGATTTTCAGATTGTTCTTACCGGCAACAGCAATAATGCTTCTTGGGGATTTAAGCCGGTCAGTAATTACGGCGTGGAGTTCGACATCGTATTGCCCACGTGGTTCTTTACGAAAGAGAGGGCGGGAGTTGCTGAGGCCAACGCAAATCTACTTGCGAACGAGGCAAACGATCAGTCCATCAAACAGCAGACCCGGCTCATGGTTGACTCCATCTATAACACATTGTCACAGGCAGTGAATCAAGGCAATTTTATACGGACGAGGCAATTAGAAGAGGCCAAGACCGCATATCGCCTAAGCCTGACCAACTATGCCAACAGCGGTATAGCATTCGCGGACCTTCTTACTGCTCAGAGCAATCTGAGGACAACGGAGTTTGCGCTTATTCAGACCGAATACAGTGGAGTGCAGGCCTATATAAATTTGGTGGCTGCCGTGGGTGTAGAGGTTGACTGAGGGAGAGAGCCATGAGTAATAAATTAATAACAACAGGTATATTGATCATTGGCGTGATTGTCGGAATTACCGTGGACAGGGCGTGGCACGGACCGGCAAAGGCAACCACTGAAGAAAATATTTCCGATAAGACACCCATCTATGAAGACAAAGAGACCCCTGCCCAGGCTACGGGGACTACCGGTGCGACTGTCCGCGCGCCTGCGGGCGGCTTTAATCCGCAGTATGTTCATAGTGAACAGGCCAGCACCGGTAAAGTACCGGAATTGATCCCGGTTTCCGGAAAATTGGCTTTTAATGCAGAACGCACGCATCTGGCCTCCGCGCGGGTAAGCGGCCGGCTGGATGAAATCCTCGTTTTCGAAGGTGCGAGGGTAAAGAAGGGGCAATCACTGGCTAAATTATACAGTCCTGATTATATTTCCGCCCAGAACGAATTACTTTTGGCAAGAAACACCGTGCGCACGTTCCAGGAAGAAGGAAATGCAGCCCTTTTGAGCGATGCCGAAGCAACGGAACAATCCGCGATAAATAAACTGCGTGTATTGGGAGCAGGCGATGAAGATATCGAACAATTGACCAAAACGACCGTATCTTCACAACATCTTATCATTCGAGCGCCTCTTTCGGGAGTAGTGTCAAAACGCAATATGGATCCCGGGGCGTTTCTCAATGCTGGAGATAATTTGATGAGCATCGTGGATACGAGCGTTCTCTGGTTTATCGGCAATATCTTCGAACAGGACTATTCCAAAATCAAATTGGGGCAGGAGTTGCAGTTACAGTCCGCGGCATTGCCAGGAAAAAAGTTTATTGGGCGCGTGAGCTTTATAGCGCCAGCCATCGATCCGGTCACCCATGCACTGTCCATACGCTGCGATATCCCAAACACGGCCGGCGATCTGCGCCCTGAGATCTTCGTGACAGCCAATCTCTCCGTCGGTAAGAGAAAAGCGGTTATCATACCTAAAACCGCTCTTATTCATATCAAGGACGACAGCTACGTCATTCGTGACGAAGGAAACGGTCTATATCGGAGAATAGCTGTGACGGCAATGGATCTGTACGACGAACGAGTCGCGGTTTTTTCCGGCTTAAGCGGGACCGAGCGCGTAGTGAACAAGGGCGCGGTACTTATCAACGAGATGACAAACGATTGATCGAGGATAATCAAATGTCTCGCAGTGTAGAATTTATTCATTCTGTTCTTCATCATCGGATGATCATTATCGTACTGTGTCTGGCGCTGATTGTCCTGGGGGCATATGCTTTCCATAAGCTCCCGGTAGAGGCCTATCCAAATATCGCCCCGCTGAATGTACAGGTTATTACCCAGTGGGCCGGGCGCAGCACTCTTGAGATCGAGCGCCAATTGACAATCCCGATAGAAACAGCCTTGGCCGGACTTCCTGATTCGCAGTCTCTTCGGTCAGTCTCTCTTTTCGGCCTTTCGGTTGTCACGGTTCAGTTTAAGGAAGGCACCGATGCTTTCAAAGCACGCCATAATGTCCAACTCTACCTCGCGGACGCTAATCTCCCTAGCGGTGTACAGCCCACCCTCAGTCCTGATGCCGATGCACTTGGCGAAATTCTGCGCTACCGTATGCAGGGAGATAATTTCGACCTGATCACGCTTAAAAGCTGGCAGGACTGGGATATCTATAAATATTTAAAATCAGTCCCGGGAGTCGCGGACATAAACGCCTTCGGTGGCATGGTCAAGCAGTATCAGGTCTTGCCGAGTCCGACAAAAATGCAGTTCTATGGCATCAGCCTTACTCAGTTGGTCGCGGCTCTGTCTAATGCGAACGCCAATGTAGGGGGAGATGTGATCAACGGCGGCGAGCAGAGATATGTGGTCAGGGGGGTTGGGTTGCTCCAAACCATTGCCGATATCCGCAATGTAACCGTAGCCGTGAATCAGGGTGTTTCCGTAAAAGTATCCGATATCGCAGAAGTCAGGCTCGGGAATGCTCCACGACTCGGCATGGTGCAGTTCAATAAAGAAGACGACGCGGTTGAAGGTATCGTTGTAATGCGCAGAGGAGGCGATGCCAGCGAAGTGTTGGCCCGGCTCCGCGAAAAAATCAACGACCTCAATACCAGCGGCATACTACCTCGCGGCATGAAGATAGCACCGTTTTACGATAGACAAAACCTGCTTGACATGACTCTTGGCACAGTGGAACACAATCTTTCCATCGGGATAACTCTTGTTCTTATTGTATTGTATTTCTTTTTGGGGAACTTGCGCGCAGCAGTTACTGCTGCATTAGTCATTCCGCTGTCACTGAGCGCAGCGTTCATAGGGATGTATTTTTTACATATTCCTGCCAACCTTATTTCTCTCGGAGCGATAGATTTTGGTCTTATAGTGGAAGCTGCTGTCATTATAATAGAAAATAACATGCGACAATTGGAAGGAAACAGCAATGAGTTAAACCAGACTATAGTCGGCGCCACTGCTGAAGTAATGAGGGCAATGGTATTTTCTACGCTAATAATAATAACGTCATATTTGCCTTTATTGTTTATGGGTGGGGTGGAAGGCCAGATATTCGAGCCCATGGCGAGTACCATGGGGCTAGCATTAGTAGCGTCTATTGTGTTAAGCATCACCTTGATGCCTGTGAGCGCCTCCTTATTTTTCAATACAGAAATTAAACCTCACACCCCAAAGTTCGTAAACTGGATTCTTAGTTACTACAGGCCATTGCTACATAGACTATTACGTATGCCGTTTGTGGTAATTTCTATTGCCTTGGTTGTGCTTGCGATAGCCTTGTATGGGCTCTTCCATTTAGGCACCGATTTTCTCCCGACCTTGGAGGAAAACAACATGTGGATACGGGTAACCTTGCCGAACACGGTAGACCTCAGCTATTCATCGAAGGTTGCCGGAGAAATCAGAAGGTTTTTCTTAAATCAACCCGAGACAGAAACAGTCGTTGCTCAGATTGGCCGCCCGGACGACGGGACCGATTCCACCGGTGTATTTAATCTGGAGTACGGCGTGTATTTGAAAAAACCTGAGAACTGGCTCGCCGGCGTTACGAAACCGGATATCGAGAAGAGACTACAGCAATATTTAGAAGGGATACCCGGGATTGATTATAACTTCTCTCAATATATCCAGGACAATGTGGCAGAAGCGCTTTCCGGCGTAAAAGGCGAAAATTCAGTGAAGCTTTTCGGTCCCGATTTAGAGGAGCTGGGGAAAAAAGCTTCGCAAATAGAACATATACTTAAGAATATTCGGGGGATCGTGGATGTAGGGGTCTATACGGAATTGGGGCAACCGACATTAAATGTTACCGTCAATCGGGAGCGAAGTGCGCGATTCGGCCTCAACGTCTCCGACGTTGAGAATCTGGTTCAAAACGCAATAGGCGGCAATCCCGCCACTTCCATTCTGGAGGGAGAACGAACGTTCGATTTGGCCGTACGTTTCCCGGAAGCTGACCGTGATCTTCCTGAAAAAATAAAATATTTGTTGGTAGACACGCCGGATGGGCAGAGGATACCGCTCGATATGGTGGCGGATGTTAAACTGACGGATGGTCCATTTTTTATATATCGTGAATCCATAAAACGATACATCGCCATCAAATTCGGGGTAAGGGACAGAGACCTCGGAAGTGCGGTCGATGAGGCACAAAAAGCCATACAAAAGCAGGTTGAGCTGTCACGCGGGTATTCCATTAAATGGGCTGGAACGTTTAATGAGATGAAGGAAGCGCAGATAAAACTGGCGATCATTATTCCCTTGACCCTGTTTGCTATCTTCCTGCTTTTATACATTACATTCAATAATGCGGTTGATTCTACCATCGTGATCCTTAACGTGCCATTTGCTGCAATTGGAGGGATCGCCGCACTTTATCTTGCGAACGAAAACTTAAGCATCTCTGCCGGAATCGGTTTCCTGTCTTTATTCGGTATCGCGATACAGAATGGGATAATCCTTATAGCCTATGTGAAAAAATTGAGTAACGAACAGGGGCACGATTTATTTAGTGCTATTGTGGAAGGATCATCTCTTCGGTTACGTCCTGTGATTATGATTGCGTTATTGGCTGGCTTGGGACTTTTGCCCGCAGCATTATCTCATGCAGTAGGTTCTCAGGCCCAAAGGCCTTTGGCGCTTGTGATTGTTGGAGGAATGGTTTCAACTACTTTGCTCACTTTGCTTGTACTTCCTGTTATTTTTGCCAAGGTCAATAAGGCGGATGTCGGTTAAAACCTTCCGGCATTGTCATGACAAAATATACGGTATGAATAGATGCTCCAGGCTTTCCGGTCATCGTTTCACGATGAGTATAGGGATTTTCGAGTCTTTATGTATCACGCCGTACGTAACGCTGCCGAGCATGGCCGCTTTAAGGGCGCTTTTGCCATGGGAGCCCATAACAATCAGGTCAGCCTTTGATTTTGCTGCTTCGTTCAAAATTTCTTCCACAGGATGCCCTCTCCTTATCGCCGCCTTGTGTTGAATGCCATTCCGTTCACATACCTTTGCTATCTCGTCAGTGGAGGATTGCGCTGACTGCTTCAGATAATCTTCTACAGATTCTTTTAAATGGGTTGGCGATGCTGATGCTGAAATATCCTGATCGACGATAAAGCGAATATCGAAGACGCTCAGAAGCGTCAAAGATGATCCTGTTTGCTTCGCGAGCTCGACCGCGTATTTTGCCGCCTTATGTGACGCTTTTGAACCGTCTATTGGTACAAGAATCTTCGATATCATAAGTCCTCCTTTTTTCTTATAATTCTAGAAGAAATTCAATCTCGTACTCTTTTGGGTATTCCGCTCCAAATCAGGCAACGATTCCGGTGCAATTCAGGCACCCATTCCGCTGCAAAGCAGGCAGCCAT
>Ga0209415_10017575_pt1 | contig 11366 bp, 8 predicted proteins | sample PeaSoiSIISIP2007_FD_187696 | JGI IMG/M metagenome (GOLD analysis project Ga0209415, IMG submission 187696) | Peat soil microbial communities from Weissenstadt, Germany - SII-SIP-2007 (SPAdes) (version 2) | ecosystem: Environmental > Terrestrial > Soil > Wetlands > Peat | place: Germany...
AACTTGCAGAGCAGAGCCGAGACCGAGGTCGAGACCAATGGCCATACGGGGCTCTCTGCATATGTGAAACAGACTTCGCAACTGTGGAAACAGCCTGCCAACAATTTCGAGCTGATGACCTTGGCTGATGTCCTGTGGCCCTCACTTTTGTATCTTCGTTTGCACCCCTCCCCCGCTTTTCAGGGTGAGTGCAATAAGTTTCTGGATGACCTCCCAGGTTTCTATCACTCTGACACGCACAGCATCAGTAACGACTTCAGTCGTCTACCGGAAGAAAGGGCCGATTCCTGGTATCCGTTCGAGAATGGCCTGATCAAATATCCAATGATTGGGTCCCTGGCAGGATTGGAACAAGTCAAGCACAACTTTCTGGATGCTTTCGCTACCGCCCAGAAGATGGCCCGTGAATATAGCTACCTCTTTCCGATTTATTACCAGGTTTCAAATTTGAAAGCTCAAGGCGCGGGCACCAACTACGCGATAGGTGGCCTTTATGCGTGGGCTGCCTTAATCGCGAATCACTTGACGAAAGATCCGGCGTATCGCGACGAAGCGCAGAATGCAATCCGGGCACTTTGCACTGTTCCATCGGATCGGCTATTTCACGAACCCCAAGAACTTGCATACGGCGCGCTGGCAGCGGCAGAACTTGGGTTGCAGTATGAAGCGAAGTACCTTCTCTATGAACAGCTACGAATGTTCTATTGGTATTCCGATCCAAGCCAGAAGACGCATGACGTTCGTGGTATGGTGCAGGCCGCCGCTTCGATTCTGTATCCCGCGTTCAAAGAAAACGTCGAGGCGATTCTGCCTTGGACAGGAATCATGAAACGAGGAATCGTCATCGAAGGGCTGCTGCGCTTCATGGACCAGCAGCGGCGCAATAACTTCAGCTTCTTCGAAAAATGCTCAGAAAATCGCCAAAACGTCACGATGGGATTCATCCCGTTCGAAAACTTGGGAACCCTGGAACTGGGCGGGCAAACCGGCAATGTTGGAAAGGAGGTCTACGGCGCGGGCGAGTGTATTTGGATGTATCTGATGTTTGAGGCACTCGGTCAGGTCAGTGACCGCGAAATGATGATGGTCAACCTAGATCTGGTCGATATTTATGACGCTCAGCTGTTCCCGCGACGGCAACTTCACTTTGTACTCTACAACCCTACGAGGGAAAGCCGGTCCGCAATCATCAAGGTTCCACCGGCGCAAGGAGCTAGCGTGCGTTGGAGCGCGAACGGCGAGCCGGTTCGCGAGACCGTCGATGTTCCGGCGAAAGGAATTCTGCGTCTGGTCGCAGACTTCTGATGTGCGACCTGATGTTTTCATACGCGCGGGCACATGCCAGCGTCGCAGCGTGCAGCCAGCCGCAGGAGGTGCATATTTAATGACGAATACTTTCGCTCGTGCGTTCGCGTCCATCAGCGGCGGCCTCTTGCTTGTGCTTGTCCTCGCCGCGGCGACCACACAAATCACATTGCCCTTCGGAAGCTGGAGCAGAATCTCCGACGCCCCGATCATCGCTCCTCAAGGCGATAGTTTTGAATCCGCGGGTACGTTTAATCCAACCGTGGTGAAGTATGACGGCAAATTCGTAATGCTGTATCGGGCTCAAGACCATCAGGGCAAGTCGTCGCTAGAGTACGCCACGAGTGAAGACGGTATCCATTTTGTAAGGCGGCCCGAGCCAGTCATGGTGGCAGAGGCGTCTTACGAAAGCGGTGGAGGCGTTGAGGATCCGCGCTTGGTAAAGATCGGAGACACGTTTTATCTCACCTACACTGCCTACAATAACCAGGGCGGTAGCGGCTTGCATGCCACAGGGCCAATCCACGGCGATGCACAGCTCTGCATGGCAACATCCACCGACCTCCTTCATTGGAAACGCCAGGGCGTTATCATGCCAGCCTACAAGGGCAAATGGAATGTAGGCTGGACCAAGTCCGGAGCGATCGTCCCGGAGAAAATTGATGGCAAGTACTGGATGTACTATCTGGCTGACGGGGAGCATCAGCTGACTCAGATGGCGATTGCATACTCCGACGATCTACTTCACTGGAGGGATGTACTCGATCATCCTGTACTGGCAAGCCGCCCAAGAATGTTTGACTCGCAGGTCGTGGAGCCTGGACCCGCACCCGTTGTCACCAACAGCGGCATTTTGCTGATTTACAACGGAGCTGACGATAATAACGTGTATCGAACCGGCTGGGTGCTTTTTGACAAAAAAGATCCCACCAAGGTGATAGGTCGCGCCGAGCAACCAATCTTTGAACCCCAGCGTGACTGGGAAAAGGTTGGGCAAGTTCCCAACGTTGTGTTTGTCGAGGGGTTGGTGCCCGACGGCAAGCGATGGCTTTTCTATTATGGTGGCGCCGACAAGTACGTTGGAGTGGCGTCTGCAGCTGTTCGCTAGTTGAAAGCGCACGGTCCTAGTCGACCTGGAATTCGGATCCAGAGCGCGCTTACGTGCGTGCCGTCCGCATGCATGCCGCCTGGCAGCTGCTTGCCTCATCGAGAATTCAAGGGGATTACCTGCTCTAATGGCCAGGATTTCACGCCGTCAGTTCATCGCAGTTTCAGCGGCTTCAGGGTTGGCGGGAATTCTTCCGCAAAAAGCATTCGGAAATGGGGTGGATGCGCCTTCCGGTCAGCCTCTGGGTTTGAAGGCAGTGGGCGATGCTCGTTCTGGGTACCACGCAGTCATTCTCTTCAACGGCCGGCCAGTCGCCCGGCACACCGGCGAAGGCGAATTTTCCGCTGTTTTTCAGAACGCCGATCGTAGCCTCGAAGATCGTGTACAAACCTGGCGGGCCTCTTCGTACTCGGGAAGTGAAGGCCGCCTGCTCTTAGAAGGCGACTGCAAGCTTCCGAACTTAAAAGCGACCATTGCTGTGGAGGTGGAATATCAGCTGGTTGCTCCGCGGGTCGTGCGAAAACAGATTCGTTTACATCAGGCGGATATCTATGATTTGCTCTATCAGGTAAGTAATTCGATGGAACCGTTCGAGCCACCGGCCTCTTTCTGGAGCTTCAATCAGCTCCACTGCAAAGGCGGACCGTTGCGTGAATATTTTCCCGCTGCGGGATTTCGAACGCATGACAACGTTACAGTTGGCCTGCTCACCGATTCGGGCTATCGCAATGGATGGAGCCGGATCATCCGGCGCGATGGAAAACCGGTGAAACCAGTGCCACACCACATTACGGATATCAACCTCTGTTACGTTTGCCGCGAAGATGATCGTAGTCAGCGCCGTTTCTTTGTGAGTCAAACTTTCGGCGAGGAACTCGTGCGGGAGGAAAATCAGAATTCTGGTGCTTTGGTATCGCTGCCGGATATTTCCAGCTGGCACAAAAGAGGAGACCCGGAGCTGGAAGAGCACAGCGGAACGACTGTTCTTTCGATTCCCGATCCCCAGGCAGGCGCAATCATTCCATTCGTTGCCAAAGATTCTGAAATCTACTCACTACGTTTTAAGTATCGTGCAAGGGAATCGTTCTCGGTCCAACTTTGGGATGTTGATGAGCGATTCAATGAGCTGCAAAATCTCACTTTGTACAACGATCGTGTCCCACCATCTCCGGAAGGTTGGGCGGAATTTTGTACCGATGTTTTCACTCCCTCGTTGTTTGGGACTGGTGGTGCGCTCCACATCTCCATGGCGGAATCAGATCAGGACGTCAAGGAACAGGTGTCGCAGATGGCACTGAAGATCGAATTGCGAGATTTACAACTCAGCCGGGTTGGCGCGCGTTTACAGCCGTATCATCGCCTCGAGATGGATCATGCGCGGGAGAAGACATCCTTCATCTTCATTGATGACGATGTTCCGAACACGCTACGCGGTAATCGGCTCGCGGCCCAGAGGTATCTCTCTGAGGGTTTGGGTTTTCGCGGAGGCGACACCGAAAAGGTACTCTACTCTGACTTGATGATGCTGTGTTGGTCGGTTGTTCCGGAGTATCGGCATGCCATGGTCGCGCCCAGTATCTGGTATTCGGCGGCGGGCGAAATGTACATGCGTGACAGCTTCTTAGCACTAAACGGCATTCATGACCGCGAATTAAATGAGGGCGTGTTCAGTCTATGGGCGGCCAATCAAGGCGAGGACGGAGCCATCAATACTCTGATCGAGCCATACATGGCTAACCTGGAGCGCAAATCGAACGACTCAACGCCCCTCTGGCTGATCTGGGCGCTGCGGAATCGGGCGCGCTTTGGGACAACGCTGCCAATGGATAAGATTCGCAAAGCCGCTGAATACTGCTTGCACACCTACGACAGACGTCATGACGGCGTCTGCTGGGCGCAGTTTGTAATGGGCCAGCTCGATGTCATCAATTTCCCCGAAGGAACTTCGGAGATTTGCGAAAACCAGGGCATTTTGGCCGTGGTACTGCGCGTGATCAAGGAGCTGAAAATCCCTGGGATCAGCGACGGAATTTCTGACGAGTACATCGCGAAAGCGGAAGAAGTTTATCGATCATATTACGACCCCATGCAGAAATTCGTCCGCCCGGCGAGAAATATAAGCGACGCGATAGGTTTCGGTGAAATCTTCCCTGAGTTCCTTTCCCTGCGGTTATTTGGACGTAAAATCCTGACCGATGAAATGCTGATCAACCATCTCGACCGTATTCCTCTGCTGCTCCCCAGCAAGAGTGCTCCATATCCAGAACTGGACGGGACCGTGCGGCCGATTTTCATTGGGCTCAAAGAGGATGGCAGAGGGTGGGATTACTTCACCGACTCCTGGCACCCGATGATCAGCAAAGAACATGGCGCCAACTACGCTAATCACAATATGGATGGCATTTACTATAACGGCGGAAGCTGGATGCTAATTGAGATATGCGGATACGTCGCTGGCAAGCTGCATGGATGGAAGAAAGCCGATCAAGCCATCGCGAACCGGCTGTGGGCGGAAGTTAACATCTCTCCTGACTTCCCCACGAGCCAGGAATACCTTGCCACCGATCTGCGTCATCCCTTTTTCGGCTACCACCGCGTGTTCGCGTGGAACGCATTTACATTGCAGGCGCTGGAAATGGCAGGACTGCGCAAGCCGGAGATGGATCCTGATTATCACTCTTCTTGATTCGGCGCTGAAATGGCTAACGTTCAACTGCGCGAAGTTACAAAACGCTTTGGCGGTCATGTGGCCGTAAGCAAGGTCACCTTCGACGTTCGCGACGGCGAGTTTGTTGTGCTGGTTGGACCTTCAGGATGCGGGAAGACAACCGTACTCCGTATGATTGCGGGGCTGGAAGAAATTACTGAAGGCGAGCTTTTGATCGATGGTCTGCTGGCCAACGACTTGTCACCCGCGGCCCGGGGAATTGCAATGGTGTTTCAGTCCTATGCCCTGTATCCGCATATGACGGTTTCCCAGAACATGGGCTTCGGACTGAAGCTCGCCGGTGTTCCCAAGCCACTGATCGATGCTGCGGTTCGGCAGGCCGCAAGTGTACTCCATATTGAACACCTTCTCGATCGCTCACCTGCGGAATTGTCCGGCGGACAACGTCAGCGAGTTGCCATTGGCCGGGCCATTACCAGAAAGCCGAAAGTGTTTCTGTTCGACGAGCCGCTTTCGAACCTGGATGCAGCGATGCGTGTGCGCATGCGCGTGGAGTTTTCTCGACTCCACGAAGAACTCGGGGCGACGATGATTTACGTCACCCACGATCAGGTTGAAGCTATGACACTAGCGGACCGGATCGTTGTCTTTTCCTCTGGCCACCTAGAACAGGTCGGCGCTCCACTCGATCTCTATCATCGCCCCGCCAATCTGTTCGTTGCAGGGTTCATCGGATCGCCCCGCATGAATTTTATCGAAGGCCATATTATTAGCGCGTCATCGGAGGCCGCCGTGGTTAAGCTTTCTGGGGAAGCAGTGCTTACCGCGGCGGTCGATGCCGGTCAGCTCAAAGCAGGAGATCCGGTCACGGTCGGAATACGACCCGATGACGTTAACCTCGGGAACGGCGAGGCGAATCAGTTTCCCGTGAGCTTGCGCCACATCGAGCACACGGGAGATGCGACGGTGCTCTACACCAAGATGGACGGAATCAGGGATCCTTTTGTCGTGCGCTGGCCGGGTTCGTTCTCCGCGGAACGCGACTCGCCGCTTTTTCTGAGCATTAAAAAGACTGCTTGCCACGTGTTCGATTCTGAAGGCCTAGCGCTCCGCCGCACGCCTGATACTTCCGCTCAGACATCAAGCACATAGCGAGAGGCGGGACGCGGGTCTCTCACCAAGCTGTGTATCCGCCGTCGACACTCAACACAGACCCAGTCACGTAGCTTGCGGCATCACTGGCCAAGAAAAGCACCGCCGATGCGACTTCCGAAGGTTCACCGCAGCGGCCCATGGGAGTCATGTCCGTCCAGCACCGGTACCAATCCTTCTTGGCGCGGCCGACCGACGTCATTTCTGTGGCGATATACCCGGGCGCAACGGCATTAACACGGACGCCGGAGCTAGCCCACTCACACGCCAAAGATTTCGTGAGCATGTGGACGCCGGCCTTGCTGGCATTGTAAGGCGCCTGCGGCTGAGGCTTGTTTACGATGATGCCCGACATGGAGCCGATGTTCACGATGCTGCCCCGACCGGCCGCGGTCATGTGCTTACCGAAGGAACGGCAGCAGAAGAACACGCCATCGAGGTTGATGCGCATTAGCTTGTGATATTCCTCATCCGAATATTTCAGAGCGTCAATATTGTTGGCGTAGCCGGCGTTATTCACCAGAACATCGATTCGACCGTATTTTCGAAAAATCAGATCTGAGGCTCGCTCGACCGCTGAGGAATCGGTGACGTCGAGCGTTACAGACTCGCCTCGGTAGCCCATTTCAGTTAGTTGGCGCGCGGCCCTCTGCCCGTTGGCTTCAATGATCTCCGCAATGACAACGGTTGCTCCTGCCTCGGCCAGACCCCGGGCGATTTCCAGGCCGATGCCGCGTCCAGCGCCGGTCACAACGGCGACACGTTCACTTAAATTGAAGAGTTCAAGGTACATAGGTAGCATCCTCAGACAATGATTAGATTCAATATGATTACTTTACCGCCCCGAATGTCAGACCACGAACCAACTGCTTCTGTGCGATCCAGCCGAACACCAAAATCGGGGCGATGGCCAGAACCGAGGCGGCGGAAAGCTTCGCCAGAAAGAAGCCTTCGGGATTGGAAAATGTCGCGATGAAAACTGTCAGCGGGCCGGCCTTGGCGCTGGTGAGGTTGATGCTCCAGAATGCCTCGTTCCAGCAGAGGACTATTGACAGAAGTGCGGTCGAGGCAAGACCCGGCAGAGACATCTGCAGCAACAGATAGCGAATTTCCTGCCACGGCGTCATGCCATCCATCCTTCCCGCTTCGAGAATCTCATGAGGCACTTCACAAAAATAGGAGTAGACCAGCCAAAGCACGATTGGCAGGTTCGACATAGCGAAAACGGCGATCAAGGAGGCCACTGAGTCCAGCAGCGCGAAATGTCCGAGGATAAGGTATATGGGGACCAACGCGCTCACCGGGGGCATCATTTTCGTCGACATGATCCAAACCAGCAGGCTTTTCGTGCGCCGGCCAGGCCGGAATGCCATCGCGTAAGCGGCTGGTATCGATAGAATCATGGCGAACACAGTCGCCCCACACGATACGTAAACGGAGTTCAAAGCGTAACGTGCATAGCTTGACTGTTCCAGAATTGCCCGGAAGTTCTCGAGCGTCGGCCGGAAGAAGACCACAGGTGGAGCGGCATAGGCCTGAGACTCGCTCTTAAGACTCGTCAGCAACATCCAGAAAATGGGGAAGAAGATCCACAGGGCTGCAGCCCAACCCACAACAAACCGAATCCATTTGCTTGCAGACTTCACGCCTACACCGCCTGAGTTGACCTGAACTCTCTCGCAACAGTTTGCATTAGAAAGAAAGTGGCCACATTCGCCAGCACGACGGCGATCATGCCTCCGGCCGATGCCATTCCGATATCGAACTGGAGCAGGCCGAGGGAGTAGACCAGAAATGTCAAGTTCGTCGTTGCAGTGCCCGGCCCGCCGGACGTGGTGATCAGGATTTCCGCGAAGGTGCTCAGCAGGAATATTGCTTCGATCATGATCACAGCAGAAATGGCCCGCTTCAGATGCGGAAGAATGAGATAGCGGAAGACTGCCCACGGCCCCGCCCCATCAATGATGGCCGCCTCCTTGAGTTCGCGATTAAAGGACTGAACGGAAGTAAGCAATATGAGAAACGCAAACGGCAGCCACTCCCAGGACAGGATCAGAACGATCGCCAGCATGGGCGTCCTCCCGAACCAGTCAATCGGCCCAAAGCCAATGGCCCGCACAGGAAATGCCATCAGCCCGTAAATCGGATGCAGCATCAGATTTTTCCAGAGGAGTGCGCTTACCGTGGGCATCACAAAGAACGGCGCGATGATCAGAAAGCGCGCAATTCTGCACCCCAGAAAATCCTCTTCGAAGAGCCATGCCAGCAGCGTGCCACCTGTTATCGTCACCGCGACTACGCTGACAAGAATAATGAGTGAATTTCTCACTGCATCGGGGAATCCCGGTTCTCTCAAGAGGTACAGATAATTTTCGAAGCCCACAAGCCTGGTCCGATTTGCGCTCATGAGGTTGTAATGTTCAACGGAGAAGTAAAGCGTCATGAGCAGCGGTACCGCCATCCACAAGAACAGAAGGAGAAGGGAAGGTGAGGTCATGCACAATGTTGTCCAACGCAGCCTACCCCTGCGGACCGTCTGAACTGTCGCAAGCATAGTCGTAGCCTCACCTCTGTTCAGCTGACTACGAATGAGCATTACTCTTGTCAGACTGCGCCATTAACACTTTTCCGGATGTGCACTCTAATGGCACAGAATGATACATTGGCACCAGCGCTCCGGCAATGCAGCCGGCGCGATCGTAGCGTTGCTCGGTTAGTCGGAATTACCTTTTTTCGAATTCCTACAAGCGGGGAGGCCTCTCTGAAAGCAGATTGCCGAAAAACATTTCTGCCTCGCCGGATCGCTATTGCGGTTGCGTTTGCAAGTTGCGCGCTGGTACTGAGCGGTTGTCCACACGCCCGCAATGCCGTCGAACTCACCGTCGCCGCCAACAACAGCGCGGATATGTTGCTGATGAGATCTTTGTCGGTCGCATTCGAGGAGCAGAATCCAAACGTCCGCTTGAACTGGGTGATGCTGGACGAGAATACGCTTCGACAGCGAGTCACCACCGACATCGCGACTAGGGGCCGGCAGTTCGACGTCGTTATGGTCGGTACTTACGAAGTCCCCATCTGGGCGAAGAAGAGATGGCTTGCTCCAATCACCGCGTTGCCAGCCGACTATGACGTGAACGACCTGCTCAAGCCAGTTCGCGACGGACTTTCTTATGACGGCTTGCTCTATGCTTTGCCCTTCTACGGCGAGAGTTCGATGACCTACTACCGAAAGGATTTGTTTGCAGCGAAAGGCCTAGCCATGCCGCCTCAGCCCACCTATGAGGACATCGAGAGGTTCGCGCAAGTACTCACCGACAAACCGAACCAGCTTTACGGCATCTGTTTACGCGGACAGCCCGGCTGGGGAGCAAACATGGCCTTGATATCCACAATGGTGAATACGTTCGGCGGGCGCTGGTTTGACGAAAGCTGGCATCCGACCATCGATACGCCGGAATGGAAAAGTGCCGTGGGGGAATACATAAAGCTGCTGACCCTCTACGGTCCACCGGGTACGAGCTCCAATAACTTTAATGAGAATCTCGCCTTGTTTGCTGGCGGGCACTGCGCCATATGGATTGATGCCACTGTTGGAGCTGGAATTCTCTCGGACCCGCGACAATCCGGTGTCGCAACAAAAGTAGCTTTTGCTCCGGCGCCAATTGCGGTCACCTCCCGCGGGGCGCACTGGCTCTGGGCTTGGGCGCTGGGGGTCGCGCAGTCCTCGGAGCATAGATCCGAAGCGATGAAGTTTATCGCCTGGGCCACCTCAAAGGATTATGTCAACACGGTGGCTGACGTCAAAGGCTGGGGAGCAGCTCCCCCAGGTACACGCTACTCGACTTATGAGAATAGCCGCTACCTTCAGGCAGCCCCCTATGCTCAATTGGTTTTCGCGGCGTTGAACAGTGTGGATGCAGCCCACCCTTCAGCTCAGCCAGTGCCATACACAGGCATTCAATATGTGTCCATTCCAGAGTTTCAGGCCATCGGAACACAGACCGGGCAGCTGATCGCGGGTGTACTCACGGGCAGGAAGTCGCTTGATTCGGCTCTCGCATCTGCCCAGTTGCTGGCGGACCGCGCCGTGCGGCAGGCTGGATACCAGCACTGAAGGCTGAGCCGTCGAAAGCTTTATCTTGGTAAGTTTCATTCGGCGAATTGCTCCAGAAATAGCTAGGCTCTACAGCAGTCCCTGCAACACTAAAATCGAAATCCAAACGATAGGAGGGTAGTGGTGCCGTTTGATTTCCACAAGGAAGCCGATGCCGCCCGAATGCGTTAGACTGCGACTGTCATGCCCGGTCGCCAACTCCGAATAGTGAAACGCACCGAAGGCATTCCAGTGCTGGGCGTCTGCGAACGCTGCACCGTCCAATTTTCGACTGAACGCCTTGAAGATGCTTATCTCCACATTCAGCAGCGGTTCGATGCCCACAAGTGCAAGCCGATGGACAGCAGTCAGAATGCTCCGCGGATCGTGCGCGAGGCTACGGAAGGCAAGTAACCGTTTCATTGCTCCTCGTATCTGAGTATCTTTATACTCTGTGCCCAATAAGTGTGCCCAGAGTTTTCAGGCCTTTTTTATTTTTGCGAAGTCGCTCATAGAAAGATGGGGTGGGTGTCTAAAAAGACCCTAGTAGTGTCCAATATCCCAGCTCTCGAAGGAGCGAACAGATAATCAGTTTATTCCGGGCACCCCCGTTCCTGTCTTCCCCCCTACTTGAGTTTCCAATCGCGTTCTGACTTTCACCCGTTTCCGATGAATAGGCGGAACGTCCTTCGTGCACTTAGACGTTAAGCTATCGGAAACGCATGAAGCAGAAAGGTTAACTTAATCCTAAAGACTGTGATGAGAACGAACAGAAGCTGTCCTAGTATTCGATTCCGAAGTGTTTGTAGCTTGCAAAGCCTCTGAGAAGTTGATCCCGCCGCTTTTTGACTTCTCCATTAGCGCAAAAAACTCTCTCCGCCACTCGGAGTTGCGCCGGACTCGATAGAAAGCAGTGAAGCGTCTCTGAAATTCGCGATCCGTGGTCACATTACATTTCAAGACCTTGGCCTGGAGCCACTGATAGCGTCCTAGTCCATCGGCCAGCCTTTCGAGGGCTTCTTGAATTTCCAGTACCGAGG